>Ga0209751_10004924_pt1 | contig 12690 bp, 12 predicted proteins | sample RifCSP13_1_FD_184019 | JGI IMG/M metagenome (GOLD analysis project Ga0209751, IMG submission 184019) | Soil microbial communities from Rifle, Colorado - Rifle CSP2_sed 13_1 (SPAdes) (version 2) | ecosystem: Environmental > Terrestrial > Deep subsurface > Rock core/Sediment | place: Rifle... | reverse complement strand
GTGGTTCGGCTTTCCCGTAACCATGCGCGAAAATGCGCCGGCCGCTCGCGTCGATTTACTGAAATACCTGGACCAATACAAGATCGGAACCCGCCTGTTATTCGCGGGCAACCTCACGCGCCAACCCTACTTCAAGGGCCGGCCTTATCGAGTCGTTGGAGAACTCAAGAATGCCGAAACGATCATGAACAACACCTTCTGGCTCGGGGTATATCCGGGCCTCGATAGCAAAATGCTAGATTACGTGGCGGATCATATCGAGACTTTCTTCGGCGTCAACTTTTGATGCCTGTGGCCGAATAGCGGGACGGCTGTTAACAATGGTGATATTGCTTACCGGTCGGAGTGGATATATCGGCCGCAATCTTCACGAGCAAATGGCGGGCCGCTATAAAATTCTGGCACCGCTGAGGCAGGAACTGGACTTGATGGACTCGGATGGCGTAAGGCGATATCTCGAGCAGCACCTGGTTGACGCTGTCATTCATTGCGCCACCACTCCAGGCCATCGCAATGCTCCGCTAGTGCCCGATCTTGCGGCCAGAAACATCCGCATGTTTCTAAATTTCGCGAGAAGCCGGCACTTGTTCCGAAAGATGATCTATCTTGGTTCAGGGGCAATATATGACATGCGGTATTACACGCCGCGCGTGAGGGAAGACGACTACGATAATCATGTTCCCGTGGATGACCACGGGTTCTCCAAGTATGTTATCGCAAAACTTGTGCAGAGCTGCGACAACATTGTCGAGTTGCGGCTATTCGGCGTGTTTGGCAAGTATGAAGACTACGCGATCCGGTTCATATCCAATGCCATATGTAAGGCTTTATACGGCCTGCCTATTACATTGAAGCAAAATAGGCGATTCGATTATGTATACGTAGACGACCTGACGCAGGTGATCGACCATTTCCTGCATAATCAGTGGATACACAAATGCTATAACGTGACTTCAGATGAAACCATCGAATTAAAGGCCGTTGCTGAACTTGTAAAAGAGTCCGCTGCCCGAGACATCGATATCGTGATTCAACAGCCCGGTCTCGGACTGGAATATAGCGGTGATAATGCAAGACTGAAGAGTGCGATGGGTAAATTGCCATTTGCTCCTCTATCGGTGTCCGTCAAGAAACTTTTCAAGTGGTACAAGGAAAATTTCGACTCAATAGACAAAACCAAACTTCTCGTCGATAAATAGCAGCTCATATGATCAGAGTCAGCGATTACTTGGCCAAGCGCGTTGCGGAAATGGGAGTCCGCCACGTTTTCATGATTTCAGGCGGCGGAGCAATGCACCTTAATGACGCCTTCGGAAAACACGAAGACCTGCAATACATCTGCAACCATCATGAGCAGGCGTGTGCTATTGCGGCAGAAGGTTACGCTCGCATCTCGGGAAACATCGGAGTTGCGGTCGTCACGAGCGGACCGGGTAGTACTAATACCATTACCGGTGTATTAGGCATGTGGCTGGATTCGATACCCGGGTTAATCATCTCTGGCAACGTGAGGTATGCGACAACAGTCGAGAGCACGGGCCTGCCGCTGCGCCAACTTGGAGATCAGGAAGCGAATATTATCGCCATCGTGCGGTCCGTCACCAAATATGCGGTGATGGTCAAGGATCCGAGCAGCATTCGGTATCACTTCGAGAAAGCGGTTTATCTCGCCAAGCATGGACGTCCCGGGCCAGTGTGGCTCGATATCCCGCTGGACGTGCAGGCCGCGAAAGTCGAGGAGTCATCGCTCCCCGGCTATTCCCCAGTTGAAGACGAAATCCGTTTTGAGCCGGACGCCATACGTAAGCATGCCTTGGAAATCATCGACCGTATCCGCTCATCCGAACGCCCCCTGCTTCTCGCAGGCAACGGCATCAGACTGTCGGGAGGTTTGGATGCGTTCTACGAAGCGGTGGACCGCCTCAATATTCCAGTGCAAACGGCAATGGGCGCCAACGATCTTATCCATTCAGACCACCCGTTATTCTTCGGCCGCCCTAGCGTCACTGGTGACCGCTCCAGCAACTTCATAGTCCAGAACTGCGATCTATTGCTCAGTATCGGTGCACGCCAAGGGGTACGCACCATATCGTACCTGTTTGAGGCGTTTGCCAGAGATGCCTACAAGATTCATGTAGACATCGACGAAGCGGAATTGAAAAAACCGACGGTATTCCCGGATCAACGTATCCACTGCGACGCGAAACTGCTGCTTGAAGAAATCGTGTCTCAGCTGCGCCCGAGTGAACTGGAGCCTAAAGCCAACTGGATCGAGTGGTGCCGCGAACGCCGTCACCGCTATCCAAGCGTCATTCCGGAATACCGGGCGCAGAAGGAGTTTGTGAACTCGTTTCATTTCGTCGAAGTGCTTTCCCAACTTGCCGCACCCAACGATATTTTCGTGCTGGCAGACGGTGCTGCGAATACCTGCACCTTTCAGGCCGTGTCATTGAAACACGGACAACGGCTATTTACCAACTCGGGCTGCGCCTCGATGGGCTACGATCTCCCCGCGGCAATTGGGGCGTGCTTTGCCGGCAACCGCGGCAGAATCCTTTGCGTTGCAGGTGATGGGAGTATTCAGTTGAATATTCAGGAACTCCAGACCATCGTTCATCACCGGTTGCCGATCAAGATCTTCCTGTGGAACAACCGGGGCTACGCATCCATCCGGATGACGCAGGACGCGTATTTTCCGGGCGGATACGTCGCCGCTGATCCGTCTAGCGGCGTCTCTTTTCCAGATATGGCAAAGATAGCCCAGGCCTACGGATTGCCGGCTCTTCGCGTCCACGACCACACGATACTTCGGGAAAGCATTCAGGCAACCCTGGACAGTCCAGGGCCCGTATTATGCGAAATCATTATGGCGCCTGACCAACCGCTATTGCCGAAGCTTGCCTCCGAATTGAAGCCGGACGGTACAATGGTATCTAAGCCGCTCGAAGACATGTTCCCGTTCCTTTCTCGCAACGAATTCATGGAAAACATGCTGATAAAGCCTTGGGAAACGAGCACGTGAGTGAGCTAAGAGCCACCGACATTCCTTCCGTGGTCAGTGGGCTCAGAGCGCTGAACGTCGATGCAGCTATCGGTTTGCCCGAGGAGCTTTTCCTTTATGTTAGCTCCATTACCCCGCTAGTTAATGTGGACTTGCTAATCAAGGATGATCGCGGGCGAGCCCTGCTGACTTGGCGTGACGACTCTTACTACGGGCCTGACTGGCACGTACCGGGAGGGATCTTCGGTTCAAGGAAACGTTCATGGACCGCATCCAAGCCGTTGCCAGGATCGAACTCGGGGCAACCGTGAGAGCGGACACGACACCGTTGGCCATAAACCACGTGATAGATCCGTCCCGCGATGTGCGGGGGCACTTTGTTTCTCTCCTGTTCAAATTCACGCTGACATCGGCGCCTGATGAGACTCGCTATTTTAACTCCGGAGCTCCTCTACCTGGACAATGGTGTTGGCATGACACACCACCGCATGGTCTCCTTGTCATACAAGAAATGTACCGCCCATTCTCTCGCTGATCGTCGACCAGGACGGTTAATGCTTGTCTCAAAATCATTGATACCTTCCGGGTCCTATGTCCCCAGCCACCGCGAAAATACGCTTACTCTGTAAAATCGTCTTGCCAGGGTTCGCTCTCGCTGTAGTTTTTCATTATTGGATGGGTGAGTTTTTGAACTTAGGCCACCCATGGAACTCCTTCCTGTTTTTGCCCCAAGATCGGTTCAATGATTGGCATAATTCAGTTTTTTCTGCTGCCACGTATGATCCGTACTTTAAGCACGGGGCAGCAATTTCTGCATATTTTCCGTTTTCATATATCGTTTTTCTTTCCGCTGCTGGGCTGTCTCGGCAAGCTAGCATCATTTATTTTCTCCTTATCTCTCTCGTGCTAGTGTTGGGTAGCGTTTGCCTTTATTGGCAAGTTGTTCTGAGGCCCCTCCTGAAGGAGGAACGGGACAAACAAAGTCTCGTTGCGCTTTGTGTGTCGATCGCAGTCTCCTACCCGCTGCTCTTCGCACTAGACCGCGGGAATATCGATGCTTGGATTGCCGCAGCCTGTCTTGTTTTCGTATCTCTCCTACGAACACGATTCGCTGCGACGGGGTCTATGGCGCTCGGAATTGCCATTGCTCTCAAAGGATACCCAGCAATCTTTCTCTTGCTCGCCATGGTGGATCGGCGCTACGGCCAGATCATCTTGGCATGCGGCATCGCATTAGTTCTTACTTTATCCGCACTAGCGTTTTTCGATGGAGGTTTGGTCCACAACTTCGTCGGCTTAAAGCTTGGACTCGAAACCTATCGTCAAAGATATGTTCTTGGGTTCGGCAGCATTCATTACAGCGCTGATCCATATAATGCCATTCGCTTCATCTATGAGGGATTACGAAGACTCGCCGGCAGCGGCGCTTCGCAGTCAACAAGTCCATTGTTTCTCGATATTTACAATCTGGTGTCTTTTTGTTTTGCGCTAGTTTTATCCTTCTTTGTTCTGTTCGTTCCATGTTCTCGATGGCGTCGCGTTATGGCAGTTTGCTTATTAGCGATTTTATTTCCCAACGTCGCCAATGACTACAAATTACTAATGTTGCTGCCAGGTTTATGTGCTCTTATCGCGGATGCGGAAAACGCACAAAGAGAAACGAGGGCGCTACAATATGTCGCCGTTCTAATGGTTCCAAAGCATTATTATTTCATTCTCGGCGTAAGTATTAGTAGCATTATTAGCCCGATATTCCTGTCAACGCTTGCTTGGAATGTACTAAAGGGGCGTGAATCGTGGCGCGTCGCGTTAAATCAAGTGCCGGCTCGCCTAATGTGGTACTGTCCCTGGATCTTCCATCGTCGATGGTTATTTGCGAAGGATCGTGATTCCAAAATGCAAAAGGCAAGACAGGCGATTAACGAGTTGAGACCTTTATGAACAGCTTGGGATCGTTGGTTTTATCGATTAGAGCAAAATCTGAAGACGTTCCTGCAAGAATTGAGTGCGAAGAAGGCAGGTGAACACGCTATCTCCGCGCCGCGGCACGGGAGTGGTGCGACCTTTATGAAGAATTCGTCCGACTTAGGCGAGACGCGATTTTCGCAAGCTAAATATCGTGCTAGAAATTTGTGGCCTAAGACTACTCTACTCCTTGAGCCGATAAAATTCTCGGTCGTGGGCTTAGTCGGTTTTGTGGTGAACATGGTTAGCTTTAAGTTATTGCTTCTAGCTGGGGTTAGCTCCCTTTTCGCCCCGATCCCGGCATTCTTGATAGCCGTTACGAATAACTACATTTTGAATTCGAAATTTACTTTCCGGACGCCTTCCCACAAATATCTTCGATTAGATAAATATGCACTTTACGTTGGGGGCAACGTAGCCGGACTCGGCGTAAATCTAACGGTCTACTATCCTTGCCTGCTCTTATTGGGTCTGTCGCCTCTCGTATCACAATTCACTGGCATTCTTTCCGCCGCGATATGTGACTTCATAGTTGCCCGCATGTTACTGCGTACATAGGACAAATGGATAAAAGTAGAATTCTCGTCACAGGGGCAACTGGCTTTCTCGGCAGCCTCCTATGTAAGCGACTTGCTTCTATAGAACACTACAAGCTCTACTGTACGCACCGGGAACGATCCAACCTATCAGTGTTGTCGCAAATTTGCGACAAGATAGAGCTGGTACGGCTAGATGATCCGAGGCGATTAGCTGACGCGGTCGAAGGGATTAACAACATTGATGCGATCATCCATTGCGCGACCAATTATGGCCGAGGCTCACAAGATCCCAATGAGCAGATAGAGGCCAATCTCGTACTTCCTCTTCAGCTTATCCAGCTAGGAAGCCAGCTTGGAATTAAAGTTTTCATTAATACCGACACCTACTTAGACAAAGGGGTCGATTATTATTCTCTTTCCAAAAAACAGTTTGCGGAGTGGCTCCGATTTTTTGCAGAACGCATTAATTGCGCAAATGTTGTTATCGAGCATTTCTTTGGACCATCAGATGACCAGACGAAATTCGTCAGCTGGTTAATCCGGTGTTTTTTGGATAAGGTTCCAGAGATTGAACTTACCGAAGGGCGGCAGCGGCGTGATTTTGTTTACATAGACGATGTTGTAGAGGCGTTTGTCCATGTCTTGGCCCACTCACTTCACAAGAAATTACCACTGACAAGATACGAGGTGGGATCGGGATACAGCGTCCCTATTAGGCATTTTGTCGAATTAGTACAGTCTTTATGCGACGGGGTCTGCACTAAGCTCAATTTTGGTTCTGTACCATATCGGAAGAATGAGCCAATGGAAGCCTCTATCGATCTTAGTGCGCTGTATGCCTTAGGATGGAAACCTAACGTAACGTTGGTAGATGGACTTCGAAGAACTATCGAGCATGAAAAGAAGGCCAGGCTAGTCCAATGATGTTCTTAATAACCGGAGGGTGCGGATTTCTAGGTTTCTCCGTTACACAACGACTTGTCGCGCAAAAACGGGGGCGAGTCACGGTATTTGACAATCTGAGCCGCATTGGCACGCGGGAAAATCTTACCGTGCTTGAGAAAAACGACTTAATAGATTTCGTTCCAGGAGACGTGAGAGATCGAGATTTAGTGGAAACGGTTATCGAGCGGATTCGGCCGGACGTCATTTACCATTTAGCGGGGCAGGTCGCTATGACGACTTCATTGGGCCAACCGAGGTTCGACTTCGAAGTCAACGTCTTGGGCACGATTAATGTGCTAGAGGCAGTGAGACGACAATCTCCTCATTCGATCATCGTGTATTCCTCCAGCAACAAGGTATATGGGGATTTGGACTATTTGCGGTATACCGAATTGGAGACCCGCTATAGACTTGACGACTTTCCTAAAGGTCTGAATGAGTCCACACGATTGGATTTCACCACGCCATACGGATGCTCAAAGGGGGCCGCTGATCGGTATGTTAGTGACTACGCAAGGATGTTCGATATAAGGACGGTGGTTTTACGGCATTCATCGATTTATGGCGTTAATCAACGTAGTACGGTCGATCAGGGGTGGGTGGGGTGGTTTTTATCAGAAATGCTGTCTGCCCAGAATGAAGAGGAGGGGAAAACAATTGCGGTCGCCGGTGACGGGAAACAAGTACGTGATCTGTTGTTCTGCACAGACGCAGCAGAACTTTATTCACGTATTCCCGATTATATTGATAGCGCAAGCGGCATGGCCTTTAACGTTGGGGGCGGTGTTAGAAACGCAATGTCCATATTAGAGTTGGTTCGGTTTGCTGAAAACAAACTAGGGACACAGGTAAAACTCCAACATAACCCGCGCCGTCGCAGCGATCAAAAAGTCTTTATTTCAGACAATAGTCTCGCTTCAAAAGTTTTTGAGTGGCAGCCGACTGTATCTTTTGAAGCCGGCATATTGCAGACAGTGGAATGGCTCAAAGATGGAAGCGCAAGATCTCACAATTAGTATTTGCATTCCTGCATTCAGAGAAGCTGAGAACTTGGTTCGCCTACTTCCCGAGCTCCGTAGCCATCTAGATGCGACACGCATAAACTACGACATCATCATTATCGACTCCATGTTGCCACAAGATAGTACGCAGGAGGTGTGTAAGTGCCACGGCGTACGCTATATTAATCGGGTTGGCGACGATTCATACGGCGCTGCAGTCCGAACGGCAATAAGCTCGTTCTCGGGTGACTACATAGTATTTATGGACGCCGACATGTCCCATAATCCAGCGTTTCTCGGAGAATTTATAAAGGTTATTGGGCAGGGCAATGACCTCGTTGTTGCTTCCCGTTTCGTCAGCGGCGGCGGGACTGAAAATTCTGTAGTTCTTCGTCTAATGAGTATTTTTTTGAACCATGTCTATCGGTTTGTTCTTAAACTCCCCGTCCTTGACGTTTCGAACAGCCTTAAAGGATATAGGCGATCGTTGGTAGAAGGGCTGACTTTGCATGCAAAAAACTTTGACATAGTGGAGGAACTCTTGTTTCTCGCTGTTCGCCGCCAAAATGAACGCGGGGTTCCTATTAAGATCGTCGAAATGCCAATGACTTTTCAACGCCGCTATGCGGGGCATTCAAAAAGACGCTTAGTCGTATTCATCGTAGACTATGTTTGTTTGTTGATGCGGCTACTTAGAATGAGGTATTGGTCATGACTGTAAACCGCCACGTGGTTTTGATCTCCGAGAGGCAGCGCGACTACAACGAGGTGCGGCACGCAGCTCCATAGGCAGGTAATGACGCAATACGAGAGATTGTTTAATCTTGCAACCTAGGACGCTACTAACCAAAAATTGGCGGCGCTAAAGGGAGCAGGTAACTTTCGAAAAACCTCTATAGGGAGCACGATGAATACCGTAGAAAGAGAAATGGTCAGGGTTCTTCAAGACCTCAAACAGAATCACCACGTCAGCGGCGTCAAAGCCGAGTTTGAGGCTGAAGGCACGCGCATGGAAGAAGCGATGCGCCTTAAAGAGGTCGTGATGGCTGCCGGGCTCGACCTTACCATAAAGATTGGCGGCTGCGAGGCGATTCGTGACATGTACGAAGCGCGGGTGCTCGGCGTTGAGCGAATCGTCGCGCCCATGATTGAAACCGCTTTTGCGTTGACCAAGTTCATCAAGGCCATCGAGTTGGCCTTCCCCGAAGACGAAAAACGGCACATGGATTTCGCGGTCAACGTTGAAACCATCACCGGGACAAGGAACTTTGCCGAGATGCTCGCCGCGCCGGGCGTAGAGAGAATCGGTGAAGTCGTTATCGGTCGGGTTGACATGACAGGCTCGATGGGGCTAGGCCGCGACGATATCAACACGGATGCCATTTTCAATATCGCCAAGGACATTTGTGCCAAGGCCAAAGCAAAAGGACTGAAGACCGTAATCGGTGGAGGGGTATCTGCGCATTCTTTACCTTTTTTCAGGAATCTTCCGAAAGGACATCTGGATCGCTATGAAACACGCAAAGTTATCTTCAGCTGCCCCGGCGCGCTGAGCGACGACGCCGAAAAAGGCATCTTGAAGGCCGTTTACTTCGAGTTGCTGTGGTTGAAAAACAAGCGCGACTTTTACGGTCTGATTTACACCGAAGACGAAAACCGGATCAATATGCTCGAGGACCGATATAAGAAGACGATGGAGAAGCTCGGAATCGTAGGATGAAAGGGCGGATTGCTCTGGTAACGGGCGCATCCCGCGGCATTGGTCGACACGTCGCGGAAGCGCTGAAGTCGTATGGCGCCCATGTCATAGCACCAAGTCGAGCGGAAATGGATTTGGCTTCTCCAGAAGCCGTAAACCACTATCTTGGCGCCGTCGGAAGGCAAATCGATATCCTCGTGAATAACGCCGGGATTAACGACCTCGCCGGCGTCGACGAAATCACCGATGAAATTATGCTCCGGACGATGCGGATCAACGTGCTCAGTCCACTGCAAATCACCCAGCACGTGGCGGCTGGCATGAAAGCCCGGCGTTACGGGCGCATCGTAAACATAAGCTCGGTCTGGAGCTTCGTCACGAAAGAACGCCGCCTACCCTATTCCGCCAGTAAGTCCGCCTTGAATGGGATTACGCGAACGGTCGCCGTCGAACTGGCCCCTTTCAACGTCCTGGTCAATGGGGTTGCTGCTGGCTACGTCAATACCGATCTCACCCGGCAGAACAATTCCCCCGAGGAAATCAACGAGATTGCCGCGACCATACCCATGAACCGGTTGGCCGACCCCTCTGAAATCGCTGAACTCGTAGCTTTCATGTGTTCAGAGAAAAACTCTTACATGACAGGACAGGTCGTCGTCATAGATGGTGGTTTTATATGCAAGTGATCAACGTCAAATCGGCGTTGCGGGATTACCAGGTTCACATTACTGAGACAACCGACTTCATCCGTGACCTAGGAAACATAAAAGAGCGTCTTTACGTCATTGACAGTAACGTATGGGAGATCTACCGGGAACAGATTTTCCGAGGCATTGACCCATCCAAAGTCATGGTGTTGCCGATACACGAAGACCGGAAGAACTTGTACACGGTCATGGAAGTTTACGACGAGTTGATGTCGCGAGCCGCCAAACGGAATATGACCTTGATATCGATTGGAGGCGGGATTGTCCAGGACATCACGGGCTTTGCGGCATCAACGTTGTATCGGGGATTGAACTGGCTCTATGTGCCGACCACGCTGCTCGCACAGGCCGACAGTTGCATCGGCTCCAAGACGTCTCTTAACTACAAGAATTACAAGAATCTGGTTGGGACATTTTTCCCACCAAACAGTATTTACCTGCACCCTTCATTCCTTAAGACGCTACGCGACGAAGACTTTTATAGCGGACTTGGCGAGGTCATCAAGCTTCATCTGATAGGGGGTGCCGACCACGTGAAATCGCTGCTGGCTCGAATCGACCAGGTACGCGAACGCCAACCGAATGCCCTGTTGGATGCGATCAGCGGCTCGCTCAATGTGAAGCTGGGATTCCTGGATGACGAGTTCGATAGGGGAAAAAGAAATTTTCTGAATTTCGGCCACTGCTTCGGTCATGCCCTCGAAGCCACATCGAATTTCGCCATTCCTCATGGCCAGGCAGTGATGACCGGTATGGTTTTTGCGAACATTGTGGCCAAGAATAGAAGGTTCATGTCCAAAAATTTCTTCGCCGAGCTGAATGAAAAAATTCTTCTTGATAATATTGTCTCACGGCCTACTCAAGATCATCTCAATATGGAGCATATCTACTCAGCCATGAAAATGGATAAGAAACGCATAGGAGACGGGTTGACGTTGATCATGCAGGGCGATGGCTACAAGATGACCAAGATTACTGATCTCTTTCATCCTGAACTTGAAAAATCCATAGATGAGCTGAAGGAAGTGATTGGTGTTATTTAGGACCCACCCCGACCGTATCTGCCATATCAAAGAATCTATGAGGGCGTCCGTCGGTTTTGGGCCAAATGTGCCTGCCGAACCAAGTAGTCAAGCTTTGTCCGAGACATCGCTTGATCAACAGCCAGGTATACAATCAGTTCTCGATCGATGGCTTCCAACCCTACACCGCCGACCATGAAACTCATCAGCGTCGTCACCCCTTGTTACAACGAAGAGGATAACGTCGCGCAACTCTGCGAGAGGATCAGGGCGCAATTCGCGACCCTGCCCAAGTATCGATGGGAACATATTTTCATCGATAACGCGTCGACGGACGGAACGGTCGATCGAATCAAGGCCATAGCCGCGACCGATAAGAGCGTGAAACTGATCGTCAATTGCCGCAATTACGGCCACCTCCGTTCCCCGCTACATGCTTTTTTTCAAGCCGGTGGCGACGCCGTGATCGTGATGGTTTCGGATCTGCAGGATCCGCCGGAACTAATCCCTGAATTCATCGCCAAGTGGGAGCAGGGTTTCAAGGTGGTCGCCGGGATCAAACCCAAGAGTCGAGAGACAGCACTTATGTTTCTCGTGCGACGGCTTTATTACAAGACGATCAATAGGATCTCGGATGTTCCTTTGATCGAGAATTTCACCGGCTTTGGTCTTTATGACCGGGAGGTCGTTGAAGCAATCAGAAATACGGGTGACCGCAACCCTTACTTCCGTGGGCTCATTGCTGACCTGGGGTACCCTCGCGCCGAAATTCCCTTCGTTCAACAGAGACGCACCCGCGGCGTCACCAAGAACAATTTCTACAGCCTATACGACATGGCAATGCTCGGCGTCACCAGTCACTCCAAGGTGCCGTTGCGATTGGCCACGATGGCTGGCTTTGGGCTTTCCCTGCTCAGCTTGCTGGTGGCCCTCGGCTATCTCGTCGCCAAGCTCTTATACTGGGATAGTTTCAGCCTCGGGACGGCTCCCATCCTGATCGGCCTGTTCTTCTTCGCCTCGGTGCAACTCTTTTTCATCGGTATCCTCGGGGAATACATCGGGGCCATCCACACCCAGGTGGTCAAGCGACCGCTGGTAGTTGAGAAAGAGCGCGTCAATTTTGATGACTGTGTCGGAGGGAGATGAAATAGGAATGCTGCGGCGCGCCCGAGATCTATGGCAGGGCAGCGAAAAGACGCGCTTCCTCGTCGTCGGCACCTGGAACACCGCCTTCGGCTATATGGTGTTCATTATCGCGTATTTCCTGCTGCACCATGTGCTGCATTACCTCATCATCATGCTGATCGCGCATTTCATCTCGGTGTGCAACGCCTTCGTCGGCCACAAATTGCTGGTGTTCCGCAGTAGCGGCAGCCTGCCTGGCGAGTTCCTGCGCTTCAACATGAGCTACGGCGGAACCATCGTCTTCGGCCTGAGTGCGATGCCGATAATGGTGGAAATCCTGCATCTGCATCCCATCGCAGCTCAGGGCATCCTGATCGTCGTCACCGTAGTTCTCAGTTACTTTTTGCACAAAAAGATTTCATTTCGCCGGCACCCATGAGTTTTTTTTCCTCTCGGCCCGTGCCGGAAGGCACGGCCGCGGACATCATGGGACTCCCGCCGATCGACCTCGCCGATCGCTTGGCGGTTGCCTACCTCGCATTTCCGGTGCTGATTTTTTTCCTCGGCTGGTTCTCTCCCGAAGTTGGAGGAGTGCTCGCCCTGCTCCTGCTGGTTGGGGCCTCGCCGCTATTCGGCGGGCGTGGCGCCGGGTTGGGTTTCGGCCCCTCGCCGGGCGTCGTTCTCAT
>Ga0209751_10004921_pt1 | contig 12693 bp, 9 predicted proteins | sample RifCSP13_1_FD_184019 | JGI IMG/M metagenome (GOLD analysis project Ga0209751, IMG submission 184019) | Soil microbial communities from Rifle, Colorado - Rifle CSP2_sed 13_1 (SPAdes) (version 2) | ecosystem: Environmental > Terrestrial > Deep subsurface > Rock core/Sediment | place: Rifle... | reverse complement strand
GGCCTCGGCTCGCCCCAGACGCCGGGCGAACCGCGGCGCGCCCTCGGCGATGCTCGGAATCCAGCACTGATAGTCCACGTCGAGCCCAAACCAGCGCTTGATCCCGTCCTTGTCCAGGTCCTCGAGCAGACCCTCCGTGCGCCAGCGGTCGATGGTCAGGTCCCACCACGTCGCCCATTCGATCACGGGCAGGCGATCCTCCGGATTCTGGCCGTTCAGAACCTTGACGAACCGCGAGCGGACGGTCTCGCTCATCCGCCGCCCCGGCCTCTCGCCTTTGGCCCCTTGCCAATCGCCCTTTTGCCTCCCGAAGGACATGGGACTGAGTTTATCCGGGAGGAAGACCCCGCCACTATGATAGAACGATCCGACGATTCGGCCTTCGCCACACCTCCATGCCGCTGACAAGCGCCCCATAATAACCACGGCGGGCCACACTTGGGAGGATAGAGGGAATCAAGGAAGAGCGGCACCAAGAACGACCGCTCTAGCTTCAACCTGAGCGGCTGGCGGGGAAGAAGGCTGCCCCCACGCAGTAACCCCCTCTGCCGAGCACACGTCAAAGTACAGAGGCTTCCGATGGAGACACGGAGAATGCATGCCGTCCCGAATCTGCTTACCGCTCTGATCCTGCTGTCGCCGCCGCCGACTCTGTCCCAGCCGCGAGGACCCGACACCTTCTGGAGCCTTGAAGGGCTGATCGCCCAAAGCGATACGGTCGTTCTCGGGAGCTTTGCATCAACAACGGTGTTGGGGGACGTTCCCTCCACGATGATGCCAGGAGGAAGACTCGTGGCCGGCGGCCCTGGTCCTGGCTTAGCGGTCCGGATCCACGTGGATGAGACGCTGAAGGGGAGGTTCGCCGACAGGGCCGGGGCTCTCCTTCCACTGCGCCGATGGAATGAGAAAGACCCCCGCTATGAGCAGTGGGTCAAGGCGGGCACGCGGTTCCTCTTCTTCATCGGCCCGCCTGCGAAGGAGGGCCGAACGTGGAGCTATCTTCGCACCGGCACGGCGGTTGAGGCGGAGAAGTCCTATAGAGGCCATCTAGCGCTTCCGATCCGCTCGCGCGACCTCACGCAAATTGACAGCGAAGAACAAGCACTTGCCCGCGCTCGAGAGTACGCGAAGACCTCGAAGGGGGTGCGGGCCCTGCATGCGCTTAAGGTGGTGGGGCATCGTGGCATCGCATACGGGTCCATGTCCATGGACGCAAGGGTGCCCTGCGACAATCTAATGGTGCCGATCGACTCGCAACTGGAAGGGTTGGCAAAGACCTTCATCGCGAAGGATTCGGACCTCGTGCAGTTTTCGGGCGCTGAAGCCCTGAAGTACTTCAAGTCTGACCCTAACGCGGAACTGCTGCGAACCATCCTCCGGTCGCCCGCGGAGGGGCTCCACGCTCCCGATGCCCAAGCCAAGGCATTCGAGGTTCTTCTCACCTGGAACCTGGTGCCCCCGACTCCCACGCTCGCCGCGCGGATCGAAGGATTCGTCTTAAGTGGTGAGAGTGTGGGTGACGCGCAGCTGATGCAGATCACGCGGGTTCCAAACGTCAAGTGGCTAATCCTCTATGAAACAAAAGTGACCGCCAACGGCCTCCGAGCCTTGGTTGGCCTGAAGAAGCTGGATACCGTCTTTATTGAAGATTCGCGCATCACGGACTCGGTCGTGATGACCCTTGGAGAGCTCAATATGCTGCACACCCTATGGAGTGCTTCGACCCAACAAAATCGGGCGGCTTCCGAAGGCGGGGTCGACCAGTTAAACCTCGCGTGGACGGCAATCACCGACCGTTCCATACCTTCGATCGCAAAGCTCCAGAATCTCGGGTGGCTCGATATCCGGGACACGAAGGTCACCGACGATGGAGTCGAAGGCCTCTTCGGCCTCAAGAAGCTTAGAGACCTCCTCCTCGGCGGCTCGAAGATCACACGTGTCGGCAGATTCCGGCTCCAAGTGGCGCTCCCAGACTGCCGAATCCGATAGCCTCCATACCATCGATAAGCCCCAATTAGTGTGGAATCCCCCCTTGATTGAACATTGCAGCGGGCCCCATCTCTCGCCCTTCGCCGGTAGCACATGTCGACGGGAGTCTATCAGGGATTAGGGATCGGCCATTCGCCAGCGGCTGCCGCGATGGGGACGATGAGAACTATACTTTGGATGGTTGGAAACCTTCGCCATCCTCCTTGGAGCGTGTTGCGTCGTCCCGATTGCGATCGTGCTAACGATCTGGCTCGTGTCGATTCGCAAGCGCTTGCAGGGCAAGAGGCTGGCGATTCTCTTGGCTATTATCTGGGTTCCTGTTGTCTTAGCCACGATCTCCGAGTTGTGGTGGATGTTCGTCGAAGAGCCAAGACGTATCGCGGCGGGCGAGCCCGTCGAATAGAGGCTACCTGCCGAATCGAGGCATACCTCCGAGAGTCGGTGTGAGCTGCCAACCCCCCATTTGGCTCCACAAGTGCCATCATCAACCCATGCTCACCGCCGCGATCCTTGCCCTGGCCCTCCAGCAAACTCAGACCATCAAGATCTTCGTCGTGGGCTACTACCCCGTCGTCGGCGACCAGATCGACAAGGCGATCGCCGGAGAAGAGGCGTTCAACGCCGCCACTCGCGCGGGCGGGGGGTACGCCGGACTGAAGTCCAAGACCGACCGCCTGACCAAAGAGGCCTGCGCCGCGCTGGAGGAGGCGTCGCGCTTCCGAGGCTACAAGCTCCCGAGCAAGCCCGCCCTGAAGTACGAGGTCGTCGGGGAAATGACGATTAAAGAGGGCATCCCCATCCGCGCGCAAAAGGGGACCGAGACCCCGCTGCTCGACTACAACGCGGTCATGCGCCGCATCGACGCCAAGACCTGGGTCGAGAAGAAGGGCGTCCAGCAGATCTGGATGTGGGGCTACCACGGCAAGAACGGGCTCTGGGAGTCCAACATGTCCAGCCCCACCGGCGACGTCAGCAACTCCGACCGCGACGAGACCGACCTGCCCGTGTTCAGCAAGACCTACACCGTCTTCCACTTCAACTACGGCCGCGATCTGGGCGAGATGCTCGAAAACCACATGCACCAGCTCGAGCACCTGATCAACCACATCGACGGCCGCGACACCGCCCCGCCCGAGAAGTGGCCCGAGCTGCTCTTCTGGGGCAACTTCGTCGGCAGCGACATCTCGCACAAGATCGTCACCAAGCCCGCCCACTGCGGCTGGACCCACTACGCGCCCAACAGCGAGAGCGATTACGACTGGACCAACCCGCGCTACGTCGAAACGGACATCGAGGACTGGAAGCCCGACGGCGGCGGCAAGACCCAGAAGATGAACGCCGACCGCTGGGGCCGCGACCCGATCAAGTGGCGCATCTACTGGATGCAGGCGATCCCCGGCCTGGACCACGGCCTGACCTATAAGGGCAAGAAGCTGCGCAATTGGTGGTCCTTCGTCGCCGAATGGGACCGGGCGAGAAGGGAGAAGTGGACGCTGGTGCTGCCGTAAGGGTGAGACCCGCCCTTCTTCATTCCGTCGGCGGTTCTAGGGGTTCGGGCGGGACGGGGGATACGTCATGTCCGCCTCCGACCACTTCTTCGACACGCCGGTGGAGAACCTGAGGGCGTTCGGGCACGCGGCCAGGGAGTGTGGGTATTGAGGGATAAAGGGTATTTGAGGGGGGTGCTGGGCAGAGCGTGAAGAACAAGATGTAAGGCTACGGCAGTTGCCACCATCCGCCGTATTCAAGTGCCCAAGGGCCCCAGCCGCCGCCGAGTTCATTCCAGTCGATCGTGTAAAAGTGCACACCCGTGCTCGAGTTATAGTAGCGGTGCATCTTCACGGCTCCTGGTGGGCCAACAGATGCACCTGGGTCGTGACTATAGACGTAAAACGTCTCAGACTCTAGCCGGGTATTGGGGTTGCCATTCCCCAACTCGTTGAAGTCCGTAGTGTAGAAGTGGCGTCCGGCTGATTGATTGTAATAGCGGTACACTCGGGTGGATCCTAAGGAGGGGTTAGCCCATACGTGACCCATGTCAGTTTCCCTGACCCAACCTCCGGCCCCGTTGCCCAGCTCGCCAAAGTTCGTCGTATAAAGATAATCTCCATTTGCAGCGTTCCGATATCGAAAGAGCGTCTTGGGAAGGTCGTGCCAAAACGAATAGCCCTTTGTTAGGTCGGTAGCGCCTTCGATCGGCTCTGGCCGATGGGTAGCCAACCAAGCTCCAGAAAGAACTGTCCTTAACTCAAAATGAAGGTGGGGGTTGTATCCTGGAGGAACGCCCGTTGATCCAATAAGCCCTATCGGCTGATGCGCCGTGACCCGATCGTTGACCTGAACGAACATGCTCTCAAGATGCGCGTATCGAGTCCCCCAACCGTTCTCATGGTCGATATCGACCCTTCTTCCATATCCATTATGCCCGTCGCTAGCGAACACAACGATTCCATCTGCGGCGGCCAAGACGCCTTTCCCTCCAGTCTGCAAGGGATCGTCGCTAAAGTGCTTAAAATCAAGCGCGTACGCCATATCTAAGGCGCCTAAGTGCGGGGGATCATTGTATGCAAGCGAGATCCGCCATGCGACCCCTCTTTGCACGGGCCAATGGAGTTCGGGAATCCCGTCCGATCTGTTCAAATCGGCGGGACTCGTGTAGTTGGGCAAGATGTCCGATGCGCTTCTAATGCGCAGGTTCGGTAGGAAGCACTGATCACAATTGCCGGAAACGCGCGGTACGGAGGAAACTCCCCCGCCACCACAGCCAGCAAAGAAAACTGAGACAAACAGACACACACAAAGGAAACGCGCGGAGCCAAAGCTGGATGTCTGACGGGATCGCATGTTCCTCCTCCAAGGCATCCTTGCCAATCAATCCTTGCTACAATATGGGGTCAAGTGGCCATGATCTTACCGGAACGCGACCGTCCGCCCCCTACGTGTCGTCGCCCGGGTGCGTGATGGTCACGGCGTTGCTGCCTCTCTCGTTCGCCGTCGTCAGCACCACGTACACCTTGAACCCCATCGTCGAGCCCGGAAGCGTCAGCCCCGCGTTCGTCGAGAGTGCCAGCGTGCCCGGAGGCAGCGTCTGCACCACCAGCTCAGTGTTCGTGTTGTAGGGCGTAGCGCCCGAGCGGCGCACCTCGTAGCTCTCCAATTCGGGGTCCGCCGAGGCCGTCCACGAAAGGTCGGCCTTCAACGTACCGAGGTTCCAGACTCCCGAAAGCACTACCGGGTCCGGCGTGTGGCCAGGAAGCGGCGTCAGGCGCGGCAGCGAGAGCACCAGCGGATGGTCCGCAGGGAAGAGCCCCGGCACGGCCTCGCGATAGCGCACAAGCTGGTCGCGAATCGAAAGGTAAACCGCGTCGCGCTCCTGCAGCTCCTTGTCGACCTCTTGTTCGCCCAAAGCCAGGTTCTGGAAGGTCGTCTCCAGGTTGCCGGTGTCGGTCGTAAAGGTCGCCACCGCATAGGCGCCCGTGAGCAGGAGCGGCGGCGTGAAACCGGCGGGCGGCGAGGCGTTGATGTCCGTCCAGATGTCCCGGTGGTCGCGCATGGAGATCAGCCACTTCCCGGGGTTGGCTTCGACGCCGATGAGCGGCGGGATGCGCCCCACGTACGAGGAGCCCGCGAGCACGCCCCGGATGATCGCCCCAAGCTGCCGCATCCGCTCCTTGATCGCTTCCTTTCGGTTGTCGCGGTCGGTGCGGTGCCCCTCGACCACATTGATCGCCTCGACCAGGTCCGTAATCTCGTCCGAAAGAGCCGTTCGGTCGGATTGAAGGTCGGCCAGGGCATACGGCCCCGGAAGCGTCAAGGCGCTGGGCGCAAGGGCGCTATCCACGTCCGTCCAATGTCCGATGAATTCGTCTATGGTCGAAAGGTAGCTGCTTGGCCCGGAAAACGGCACGTCTGGACTCCTTGGGTTTTCCCCGAATCATCATAACACAGCGCGCGAAAGAGAACAAGAGGGACCGTGAATCGAAGGCGAGTTTCCGAGCTTTGAGGAGCCGTCACCGAGGGCTGAAGGAGAGCTTCCGCGATCAAAGGACCGACGCCCTGGCGTCGACGAAGAACCTCCGCGACGATTTTGGATGCTCGTCTTCAGGTCGCGGAGGTCGCTCTTCAAGGCTGGAATGCTCTTCTATGCCTATTGGGGGGGCGCCCTCCGTTCTCGGAGGCCTTTCTTGAAGGCTGGAATGCCCCGCATTTCAAACAACCTCGGCCATGCCGCATCAGAGCTTTTTCCAGAGCCCTGCCTTTTGAAGGAATGTGATCAGAGCCTCTTTCTCAAAGGAAGGGTCGTGTTCAGACTGGACGATCTGCCCTTTCCGGTCAAACGCAACCAACGTAATTCCGCTGTGGCTCGCGTGCGCGTGATCGTGGAACTCCAAGTTCTTATCCAAGAAGAGGGGCACTTCGTGGAGCCAGAATGAAGATTCAAACGCTGTGCCGGTGACTCCAACGACGACCAATCCCAGCGAGCCATAGTCCTTCGCGGCTCGGGAGAGCCCTTCCCAAGGCTTTTCAGAGTCGAATAGGCTAGGTTCAGAACCGACAAATGCCACGACAAGAACTTTTCCCGAGTAGTCTTTTAGGTGAAAATCTTGCTTGGCAAAGTTGCGCTCTAGCCCAAAATCCGAAGCAGACGACGGCTTGCTCCGCAATTCGCCCGATCGTTTCCCTCCTCGTGCCCGGAGCAGCTCGGCCATGCCCTTTGCAGCAGGAGTTGCTTCCTCGTCCGACTTCATGATAGAGTACCACGCTGCCCGATCAGGGCCGGTCAAGGTGGTCTGCCCGTAATTCTCGGCAATGTCTAGGGCTGTGATACCACGACCCTCCATGCCGCCATTCTGGTCTATCGCGTTAATATCGACCCCTGTGTCGAGCAGCAAAGTGGCCTTAGATCTCATGTCGTCCGTGCCCCGCCGGAACATGTTGCTGACCACGTCGTGGAGAAGCGTGCCCCCCTCTGAATTGGTCTTGAATCCACAGCCCTTTGCCCGAAGAAACCGCATGAACTCAAGCTTGAGATTTTCGGGGATTTTGTCCGAATAGAGGGCTTGCTCAATCCATTGCCTATTGCCCTTATTGCCTCCCGGGAATCCGATCAGCTCTGGATAGTCCTTCGTCAATCGTTCAAATGTCTCTCGATCAGCAATTCTCACGCAATCCTGAACCTGATAGCTAACTGCCTGAAGCTTCGCCTTGTACTGGGCAGACTTTCGACGTCGTTCTTCTTCTTCCCGGGCCTTTCGTTGCCGCTCCTCTTCGGCGCGAATCTGGGCGTCAATCTGTCCGTTCAGCTGCTTTTCAAGCGTGGGGGTCATCCGCCGAAAGTTGCCCAGGTCCGAGATGAGAAGCCCCGTTTTGGACTCGAGGCGAAAGGAGATTCGAATCACCTGGGTCGCGTATAGCGCGCCCTGTGAATACTCAGCTGGCATCGACCGCACCTCGCGCTTGTAGTCGTACTGATGGATGACTATCGCTTGACCATCTCTCTCAATATGAAGGCGGTCGCGGGCGTTGCCCGTGTTGACCCACTTTCCGATGAATGACTGGCCGGAGGCACACCCCACAGCCATCAACAAGACAGCTAACACAAACAGTTTTGAGCCGATACAGCGCATGTTCGTCCACTCCCCAGACCGGAACCGAATCGGGAATCCGGTCCGTTAGGTGAAGGTTATCACATTTACGGGGCGTGCAAACCGCGTTGCCGACCTGCGACCTTCTGTCCCCTCACCCCCGCCCCATGGCCAGCTCGACCTGTCGTTCGCCAGCGTCATGACCCTGGGCGACGGCTAATCCTCCACCCACGCACCCTCCAAACCCGCTAAACTCCATTCAACCATGACCCCCAAAGAACGGATGCTGACCGCCCTGATGAGGGGCAAGCCCGACCGGCTCCCGGCGACCATCCACCAGTGGCAGGATTACCACCTCAAGACCTTCATGGGCGGCGTGGACGCGCTCGAAGCCTATAAGGTCTGCGGCCTCGACGCCTCGATCCAGTATTGGGAGGCCATGGGCCAGTTCTGGATCCCCGACGCCGAGAAGTTCGTCGTCTCGGTGCCCGATTGGCGCGACGACGCCGAGCTCGTGGACGCCGACCCCCTGCACCGCGTCGTGCACCACACCGTCAGCACGCCGGGCGGCACGCTGACCTACAAGACCGAGGCCAACGACCGCACCACCTGGATCACCGAGTACCTCATCAAGCGGCTCGAGGACGTGGGGCTGATCGCCAAGTACATGCCCGTGCCGCGCCTGAGCAAAGACGCGATCGCTCGCGAGTATGAAAGGGTGGGCGACGAGGGGATCCTGCGCGGGTTCGTGTGGGGCGACCAGGCCGGGTGCTGGCAGCACGCGTGCTGCCTGATGAACCTTCAGGACATGGTGCTGGCGGGCATCGACGACCCCGCGTGGCTGCACAGCCTGCTGCGGGCGCTGATGGACAAGAAGCTGCGGTTCATCGAGGACTCGCTGGCGGGCGCGACATCATCGAGACCGGCGGCGGCGCGGGCAGCGACACCGTGATCTCGCCCGGCTTTCACCGCGAGTTCTGCCTGCCCTATGACCGCGAGATGCACCAGGCGCTGCACGCGGTCGGCCACAAGGCGGCCTACCACACCTGCGGCGGCATGATGCACATCCTGGATCAGATCATCGAGAACGAGTGCGACGCCAGCGAGACGCTCTCGCCGCCGGGGGTCGGGGGCAACATCACCGATCCGGCGCTGGTGCGCGATTTCTATGCCGGGCGCATCGCGATGATCGGCGGCATGGACCAGTTCAACGTGCTCACGGAAGGCTCGCACGAGGCGATCCGGCAGGAGGCCTTCCGGCTGTTCGAGGGGTTCGGGCGGGACGGGGGGTACGTCATGTCCGCCTCGGACCACTTCTTCGACACGCCGGTGGAGAACCTGAAGGCGTTTGGGGATGCGGCTAGGGAGTGTGGGTATTGAGGGGCGAAGGACGAAGGTCGAAAGTCGGCGGGCGCCTCGGTAAGCCGTGATACAATTCCCCTATGAGTTCGCTGTCGGTCGCCGAGATTCTCAAGCTAAGCCCTAAGAAGCGTCTCGCCATGGTCGAGGCGATCTGGGACAGCCTCGCCGCCGATCCGGACTCCGTGCCGGTCCCCGCCTCCCATGTTCGGGAGATCAGAAAGCGCATGGCAGCTTACGAGGCGAATCCGGAAGAGACCGTTTCGTGGGATCAGGCAAAGGCCAGCGCCTTGAGGAAGCTTGGCAAGTAAGATCCGGTTCCTTCTCGCGGCACAGCGGGACCTCGAAGAGGCTGGCCTCTGGTATGAAGCCCGAAGCCGCGGACTGGGTCTGGAGTTCATTTCCGCAGTCGAAGATAGACTTGCCTTCATCACAGACCATCCGCTTGCGTTTTCCGAGGCAATGCCCGGCGTACGCCGTGCGCTGACCAAGCGGTTTCCCTATGCTGTTTACTACCGTCCGGAGACGGACCGGATCGTCGTGCTCGCGGTTCTGCACTGCAGTCGCTCACCCCACGTTTGGAGGCGACGTGCACGGCGAAAGTCATCGTGAACCAATGCTCCCCTTGCTTCCTTCAGCGACGCGTTCTCGATCTGCTCGGCCCTAGGCAGGATCGGCGCGGGATCAATCGGCCAGGGGCCGTCGAGGTCCTTCGTGCGGGCGATGCCGACCGTGCGCGGCATTGAGGCGCTGAAGAACATCAGGAACGCCTCGGGCCACTTCTTCGACACGCGGGTGGAGAATCTGAGGGTGTTCGGGGATGCGGCTAGGGAGTGTGGGTATTGAGGGGCAGCCCTCCCCCGATTGGGGCGCAGACCGCGCCTCCGGGGTCCCGGATCATCCCATTGCCGCCCGCCTCCGGCAATCTCGGCCCGAGGACGATCTGGCCCCCCGCTGCCAGCCACCAACAGACGCCCGCACATTCCGAAAACCTGGTAACGATTCCGGCTTTTTTTGATATAGACTGAGGGCAATTGACTCCGCGCTTTGCAGGGGTCTGGAGGGTCGGTGTTATGAGAAGGTACGTTCCGCTCGTTGTTGCGGCTGGAATGTCCGCATTCGGCGTTGCTGCGCCGCTCACTCCCACCATCACGGGATTCGACTTCAATTTTGGGGCGTTCAACAGCTCCCCGCCCGCCGCCGAGTGGAACACCAACGGCGTGGCGCCCGACACGCTCGACTTCTTGCCTTCATCGGCAGAACAAGAAGTCACCGCATTTTGGCCCGCATGGCCAGCGCCGCCGCCATTCATCGTCTTGAACGCTGCAGGCGCGTTCGGCGGCGACTTCGAACTACACGTCATGTTCACGGCCCAGGATGCCCCGTATATCGGCCCTGGCGGCGTGATCGACGTCAGTCTCACGGGAACGGGCTCCGCGCCCGGAGCGGACCTGAACATCTTCGGCTCAATCCCCGGCTTGGGCATTCCGTTTGGCCTGCTTTGGGCCATCGACCTTGAGAGGGTCTCGCTATACGGGTATTCGAACTTCGACGCGTACGTCCTCGAGGGCGTTGGCGTGATTGTGGGTGGCGATGTCGCGATACGCAACCAGTTGATCGGGGCTACCGGCGTGATGCGCGGCAACCTCGACTTCCTCGACCGCCCGGCGGGCTGGATTCCCCCTCTTTACGATCCGCTAGGGGCAGGCGTGCCACCGCTGCAGCTTCGAGCCGCTTATTCTGGCGAAACGGGCAAGGGGTATGTGGTCCCTGAGCCCGCGACGATGCTTGCGCTTGCCGTCGGGGTCGCGCTGATGGCGTGCCGCCGCCGTAGAGCAGGCTGAGCGAATAAACCCTTCAGCGCCCATTCTTGACGCCTTCCACCGACATCGGTGGAAGGCGTTCCTTTTGACTGAAACTCCTCACCTCTGATCCGGGTTGAAGGCGGATCCACCCGAGCCTGCAACGGACTCTCATTCCGCTCCGCGACCGGCGAAGCGCCGCCATTCCTGACCGCGATGTCATGTCACGGATCGCCTACATGCGACAACCTTCCTAGTAGAGACCTATTGGCCGTTTATCTCCCGCTCGGATGCGAGAGGGAGAGGAGACCCACTATGAGCTTCAGCACAAACGCGTTTTCTAGTCGCTCGGCCGTTTGCCTCGCGCTGCTGGGAGCCGCGGCACTTTCGAGCGCCGGCCTCGTCGCCAACTTCGACGACAGGACCGAAGGCGAGTGGTTCGACATGTTTTCGAACGGCAGCATCCGCTTTCACGACGTGACCACCTACGGTGGAGGCTACACCAACTTCACGATCGAGGACGCGAGCAGCGGGTTCCTGGGCGCGGGCTTGAGCGCGCCGAACGTGCTTGGATATGGCGCTTACGTTCCCGGGCCCAATATGGCGTTCGGCGGCATCAAGTCCTTCTGGTTCACGTCCGATACCGTGGCCACCACCGCCGGGCTCGACATCTGGACGTTCCAAGGCGAGGCCGGCCTGAACACCCTGACCCTTAGGGGCTATCGGGCCGGGCAGATCGTCCAGACCGTCGCGTTCTCATTCGACTTTTCGCCCACCCCGATCCATCGACGCCTCGACCTGCCGATCGACGCGTACGACCACTTCGAGCTGTTCAGCTCGGGCCCGGCGCATGGGGGCGACTCGTGCATCGACGTGGATAACGTGACGGTCGGCATTGTGCCCGAGCCGGCGAGTTTGGCGGTCTTGGGTCTCGGCGCTGGGGCGCTGCTTCGTCGGCGACGAAGGTGAACGGGAGCCAGGGGTCTACTTCAGCGTGTCGCTCATGGCGATGCGCGGTCAATCCGCAACGATCAACGTCACCTTCCGGCCTTCGATTCTCAGGGTCCCCTTCACGTTTCCGAGCGTGACTCCCGGCAAGGCGAGGGTCTTCGCGTCGACCGCTTTAAGGCCGCCGCTGCCGATCTGGCGAAGGATGGCCGCTTCCTCCGGCGCCGCCGTGAGCTGGTACCGGACGACCTTCGCCCTTTGGTCGTGCAAAACAGGCCGGGCGCCGTCTTCCGCGATCGTGAGGGAGCCGACCCGGCCCCGCATCGGAATTAAGCGATAGACGGTCTGATCGTCGCTCACCCGCAGCACGCCGAACGGCGTGAAGACGAAGCCGACGGCCGGCTTGGCAGCCTTGGAGTAGTCGATGGCCAACTCGCCAGGGCACGAGTCGAAGCCCTCCAAGACCTTTTGGATGTGCGCCTCGCCGTCTTTGGCGAGCTTGAGCTTCAGGCCCATCAGCTCCTTGAATCGGGTCGAGGATTGGACCTCGGCCCTTGCCCGTTCCAACTCCTCCGGCGTGGCGTAGACCGCCTTCTCCACGAGAGACGTCAGCGTGGCGTCGGTCTTCAGCATCGGGTCGTGCCACTTGGCGCCCAGCCGGTCCAGCATCGCCCCGATGGCCATGCCCGAGAAGTAGAGCCGGAACCGGACCGGAGACGCGCCATAGGGGTCGTTGTTGACGTTCATCTGGCCCGTCAGGGCCATCTGCATCTGCCGCACCATCTGGTCCCTCTGGGGCTGAAGGTCGCCGTATCCCTGAAATCCCTGGACGAGCCACATTTCCCGAGACGGCGTCTTGCTCTGAAGGCATTCCAACAGCTTGTATTGGACGTACTCGGCCAGCCCTTCGTTGAACTCGTTGCCGTCCTCGTAGCGGGTGGACGCATCGGATAGACCGGCGCGCCGCCATTTGCGCGTCGCGAGCCATTTCACGGCCACGGCTCGGGCTT
>Ga0209751_10004920_pt1 | contig 12694 bp, 6 predicted proteins | sample RifCSP13_1_FD_184019 | JGI IMG/M metagenome (GOLD analysis project Ga0209751, IMG submission 184019) | Soil microbial communities from Rifle, Colorado - Rifle CSP2_sed 13_1 (SPAdes) (version 2) | ecosystem: Environmental > Terrestrial > Deep subsurface > Rock core/Sediment | place: Rifle... | reverse complement strand
TACGCAGATATGATGTCAGATTTTGAAAGGTCGTTTTTAGAAACTGCAAATTTGGCAGCTCGTATGGAATCCAGTATGACATTACAACCATTTGAGCTGTCATTTGTTCTTAGTGACAAATCCATTTCTATTGGAGCGCCAAGAAAGCCTTTTGCCTCCATCCAGTAATAACTAACTCTGGAATTTCCAAGTTGTTCTGCGTATTCTGTAGTGCCTGCAGTTGAACTAAACGGATATGGCACCTCAACTGATATGGACTCGGTCTTTATCTTTCGCTTTTTCTCTCGAAGCTGCTCTGCCATCGTATTTTGAGTGTCTGCATTTCCTCCAACATCTAGTTGATACGCTTTGTGTATTGTTATTCCTCGATTTACCATGAATTCCATCATTCCTCGGTGAAAGGCCGTTCCACCAAACTGGCTCATCAAGTCGTCTCCAAGAATCATCAAACCTTTTGATTCAAATGATGATCTTAATTGTGGAGTGATAGTCTTTGATGATGTTGCGTTAAGAAAAGAACAGCCAGCTTCTAGTGCTGCCTTGGCATAACTCTCGCTGCTTTTGTCCATGCCAGAAGAGATCAAGTTTACAAGAAAATCTGGTTTTATTTTCTTTAGAGAACCAACAAACTCATCATATTTCACAGATTTTACTTGACCATTTTTGATGTTTATTGGATCATCGACAATTCCTACTTGAACTGACAGATCAGAATTTATTTTATAGTCTGTTATGATATCCTTAATCTTTTTTCCGATCTTTGAAGAATCAACATCATAAACTCCGCTTACAGATATGTCATTTATAGTAAAACCTGCAAGCTTTGTATGCCAGAGACCTTCGGTTGAATTTTTGTAAAACTCTAATCCTTTAATCAACGTCTTTGTAACGTTTCCAACTCCTGTTATAGCTACATTGATCTTTGACATCTGATTTTTTTCTTGTCGGTGATCATTTAACTCTTTTCTAGGTGATATGATTAGCTCAAACTAATTTAAGATGAAAAATCCTAGATTTACCAACCCATTTATTGCATTTAGCTAAAATTCCACTATTCAAAAATTTATATGCCTTCCAGCGACAAATTCATTCGTACGTTGAGTAAGACCAGTCTTCGAGAATCTAGAGGCGATAATTTACCAAAACCAAAGATCAATTGGGGCAGGCTAGAGGAAGCTGACAAGTTTGCAGAATCCGTGAAACTTTTTCGACGTGGCCTGATAAGCTCTGATGACTTTAGACGATTTCGATTACAACATGGTGCGTATGGAAGTAGAATGACTGACAACTATTCCATGGTTAGAATAAAAATTCCAGCTGGTGAAATTTATCCAGAACAGCTTGAACGTATTGCACAGCTAAGCGAATCATTTTCTATTGGGAGTGCACATGTTTCCACACGACAAAACTTTCAGTTGCACTGGGTTATCTTGGAAGATGTATCTGAAATAATGCGAGGACTAGCTGAAGTAGGTCTGACATCAAGGGAAGCATGTGGAAACACAGTAAGAACTGTCATGTGCAGTCCTCTTGCAGGGGTCTGTCCCGATGAGATCTTTGATCCAACTCCATACGCACTTGGGGTATCAAAGTTTCTCATAAGAAATCCACTAAATCAATCTCTTCCAAGAAAATTCAAGATTAACTTTACTTGCTGTGAAAAACATGGAATGGCAAGAATTGCTGACATTGGTCTTATTCCACAAAAGATAGAAAGGGATGGAAAAACTTTGTACGGTTTCAAAGTGTTTTTGGGTGGAGGACTTGGCGCCCAATCATTTGTAGGACATCAATTCGAAGACTTTACACAAGAAGACGATCTGCTCTATACGGTAATTTCTGTTATCAGAATATTTGACAGACTGGGCAATCGAGAGAACATGGCAAGAAACAGGATGAGATATCTAGTAAATGAGATGGGATGGGAAAAATTCCAAAACCTAGTACTAAAAGAAAGAGCAATTGTAAAAGCAACCCAGTCTGTCATAGTAAAACTTGAGATAGACAAGACCCCCGAGTCATTACAAAAAATAATTATCAGCTCAGAAACCCCTTCTCTTCCTGATGGTTTTGCAAGATGGAAGAAAGGCAACACTGTAAAACAAAAACAAGATGGATACAGCACAGTCTTTCTTACTTTGGAGTCAGGGGATATTACTGCAAACCAGCTAAGAGCCATTTCACAACTGGCAAGAGAATTTTCTGCAGAAGGCAAAGTGCGAAACGGATTCACCCAGGATATAGTGTTTAGATGGATAAAAGATGACGATCTTCCAAAACTATATTCTAGATTGTTAGAAATAGGACTTGCAAACCCAGGTGGTCTTACCATGGCTTCAGTTGTAGGATGCTCTGGTACAACTTCGTGTAATCTTGCATTGACAAACTCGCACAGGCTTGCAAAAGAAGTTCAAAGAAAGTTTCTTGAGCTAAAGTTAGATACCGATGATGACTTGAGTGATGCTAGCATAAAGATAAGCGGATGTCCAAACTCTTGTGGTCAGCACGAGATTGCTACAATAGGATTCTTTGGTGGAGGTGGACGAATGGACAAAAACATGTACCCATTATACAACATGTCACTTGGCGGTAGAGCAGACGAAGATGCAATGCTGGGGCTATCATGTTTGAGGGTTCCTGCAAAAAGGGTGATACCTGTAATACTAAAAATAATTGAGACATTCAAATCAGAAAAGAAGCAAGGCGAGACTCTAAACTCTTGGATTCACCGTGTAATAGATGGCTATGGTGGTCCAAAGATAAAATCACTAAACGATATCAAAGAGATACTAAAACCAGTCATAACTGTTCCTTCGATAGATCAAGACAAAGACTTCTATGCCGACTATGGAAGTGATGGTGGGTACCATGCCAAAACAGGAAAGGGCGAGTGCGCTGCGTGAGTGCAGAAAAGAGAACACGAATAACAATAGATGCAGATTCATTACGATCCCAAGTGCGAGACAAAAGTGTCAGAGTGCTTGACATAAGAAAAGAAGATGACTATAAACAAAGTCACATCCCAGGATCAGTGAATCTTCCTCTTGCAAATCTTTTGGCAGACGACAGTCCGCAAAAAGTATTGCAACTTGCGCAATCATATGGAATTGATGATCAGACTCCTGTAGTGGTGTATGATGATACCTTTGGGGCACTTGCATCAAGAGTTGCCTGGACTTTGCAATATGTCGGTCATGACGATGTTTCACTCTTAGATGTCACATTTGGAAGATGGAAAAAGATGGGACTAGAAACAAGCTCTGACCAAGTTTCATATGACAAAAAAACCCATTCACTAAAACTAAGACCAGAAATTCTTGCTACAGTAGATTATTTAGAAACTGCCAAAGAAAAAAAAGATACAGTACTAGTTGACAACAGAGAACGACTAAACTATCTTGATAATCACATCCCAGGAGCAATCAACATTCCATATAGGATGCTTGCATCAGAGGAAAACATACTACGACCAAAAGAAGATCTCAAAAAACTAATTCAAAACAGGAACATTACACCTAATTCTGAAATCATAACATATTGTGGCAGTGTGGGTACGCTTTCTGGACTTGGATACTATGCTCTCAAATCCATTGGCATGCCAAATGTAAAACTATATGTTCGTTCATTTAAGGAATGGAAATCGCTTGAAAAACCAACTGACAGTCAAAAAGACGCAAATTACTGGGACCTTTCTGCTGAATAAATTTAATTTTGAGCTACTTGATTTCGAAGCTTCTTTGTGACATTCATCTCTATGTTGTCAAGAAGCTCTAGGATTTTTTGCTTGTTTGCCTGTAGGTATTCTATGCCTCTATCGTTTATTCTGATTTTGTATAATCTAATCTCTCTATGCTCTTCAAAGAAATGTTCGATCATCTGAGGTCCTTTCTTTGAAGGATCTATAAACACATCAAGATCTTCAAGTGTCTGATCTATATCCAATCTTTCTATGGATGATTTGGTTTCTTGTATTGCTTCGCTTATCTCTTTTAGATGTTGTACTGATACCGAGCTTTTCTTTTTAATTCCAAACTTTGATCTCTTTTCGGCACCAACTTTTTCTGCAAGCTCTGGTGCTAATTCATAACTTGTTTGCACATGAAACCCTTGCTTTTTCTCGTTTTTTATTATCAATCCTTTTTCAATTAATTTTCTTGCGGCATCTTCAATCTCGGCTTTGCTAAGCATCGTAGTCCACACCATTGGTCCTATCTGGTGATATCCTTGTCGTATTGATTCTAAAACAACGACTTCAACGATTCTTCTAAAGCCTTCATCAGCTTTTACGTTTTCAAAATCTTTGTCTCTGACAGCTCGCTTTGCATTTTTTACATCAATTTCTATAGAGCGTTTTAGAGCCTCGATTGCTTCTGGTAACTGGTTTAAAATAGAAAGATAGCATCCCTTGTTGTACCAAGCCATGCCATCTGTTGGGTCCGAGTCGATTGCTTTTTCTACACATTCTAGTGCCTTTTCATAGTTTTTAGTCTCATAATGAACTAGTCCCTTTAGGTTCCATGCATCAGCATTTGTGACATCGATTTGCAGTACCTTGTCATAAGATTGCATTGCTGCACCAAAGTCATCCATGTGAAATCTGGCATATCCTAATTTTATAAGAGAGTCAACATGGCCAGGATCTATCCTTAATGCCTGCTCAAATGCCTGGGCAGCCTCTTCCATTTTTTCATCGGCCATCAGTCTGATTCCTTTTTTGAAAATTTTATTTCTTGAATAATCTGAATCAGTAAGCTTGGACTCTTCCTCTTTTCTGGCCTTGTCTTTAACCATTGTTTTCATGGTATCATTGAATTTTACTAGATAAATACCATTCAGAGACTGAAATATGACACTTGATGAGGCACTGGAATTGATATTGCTAATCTTTGCAAAATTGGCAAATAATTAGCTGATATGATAACTAAGGGTAATGTATGATGAAGCAGTAAAAACTACATGAACTACTGTAAACTTGTAGAGTGTATGAGCTGTGGGAGATTAATAGCACCGGTGCGATGGGAGAAAAAATATCATGGACTAAGAGGTCATTGTCCCAGATGTCATACAAATTGGCCTGAATCATAATCTTGTAAAAATCCGGTGTAAAAGTTTTGTATATTTTAAAAACCAGATCACAAACTCGTACTTCGTCGCCCGCTTTCCAAGTCCATCACTTCATCTACTGTGGAAACAAAGACCTTTCCACTTCCCCTTGACCCGCTTACTACGACTTTGGCAATTCCATCCAAAACGCGATTTACCATAGAATCATTAACTATTGTTATGACAGAGTTCATTGGATTGTATTCTGCAGTCTGAAGTGGCATTCCCTTGCTGTCCCTTATCATTGGTCTTACACCATCTCCTTGGCCTCTTTCAGAAACCACGGTTGCACCAGTAACTCCGATTTCTTTTAGAACACGTAGTATGCCTCTAACTTTATCTGGTCTTACTATGGCTTCGATCCTTTTCAATAGGGTTTAATTTGTAATGAAGTATAAATCAATTTTTTGTAATCTTGGTTTTTGTTAAATTAAAATCAGAGAGCAAAATGATTATTCTAAAAATGGATCAATCTTTGCATCCTATGCAGATCCAAAATCTTGTGAAAAACTAAACAAAATGTCGTTATTTTTCAAATTTTTATAAATTTATAACCAATTTCCCTGTTTTGAAACAAGAATGTTTTTATATCATTAAATATTTTTAACGCCTGTGGAGAGGTTGGATACGAAATTTAGTAATGGTAATTTAGGTTATACAAAATTGGAGGATAGTTGTAAGTAATGAAAAATATATTTAAGAACAAAATGGTCATGTCTATTCTTCTGTCAGCGGTTCTTCTTGCAAGTGTTTGGCAGGTTAATATTTCGACAGCAGATGGTGGAGTGGTTACAAAAAAAATAGTTCCAGAAAGCACAGGTGAGCTTTATAACAATTGGCTTGTCTTCCCAGCTAATACAGACAAAGCAGCTGCCGTTGCAGACATTGATGCTACTGATCCTCTTGAAAAATACATATACAGAGACGCAAATGCAAAGAGGCAAACATTTGACCTAACAACGAATGAGATTCCACCTGGTGTAACAACTATTACAAACGTGAAGATTGTTGCCCTTGCAAAGAGTGGCCTTGCTACCGATAAAATACAACTTACAATGGTAAAGGGAACCACTTCAGCTAATATTTCAGACGGTCCTCTAATACCAGTGTACGCTGGTACTTGTTTGACTGAATTTTGTGAGGTAGTTAGAGATTTGGGAACTACTAATCCTTTAACTAATTCGGCTTTTACTGTAGATGACATTAATTTTATGACAGCTAATGGTATACCCTTTGAAGTTGGAGTGAACAATCAACAACAACAAAATAGTGTGTTACAAGTAACAGAACTTTACATGGTCGTACAATATCCTGATCCAGACCCACCTGATGGAACTATAACAATAGACAATGACGCTCCCGGAACAACAGACCCTGACGTCGATGTAACACTTACTTGTAATGATAATGGTGGTTCGGGATGTGCCTCTGTAGATATAACAGTTGATGGAACCACCACAACACAAAGCATCTCTGACACTCCTCCAGCAGCTGCAACAACTGTACAAGTAACATTGCCAGCAGGTCGTGGTGAAAAAACTGTAACGGCCGTTTTCAAAGATGTTGCAGGAAATTCATCCAGCGAAAGTGATACAATTCTTCTATCTTCGACGTTAACAAGTAGTGAACCAGATGATCCAACACCGACATGGGGTGTTAATGAAGTCACTGTAAGCGGTACTGTGACAAATCCTGCAGATGGTGATCAAGTAAATGTGGACTGGGGTAGTCCAAATACAACTGTTCCTATAGATGAAAATGGCGCATGGGAAGCAAGTTTTGTTTATCCAAAAGAATCTATGGACGATCCTAATCCTCACAATATTGTTGTTTCGCAAGTAGATGCTGACGATAACCCAGTTCCAGTTAGTGCTGGTGGAGCAGACCCAGTTGATGCTGGTTCGATTACATTACAAAAGCAATTCCTATCTCTGTTTGTTGACGACATTACATCCCCAGGGTATGGCACAGCCTTTACTGTAGCAGGTAATGCAATTGGTGAGGACGGAAACGGCGCGATTGATATTGGAATTGCGTTTGGCGGCAATGGCGCTGATGTTCCTGATGCAGTAGATGACGTAGATGATACAACGACAGGCGGTATTACAATAGGGTCAGACATAATAGTAGATAGCCCACCCGATTACATATTGCGTCTAGACGCAGGGGATACGATAACGCTGCCACCAAATGCCGGTGCAGTACAATTGTACTTGAAGGATATGGGAAATAACAAACTCGAAGTAACAGGTATTTCTGGTCTAGGAAATCCATTTGGTCCACTAGTTGGCGCTGCGAATTCTGGTGGGACTGTGAACTTTGGAATTCAAAATAATGCAGGTATATCAAGCATTACAGTTTCAAGGGTTCTAGACAGCAGCGACGTTGAGATACCTAATGGAATTGCTGGTATCTCAAAGATTATAGTTTCAAACAATGTAGGTAAAAGTCTAGGTACCATTGACTTTGCTACGGAAATATCGCCAGCTGTCCCATCAATTTCATTTGGTGAAGGCATATTCTCATCATCAGGGACAGCCCCCGGTGTAGAAGGTGTGGGTTGGCAAGTAGATGTAACTGCGGCTTCAAACAATTATTATGAAGGAGCAGCAGCCAGTGTAACTTATGACACAGTATATAGAGCTCTTGGTTTTGGTGGCGGCACGCCTCCAGTAGACGATGCTGGAAACATTGTTGCACAACAAATCTGTGACCCATTTGTTGATACGGATGGAGATGCTATTTGTGATGACTGGGAACTTAACGGGATACCTTATGGAGCAGGCTCGAGATACCTACTTCCTGGAGCTGATGTGAATACAGATAATATCTGGTTAGAAATTGATTATATGCAATACCACCCACCACAACCTACTGCAATTGCTAATGTTATCCAAGCCTTTGCTTATCACAATATAATACTTACTGTAGATACCGATGAAGAAATTACACATTTAGATACCATTGCAGTATGGACTGATATTGACGCAGATGCCACCAACGACTTTGACTCTATAAAAACCAACCACTTTGGCACTACAGCTGAACAGGCAGACACAGCAATGCTTGGAGCAAAGAAACAAGCATATCGTTACCAATTGTTTGTTCACGGTATTGGAGGTTCTACAGGTGCGGCAGAGCTCTTAGGAAACGATTCTATTGTATCGTTAGGTGGTCCATTATTCGGAGTAGATGGTGCAGGTACATATGTAGGAACTATAAACCAACATGCAGGGACAATAATGCATGAGTTGGGTCACAACCTTAATCTGGCTCATGGAGGTCCAGACAATCTGATAACAGAAGATAGAGCAATTTCAAAGACAGACACTAACAGAAACTGTAAACCACACTATCCTAGCGTAATGTCATACTCAAGACAATACGATAATTACTTAGGCGCTGACTGGGTCTTGGATTATTCAACCGGGCATTACAGCACTTTGCTATTTGAGACTAATCTTCCTGCGGCGCTTTCTCTTTTGAGTAGTACTACTACAAGACCAATAACTTGGGGAACTCCCGGTGTTGGTTCAGGTTATTTGACAACGAGTTTACCTCTATCAAATATTGACTGGAATGGTAACGGCTCAACTCCTGATACAGGTTTGTCAAGTGATGTCAATAACTTTGGTATTTTTGGATGTGGAGCTACTCCATTGACATCTACTCAATCCATGAAAGACTGGAATGACTGGGGTAACTTGGACTTTAAATTCCAAGATGCAGCAGCTGGCTTCTTTGATGGTGTATACACAGAAATTGTCCCAGAGTCGGATGATCTTGTAATCCAACAGCAGTTAATTGACAGTAACAACTTCATTGGACTAGTTCCGCCTCCTGAGCTTGATGGAAGCGAAACCCGTAAGGGAGGTGCACAACTACCAATCAAGGTAGACTTTCTAACAAATACAGGTCAATCAATATTTGGAGCAACGTTGACTGTAAGCTTCTACAGTATTGATGATCCATCCATTAACGCTGGCCCATTTATAATGGCGCCAAGAGTTGGGGATGAGAATTTCTACCAGTATGATTGGAAGACTCCAAACGTTTCTGTAAATACATATGTCTACATCTTAGTAGAGGTTGAAAGGCCTGGAGATCCGCCAACACAAATACTATTACTCGATCCGGCTAATGAAATAGATGATAACCCTGATGGTGAAGGAAACCTAGTCACTAACCGAGTGCTACTGACTCCATAAAAGAAAATCATCGTCTAAAGGATCATTTTGTTTTGTGTGGTGAATTGACTCCCACATGAAATCATTTGTCTCAGAGCTTTGTTTGAATCAGGATCAATTTGCCTACATAATTGTCAGGTTCAATATTTGGTGTTTAATGTAAAGAACATATCATAATTGTACTTTGCTGATCGCAAACAGAATTTCATGTGTACAAAGTTTTGAATTATTTTCAATAAATTGTTGAAAAATTGTAAATCTCATAATTTATCAACTTTGGGAATTGTGAAATATTCCAACTATTTATATCCAAGTTATTATTTGCTATTATAGTGGAAATGGTAGTATTGGTGTCAAATTTATTAAAAAAAGATAATCTTAATATCCATAACGGTAATGTGCTGAATAATTCTCACAAGGATATAACCGCACTTGGGGAACCATCAAAAAATACAACAAAATTATTTCTTCTATCATTTTTAGCAATAGCAGTTGCTCTTTTGGCAATGCCACTACAAGATAGTTATGCTGCAACTCTTACAAAGACATTTGATTCAGGCGGTGAAAAGATGATTACTTTTAGAGATATTACTAGTACTTCGCCCACGCCAGATCCAGTTATCTCACTTGACAACAATATCTATAATCTCGGTGAGCAAGCAACACTTACTATTACTGACTTTAATGCAAATTTGGATCCTTCTGCTATAGACGACACAACTGCTCTGGTGTACACTGATGTGGAGGTAGAACTTACTGAAACCGCAAATAATTCAGGAGTATTTGTTGGCACTTTCACATTCAATGGAAACACAGCGGTGATATACACACCAGAACCTCCAGAGGCAGCGCGAGAAACAGTTACACTTACCTTGGCTGGGCCAGGAATTGTTACCATAAAAGATTTCATAATAAATATTGATACTGATTCGGAATTTCAAGGAACAGCCATAAGACCAGTCACACATGCAATCGATGTGAAGGTTAGTGGAACAACACTAGCTTCAGAAGTTGTTGTGAAAATGTCTTATGCTAATGGTTTCTTTGTACCAGCTGACGACACGGGAAATCTAGAAATGTATTTTGATGATATAGTAGTGCCAGAGGATCCAGAGGACGAACTAACATGGATTTCAGTGACCTCGAAATTTGATGATGAGTTAAATAATTCAGATACAGAGACTATTCTTAGTAATAATTCGCGTTTCAACTGTTGCGCTGAGGGCAGGTACCTTGTAGGTTTTATAACTCCTCCTGGTGGTGGTGGAGGAGGTGGACTAATCCGTCCTGGCTTGGTACTCAACATTCTTGCTGGAATAGATTTTGGAGGTGGTGGAGTTGACGTGTCTGGCCCATCATTACAATTTGGTACACCAACATCCACAGAGGATGGCTTTGGTGGAATATTGGTAACTGATGATAACAACGCTTTCCCACTTGTAATAAACGGCAAAGGATACTATCTTCCAGAATTTTCAACTTTCATTGAACCAGTTCAAGTAAACACAGGACAAGATGTAGATATCACACTAACATTTTTAGAATATACTGGAGTAGAACATGTTGCAATCCATTTTGTAAATGAAAATAATGATGAAATATCTGATACTGATGCCGTAATTACTTATCATAAAGGAGATGTGACAAAGGTTGATCCACAAGGAATACTAGCTGACGATATTACATTTTCCAAAACTAAGGACGGTAACAAGCATTCATTTAATTTTGGAACTAGTTTTGATGAGTCAGGAAGAAGACATCTTATTATAAAAGCATGGGATGACCTTAGAAACGCAGGAACTGCCAAAGTCTATGACGCACTTTCAGTTTCTGGAAACTCCATTCCAGAGAATAACATCAGTCATATGATATATCTTGACCTTGGAGCGTACTTTATTACAGCAAACGGAATCTTTGCTGCTGGAGAAAAGCCAGATGCAGTAGCACAGCCAGTTATTGAATTCGACTATCCAGATTCGGTTGGCAGAACAGAAAGACATGATGATATCATATATGATCAAATAGAAAATGAAAAAACCAGAGCGAGCCAAGTAATGGCTGAAAAGTTTAATCTTGATACTAGAACATTTGTAGAAGACAATGAAGTAAAGCCATATGATACATCAAGGCGTGCACCTGAGCTAAGCTTACCCTTTGTAGGTCATAAACTACGAGACTTTACCTTGTCTCCTGAGGAGAATGAAAAATTGATAAAGGAACTAACTTGGAAAGAACACCTTAAAGCGCAAAAGATTCTTGATTCATTGCTTGCATCAAGCAAGTATAATAAATAGAATTATCTGAAACAAAATTTTATCTGCACTTTATTTTTACTAAAAATTTGTTACCACTGGAATTGGTAGGCATCAAAAGCCTTTAGGTTGTTCTTTGACCAGCTGACAACCGTCTTGTCATCAAGATACTTTACTACTGGATTTGGTGATGCATACACACGATATCCAGTCTCTGCATCCACTCGCAAGACCCTGGTTTTTATCTGAGCTTCTTTGGATATGGAAAAAAGATAAGTAAAATCTTTACAATCTGAAGCAACTCTGTAGTAAAAGCTTCTGTCAGGCTCCTCCCAATCATATTCTAGCTTTAGAGTCTTGACTTGTTTTGGCAACATTGGATTGCGCATCTTAACATTAAACTCTTTATGTGTTGGTTTGTTAACATCAACTGTCAAAATTTCAAGGTTGTTTCCTCTTTCATCTTTTACTGTTACATGCAAGTCTTTAAAGTCGCGTTCTTTGTCTCCATCTATGATATAATGCACTTGCTCTTTTGGTTCTTTTGATATGTTTTCCAACTTCCAAACCCATGTGTGATGAGTTAGCAGTGTAGTTGGTTCTGTAACATCAAGCACAATGTCTACAGCTTTGAAAGCAAAGTTGTAAGCTGGTTTAACCATTTTATCTTCGGTTAGTTTTTCAACTTTCTTACTTCTTGGGGCAATCCTATTTCCAAAGTCTTTTCCATAAATGTTGTAAAGCTGGAGTTCCTCGCCATGCTTTATGTGGTAGTCTCCAATTGGATGAATTATTTCCATGTATTCAGGGGACAGTTTGCGAGTACTTTCTGCAATCATTGCTGACGCAAAAATATTCATGTCCCCTGCCAAGTCCATGACACGTCTTGTTAGAATAATTCCAGGGCCCCAAACATTGTCTTTGCCGTTTAGGTCCTTTACTACATAAACTGGACCCATATCAATTCCAATTCTAATGAGCAGCCTCTCAATGCCGCTCCTTTTTTCATTATACCTGTTGAGAAGTTTGTGAAGTTCGATTGAAAGACGTATTGGTTTTTCTGGACTGTCACTAAAACCAATTGCCATGCCATCACCAGTAGGCAATATGACAGTAGAAGCAGGATCTCTTTTGTCAAAAGTCTCTGTTCTT
>Ga0209751_10004919_pt1 | contig 12696 bp, 11 predicted proteins | sample RifCSP13_1_FD_184019 | JGI IMG/M metagenome (GOLD analysis project Ga0209751, IMG submission 184019) | Soil microbial communities from Rifle, Colorado - Rifle CSP2_sed 13_1 (SPAdes) (version 2) | ecosystem: Environmental > Terrestrial > Deep subsurface > Rock core/Sediment | place: Rifle... | reverse complement strand
CTGTCGGTAGAACCCTTCCGGCAAGTCCTGCCGTACCTGGCGGACGACTTGTTGGATCAGGTAGTAGTTGTCCAGCAGCCATTCGGCGCCGGAGGGAACCTCGTGCTTTTGCTCGGCAAGGCCGGCAAAGTGGCGCTGGGCGCGAACGAGGATGGCGTCCAGATCCCCCAGCGGTTGCAGCAGGCTCACCCCAACGGCTCCGCGGCCGAGCACAGGCTGGGCCGCGAGGCGGCGTGCCAACTCGTCCAATGCGGCCGGCCGGCTGGTGACCTGGCCCTCGAGGACCGGCTCAGGCTCCGAGTTCAATGCACGACGGCCTTGTGAGAGGCGTCAATGGCGTCCGTATTCCCGGACGGCCAGCTCCGCTGCGGTGGGCTCGATCGCCTGCCGGGGGAGATCCTGGACAATCAGCAGCGGCTTGTTGCCGTAGGTGATGAAGGAGGTCGGGAGGCTGCCGTAAGGCCAGCGTGTGCCACCCGAATATCCATGGGCGCTAAGCAAGACCAGGTCGACGTTCTCCTCAAGAGCCACCTGCTGCAGCTGCGCGGCGACGTGCTCATCGACCAGCAGGCGGATCTCAGCGGGCAGCGACAGACGCTCGCGAAGGTCCTCCAGGTAGCGGATGGCCTCCTGACGGTTGCGCTCGGTGAGAGCATTGGCCAATTCCTGGTCTTCTTTGGACGGCGGAGCCCGACGTGGCACTTCGGGCTTGCGGACGACGTGGGCCAGCAAGATCTGCGAGTCGTGCCGGGCCACCAGCGCCCCCACCAACGGCAGGACGCACTCGGCGCGTTGCGACCCGTCCAGCGGGACGAGTATCCGCTCATAGCGCAGAGCGGCGACCTCCGCCGTGACAGGATGGTAGGCCGGGACCAGCAGGATCGAGACGTGCGCCCGGGCCAAGATTTTCTGGACCACGCTGCTCACATTCCATCCGCTGAGGCCGCTTCGGCCGTGAGAGCTGAGCAGGATGAGATCCACATGCTGAGCCTGGGCATAATCGATCACCCGCTCCGCCGGATCGCCCTGCAAGAGCACCTGGACAGCTGATACTCCGGCATCGCGGAGGCGCTCGGCGACATCCTGCAGGTAGGCCCCGGCTTCGGCTTCGCTGTAGTGCCATTCCAATGGGTCGATGGCGCGGGTTCGGCTAGCGGGGTCTGCCTGCTCCACCACCTGAAGCAGGGTTGCGTGCGCGCCGAGCGTCTGGGCCATGGCCAGGCCGTGGGGCAGTACGCACTCCGCCAGCGACGAGCCGTCCAGAGGGATGAGAAGATGCTCGATCATCGTGCCCTCCTCCGGAGGAGCCGATCAACGCAGACGCATGCAGTCTCGAGCGGAAGTGCGCGGGATGGCGAGCGGGGGCGGTCCATCTGCTCGAAGTGAAGGTAAGGCCCCCCGGCGTTCCTCCACACACAGGCCCCGGGGAAGTCTTGTCCGGGCTGCTCGCGTCTCTCATGGTACCACCGTGTGATGCGTCGATAGGCATGGGGGTGCGGATGTATCGAGTGTCGCCGAGAAGGGAAGCGCTGCGAATGCTCCCGCCGAGCCGTGGCGTGGTCGGTCCCCCCGGCTTTCAATGAAGCGACATGCCCTCGCAGCGGAAAGCGTCCTAGGTAGACCGGACGGCTCTTCAAGAAACGGATTGGGAGAGGTCGGGCATGAGACCGGTCACTAGGCGCCAGGATCGTTCCTCCGAAGGGTTCCCATATGACGACTTGCATGGTGCCGGGTCATGTGGACCGGGCCGTAGCCCGAAGCGGGTCGGAGCTCTCCAACCCTCTTCGTGGTCCTGGAGGCTACGCACGCCCGAAAATCTCTCCCGTCTCTGCGATCTCGAGTCGGAAATGCGGCGTGCGACGATAGGTTCCACTATCCACGAGGCGACGGGCATAGGAAATTCCGACGGTCCTTAACTCGTCGTCGGGATACCGATTCGCCCGGCGGGCCCGCGCCATCAGACCCTCAAGGTCCGCCTCGATGCGTACGTCAAACATCGGCCGCCGCGTGCTGGCCTCACAGGCGGTCAGGACATAGAGTGATCGTGTGGTCCCCGTCCCCATCAGTGATAGGAACAGCTCGGCCTCTCCATAATTCTCGGAATAGTTGCAGGCCGAGAGCCCGCATGGGTCACCGAATCTGCTCACACCGACCTCCTCCCGCGTCCGTCTAACCCGAAGTCAGCCCGCAAGCCGCGATCTGCAGGTCGTTCCGGGCCCACGCCGGCCCTCATCCACGACTCCTTCAACTCCTCGAGGCTAACGATAGCACCGTTGGCAAAGAGATGCCCAACTTCGTATCCGAGGCCTCGATAGACCTCGGCTGGGATGCCGATGTCGGCCAGGTATACATCCCCGGTGTAAGCCGATGCCTCAGGAGCGAGCAGGCCCGTCTTCGGGAGCGCCAGGGTGAGTGTGGCTTTGGCGCGGATACATGGAATAGACGGGATGCCGGTCGTCGCGTCCAGACCGGAGGGCAGGTCGAGGGCAAGGATCGGGCATCCCCGGCTGTTTGCCCACTCGATCCAGCGCGCCGTTCTCGACCGCGGCCTCCCGTGGAAACCGTACCCGAGGATGGCGTCGATGATCAGGTCGGGGCGTCCAGATCCCGGGCCGGTCTTAGCGCGGTCGGCCAGGCCCAGCCGCTTCAGGATCCGCCACTGACGATTCGGCACGGCTTTCAGCGAACTCTCGGCGCCGGTCAACACAGCTTGAACCTGGGCACCCCACCGATGGAGATGCCGCGCCGCCACCATCCCTCCGCCCCCGTTGTTGCCCAGGCCGCATAGGACAACGACCGTGCGCCCGTCGACGGATCCACCCAGCATCTGGCGCGCTTGCTCGCCCAAGTTCCGCCCGGCGAGCTCCATCATCTGGGTCAATCCGATCCCGTAGCCGCGCATCGCTCGCCGATCGACCGGCGCCATCTGAGCCGCCGTTACGGCCGGAACCGCAGGAGCCTTCCCATGCGGTGCTCGGCGGCCGGAGGAAGGAGGGTCCGAGTCGCCTTTCAACTCGACCCCTCCCACCGGCCAGGCAACCTCGCCACGGTTCATGGGCTGAGTTGCCGCCAACCCTCACGCACGGGCCACGACAAGGTAGTTGGCGGAGCCCAGCGCGGCACCCCACATCATATGGCCTACGAAGAAAGCGGCGGCATTGAGGTTGAGCATGACGGGATTGACCAGGGGCAGAACGACGAACCACATGGCGGCGAAGATGACGACGCCGTAGACGATCCCCCCGGCGATTTGTCGCCCGAGGGAAGTCAGGCGCGGCCCGATCGAGAAGGTGAAAATCAATCCGAGGATGACGGAGTTCATCATGTGACCCATCAGGCCCAGCCCAACCCCTGCCAGGTCAAACGACGCCGTGGAGCCAGCGCCTTGAAGACCTCGCAGGAGCGTGGCGGCGATGTAGATCGGCGGCGACCACAGCCCGGCGCCAACGATTGCTTCTACGATCATCTGCCACATCCCCAGGACCAGGCTGGCGACGAGACCAGGGACGAGCACCCGCCAAGTGATCGAGGGTCGCGTAACGGAAACAGCGGTGGTTGTCATGAATGCCTCCATTGACAGATTGGTCCCCGGCTGTCTACGTCCGAGGACGGGGCGGGCCGAACGTGTGGGGGGATGGCTCAGGCGGCGCGTGCCTCCCTGGCCTCCCGTGAGACGATTCGTCTCCACGCTATGCAGGAGGTGAGGCTTCGGCGCGAACCCGACGATGCGCCCTGCCTCCTTGCCCTGGGAAAACACGATCAGCGTGGGGATGCCCTCGACGCCGTAGCGGACCGAGAGCTCCGGGTTCTCATCGACGTTCAGCTTAGCGAAGGACATTCGGCCCTCGAGCTCTCCCGCCAACTGGTCCAGAACCGGCGCCATCATGTGGCACGGGCCGCACCACTCGGCCCAGAAGTCCACCACCACAGGTTCGGCTGCGCGCAGCACGCGGTTGTCGAAGTCCTTCGTCGATACTTGGTGCGGGGTAGCCATTTGTTTTCTCTCTCCTTTTCGATCTGCATTCTAGGATGCGGCCAGGCGTCGATGTCTTACCGAGGCGAGCCATTCCACAGGCAAGAAGCCTGATCCCCATCCCGGACGACGGCCGGGTGGGGGCTGCCTGGTCTCTGACAGTCGGAGGCTCGTGTTGTTACCCGGCCTCTCCATAGATTTCGATTTCGACCGCACCCGTATTCCCGCCGCTCGTCTCGACGGCCTCGAACCGTAGCCGCTGGGCCGTGAACTCGGTGTCGAAGGTGTACATCTGCGCCGCGTCCGAAAGCTCGAAAGGGCCGAATGCTTCCCCCTGATCGGTCACGATGCGGAACGAGAGGATTTGAGCCGAACCTCCCATCGTCCGAGTCCAGAATCCAACGCGGGTGACGCGGGTCGGCGCCGGCAGCTCTATCTCGATCCAGGCGTCGTCCCCATCTCCGTCGGAGGACCATTGCGTGGAGGGATCGCCGTCGATGGCGCGGATCGCCGCAAAGGCCCCGTCGGCCGCCCCGCCATACTGGCTGCTCACCGCTAAGATCCGTGCGTTGGCAGCCAGGTTGGCCTGGCCGGATGCACCGGCCGCCGGCAGCGTCCGAAGGATGTACTCCTCGCCACGATACAGCGTTCCGTCGGGCCCGACGCCTTGCAGGCGGAGGTAGTAGACGGTGTCCGGCGCCAGGCCGGTGAGAACCGGGTGATGCTCCGCATGCGCGCCGCTGGCCATATCGGTGTCCGTGGCGATCGAGCCGTACGCATGCGTCGGCCCGTAGACGACCGCACAGGCGACGGGTATGCGCGTGGTCACGTTGACGGTGGCCGACGTCGCTTCGGCCTCGATCCGAGGCGACTCTACGAGAATCTCGTCGATCGGCCGGACCACGGCCGACGAAGACCGCCGGCCACAAGCGCTCAGCAAGAGCACAGGCCCGGCCAGCGCGGCAAACACGATCGCTCGTGACGTTCTCGTCATGGTACGGTCTCCTTCAAACAGACAGGACCCGCGTGAGATCGTCCTCGGGTCGCGGCCGATGACCCGGGGATCGGCCTCACTTGCCCAGCAGTCGATAGAACTCTTCGCGCAAGCCCCGATCGTCCCGGAAGGCACCGCGCTGGGCCGTCGTGGTCATGTTCATGCCGTGCTTCTTCACGCCCCGCAGCGCGGCACAGCTGTGCTGCCCATCCAGGACGACCATGACTCCCCCCGGATCGATGGCGCCCTCGAGCGCATCGGCGATCTCATTCGTCAGCCTCTCCTGCACCTGAAGGCGATGCGCGAACATGTCCACGATCCGCGGGATCTTGCTCAGGCCGATGACTCGATCCTTCGGGAGGTAGGCGACGTGCGCCTTGCCGGTGAAGGGGAGCATATGATGCTCGCACATCGACACGTACTCGATGTGGGAGGCCACCACCATTTCCCCGGCGCCGTAGCTGACATCGAACTTCGCTTCGTTTACGATCGTGTCGAGGTCCTGCTCATAGCCTCCGAGCAGCTCGCCGTACATTCTCGCCACCCGGCGCGGCGTATCGCGCAGGCCATCTCGGGTGGGATCCTCCCCAAGGCAGGCCAGGATTTGCGACACTCCGTCCCGCACGGCGGTCTCCGGGTCCATGATGATCGCTAGGCCGGTCTCCGACTCGAGATGGGCGATGGCCATGTCCAAGGGATTCGTGTGTGGGAGGTTCTTCAGGTCGGCACTCATAACGGTCTTCGCCTCCGGGCATGGGAATATCCCCTTCCAGGCTACGGTCCTTTGCCTTGGACGTGGCGTGGGAGAAGGACCTTGCGGTCTCCGGTAAGCGGGGTCTCCGGTCCCTCGTCAATTGGTGTGAGGGTCCCAGCACGAACACGGGGCCTCGATTTAGGATCCGCCGTCTCGACCGTAAAGGTGGAACGGGTTGGGAACCCCGAGTGCTAGAATGAGCAGAGAGGCCCATGGAACGAGGCATCGTGCCGTCGAGATCGCGCGACAACCATGAATGGCTCGCGGCGTTGGCATCGAGCGGCGAGACACAAGAGGCGGCGCTCGCCGACCTGCGCGCGGTTCTCGTCTCTGGGCTGCAGCGCGGCCTGGCGGCGTGGATCGATCCGCACTCGCCGCAATTGGAAACGCTTGTGGAAGAGGCCTCCCAGGAGGCTCTCGTCCGCATCCTGGGTCGGCTCGATACCTTCGAGGGCCGGAGCCGATTCACCACCTGGGCTTACAAGGTCGCGATTCGGATCGCCCTAACCCAGCTGCGCCGCAAGCAGTGGAAGGAGTTGTCCCTCGAGCAGATGCTCGAGCCGCGAACGGGCGAAGGCGGCGAACCGTCGGTGATCGACCCGCAGGCCGGGCCCGAGGCGATCGTCGAACAGCAGGACCTGCTCGCCAGGATCAGCCGGATCCTCGAGGAGGAGCTCACCCAGCGGCAGCTTGCGGTCATGACGGCCGTAGCGCTGCGTGGCGTCCCGATGGAGGCGCTCGCGCAAAAGATGGGGATCGAGCGGAATGCCCTCTACAAAATGATGCACGATGCCCGACTCAAGCTCAAGCGCAGGCTCGCGCGCGAGGGGCTGAAAGTGGAGGACGTCATGGCGACCTTCGAGGCCCGTAATACAGCGGGCGGCCGGGTCGTCAGAAGAGAGGGCGCCTAGACATGTCAAGTTTCATGGATCGTCTCCGGTATTGGATCTCCGCGGGCCGCCGACCCTCCCTGGCCCTTTCGCCCTCGGCCGTTGCGATCATGAGCCAACAGATCGCCTCCACTCAGGAAGTGGAGTACAGCTGTGATGATGTCTACCGGCTGCTCGATCAGTTCGCAGAAGCTGTCTTGCGAGGCGAGGATGCCGCCCCCTGGGTGCCTCTGATCCGCGCCCATCTCGAGCGCTGCCCGGACTGCCGGGCGGAGTTCGATGCGCTGATGCGCAGCCTCCGTATGGCCGAGACGTAAGGTTTTCCCCCCCAGTTCGTCTAAGTACGTCAGAAAGGCCGCCCCCAGGCGCGCCCTCCCGATGCCCCATGACAAGGACACAATCGCTTGCCGTGCTGGTTTCGGTCCCCCTCATCCTTGCGGCGTGTTCCACGGGGAGACAAGTCGGCCAAACCGCCGGCCCAGCCTCCGGCTCACCGGTTCCGACAGAGATCGCGCTGGTGAGTCCCTCCCCGGCCGAAGAGGCCCCTCCCCCTCGCGGCGCGGAGCTCGAGTTCCGCACCGACTTCAACCAACACAGCGTTGATTACGCCGAAGTCCTCTCCGGTGGCCCTCCCAAGGACGGGATCCCGGCTGTCGATATCCCTCGTTTCGTCTCCGTCGACGAAGCCGACGCCTGGCTGCAGCCGCAAGAACCGGTGATCCTGCTGCGGGTCGGCAGCGATGCCCGCGCCTACCCGATCCAGATCCTGGTCTGGCACGAGATCGTTAACGACGTCGTCGGCGGCCGCCCGGTCCTGGTCACCTTCTGCCCGCTGTGCAACACGGCCATCGCCTTCGAGAGAACAGTGGACGAGCAGGTTCTCGACTTCGGCACGACCGGCCGCCTGCGCTTCAGCAACTTGATTATGTACGACCGCCAGACGGAGACCTGGTGGCAGCAGGCGAACGGCAAGGCCATCGCCGGGGATCTGACGGGAACCCGGCTCGAGTTCCTCCCCGCCGCTATCGTATCGTGGGAGGACTTTCGGGCCGCCCACCCTGACGGGTTGGTGCTCTCCGTGGAGACCGGGTACGCGCGTGCGTATGGTCAGAACCCCTACGTCGGCTACGACGATGTGAACAATTCACCTTTCCACTACCGCGGGCCGGAAACACCTGGCCAACTTCGTCCGATGACGCGCGTGCTTGCTGTAGAGCGAAACGGAGACGTGGTCGCCTTCCCCTACGGCACGTTAGAAGAGCTGCGTGCCGTCAACGAGTCGGTCGGGGGCGAGGAGGTGGTCGTGTTGTGGGAGCCGGGGACCGCCTCGGCGCTCGATTCCAGCGGGATCGCATTCGGCCGGGACGTGGGATCGGCCAATGCCTTCTCCAGGATCGTCGACGCCCGAAGTCTCACCTTCGCCTTCGATGGTTCGAACTTTACCGACCAGGAGACTGGCAGTCGCTGGAGCATTCTCGGGGAGGCCACCGAGGGGCCGTTGGCTGGGCGGCGCCTAGACCCGATCGTGGCGATCAATCACTTCTGGTTCTCCTGGGTGGCCTTCCAACCCGAGACTCGGGTCTACCAGCCCTGAATGGTCATGCCCCAAGGATCCGGCCTCGCTGCCTCCCATGCGTTTGCTTGAACGGTTCATCGCCCTCCGCTACGGCATCACTGACGACACGGTGCTCAATGTCAAGGACAGCGAACATCCACGCGCCAATCCGCCGGATCCGCAAGGCCTCGGGGAGATCCTGCTCGACCTGATGGCTCGAGCCGCCTCGACGGCTTCGGACGGGCTCGCCTACGGCGTGGTGCCGAAGAGCGACGCTTATGGGGTCTATCGCCGTTATGTCTCCGACCTGCGTTCCTTCGATCCGGGGGAGCTGGCGGGCCGCCAAGAGCAACTGGCATTCTGGGTCAACCTCTACAACGGCCTCGTCCTCGACGCCATCGTTCAATGGAGGGTTCAGCGAAGCGTCCGCGAACGCCCCGGCTTCTTCTGGCGTGCCGCGTATGATATCGGCGGCCTTCGATACTCTGCCAACGACATCGAGAACGGCATCCTGAGGGCCAACGCGGCGCACCCGGCTGTCCCGGGGGCGCCGTTTGGGAACTCCGACCCACGGCGGCGTTTCAGCCTGGGTCGCCTCGATCCCCGGGTTCATTTCGCCCTCACATGCGCCGCGCGATCCTGTCCGCCGGTCGCCGTGTACTCCCCCCCTCGGATCGACGAGGGACTTGATCAGGCGACACGGTCCTTTATTCGGGGGGGAGGAGTCGAGATCGACCCCGTCCGGGGACGGATACGGCTCTCGCGCCTCTTCCAATGGTATGCTGCCGACTTCGGTGCAAACTGGCTCGCCATCGGCGACAAGGGCCCGCTCCTTCGGTTCATCGTCCGCCACCTCGATCCGATCGACGCCAAGCTCGTGCTAGCACGCCGACAGTGGGCCGTGGCCTTTTCCACGTATGACTGGTCGGTCAGAGGCCTGTGGACGGAGGAGGTCTAAGGGCCGATAAGCCTTCCGGCGGTTGATTCGGGTCTGTCCTCATCCTCACAGAGCACCCGGCGTCTCCGCTGCCTGCCATTCCGAACGCTCCCACAGCGGTGAAGGAGGTGGTGAACCGGGCACTGGCGAAGCAGCGGGATTCTCGCTACCGGCGGGCGGGAGGACCTGCCACGGACTGCACGATGCCATCGCCCAGTCCGGGAACGATCATGCCTCAAGACAGACGGGTCAAGGCCAGTCCCGCGGCCTCCCCTCCCCACATCGGTCAACCCTGGCAAGCCAGCATAGTAAGATTCAAGAAGGCAACAGCGCCTGGTAGGGGAACGCGCCGGACCTTGCTCCTCGGCCAAAGGAGGCATGTCATGGACGACAAAGCACAGATGGAACTCAGCACCCACATCACCCAGCACGTGACCTACCCAATCAACAAGAACGACTTCATGGCCAGCTGCGGGAATCTCAGCCACATCCCGGTGGACACGCGGCAGTGGGTCGAAAAGACTCTGCCAGACCGCACATATCAGTCTGCTGAGGACCTCTTCCACGCATTAGATCTGCCGCACGAACACTAGCCACGCCAACGAGGGCCGGGCAGGGAAAAGTCCGTTCAGCCCTTCCCCGAATCCCGGTCTAGATCCGGCCGGGCCCGTGACCTGCGTTCGCCTATTCGGCGAACTCGGTCGGCGCTCGCCCTGCACCTGTCCTTCCGCTGACCGGCCCTCCACGCCGCGGAGAGCCCGGACCTCCCTTCCCTCCACACGAGCACGTTGTCACCAAACGTGGGAATCGTTGGGGGCCTGGCCGTATAATCCTTGACTATTGCGTCGCTCGGGCCGGGATTGGCTGATCCATCGCTCGCCCAGGCCCCGCGCCGTCTGCGAAGGATAAGAACTGATTCCCACGCTCCCAATTGAACGACCGATACTTTGCCCGGTCCTCGTCGGTCGCGCGCCCCATCTCGACGCGCTGGCTAAAGTGGTTGACGAAGTCGCCCTGGGCCGAGGTCGGGCCGTGCTTGTGGCCGGGGAAGCCGGGGTCGGCAAGTCTCGCCTCCTATCGGAGGCCGCACGCCGGGCCCAAGGCTTCAATGTCTTACAAGCCCACGGTTACGACACAGACCTTTCGTTTCCCTTCGCTCCTTTCGTCGACGGATTTCAATCCTCCCAGTCCGTCCTCTTGCACGATGCCATCCTGCGGCTATCGAGCTCCGCTACCCGCGAGCTCGCTCGGATCATCCCAGATCTCGTCCCATCGGTCGATGAACCTGCGCCCCTGTCACATCCAGAGGACGAGAAGCATCGGCTCTTCCGTGCCCTGACGAGCCTTCTCACCGACATCTCGGATCGCGGGCCGCTGATTCTTGTGGTCGAGGATCTGCATTGGTGCGACGACACGAGTCTGGAATGTCTGCTCCACCTGGTACGGGGCCTGTCCGGCCATCGGCTAGCAGTATGGATGAGCTACCGCGAGGATGAACTGAACGCCTCCCTTTCCCATTTTCTCGCCGAAATGGAGCGCGAACGTCTTGCTTCTGTACTCACCCTGAGGTGTCTTGCCCTCGGCGAATTGAGCGACATGCTGCTGGCCACCCTTCAATTGAGCCGTCCTCCGCGGACCGAATTCGTCCAGCGCCTCTACGCACTCACGGAAGGCAATCCGTTCTTCGTCGAGGAAGTGCTGAAATCCCTGGTGGCCGAAGGGGATCTCTTCCTCACCGACAGCGGGTGGGATCGGAAGGCCATCGACCGGCTGCACATCCCGCATACCGTTCAGGATGCGGTGCAACGGAGATTCGTGCGGCTATCCGTCCCGGCGGCTTCCGTCCTTCAGCTGGCTGCGGTGGCCGGTCGATCCTTCGACTTCTCCGTGATGCAGGAGCTGGCCGAGCTCGACGAGCCCCACTTGCTCACGGTGATTCACGAGTTGATCGGCGCCCAACTGATTCTGGAGGTTACGCCCGAACGGTTTGCCTTCCGGCACGCGCTCACCCGCCAGGCCGTCTACGCCCAACTTCTCGCCCGGGAACGCCAGTCCCTCCACCGCGTCGTCGCCGAAACGATCGTCCGCCTGCAACAGCCCCTTTCGGATCTGAACCAAGCGAGCGTTGCGGTTCACTACTTCGACGCCGGAGTCTGGGAACCCGCCCTCCAGCACTCCATTCAGGCTGGAGAGCGTGCCCTCTCGCTCTACGCCCCGCGGGCAGCCGTTGAACACTTCACGCGTGCCGTTAAAGCCGCCCAGCACCTGGGGATTCACCCGGTGCTGGAAGTCTATCGGGCTCGGGGCTTCGCCTTCGAGACGCTCGGGGAATTCGACCAGGCCCTGGCCGACGACCTGGCCGCCCTTGAGCTCGCCCAGGAGGGAGACGATCGGCATGCCGAATGGTCGACGCTCCTCGACCTGGGCAAGTTGTGGACCTCGCGAGATTACGCCAAGTCCGGCGAGTATTTCCAATCAGCCCTTGACCTCGCCCGCCAGATGGAGGATGAGTCGGCCCTGGCCCACAGCCTCAATCGCGTCGGCAATCTGTATTCCAATCTCGACCGGCCCGTCGATGCCGTCCCTGCCCACGAGGAAGCCTTGGCGATCTTCCACCGGCTTGAGGATCCACCTGGCCTGGCCGAAACCTCAGACCTCCTCGGCATGGCCGACTATTTACGTGGAGACCTGCGCGGCTCGACCGCCCATCACCGCCAGGCCGTGGCGCTCTTCCGGGAGCTCAATGACCGCCACGGGCTGGTCTCGAGCCTAAGCACCCTCACGGCGAGGGGAGCCACCTTCAAGACGGAAACCATGTTTCTCCCAGTCGAGCGGCTCTCCGACACGCTGCCGGAAGGCGAGGAAGCCCTGAGCATCGCCCGCGAGATCGAATCGAGGTCGGGCGAAGCCTTCGCCTTGTGGTGTTTGGCCGCTGCTCTGGCAGCGCAAGGCGCCTACACACGCGCGCTCGAGCTCGCCGGGCGATCGCTCGAAATCGCCGAGGAAACGGAGCATCGACAGTGGATCACCGCCGCTCACCGAACCCTCGGCGCGATCTACCTTGATCTTCTCGCCTTGCCCCAGGCTCGGGACCATCTCCAGCAAGCGGTCGATCTCGCCGGGGAGACCGGCTCCCTCCACTGGCTGCGGACGTCGGCCGGCGCGCTGGCGGTCGTACTCGACCTGTTGGGCGCCTCGGAAGACGCCCAGGCCGTCTTGCATTCGGCGCTCGGCTCTCGAACGGGTATGGAGTCCATTGGCCAACGCGCTTGCTGGCTGGCGCACGCCGAGCTAGCCCTCCGTCACGGCGACGCACCGGGCGCGCTGCGCACAGCCGAAACGCTGGTTTCCTCCGCCGTCCCCGCAGGTGGACTTCCGGTAATCCCGCGGCTGTGGAAGTTGCGCGGTGAGGCGCTGGCAGCCATGGACTCGTCGGAGGCCGGGACGGTTCTGATCGCCTCGGAGGAAGCGGCGTCGCGGCAGGGCGCCCTCTCCCTCGTATGGCAAGTGCGGCTGTCGCTGGCTCACTGGCACCAGTCACGAGCCCAGGCCGACCTCGCCGTCGTTCAGTTCGAAAGGGCCCACGAAACCGT
>Ga0209751_10004917_pt1 | contig 12699 bp, 13 predicted proteins | sample RifCSP13_1_FD_184019 | JGI IMG/M metagenome (GOLD analysis project Ga0209751, IMG submission 184019) | Soil microbial communities from Rifle, Colorado - Rifle CSP2_sed 13_1 (SPAdes) (version 2) | ecosystem: Environmental > Terrestrial > Deep subsurface > Rock core/Sediment | place: Rifle... | reverse complement strand
CGCGGCGAGCGCGCGCGGTACCGCGACTGGCTCGCGCCGGTCCGCGAAGCGGTTTCGGCAGGCGACGGGAATGTTCGGCAAATGACGGAATCGGTGTCGGCAAATGTTAAGTAACCCGGAGAAGCTCGGTGGCGCCGTTCGAAACGTCCGCGGACCACCGTGCCCCGGTGCGCAACTTCGACTTTCCGCGGACCCTAGGTCGTCGGGGCCGTCACATGCCTCGGCCCCGGCGGCCGCCTTTGTTGGAGGAACCCCATGAGAGGTGCCAAAGTCGCGGTCGAGATGCTCAAGGAGCAGGGAGTGCAGACGGTCTTCGGCCATCCCGGGGGCGCCGTCCTCCCGCTCTACGACGAGATCTACTCTTCCGGTCTGAGGCACATCCTCGTCCGCCACGAGCAGAACGCGGCCCACATGGCCGACGGCTTCGCGCGGGTGCTCAAGAGGCCCGGGGTGTGCATCGCCACCTCCGGGCCGGGCGCGACGAACCTGATCACCGGGATCGCCACCGCCTACATGGACTCGTCCCCGATCGTCGCGATCACGGGCCAGGTCGCCACGGCCGTGATGGGCAACGACGCGTTCCAGGAGGTCGACGCCTTCGGCCTCATGATGCCCGTCGTCAAGCACAACTGGCGGATCGAGGAGGCCGCCGAGGTGCCCCGCGTCTTCCGCGAGGCCTTCCACGTCGCGAGCCACGGGCGCTACGCGCCCGTGCACATCGACCTCCCCGTGGACGTCCAGAACGCGGAGGTTCCCGACGAGTTCATCGCCGCGCCGCACACGCCCCGCCGCCGCGGGCCGAAGAAGGACCTCTCCCGCCTCCTCGACGCGATCAAGTTCATCGAGGAGGCCGAGGCGCCCGTGATCATGGTGGGCGGGGGCGCCCGATGGTCGAACGCGGGTTCGGACATCCTGCGCCTCGCGGAGATGATCCAGGCACCTGTCGTGACGACCCTCATGGGCAAGGGCTCCGTCGCGGAGGACCATCCCCTCGTGCTCGGCCCTGTGGGCATGCACGGGAAGATGGTCGCGACCTACGTGCTCAACAACTGCGACACGATCATCGCCCTGGGGACGCGCTTCTCCGACCGGTCCACCGGCAAGCTCAGCGAGTTCGGGAAGCAGCAGCGGATCGTCCATGTGGACATCGACTCCTCCGAGGTCGGGAAGAACGTTGGCCATGTGGTCGGGCTCGTGGGCGACGTGTACACGGTAACCCATGCGTTGATCGCCGGCCTCGAGCGCCGTACGCGGAAGACGAACACCGCGTGGATGGAGCGGGTCCGCGGCCTCAAGAAGGAGTGCGCCTGCGACTTCAACTATTCCGGGCAGCCGATCCTGCCGCAGAAGATCGTATGGGAGCTGAACCGCCTCCTACCCGACGACGCGATCCTGACGACGGAGGTCGGGCGGAACCAGATGTGGGCGGAGCACTTCTACGAGGTACGCGGACAGCGGCTCTACCTGACGTCGGGCGGGCTGGGCACGATGGGCTTCGGCTTCCCTGCCGCGATCGGCGCGAAGGTCGCCGCCCCGGACCGGTTCGTGATGGACCTCGCGGGGGACGGCTCTCTCCAGATGACGATGAAGGAGTTCGCGACCGCCCGGGAGAACGACATCAACGTCGCGGTGCTCGTGATGAACGACGGCGCGCTGGGCATGGTGCTCCAGTGGCAGCGGATGTTCTACGGGAAGCGGTACTCGGCCGTCCACCTGGGCAAGATCCCCGACTTCGTGAAGATCGCGGACGCCTACGGCTGCGAGGCCGTCCACGTGGACCGCAACAGCGAGCTTCCCGACGCGATCCTGCAGGCCCAGAACGCGGAGACCCCGTTCCTGATCGACGTGACGATCGACCAGGACGAGGACATGCTCCCGATCATGCCCCCGGGGAAATCCGCAAAGGAAGTGATCCTGGGGCCCCGGTGCATCTGGAAGGGAGGTGAGACGGTTGCAAGTCCTGTCCCTGCTCGTCCATGACGACTGGGGCGTGATGCAGCGCATCACGGCGGTCTTCACGCGGAAGCGCATCTCGATCGACACGATCCTCGCGGGGCCATGCGAGAAGGAAGGGTGCGCGCGGGTGCTCCTCGCTTCCGCGGACCCCAAGTTCCCCAAGATGGTGGAGCACGTGCGGCGCGTGCACGACGTGATCGACGTGGAGTACATCGAGAACAATGCGGAGGAGTTCGTCCTCGTGCGCTCGGCGCTCGGACGCAAGCCTCTCTCTGGCAAACCGGACGAGGTGGACCTGGAGCTCGCGAAGGAGGACGGCGCCGCATACGTTCGCGCCTACGGTGCGATGTGAGGGAGTCCGGACGATGACGAAGCTGTACTACGAGAAAGATGCGGACCTTGCGGCCCTGAAGGGACGCACGGTCGCGGTCGTGGGCTACGGAATCCAGGGACGGGCGCAGGCGCTGAACCTGCACGACAGCGGCGTGGACGTCGTCGTTGGGCTGAGGCCCAAGGGCGAGTCCTGGCACGCCGCCGAGAAGGACGGCCTCGAGGTCGCCAAGGTCCCCGAGGCCGTCGCGCGGGCCGACGTCGCGATGATGCTCATCCCGGACGAGGTCCAGCCCGAGGTGTATCATCGGGACGTGGGCCCCCACCTCAACGAGGGGGCGGCCCTCGAGTTCGCGCACGGGTTCAACATCCGCTACGGCACGATCCGGCCCCCGAAGTCCGTGGACGTGATCATGGTCGCCCCCAAGGCCCCCGGAGCCGCGGTGCGGGAGAACTTCCTTCGCGGGTCCGGCGTGCCCGCCCTCCTCGCCGTCCACCAGGATGCGACCGGCAAAGCGCATCAGGTCGGACTTGCGATTGCGAAAGGTCTCGGCTCGACGAAAGTAGGCGTCATCGAGACCACATTTACCGAGGAGACGGAGACGGACCTCTTCGGCGAGCAGGTGGACCTCTGCGGCGGCTCGGCCGAGCTCATCAAGACCGCCTTCGACGTGCTCGTGAAGGCGGGCTACCAGCCCGAGCTCGCGTACTTCGAGGTCCTCCACGAGCTCAAGATGATCATCGACCTGGTCCAGGCGGGCGGCGTCGAGAACATGTGGGCGAACGTGTCGAACACCGCGGAGTACGGGGGCCGCACCCGCGGACCCAAGGTCATCGACGGCCACGTCCGCGGGAACATGGAGGCGCTCCTCGCAGAGATTCGGAGCGGGGCCTTCGCCCGGGACTGGATCCAGGAATACAAGGAAGGAATGCCGACCCTCGCGAAGGGCCGGAAGGAAGGCAAGGACTCCCAGCTCGAGCGGGTCGGGCGGGACGTTCGGCGGATGTTCACGTGAGTGGTGGAACGATTGGCGGGGGTGAGGCTCGAATGCGTCGCCTGCGGGACGACGTTCTCCGGGCGGGAGGACCTGTACGGCTGCCCGGAGTGCGGCGACGGGGTCCAGCTCGCCCTCGACCTGACCGGCCTTTCCTATTCGACGCTCGCGGCCTCGTGGCGCGCCCGCCCCGCCGGCGTGTGGCGCTACCGCGAGCTGCTCCCTGTGGACGGCGGCGGGGAGGTCAGCCTCCAGGAAGGGGGGACCCCCCTCCTGTCCGTGGGCAACCTGGGCGCCTCCGCGCCCGGGAGGCCGTGGTTCGTCAAGAACGAGGGGCAGAACCCGACCGGATCCTTCAAGGACCGCGGGATGACGGTCGGGGTCACGCGCGCTCGTGCTCTGCACCGCGAGCGAGTGATCTGCGCCTCGACGGGCAACACGGCCGCCTCCCTCGCCGCCTATGCGGCCCGAGCGGGGATCCCGTGCGTCGTGCTCGTGCCCGCGGGCGGCGTCGCCCAGGGGAAACTGGCCCAGGCCCTCTTCGAGGGCGCGACGGTCGTCGCGGTCAAGGGCTCCTTCGATGACGCGATGAACGTCGTCGTCGAGGCGGCGAAGCGTCTCTCGGCCTACGTCCTGAACTCGATCAATCCGTATCGCATCGAGGGACAGAAGACCGCGTCCTTCGAGGTCTTCGAGCAGCTCGGCGGGAAGGTGCCGGACTGGCTCGTGTGCCCCGTGGGCAACGGCGGGAACCTGGCCGCCTACTGGAAGGGGTTCCAGGAGCTGAAGGCGGTCGGCGCGACGGACCGCATGCCGCGCCTCGTTGGCGTGCAGGCCGAGAATGCGGCTCCCATTGCGGACGCGATCCTCGAGGACCGCAAGGAGATCGTCCCCGTCGCGAGGCCGGAGACCGTCGCCAGCGCGATCCGCATCGGCAACCCCGCGAACTGGCGGAAGACCGTGAGGGCCATCCGCGAGTCTGACGGCCGCGCCGTGAAGCTCCCTGACAAGGTCATCCTCGACGCGCAGTCCCTGCTCGCACGGCGCGAGGGCATCTTCGTCGAGCCCGCGAGCGCCGCGAGCGTGGCGGGGGCCTTGCGGCTCGCCCAGGCGGACATGTTCGACAGAGGCGACACGGTCGTCTGTGTCTGCACAGGCCACGGACTCAAAGATCCCGAGGCGGCGATGGCGGCCCGGCCGCCGCAGAAGCCCGTCGAGGCCACCGTGGACGCGATCGTCGCGGCGGTCGAGGGAGGCCCGCGATGAGGGTGATCCTCGTCGGCCTGGGCTCCCTGGGACAGGGGTTCCTCGACCACCTCGTGACCCGCTCGGACGAGCTACGGGATCGCTACGGCCTCCGCGTGAAGATCGTCGCGGCCCTGGACACGAGCGGGGCCGTCGTCCAACCGGCCGGCGTGGACCCGGCCGTCCTCGTGCGCGCGAAGCGCACTCCCGGCGGTCTCTCGAATCTCCAGCCCTCGTTTCGCCCAGGCCGCCGCGCGCTCGAGATCATCCACACGGTCGAGGCGGACGCCGTCGTGGAGGTCACCCCCACGAACATCCTCGATGGAGAGCCGGCGATGTCCCACATCCGCGGCTCCCTGAAAGCGAAGCGCCACGTCGTCACCGCGAACAAAGGTCCGATCGTCCTTGCGATGAGCTACCTGGCCGCCCTCGCGGAAGAGCAGGGCGTCCTCCTGCGCTTCAGCGGGACCGTTGGCGGCGGCACGCCGATGCTGGACCTGGCCCGCCTCAGCCTGCGTGGAGACCGCGTCCTCGAGATCGCGGGGATCCTGAACGGCACCACGAACTACGTCCTGACTCGGATGGGGGAGGGCCTCGAGTTCGACGCCGCGCTCCAGGAGGCGCAGAAGCTCGGATACGCGGAGGCGAACCCCAAGTACGACGTCGAGGGAACGGACGCCGCGATCAAGCTCACGATCCTCTCGAACTGGGTGATGGGGGCGAAGCTCCACGTGACGGACATCGCCACGCGAGGGATCGAGTCCATCATCCATGCCGAGGTCGAACGGGCTCGCGCACAGGGACAGGTGATCAAGCTCCTCGCCCGCTACGACGGCAAGAGGGCCCGCGTCGAGCCCGAGCTCATCCCCGCCTCCGATTCCCTCAACGTCCCCGGTCCGCTCAACGCGGTCACGTACACGACGGAAGACCTCGGCGCGGTCACCCTGATCGGCAAGGGTGCCGGGGGACGCGAGACCTCGTCCGCCCTGTTGAGGGACCTCATCGATATCCATTTGCAGACGAAGTGAATTGCTGGGCGGGGCGTCCATGACAAAGGAGAAGGCGTCGAACCTGAAGATCCGGAGCTGGGAGGTCACGGACGGTCCGCAACGTGCTCCCGCGCGCTCCATGTTGCGGGCGATGGGTCTGACGGACGCGGACCTCGCCCGCCCGTTGATCGGCGTGGCGAACAGCTGGAGCGAGGTCACGCCGTGCCAGCTCAACCTCGGGGGCGTCGCGCGGCGCGTGAAGGAGGGCGTGCGCGCGGCCGGCGGCACCCCGCGCGAGTTCCCTACGATCGCCATCTCCGACGGCATCGCGATGGGCCATGAGGGCATGCGCGCGTCCCTCGTGAGCCGCGAGGTCATCGCGGACTCGATCGAGCTCGTGATGCACGCCCACCGCTACGACGCGCTCGTCACGTGCGCGGGCTGCGACAAGACCATCCCCGGTTCGCTCATGGCCATCGCACGGTTGGACCTGCCCTCCGTCTTCACCTACGGAGGTCCCGCGCTCGCGGGCCGCTTCCAGGGCCGGGACGTCACGATCCAAGACATGTTCGAGGCCGTCGGGGCGTTCGAGGCGGGTCGCATGACTGCCGAGGATCTCGAGGGGATCGAGCGCTGCGCCTTCCCTGGCGCGGGCACCTGCGCGGGCCTCTTCACCGCGAACACGATGGCGACGTGTGCCGAGGTCCTCGGGATGACGGTGCCGGGCGATGCGGCGATCCCGGCGGTGGATCCCGCTCGGGAGGAGCATTCCGAACTCGTGGGCAGGGCGGTCATGAAGGCCCTCGAGCTCGGGATCAAGCCCCGGGACGTCTTGACTCACGAGGCCTTTGAGAATGCGATCACGGTGGACGCCGCCATGGGCGGTTCCACGAACGCCGTGCTGCACCTCCTGGCCATCGCGCACGAGGCCCGCGTGAAGCTCACGATGGACGCGTTCGACCGGATCTCCCGCAGGACCCCGTATATCGCGAGCCTCAAGCCCGGTGGGAAGTACGTCATGGCAGACCTGTACCGCGCCGGCGGGGTTCCCGTGGTCATGAAGCGGCTTCTCGACGCGAAGCGGCTACATCCGGACTGCGTGACGGTGACCGGGGAGACCCTCGCACAACGGCTTCAGGATGTCTCCGCCCAGGTCCCCGGCGACATCGTGCGCTCGGTGGACCATCCCATCAGCCCGACGGGGACACTCGCGATCTTGAAGGGGAACCTGGCGCCCGACGGTGCCGTCGTGAAGACCGCAGGGGTCGGGCACTTGATCCACAAGGGTCCCGCCAGGGTGTTCAACGGGGAGCAGGATGCCCTCGAGGCCGCGGAAAAGCGGCGGATCGCGCCGGGGGACGTGGTCGTGATCCGATACGAGGGCCCGCGTGGCGGGCCTGGGATGAGGGAGATGCTCGCGATCACCGCGACCCTCGTGGGACAGGGCCTCGGAGATCAGGTCGCCCTGGTCACAGACGGCAGGTTCTCCGGTGCGACCCGTGGGCTCATGGTCGGGCACCTCTCGCCGGAGGCTTGGGACGGAGGCCCGCTCGCTATGGTCAAGGACGGGGACACGATCCGGGTGGACGTTCCCGCTCGGAAGCTACACGTCGACGTGTCGGCCACGGAGATGGGGAAGCGCCGGAGGAGGTGGAAGAGACCGTCGGCTCGTTACGCCACGGGAGCCCTCTCGAAGTATGCGAAACTGGTCGGCAGTGCCGCCAAAGGCGCGGTTTGCGACTAGCGCGGGAGGCCATAGGCCAAACCATGCATCGCAATCTTGCGAAACCCTTGCACGCTGACATCGGTCCGTAATGGGACGTTCGAGGTCGCAGAGGTTCTCCGTCCCCATTCCAACAGCGTCCGCAGGTCTTTTCCAGGCAACCCGCGCCCGAGAAACATTCCGCGCCCGTCCCTGTTCACGACACAAGGGAATGTCTCGGAGCGATGATGCACGATGGCAATCACTGTGATTTCGTCGATTCGCATCTGGCGGCGGATGGCTCCCTGCTTCACCTCGATGGCCGCAGAATCCAAGGTGTACTGATGCAGCCATAGAACCCCGGTGAGGACCAGGACGAGGAGCGCAGGCACGGCGGGGAGCACGACAAACGTGGACAATGTGAGCACAGGGCCAACACCGGGGTCCGCTCCGGCCCTCGACCAAAGGAGGGGCCAAGTGCCAACCGCAAAGACTGCGAGGCCAACAAGGTAGGCCTTGAGCGCTCGGGGATAGTAGCGGTACGAGGTGCGAAATGTCAAACGAGGTAAGGCGTTCAATCCGGCGCCGCTGCCACGATGGATTCCTTGACCCTAACGGTGAGGGTCTCCGAGAGACGCTCGCTGATAGGAGCCTAGGACCTTCACGAACCCCGCGGTCGTCAGCAGGGCACCGATCGCTTCCTTGACCTTCGGATCGTCCATGGACCCTTCCAGGTCGGCATAGAAGACGTAGTTCCAGGGGCGGGCGCGTCGCGGACGGGACTCGAGCTTGGTGAGGTTGATTCCCCGCGTCGAGAATTCCCCGAGGCAGCGGTGGAGGGACCCGGGGACGTTCTTCGCGACGAACGCGATGGACGTCTTGTCCGCCTTGCGGATGGGGCGGGGATGCTTCTCCAGGAGGAAGAACCGCGTGAAGTTCTCGTGGTCGGTCTGGATGCCATCTGCGAGGACTTCCATCCCGTAGATACCTGCACTTCGATGGCTCGCAATTGCCGCTTCATCCTTTCGGCCCCGCTCCTTGATCATCTTCACGCTTCCGGCCGTGTCGTAGGCGGGAATCTGCTTCCACTCGGGATGGCGGGAGAGAAACCGCCGGCATTGGCCTAGGGCCTGCGGGTGGCTGTAGACGACCTTGATTTGTCCGAGCTTCGCCTTCGGATTCGCGATGAGGCAATGGTCCACGACCACGATGACTTCGCCCGCGACCGTGAGGTCGTGCTCCAGCAGGAGATCGTTCACCTGGGCCACCGTTCCTTCGATGGAGTTCTCCACGGGGACGACCGCATGGGTCGCATGGCCCGTGTCCACCGCCTCGAAGGCGTCCCGGAAGTCCTGGCACGGGATTGGGTCCGCCGCGTCCCCGAACAGGGCCGCCACTGCATCCTCGCTGTACGCGCCTCGTTCTCCCTGGTAGGCCACCCTCGGTCGAGGTGGTCTAGGTGGCACCGCGACGACCTCCTCGGTGGGCCTTCGCGGTCTCCTCCGCGAGCTCTTCCGCCCGCTTCGAGGCCGCCACGATCCCGTCCGAGATGGCCTGAGGCACGCCGCGACCCTGCATCACGTTCCAGCCCGCATGAGTCGTCCCGCCGGGCGTGGCCACCATCTTGAACAAGGCCTCGGGATCGATCCCGTCCGTGAGGAGCAGTTCCGCGGTGCCCTTCATCGTCTGGAGGGCGAGCTTGAACGCGACGTCTCTTGGCAGTCCGGAGCGAACGCCGCCCTCGATCATCGCGTGGGCGAGGGCCGCCATGAACCCGGGACCGCTCCCGCTCAGGCCGGTGACCGCGTCGAGATGCTTCTCCTCGACCTTCGTAGCGCGGCCCATGGAGCCCATGATCTCCTCGACAAGGAGCGCGTCGGAGTCCGTGGCGGTCGCACCGAGAGCGAAGGCGGTGGCGCCCTCCCCGACGCTCGTCGCGAGGTTCGGCATCATCCGGACGACGTGGGCCTTCCCATGGAGGGATTCTTCGACGAAGCTCGTCCGGACGCCTGCCGCCAGCGTAATCACGAGGGCGTCCTTCTTCACGTGGCCTGCGATCGACTCGACGAGGGCGGGCATGTCCTTCGGCTTCGCCGCGAGCACGAGGACGTCCGAGCGCTCCGCGAGCTTGGCCGTCGTGGGCACGTAGGCCACGTCGTATTTCGCGGCGATCTCCTTCGCCCGCGAAGCAACCGCGTCGCTCACGAGGATCCTCGATGGAGGCACGACGCGTCCCACGAGGAGTCCCCGGACTAGCGCTTCGCCCATCTTGCCCACGCCTGCAATGCCGATGCTCTTTGCTCCGTCCATGTGCCAACACCCCGTCGTGACGTCCGCATGAAATGCGGGGTCACAGCGAGACGGCGCCGGCCCGAGGCTGCGGGAACGGTCGGGGGGCGGCGAAGAAGCCGGAGGCCGCGGCCGAGCTCCCGCTCGCGCCCGATGCCTTCGTTGCCGCGTTCGTGCCGTTCATCGCCGGTTTCCTCGCGCGCCGGTCGCGCGGTGCCTACCCATTTTCGGGCCGCTACATGAAGGTTCGCGTGGGAGGACTCGGCGGGCTGCCAAACCGCCCGGGACCTTCCCCATGGCCGTTAGCAGTATGATGAAACTCCACCGATACGCTAAGCTTTATGTGAACCGTGCGGGTACGGGGTCTGCTCTGCTATCCAGTAGCAGGGAGGTGACGCAGTGGAGCCCCAATTCCGGAAGCCGCTTCTGCTTACCATGCGTCTCCTCCCGCTGGCCTAGGGGAGAGCGGTCCTCGGATCCCGCCGGGCCGCCCTCCTCGGGCCCGCATTTTGGTGATACCATGCCCGAATCGGAACGTGCAATGTTCGTGAGCCCGTTCAACGAGATCGTCCTGAGCCGCACCGCCGGACGCAAGGTGCGGATCTTCGACACCACCCTCCGGGACGGCGAGCAGACCCCGGGCGTGGCCCTCGGGACCGCGGACAAGGTCGCAATCGCGCAGGTGCTCGATGACCTCGGCGTGGATTCCATCGAGGCGGGCTTCCCCGCGAACTCGCCGGGGGAGTTCGAGGCGGTGAAGGCGATCGCGAACGCCGGGCTGAGGGCGAAGATCTGCACGCTGAACCGGACCGTGCAGGCGGACATCGACACTTCGATCAAGGCGGACGTCGACGAGATCCACATCTTCATCGCGACCTCGGACATCCATCTCCAGCACAAGCTGAAGATGAGCCGCGAGCAGGTCGTCGAGAAGGCGGTGTGGGCGATCGACTACGCGAAAGGCCACGGCCTGACCGTCGAGTTCTCCTCCGAGGACGCGACGCGGACAGACTTGGACTTCCTGAAGCACGTCCACGCGAAGGTCCAGGAGGCGAAGGTCGACCGCATCGACGTGGCCGACACGGTCGGCACGATCAGCCCGCCCGCGATGCGCTACCTGATCGGCCAGCTCAAGGAGGTGACCCGTGTGCCGATCGCGGTGCACTGCCACAACGACTTCGGACTGGCGACCGCGAACAGCCTCGCGGCGGTGGAGGCGGGTGCCGAGCAGGTCCACGTCACTGTGAACGGCATCGGCGAGCGCGCGGGGAATGCGAGCCTCGAGGAGGTCGTCATGGGCCTCCGCGCTTTCTTCGGGATCGAGACGAACGTGGACACGACGAAGCTCACGCGGGTCTCGAAGCTCGTCTCCCGCCTTACGGGCGTCGCGGTCCAACCGAACAAGGCCATCGTCGGGGAGAACGCCTTCGCACATGAGTCCGGGATTCATGTCCACGGCATCCTGGGGGACCGGTCCACGTACGAGGCCATGGTCCCGGACCTCGTCGGCAAGGAGCGGAGGATCGTCGTGGGCAAGCACACGGGCGTGCACAGCGTGGAGAACCGCCTCCAGGACTACGGGCTATCCCTGACGAAGGAGCAGCTCGGCTCCGTGACCGCGCGCGTGAAGAAGCTCGCGGAGGACGGGAAGCAGGTGGACGACGCGGAACTCCTCGCCCTCGCGTACGACGTGCAGGGCAGGGCCGTGGACGCCGCACGGGCGATCCAGCTCGAAGAATTCACCGCAATCACCGGATTCAACTTCACGCCCACGGCGACGATTGCGCTTCTCGTGAACGGGGAGAGGCGGCGGTCGTCCGAGACGGGCGTCGGCCCCATCGATGCCGCGTTGAAGGCGATGCGTTCCGCCGTGTCGAAGGGGATCACCCTCGAGGAGTTCCGCCTGGAGGCGATCACGGGCGGCTCGGACAGCCTGTGTCAGGTTACGATTCGGCTTGCGGAGAAGGAGCCTGTACCGGTGTCGGCCCTGGGGAGGGCCGTAGGCCCGGACATCGTCACGACCTCCGTGGACGCCGCGATGGAGTCCCTGAACCGCCTGCTGTGGGCGAGGTCCCAGATCGCGCAGACGAGAGGCTGAGGTCGTCCGCGGGTTGGGCTCGAGCCCTTCCGGTCCTCCGTCTCCGCTCGCGCAGGAGAAAAAGGGAGAGACGGGCGACGTGCCGATTCCTTCACGCGGTCACGGCAACGTCAGCCACGTCGGAGTCCCGCCGGAGGTGTTGGTCCACTCAGGCGGGCCGTAGGGCGCGCTCTCGTTCAGCCACAGGGGAGGTCCCGGAGGCACGCCGTTCGTCTCGTTGCTCGGATGCCCGGTGACGTCCGCGCCGCTCGTCGTCGCGCCTGGTGCGGAGGCGTTCGCCTGAAGCGGCAGGTTCACCGCTCCGGCGGCCATCCCCACGAGGGCGAACGCGGCAACGAGGGCGAACACACCGAGGCCGAGTGTCTTGGCCTTCATACCATCGTTCCTCCTTTCGAGCGCACCGGCGGGGGGACTCCTAAAGCGTTATTGGACACTCGTGGAAGGGATAATGGCGCACACGGGGTCCTGGCGGACTTCCGGCTCCGCGCACCCCTGCGTTCTGCGACGCCTATTCCTTTACCGGCGTGAAGGAAGCGCACGTCATCGTATGGCCCACGCCCTTCATCCCGCGGAGCTTGTCGATGACCATCCGTCCGAGCTCCTCCATGGAGCCGGCGCGGACCTTCAGGAGCAGGTCCCATTCGCCCGAGATGACGTGGACCTCGTGGACCCCCGCGAGCTTGGAGATCTTCTCCGCGAGCTCCCTCTGGCTGACGTCCGGGTTCGGGAGGAAGTTCACGAGGACGAACGCGGTGACGGGCTTGCCGAGCTTGCCGTAGTCCGGGATCGCTTTGATCGCCTTGATCACCCCGCGCTCCCGCATCTTCTGCACGCGGTACTGGACCGTCGGGCGGGGCATGTCCAGCTCGCGAGCGATCTCCGCGATGCTCCTCGAGGCGTCCGTCATGAGGACCTCGAGGATCTCCCGGTCCGTCTCATCGATCTCCTCCATGTTCAGCGGAACGCCCAGCCGGGCTTGAGCTTTTCGTCATCCGACAAGGCCTGGCTTTGGAGGTTGGCGACCCGCCAGGGCCGTTCGCGCCCCTCCGGCGGTCAGAAGCGGCGGCTGATAATCGGGCCGCCATCATTTTAGAT
>Ga0209751_10004915_pt1 | contig 12704 bp, 13 predicted proteins | sample RifCSP13_1_FD_184019 | JGI IMG/M metagenome (GOLD analysis project Ga0209751, IMG submission 184019) | Soil microbial communities from Rifle, Colorado - Rifle CSP2_sed 13_1 (SPAdes) (version 2) | ecosystem: Environmental > Terrestrial > Deep subsurface > Rock core/Sediment | place: Rifle... | reverse complement strand
GATCCCGAACGGTTTCCGGTAGGCCGGGTCGCCTGCCGCGACTGCCAGCCCGGTGTGACCGTGATACCCGCCCCGGGCCGAGATGACCCCCGTCCGGCCGGTGGCACCGCAAGCCGCTTTGATGGCCAGATCCATCGCCTCACCCCCCGACACTCCGAAGACCACACCGGGTAACGACCCGCCGGTGGTGTCTGCGAGACGCTCGGCGAGGAGCGCCCGATAGCCGGAAACGAGATGGTGGTTGCCGATGTCCAGCACGGAGAGGGCGTCCTGGACCGCCGCCAGCACCCGGGGATTGCGGTGACCGAGGTTGAAGACACCCCCGTTGCCGTGGCAGTTGTAGTAGCGCTTGCCGCAGTAGGCGTCGGTGAAGGTGGCCCCGTCCCGCTCGCCCATCACGATCTCCATGCCCATCTGGCGATATTGAGCTACTTTGCCGGGGGAGACGTGTTCGGCAAAGGCGTCGTAGGTAGCGTCGAGCGTTGGGTAGGGCTGAGGCACCTTCGTCCTCCTCGGGCCTCAGTATTGCGCACCAGGCGCCACCGCGTGGTGAAGCCGGGCCGGAACGGTCGTCACCTGCTCGGCGAACGTCGCCACAGCAGCGATCACCGGGGTAACTCGACCCCATTCATCCGGCTCTCTCGCTTGCCTTCCACCATTCCCCGGCTCTATGCGACCACAATGTCCTCATGGATGCATTGATCCTGTTGGTCGAGGACGACCCATCGATTCGCGAATTGACGGAAATGGGCTTGCGGTCGGCGGGCTTTCAGGTGACAACTGCGTCGGATGGCCAATCGGCTCTGGACCGATTCCGCCAGGACCGTCCCGAGGCGGTCCTCCTCGACATCATGCTCCCCATCCTCGATGGTCTGGAAGTGTGCCGTGCGATCAGAGCCGAATCATCGGTTCCGGTCGTAATGCTGACGGCGCGGACGGACACCATCGACATCGTGGTCGGGTTGGAAGCGGGAGCCGATGACTACGTGACTAAACCCTTCGAGATGCCGGAGCTGGTTGCCCGGCTGCGAGCCGCCCTGCGGCGGGCCCGGCAGCTGGAACCAACCGAACGACTCACCCTCGGACCGCTCCACATCGACATTGCCGCCCACGCGGTGTTCGTAGACGGCGAGGATCTGGGCCTCACCCCAACCGAATTCCGATTGCTGGTCGAGTTGGCGAGGAGACCCACCCAGGTGTTCACCCGGGAAATGCTGCTCGAGCGGGTATGGGGATACGGATATCTGGGAGATTCCCGGTTGGTCGACGTGGCCGTGCAGCGGCTCCGCTCGAAAATCGAGCAGGACCCGGCCCACCCCTCGCTGATTCAGACCATCCGGGGCGTTGGTTACCGGGCCGGGTCGTGAAAACGAGGGGCGGGTTTCGAGCCCGGCTGGTTGCCACTTTCATCGGGCTGATTGCGGGCACGGTGATCATTCTCGGCGTCGGCGCCTACCTCTTCGTCAGCAGTTCTCTGCGCGGGCAATTGGTGGAGGACGCGGTGCAGGGGACCAATTTCAACCTGGCCGTGCTGGCCACAGAGTGGCTGGGCGACGATCCCACCGCCGCTGAATATGAGGCCAGCCCGCTGGCCGATGCCCTCGCCCTGAGGGGGAAGGTCGACGTATACGTCGACTTCGGGGACGGAGATCCCTTCCTTTCAAAGCCGGCATTCTTGACGACTCTCGATCTCGTCTCCGATGACCTCATCGAGATAGTCGCCAACGGCAACATAGGCCGGGAGTGGCTGGAAGTGGACGGCGTACCGTACCTCGTCACGGCCGGCCGCCGGCCTCCGTCGGGGCCCGACTTCTACTTTTTTCATCCGGCCGCCGATGTCGAGAGCGGTCTCGAGCGCCTACGGCAGGCGCTGCTGGCCGGTGCACTCGTCCTCATCGTGATCGGGGCCGCCACCGGCAATTGGGTTGCCAAGCAGGTTCTCCGGCCGGTACGTCAGGCCAGTGAAGCCGCCCTCGAGATGGCCGACGGCGATCTCACGGTCCGCCTCGACGTAGCCTCCACGGACGAGTTCGGCGCCTGGGCAGACACCTTCAACCGTATGGCCGAATCGCTCGAGGAGGCCCGGGCTCGTGAACGGCGGTTCGTGGCCGATGTCTCGCACGAACTGCGCACGCCGCTGACCGGTCTTGTCAATGAGGCCGCGCTGGTCAAGGAGCATCTCGAGAAGCTGCCGGGAGACGGGAGCCGGGTCGCCGAGTTGCTGGTCGACGATGTCGCCCGGATCCGGCATCTGGTCGACGATCTTCTGGAGATCTCACGCCTGGACGCCGGTGCCCAGGAGACCCATCCCGAACGGATCGACCTCAGGCAGTTCCTGGCCGCGGTGATCGCCGACCGGGCACCCGAGGCCAGGTTATTGGGAGGCACGGAGGGAATGCCGGTCGACGTGGACCGCCGACGCCTCGAACGTATTGTCGGCAACCTCCTCGACAATGCTCGTATCCACGCCGCCGGCCGGCACGTCGAGGTCTCGGCCGAGCAAGAGCCGGGCGGGATCGTGGTGGTTGTCGCCGACCGGGGGCCCGGCATCGACCCCGCCTATCTCGACAAGCTCTTCGAGCGTTTTGCAGTCGGAGATGACTCTCGCAGTGGCAGCGGTACCGGGTTGGGGCTCGCCATCGCTCGCCAGCATGCCATCCAGATGGGCGGAACCCTGCGCGCCACCAACCGGCCGGGTGGTGGGCTCACCTTCGAGCTGAGGCTTCCCGCGTAACCCAATCGTTACCCGGCTGTGATGATCCGGTGACGTTGCACAGTCAAGCTGGAGTCATGACAGATAAGGAGACACATTGGCGCACCGCACCATCGTCCTTCTCTTCGGACTGACTTTGATCGCCTCTGCCTGCGGAAGCGACGTCGTCGATGACGGTCGGGGGCCGGCGAGTGAGCAGCTATCCGTCACCACGACAGAGCCGCCGGTTTCTGTGACCACGGCATCACCCGCCGGCCCAAGGTCCACGGCCAGTTCTCCCGATCACACAACGGTTTCGGTTTACCTATTCCTCGACGACGTGACGGCCACCAATCGGCCCGGGCCGTTCCTCGTTCCGGTGGCACGCAGCGTCCCAAAGACCACCGACGTCGTGGCGGCCGCTCTCGAGGAGCTGCTGAAAGGTCCAACCGCAGCGGAGGCCGCTTCGATCCCGGCCCTCAGCACGGCGATTCCCGCCAACACACTGCTGCTGGGTGTTTCGATCGCCGACGGGGTGGCTACCGTTGATCTCTCCCGCCAATACGAGGCCGGCGGGGGCAGCGCGTCGATGTTCGGTCGGCTTGCTCAGGTCGTATACACCATGACCGGGTTCCCCACCATCGAGTCGGTCAGTTTCCTTCTTGACGGTCAACCGGTCACCGTGTTCTCGGGCGAGGGAATCCTGCTCGAAGAACCAGTTGGTCGGAACGATTACCTCGACCTGGTCCCCGGAATCCTGGTTGAAGAGCCCGCCTACGGCGGTGTGTTGGATAACCCGGCGCGTGTCACCGGCATCGCGGCGGCCTTTGAAGCGACCTTCCGCATCGCCATCACCGATTACGACGGCCGCATTCTGGTCGAGAACCGTGTCATGACAGACAACGGAATGGGCTGGGGCGATTTCGACGAAACCATTCCCTACGAGGTCGACACACCGCAACGGGGTTCGCTCATCGTGTGGGAGAACTCGGCCAAGGACGGGAGCCGCATCAACATCCGTGAGCACCCGGTCTGGCTGACCCCCGCTCCGTGATCGCTACAGACGGCCGGCTTCGATCTCGGCCACGCGATCAAGACCGGCTCGGCCACACAGCAAGCTCAAAGAGACTCCCCCGGCCGCGATTCGCTGCCCGACCATCGACTGCACGGTTCGGTCGGCAATCAGGCCCGCAACGTGCGACCCGGGACAGGTGGTCGCCGCGAAGTCACCGTGACCGGCGATGGTTGAGGGACCGACGCCGAACTGGACGGCCGCCCACGCCAGCACGTCGGCCAGGGAACCCAATTGAGCAGCCGGAAGGCCCTGTTGGTCGAAGTGGCCGTCACAACATACGAGGAAGTGTCCGGTCGGGTCATACTCGGTGAACGTGTCACCCCGGGCAGACACCGGCCTGCCTTCATAGACATGGCCGTTGGCGTCGATCAGATAGTGGTAGGCGACATCCGGCCACCCGCTCTCCTGGTGAAAGTTCTGGTAGGAACGCATCCGGCGGGGCGCCTCAGAAGCACGCCCGACCTCGACCGCCGTGTGGTGCACGGTGAGCCGCTCGATCCGGTGCACGACGAGCTGCCCTTGGATCGAACTTGCCCCCCAGGCTTCCCGGCAGATGACCTCGAGCCTGCCCATCGCAGCTTCCGGGCCGGCGGTGATGGTCGTTTCAGCGCTGGTGGTGGTGGTGGACCCGAAGGCAGCGGTCGTGGCACCCGTCCGGGTGGTCATGTTGATGGATAGGGCGGCCCCGGCTGCTTGGGATGCCGCCGTGACGGAGCCGGATCGCAACCACCAGGTCCATCCTCCGGCTGTGCCTGCCCCGACCAGCACTCCGAGCATCGCCAGGAAACTTCGACGACTCGTGTCGCTCACGGGCCGTGACGGTAGCAGTGACCGGGCTGATCGCCTCGATTTCCTGCGTCCTCCTGATCGCTTTGGGACTTTCGCCCCTGTCGGAGGCCAACACGGTAGCCCAAACTCGTCAGGAAGCCCTCCAAGAATCGCGTCGTGTTCATCTACTACTTCGCACAACTGCATGGCCCGTTTGAGAAGGTCGAGGATCGGGTGTGCCTGCTACTCCGGGATCTCACCGGCTGGGCGAACGCGGCGTACCGCGACGGAGAGGAGTTGCGAGCGCGGGTTGGCGTAGGCGGCAAGCGCCCCTTCATCGCGAAGACGGTAACCCTGGATGTCGGGCGCCCCGTCCGCACGCCCCATCAGACGACGATTCCGCTGGCTTGGAAAGCAACCGGAGCGCCCGGATTGTTCCCCCAGATGAACGCAGATCTGACCATCGCCCGGCTCGGACCGGACATGGCCCAGCTGGGCTTCAGCGGCTCCTATGAGGCGCCCGGCGGCCACGTTGGACAGGCGATCGACCAGGCACTGCTGCACCGCATCGCCGAATCGAGCGTCAAGGGCTTCGTCGATCGAATCGCTGAAGCCGTCGGCAGCGGGGCCGGGCAACCGGCGAGAGGGGACTGAAGATCAGGCGGCTGCCACCCCACTGCCGCCGACCGACTGAGCCACCCGATCCACGAAACTCTTGACGCTCGCCTCTGCAACGCGATGCAACACAGCCCGGTCGAGGGCTCGACCAAGCGGCCCGAGCGGCGGAGCGTACGTGCCGCGCATGGCGATCTGGCACAGCGTGGGGCCGACGGCGGCCACAATCAGATCAGCTTCGAGTTTCGGGAACAAACCCGGCGTACCTGTCGCTTCCCAAGCCAGCGGAACGGTCGTCTGTTGATCACTTCGCAACGGGATCCCGGCCACGAGCTGAACGGTCTTGGCCATCGCCGGATGATCACTCCGTACACCGATCTTGTCCCGGAGATTCTCACCCTCCCGGTAGGCGGCGTCGGCAAACGCCCCGAGTTTGTTGAGCTGTGCTAACAGCGCAGGCTCAACTTCGCGGAAGGGACGGTTCACGTGCACGAAGTAGTAGACGAACATCGGTCTCGCTCCGAGTCCATTCCTCACGGAATTCACCCGGGAGGCTTCCTCAGTCGTACCGTACGCTCGACGCGGATCCGAAACCACGGCCGATAGTCCCTACCCGATCGGACGTAATGCTCGCGGATGGCCATTAGGCCCTAGACCAGCACTGGTCGGAGGTGCGACGATCCGTTCGTGACGATCATCGACCAGAACTTGCTGGACGTGGCCCGTGTTCGGTACGAAAGAGCGGTGCCATTCACCCGCGAGTTGCGGGGCTGGAGGGGAATGGCGGAGTGGCTCTACGAGGCGGACCGCGTGATCAAGCTGAATCTCCCCGTCATCATGGACGACGGCTACGTCCACAATTTCACGGGCTATCGCGTCGTGCATTCGGCAGTCCGCGGGCCCGGAATAGGAGGAATTCGTTACCACGGCAACATTCAGGAGCCAGAAGTCACCGCCCTGGCGATGCTGACCACCTGGAAATGCGCTCTGGTCGACGTGCCGTTCGGTGGTGCGGCCGGCGGTGTCCAGTGTCATCCCCACACACTGTCCGTACGGGAACTGGAGGGTATCACCCGCCGCTACATCACCGCTCTCGGCGACAACATCGGCCCGCATGCCGACATACCGATGCCGGACCTCTACACCCATGAGCGGACCATGGCGTGGGTGTACGACACCTACGACATGTTCCATCCGGGCGAGAACAACCTCCCGATGGTGGTGGGCAAGCCCATCGACATCGGTGGGTCTCCGCTGAGCACGACGGCAACTGCGCTCGGCATGCTCTATGTGACCGAACACCTCATCGAACTCGGCACGTTTCCGAACATCCCCAAACTCGAAGGAAGGACGGTCTCCATCCAGGGGTTCGGGGACGTGGGACGGAATGCCGCCCGTTTCTTTCACGAGGCGGGAGCCCGGGTGGTTGCCCTGGCCGACACTGCCGGAGGGATCCACGATCCGGATGGCCTCGATATCAACCGCGTTGAGGACTACAAAGCGGAGACCGGGTCGATCGCCCGTTATCCGGATGCCCGGCATTGCGGCCGCGCCGACGTCGTCGAAGTGCCGGCGGACATCGTCATCCCGGCTGCCATCGAAAGGCAGATCACCACCCGGAACGCGGCGCGCATCGATGCCCGCCTCATCGTGGAAGCAGCCAACGGCGCGGTCACCCCTGCTGCCGATCTTCTGCTGGCGGAACGCGGCATCAAGGTCATACCGGACATTCTGGCCAACGCCGGAGGCGTGGTGGTCGGCTACTTCGAATGGATTCAGAACCTCGACCACCAGACCTGGGACCAGCACACAATCGAATCGAAGCTTCGCCATCGGATGCACCAGGCGGCACAACGGGTGGTGACCGAACGAGCTTCCCTGGTGGGCAGCCTCGAGAAATACCGGCAGAAATGGGCCGACGTCCAACCGCAGGCTGCCGAGTTGCCCGTTCCCGACCTCCGCACGGCCGCCCAGGTGGTGGCACTCAACCGTTGCCGGCGAGCGACCGACTATCGGGGAATCTGGCCTTAGGAGATTCCCAACTCGCCGATTCGCTACTCGGAGGCCGGTGCCACCGATCGGGCGGAGGTCGCTCGTCGATGACCGACCAGGAATCGGTAGAGGGCCGCCTGCATCACAGTTCCGATCATCGTCAAGGATGCAACCCGATACCAGCCGGCAGTTGCGTCGGTACCGGCGAGGGCTCCATGAACCGACACGATCCAGAACAGAGCAAGACTGGTCATGTGGATCTGCTTCCACAGACGTTTGGGCAGCTTCTTCATGAGGAGGGAGGTGCCCTGAACGGCAATCAGCAGATAGAAGCCGACCACCCCGAATGCAACTGCCACCGGACGCCACTCGGAGATACCGGGTATCAGCAGATCGGCCCACGAGAACTCGACGTAGGAATCAAGCATCAGACCCACGAGGTGTATTCCGGCGAAGATCACGCTCAGACCGCCCAGCCAGCGATGGAGAGAGAGAAGCCAGGCCGGGCGCCGGCGTTCCCGAAGAATCCCCGTGGAGAGGAAGATGCCCCACAGGGTGGCGAGTGTCAGCAGCCCCCAGGCGACCATCCCCGACGAGCGGGCCAGGTACCAGTAGATCTGTTCGTTCACAGGAATGCCCCCAGACTCGACGGGACCTCCACCGTCCCATCGACCTTCACGACCAGTCCCGTCAGACCGGCATCTTCGATCAGTTTCAAGGCGCCGGCCGGCGTCGAGGCAAGCATCGCAACCTTGCAGAAAGCTTCGGCCATCCATCCGGCCCCCGCCACGACGCTGGCCGCAACTACATCATTCGTGGGACCGTCTCCGGTTCGTGGATCTATGAGGTGGTGTTCGGCCGCACCCCGGTGGACCCAGTTCCTGATCAAGGTCGAAGACGAGGCAATCGCTCCTTCCACCATGCGCACGGTGGCGATGGCCAGTTCAGGGGCGAAGGGATCCTCGATATCGACCACCCAGGAATCCGTTTCCGGGGCCTGGCCTCGAAGACGAAGATCCCCTCCCAGATTGACCAGTGCACCGGATGCTCCGGCTTGAACCAGCTCCTCGGTCACGATGTCGGCCGCCAGGCCTTTGCCGATGCCACCGGCATCGAAAGCTGTGCCCACCGGCATGCGCACGGTGTTGCCGGCCGGGTCGATATCGATTCCGTGACAGCCGGGCGCGGTACCTGCCGCCGGCTGCCCGGCGATCCGGCACTCCCCACCTGTGCCGTAGCGATTGGCTGTGTAGCCCTTCGCCAGTAAGGAGGCCAGCACCGTCGGATCGAACAAACCGAGAGTGAGACGGTTGGCCTCGACCGCCGCCGAGAACAGAAGCACGGTATCGTCCGAGACCGCCAACTCCTTCCCGGGCTGCGCATTGAGCCTGCTCACCTCGGACCGCGGGAGAAAGCGGCTCCACTTGTGTTCGAGGTCCTGCAGGCGTTGCTCGGCTGAGTCGAGGAGGCGTTCATCTCCCCCAACCACGAGCAGGTGAGCGTCGCTACCCATGATCCGCAGCCGCCGCTCGGCCGTCATCTGCTCCCACCACTCCTGGTGATGCTCAATATCTGGCGAGTCGGAATCACGGTGGTAGGCGCGGGGGCTGCCCCTAACTGGGAACGGGTTTGGTCCAGAACACCGGATGGCGCCGGGTCGGCGATGAACGTCAGGGACGACGGAGTGGACGCTGCTGCCTGCGGCGCTGCCATGACGGAAGCCTGGAGGGCGGTGTTCCAACCCATCCCCGTCATCATCCCCAGCATGATGGTGGTCGAGACTCCCAGCACCGCCACCCTGGAGGCCCTCGCCGGAGGGGTCCTCTTGGAGCGCCCCTTGCCCCCACGGCCGGTTGAGGCCTCCTGTCGCCTTTCCTGCAGCCGCCGGATGCGTTCCTCGGGCGAAAGATCAGTCATCGTCGTGGCTTTCGCCTTCGTGGTCGTCACTCTCGTACCTGTCGTCGTCGTACCCGTCGTCGCCCTCGTACCCGTCGTCATCACCATCCGAGCCCCGGCTGGAGACCGATTGGTCGGCAACACCCACCGTCACCTCGCCGTTGACAACCGATGCCGTGAACTCGATCAGGCGCGTTCCGTCCGTGAGGTTCACCATCAGGTCGGGGCCACCGACGGCGACGTACCATTGCCAGCCCGGGGCATCGACCTCATAGACAGAGAGAGAGCTTTCCGAACGCTCCACGGTGATGACGCCCACCTGAGGGATCTCATAGGCGAGCAGTTCCGGTTGGGCCGCCACCGGAGCAGGTTCGGTTTGCTCCAACACCGAGGAAGGTTGCATGGCAGTCGCAAAAGGAGCGGCCGCCACGGTGGGATCAGCCGTTCCCAGAGCGGCGTCAGGGGTAGTGGTGCTCAAGATTCCGAGATTGGCGGCGGCCGCCGTGGCTCCAGCCAAGAGGACGCCGACTATCGAGGACGCGGTCACGAGGGCGGTCCGGTGTTTCATCGATACTCCTTACCTACAACTCTCAATGTGGCTGCAACGCTACGGGGAAGCGGGTCAGGAACAGCCGAAGCTCAGGTAAGGATTGGGCAAAGGTTTGAGCCAACGCGGACGAAACCTGGCATCCTGCACCCATGAAGATCCTGGTGGTGGAAGACGACCCATCGATCGCCGAGCCTTTGGTGAGCGGCCTGGAACGCCAGGGTTACGAATTGACCTGGGTTTCGACCGGTGCAGACGCCCTGAACGCCGATCCGGGCGACATGGTGCTGCTCGACCTGGGATTACCCGATCTCGACGGTCAGGTCGTCTGTCGAAAGCTGCGAGAGCGAACCGCGGTTCCGATCATCGTCGTGACTGCTAGATCCGATGAAATCGATCGTGTCGCGTTACTCGAACTGGGAGCGGACGACTATCTGACCAAACCCTTTGGATTCCGCGAGCTGGTCGCTCGCATGCGGGCGGTTGCCCGACGAAGCCACCCATCCTCGGGACCCGGACCGACCGAGCGCACTGATGCGCCCATCACGATCGGAGAGGTGACGCTGGATCGCAGAACCCGCAAGGTGACTGTGAGCGGGGTTCCGGTTTCGCTGACACCGAAGGAATTCGACCTCCTTGATTTTCTGGCACAGGATTCCGGCGCGGTACAGACCCGCGGACGCATCATCGAGGAGGTCTGGGATAAACACTGGTGGGGATCCACCAAGACGCTCGATGTTCACATCGCATCACTTCGCAAGAAACTCAAAGATGCGGACCTGATCGAGACCGTGCGTGGCGTTGGCTACCGATTGGCTATTGACGTAGGGGAACAGGAAACGTGACCCGACGCTTGACGCTTTCCTACCTGACCATCACGGTATTCGTCCTTCTCGTACTCGAGGTCCCGCTGGTCCTGTTCTTCGCCGACCGGGAGGAGAGTCGGCTCCTCTCGACGATCGAACGTGACGCGCTCGTGCTGGCAACTATCTATGAGGACGCCCTCCAGCACGGGACTCCGTACAGCCTCGATCCGGCCATCGACTACGTTTCCCGGACCGGAACCCGGGTGGTGGTCGTCAATTCGCTCGGGCAATCGATCGTGGATACGGCCGGCGAGGCATACCAGGATTTCACCAACCGCTCTGAGATCATCAATGCTCTGGCCGGTTCCATCGAATCCGGAACCCGTTTCTCGGCGACCCTCGATGGTGGCCTGGCCTATGCCGCCGTCCCCGTGGCGTCGGGCGGCGACATCTACGGTGCGGTCCGCATCGCCTTCCCCACCACCCAGATTGGTGATCGCATCCGACAATTCTCACTGAGCTTGGCGGGTGTCGCCGCCGTGGTGCTGGCCGCCATCACTGCGGTGGGATGGGTGGTTGCCAAGTCCGTGACCAGACCGGTCGAGCGGCTCCGGCACGGAGCTCTGATGGTTGGGGAAGGCGACCTCGAAGTGTGCATCGACGTGGGAGATGCTCCGCCGGAGTTGTTGGAACTGGCGGACGCCTTCAACCACATGGCCTCCCGCCTCCAGGAACTGCTCAAACGCCACCGGGAATTCATCGCCGACGCATCCCACCAGCTCCGCACCCCCCTGACCGCTCTGCGGTTGAGATTGGAGAACGTGGAGGACTCGATCGGACCCGGCGGCGAAAGGGACTTTCAGTGGGCCCTGCGCGAGACCGACCGGCTCGGCGAGGTGATCGATCAGCTCCTCCAACTCGCCCGGGTGGAGGAGGGAGGAAAGGAGACGACGGCGATCGAGGTTGCTCAGCTCATTCGAGACCGGGCCGACACGTGGTCGACCGTGGCAAACCAGTCTGCAGTTGAGCTGGTCGTGGATGCCCCGCCTGAGACCTGGGTCTCTGCGGTGGAGGGGGCTGTTGAACAGATCTTCGACAATCTCCTCTCGAACGCACTCAAGGTGGCGCCTCCTGAATCTGTCGTGACGCTTCGGGTCGTATTCGCCGGGCAAATGGTCGAGGTCCACGTCATCGATGAGGGTCCTGGATTGACGGAGGAGGATCGCCGGAAGGCTATGCACCGATTCTGGCGGGGATCGACGGAGGGGACCGGGCTGGGCCTGGCAATTGTCAACCGGTTGGCCGAAGCGTCCGGAGGAACGGCGCGACTCGACCCGGCCGCAACCGGCGGCGTGGACGCCGTCGTCACCTTCCCGGCCGTCCCTGCGCCGGTAGCGAGCACGCAGCCCGGGTACGTCACCTGACCGGCACCGACGACAAGACCGCTCGAGGGGATCTACCACGGGATATCTAGGCGGCGCTACGAGCCGTCCTTGCCAGGCGGCGCGCCTCCCGGAGAGGTTCAGGAGTCCGGCCGTTTGCCACCGCCCCCAACGCCACGACTCGAGCGGTCTCGGGTGAGGTTCTCCAACCCGCATGGACGGCCAGCGGCCGGCGATCGGCCTGGGTACGCATCCAATATCCGACCAGGTCCCCGCCCAGGTAGAGCGGGGCGGTCACCCCCGGGCTTCCCGACTGCGGCCAGGTACCGACGGCCAGGAGCGGACGGTGCGTCACACCGACCGTCGGGATGCCCAGCACCGCCCCCAGGTGCAGAGCCAGCCCGGCCCGGCGCGGGTGATCCCGTCCGGTGGCGTTGACGATGATTACTTCGGGGGACTCCCCCAGGGCCCGCACCGCAGCCTCCAGCAGCGGGCCCTCGCGGATGGCCAGGCACCCACTGTGATATGGCCCACCGGCCGCGCCCGGCACGCTCACCCCGGCGATGATCCGGCCGTCTCGCATCACGGCGGCGGCCGCCCACCCGGCATCCCCTTCCGCTCCGGGGCCACTCCCGCCCCGCCCGAAACACACGAACACGCCGCCGACGGTCATGCCGGACGGCCGGGGATACCACGGGCCCGGCGAGGCCATGGCGAGGTTCTCCTGGACGGCACAAAGCTCGCCCGGCGAAGTCGGCCATCTCATCTCACAAGCGTATGCCGCATCCCCCACCCACTCGGCCTGGTCGTCGGAGTCCTCCGGGACATCTCATAAACTGAGTGTTGACACTCCTCCGGAGGCCAGGTGCTCGAGGCTGCCAGAACCGCCCTTCGAAACGCGACGCGACCGGTCACGTTCTCGGGAGCCGGT
>Ga0209751_10004914_pt1 | contig 12705 bp, 11 predicted proteins | sample RifCSP13_1_FD_184019 | JGI IMG/M metagenome (GOLD analysis project Ga0209751, IMG submission 184019) | Soil microbial communities from Rifle, Colorado - Rifle CSP2_sed 13_1 (SPAdes) (version 2) | ecosystem: Environmental > Terrestrial > Deep subsurface > Rock core/Sediment | place: Rifle... | reverse complement strand
CCCTGCTCCGCGTCGCCACGCCTACAGCCTCTGCTTGAACGCCAGCGGGTCGTCCTCGAAGTCGAGGAGAGCGAGCGCTTCTGTCGCGGCTTCGCGGACGGCTTCCGACTCGCTGTCCAGCAAGGCAAGCAACGCCTCCCTCGCCTGGAGGCCGCCGATCTCCCCGAGGGCGGCGATGGCGGCCTGCTTGACCTCGTCGTCGGGGTCGACTACGAGCTTGATGAGCTGCAGGATCGCGCGTTCGTCGGCGAGGCTCCCCGCCGCTACCGCGGCTTCGTAGCGGACCTCAGCGTCGTCGCTGGTTAGCTCCCGGAGCAGCAGCGGCAGCCAGCGATCATCGGAGCTGCGGCCCATCGCGTGCACGGCCGCGATCTTCATGGCGCGTTGCGCACTCTCATAGGCTTCGCGGATGGCGCCCCGCACCCACTGTTCGTTGTGTGCGCCAATGGACTGCAGTGCTCGGGCTCGGACTTCCTGCTCCTCAGAGCTGCGCTCCAACGCTCGTCGCAACCCCTCTTCGACTCGCTGGAAGTGATGGTCGCGAAGGCGGCCGTCCTCGTGGAGGTCCACGAACCGCCCGAGGGCGAGCGCAGCTTCGGCCCGAATAGCCGTGGTCTCGTCACCGGCGAGCAGGTCGAGCAAAGGCCCGATAACGTCAGCCCCCTCGTGCTCCCAGAGGCCACGCACGGACTGGGTCCTGACGGCTGCATCCTCGTCGCGTAGACCAATGCTGAAGACCGCGTTGAAGTCTAGCTCTACATTATCTTCAGACAGGTCCGTGAGCTCCTGGACGATCCGCCGGCGCCGCCGGACGTCGATCTCACGCCAGCGCAGCCTAAGTTCGGTTACCTGCTCGCGAGATAGCGTCGAAAGTCGCTGGAGGCCCGCGACCTTCAGCGCTACGGCGCCGTCCGCCAGCTCGTGGAGGTACTCGTCGAAGTTCATGTATCAGGCCCGGGCGGAGACCGTCAGGCGCTCGAACCAGAGCGGCGGCGTGTGTATGGTGCCGCCGACCCAACGGGCCTCGCTGCCGATGGCCGCGAGCCGGCTCAGCGCCTCGTGCACATTGCCGGCGACGATGGCGTCCTTCACACGGCCAACGATCTCCCCGTTCTCTATCTTATAGCCGAGAAGGACGTTGCCGGAGAAATCGCCCCCCATGACGTTGCCCTGGCCGGCACCCATAAGCTCTTCGATGATGAGCCCTTCCCTCACCCCGGCCACCATCTGCTCGAAAGTCGTTTCGCCGGGCTCTATCAGGATCGATGTTGGTGAAATCGCCGGCTGCGTGGCTAATGACCGCTCGGCGCTGCCGGTCGACTGCGCGCCGGCGAGGCCCGCGGTCTGGAGGTCGTAGAGAAACCGCTGGACGGCTCCGTTCTTAACGAGAGGATTCCTACGGCTTGGGACGCCCTCATCGTCGAAGGGACGCGAGGCGACCCGACCGGGAACCGTGGCATCCTCGGCCACAGAGAAGCGGGTGTCGTACACCTCCTCACCCAGTCGGCCGCCCAGCGGTGACTGCCCCTGGTACACCATGCGGCCGGAGAAGGCAAGAGTTAGCGGCGCCACGAGGGCTTCAGCGACGCCGATGGGGGTGAAGATCACCGGTAGCTCAGCGGTCCGCACCTCCGCCGTCCGCCGCGAGTGCTCGATCTGCCTCGAGACGCTGCGGGTAATCTCATCGAGGTCCAGCACCGTGCTGCATGACGCGTCCCCGTCGCCGACGAACAACATGTCCGTGCCGCGCACGAGCGTGCCGTGCAGCCAGGCCATGAGGGAGGTGCCGCTGTAGGTGAAATGTCCACCGTTGGAATTGGAGATCGTCGCGGTGGTGACAGCACGACGCACCGAGACGTCGCAGAGAAGTTCCGGCTCGACGCTGCGCGCCCCATCGATTAGAGACTGTCCGGTCGCGATCATCGAATCGGCGGAGAGCGCCTCGGTCGCCGCATCGAAGACCGCTACCTCAGGCACCGCTGCATCCGCGGGAAAATCGAGGTGCGCCTCTGGCCCGAAGGGCGCGGTCTCCATCGCCGCCTGCACCAGGTCCTCCACGTCCCCCGGCCGCGTGCTGGAGGCGAAGCCGATCCGTCCGTCCAGGATAACCCGCACCGCCACTCCGCTCGTATGCCGGGCGCTGATCTCCTTCAGCCGGTTCGCCTCGAACCGGACCGGCGTCTCCTCCGTCTGGACGGCGTAGACCTCGGCCTGCGAGGCGCCTGAAGCGCGGGCGGCGCTGAGGATGGAGTCGGGGTCAGACCTCACCGCTCCCCCACCACGCACTCACGTATCCGTATGTGCGGGCTGCCGTTGGAGACCGGCAGCGGCATCTGGCCCATCTTGCCGCAGCCGCCACCCTGGTTGAAGTCCATGTCGTTGCCCAGGGCATCGATGTTCATGAGCGTCGTGAAGAGGTTGCCTGTGAGCTTAACGGGGCGGACGAGCTCGGCGATCTTGCCATTGCGGATCATGTAGGCCTCTCCGGCGGAGAAGGTGAACATCTCCATACTGGTGGTGCCTCCGAACCAATTCTTGCAGTAGACACCTTCCGCCACATCAGCGATCAGATCCTCGAAGCTCGTGTCACCGGACTCGATGTAAGTGTTTGTCATGCGGACGATGGGCGGGAAGCGGTAGTCCAGGGCGCGGGCATTGCCGGTGGGCTTCTCACCCATCCTGGCGGCGGTCTCGCGGGAGTGCAGCCGACCGACGAGAACGCCGTCCCGGATCAAGTCCGCTTTCGTCGCCGGAGTGCCCTCGTCGTCGTACTTGAAGCTCCCGCGCAGGTCCGGCACCGCCGCACCGTCCACGATGTTCAGGTGCTGCTGCCCGAACCGGCGGCCGAGGACCATGATCTCCTTCAGGCGATCGTTCTCGTAGACGTGGTCGGCCTCCGAGAGGTGGCCGAACGCCTCGTGACAGAAAACACCAGCGAGGATGGGGTCGAGGACTACCGTGTAGGTTCCGGGCTTCGCGTAAGGTGCGTTCAGCAGTTCGACGGCGCGCTCAGCGATCTCCCGGGCGGTGCCACCCAACTCCTGGATGTACGCGAAGTCGCCGAGGGACCCCAGGCTGTGGCTGCACTGCTGCATATCGCCGTTGCGGCGAGCGGTCGCGGCGAGCCGGGAGACAACGTCTATTCGCTCCTGCTCAATGTACGACCCCTCGCTGCTGGCGAAGACGACGCGCTTGTGTCCGTCCCAGTAGACGATGTTTGTGCTCGTGACACCGTCGACGGAGAGCATCGTCTCGTTGTAACGGTCGAGCACCCCTTTCTTCGCCGCCAAGGGGACCCCGCGTGGGTCATTCACGATGTGAAGCGGCACGACGTCCACCACCGGCTCTACTCTGGCCAGGTCGCTCTTGCCGGCGCCGACGTGACGGGCCTGGCTGACCGCTTCCGCCACGCGGCCCTTGAGGCCGGCCGGGTTATTGAAGCTTACGAAGCCCCAGCCGCCGTTTACGAGCGCCCGTACGTTGCCACCGAAGCTCCGCGTGCGCCCGATCTCCTCCAACTCGCGGCCGCGGTAAACAAGGCGGCTGCTCGAGGTATCGTCGAGACGGACCTCAACGTAGTCCGCGTTGTGGCCGCGTAACGCGGACTCAACCTGGTCTCGGGGAAGGACGTCGCTCACGTGGTCGTTCTCGCCCGGGGTCGGGGCTGGTCGCCGATTTTTGGTTCCGTGCCTTTGATCAGCCGCCGAATGTTCGGAAGGTGTGTCATTAACACGAAGGTGGTGGCAAAAGCGCCGAATATCGTTTTCGTGTAGTTGAAATCGGCGTCGACCTGAAGAATCGCCAGCAGTAGAAAGACTCCTGCACCCAGTGGCACGGTTACGATCGACATCACCGACACGTAACGCAGAGCCAGCGCGATGAACAGCCCAACGGCTACCAGCCCGAAGAACACCGGGAGCGCCATCGCCGCGTAGACACCGAACGACGTGGCTACACCCCGGCCGCCGTGAAAGCCAATATAGATAGGGAAGTCGTGACCCAGGACGGCGGCGATGCCTGCCGCGACCTGGTGGTCGTGGCTGTCGAACAGGTAGTACGCGGCCATAGCTGGAACGTAGCCCTTTAGAGCATCGCCCACCATGACGACGAGGAAAGGCCCCCGGCCCAACACTCGCAGCGCATTAGTCGCTCCGGTCGAACCGCTCCCGTAATCTCGGATGTCGATGCCGCGCAGGAGACGGCCGGCGATAAACCCATTCGGGATGGAGCCGATCAAGTACGACGCTACGACGACAACGGCGAACTCGGCTACGGTGGTCAACCGTCCCTGCTCCGAAAGATCAGCTTGATCGCGGTTCCTTCAAATCCGAATCGCTTGCGCAGTGAGTTCTCCAGATACCGCCTGTAGGAAAAGTGTATCAGGCTGGCGTCGTTGGCGAAGAAGACGAAGGTTGGAGGGTTTATCTCCGCCTGGGTCGCGAACTTGATTCGGAGTCGCCGTCCCGAAGGGGACGACGGTGGGTGCGCGGTGACGGCCTCACGCAAGGCCGAATTCACCTCTGACGTCGGTATCCGTGTCGATCTCGTCTCACCGATCTCGACGGCGAGGTCAAGAAGGCCCTCGATGTTGAGACCTGCCTGCGCGGACACGAATGCCAGCGGCGCCCAGGGCGTGAACTTGAGCCGGCTCAACACCCGATTGGCGTAGCGCTCTCGATCCTCTTCGGTATCCTCCACCAGATCCCACTTGTTGGCGGCAACGATCATGCCCTTGTGCGCATCGGACACGTAACCCGCCACGTGGAGGTCCTGGGCGGCCAGCTTCTGCGAGGCGTCCAGCACAAGGATCGCGATATCGCATCGCTCTATCGCCTCACGGGCGCGCATCACGCTGTACTTTTCCACGCCGCCTCCCACTTTTCCGGGGCGACGGATGCCCGCGGTATCGATCAGCACCATCGGATGCTCCTGGTAGATGAAGGGCGTGTCAACAGCATCGCGCGTCGTCCCGGGCTCCGCGCTCACGATCACCCGCTCTCGCCCCAGGATCGCGTTGATCAGGGCTGATTTGCCGACGTTCGGACGGCCCACTATCGCCAGGCGGAGCTGTGCCAAGCCGGTGTTCGCGATCGCTACCGGGAGAATCTCCAGTAGTTTGTCCTGCAGCTCACGGACGCCTAGTCCGTGGTGCGCGCTGATCGGCATCGGACCATCGAGGCCTAGCTCGTAGAACTCAACGGCCGCTTCCTGACGCCGGAGGTTGTCCGCCTTGTTGGCCAGCAAGATAACCGGCTTTTCGCTGCGGCGTAGCAGGTCGACGATCTCACGATCAACGGCGGTCGGCCCTGCCGTGGCATCCAGGACGAAGAGGATCGCATCAGCCTCGGCCATCGCGATGTGAACCTGGTCGCGAATGAGGGTCGAGTAACCCTCTTCGGCGTCGGGCTCAAGCCCCCCGGTGTCGATGACCGTAAACCAGCGACCCTTCCACTCGGCGTCGCCGTACAGCCGATCACGAGTGGTGCCCGGTATGTCTTCAACAATCGCCTGGCGCTTGCCCACAAGCCGGTTGAACAGCGTCGACTTACCGACGTTCGGCCGGCCCACGATCGCGACGACGGGGAGAACGTGTGATGCGGTCGCGGGCTTTTCAGAGGTACTTGCGCGGGCCATGGCTATATCTTAGCCAGCCGCGATTCCGGCAGCTGATAGGCGCCCAGCCGAGGCGAGACCTTCACGGTGACAGTGACGCTACCGCTACCCGTTACTCTGGAGCCTTCGGGAAGGCCGGCTAGATCTAGCGAGACGGTCGTGACCACGTCCTCGTCCGCTCCCTCCACGTCCACGGGCCTGGTCTTAATCGTCTGGACCTGCGAAATGAACTGCTCGCCCCCAGAAACAATGACGGTGACGGGGCGAACACCCACAGCACTGATTTCGTAGCCGGAATCCGGCGTGCCCTCGATCACCGGCTCTATGACCACGGGTTTACTGTATACGATTTGTGTTATGTCGACTGACACGTTCGTCAGCCCAGGCTCAAGTGTCACCCCTTCAACCGCGTTTCCTCGATCATCCCGCGCGGCCAACCGAATGGACTGTTCGATGGGTGAGGTACGACCGGTGACATCGACCACCGCATATGCCTGCGTTACAAGGTCAACGCTGATCTGAGCGCCCGATACCCGCACTGTGGCATCGTCTGTCGTTGGATCACTGACCGTATACTCCCCGGGCGGCGATCCCTTTATATCCAGGATGACGGGCACATCTTTGCTAACCAGCGGCGACAGTTTGACTGACACCCTTCCCGGACTCACCTGCTCGACCTGGAGCCCCCCTCTTGAGGTGAGCGGGCGCACCTCCGGCGTGAGGTTATACTCGCCCACACGCAGACCCTCCAGGTTGACGACAGCCTCGAAGTCAGACGCTGTCAGGCTTTCGAAGACGTGGTCGGCCACCCGAACCCGCACCTGGACCGACACGAGATCATTCTCGACTACGATGTCCGCAGGGACGTTCCGCGGCTGGACCTCAAGATTCATGGGCAGCGTACGCGTGAGTGTCGGGTTCTCGGCGTCGGTCACGAGGATCCAAAGCCCAAACGCCAGGGCGATCGAGACGCCGGCGAGGCCTGTATTGTCACGAAGGGACCTGAGCGTGGGACGGAGAAGGCCGAGGAGGATCAGCCCTGTCTCACGGATGACGATGCGGACGGAATCCATCGACCAGTTCGTATCAGCGGCTCAGCTTGGGTAGCCGGCCGCGAACAGGCCGATCCAGATCAAGAGAAGGCAGAAGCATGCCGCGCAGGATTCCTCGGAGCCCGGGCCCGTCCAGGTTCGAGACTATCCGCCCATTCGCCGCCACCGATACGCGGCCCGTCTCCTCCGACACGATAACGGCCACTGCATCGGTGCGTTCCGTGACACCGAGGGCCGCCCGGTGGCGAAGGCCGTGAACGCTGGATTCGTTGGTGTCCGAAAGCGGCAGTGTGCAGCCCGCGGCGACGACCCTGTTCTCTCGTACCACCATCGCTCCGTCGTGCATCGCCGAGTTGGGATAGAAGACAGCGCGGATTAGCGGCACTGACACCGCCGCGTCAATTTTTACTCCAGTGTCTATGTAGTCTTCCAGACCGGTCTCACGCTCAATGACGATGATGGCACCGTGACGCATTTCTCCCAGTTCCAGGGCCGCATCACCGACGGTGTCAACCACACCCTCGTAAAGAGCTCGCCCCGGCCACGGCCACCGGCTGGTGCGGCCGACACGCTCCAGGAACCGGCGGATCTCCGTCTGGAAGATGATGGGTATGGCGATGAGGAGGGCTGGGAACGAGTTACGCAGCAGCCAGTCGAGAACGGTAAGCTCAAGTACCTGAGAGAGCACCACCGCCCCGACCACAACCACCACGGTCCCCCGCAGGAGGGACATCGCAGTCGTGCCCTTCAGGAGCAGTAAGCCGAGATAGATAAGGACGGCGATGAAGAGTATGTCGACGCCGCTCGATACGTCGAACTGATCCAGGGAGTCAGTGATGGTGTCCCACATGACCGGCCCTACTCCTCTTCTCCTAAGATGAGAGCCAGTAACCCCTTCTGTGCGTGCATCCGGTTCTCCGCCTGATCGAACACAACGGATTGCGGCCCGTCCATGACCTGGTCCGTTACCTCCTCCCCCCTATGCGCAGGGAGGTCGTGCATAAAAATGGCATCACTTCGGGCCAGAGCCATCAGAGCTTCGTCAACACAGAACGCGGCGAAGTCCTCCCTACGCACCGCCGCTTCGCGTTCCTGTCCCATGCTCGCCCAGACGTCTGTATAAACGACGTCTGCGCCGCTCACCGCCTCCTCAGGCGTACTTGCCTCTTCAACACTTCCGCCCGACGCAGCCGCCAATGCCTTCGCCCGGACTGCGACCGCCTCCGGTATCCCGTATCCCGTTGGGGATGAGATACGGAAGTGCATCCCCGTGATCCCCGCCGCGAGTGCCAGCGAGTTCGCCACGTTGTTCCCGTCGCCGATGTAAGCCAGCGTTACACCCGGCAGAGCGCCCTTTTTCTCCCGAACCGTCAGCAGGTCGGCCAACGCCTGGCACGGATGCTCGTGGTCCGACAAGGCGTTGATCACCGGTATACCCGCGTGGGCAGCCAGTTCTGCGACGGTCTCCTGCTCGAACGTGCGGGCGGCTATGCAATGGACGTACCGGCTGAGGACGCGGGCTACGTCGGCTGGGGTCTCCCGCTGGCCGAGACCGACCTCCGGCGGCGATAGGTAGATACAGTCACCCCCAAGCTGCTTCATCGCTACATGGAAGGAAACGCGGGTCCGCAGCGAAGGTTTCTCGAACACGAGAGCAAGCGTCTTCCCGGCCAGCGCCGGGCCGTCCGCGCCGTCCTTGAGCGCCATCGCCTGGGTCAGAACATCGTCGACTTCACGGGCAGAGAGATCAGCTATCGAAAGCAGGTTCCGGCCACGCACAGCAACCTCCAGGGTGGGATTTAAGTATAGCACCGGCGAAGATCGAGCACGCGGCTTGACCCGTCTGAGTGATTGGCATATATTGCCGCCATCGCGCCCGACTGGAGGGCCCCACCCTGGCTGAACAACTCGAACGCTATCGCTGGCTCATAGTCGCCATCTTCAGCATACCGCTCGTCGCCGGAGTCGTCTTCCTTGTGGAGCGGCGCCTCGATGACCCAGACCCGCCGATCGTACGCAGCTCCAGCGAGCCAATCGCCGATATCCGCGTCTACGTAACCGGCGCTGTGCAGAACCCCGGCGTTTATCCCCTTACGGAGGATTCCCGCTGGGTGGATGCGATCGAGGCGGCTGGCGGATTTGCTCCAGACGCCAACCCGGAAGCGGTGAATCTGGCCCGGCGTGTCCAGGACGAAGACCACATCGTGGTGCCGAGAGCCGGTCAGCCCGTCGCCGCAGGCGTCTCCCAGGGGCCACTGGACATCAATTCAGCGTCAGAGTCCGACCTGATATCACTGCCCGGGATCGGCGAAGAGCGGGCACGGCGAATCGTCGCCTCGCGAGCACAAGATGGGCCCTTCAGCACGCCGGAAGACCTGCTGGCTCGTGAGCTGGTGCCCGAGTCCGTCTTCGAAGACATAGCCGCGTTCATCACCGTATCGCCGTGACGACCACCGCCCTGGCTGTCGCCTGGCTCCTGGGCATCGCGGCTGCCGCATTCACCGGCGCCGGTCCGATCTCATCCCTGGCTGCCGCCGGGCTTCTCGCTGCTTCCTCATTCGCCATACGGCCACGCTTGGGAACGCTCGTCATGCTGGCTGTGGCAATCCCATTGGTCCTCGCCGCAGGGTGGCGTTATGACACCGCCGTACCGGTTCAGCCCCCTGACGCGATCTCCCGCCTGAATGGCGTACCGGACCTGCGTTTTCGCGCCATGATCGATGAGGCGCCCGAAAACCGCCTCACCTCCAGACTCTACCGGCTTGAAGTGCGAGAGGCGTTCGTGGAAGCCCGCTGGCGCCGGAGCTCCGGCCGAGTGTTGATGCGGTCCCCTCCCTCCACTCGCTTCGGGTACGGCGACTTCCTGGAGATCGCTGGACACCTCGAGGCGCCCCCCAAGATCGCTGAGTTCGATTACCCTGATTACCTTGCGCGGCAAGGCATCCGCAGCATCATCGCCTACCCAGACACCCGTTTGCTAGCCACGGGCCAGGGAAGCGACGTGAAGGCCGCGCTAATAGACTTCCGAGACGACCTTGCGGGCGGGCTTGATCGGTCCCTTTCTGAACCCGAATCTTCGCTTGCCGCCGGCATCTTGTTCGGCGCCAGGTCATCGCTTCCACGTGATCTGAAGATCGATATGGACTCGACGGGGACATCTCACCTTGTAGCAGTCTCTGGTCAGAACATCACCATGCTGTCCGGGCTTGTCATCGCAGCGCTGGCGTGGCTCGTGGGGAGGCGTCCGGCGAGCTGGATAGCCCTCGGGGCAATACTCGCCTACGCGGCGCTTGTCGGAACGGATCCATCAGTGGTCCGAGCCACGATAATGGGCGCCATCTACATCACCTCAATAGCGCTTGGCCGACAGAACACGGGTTGGGTCGCCCTGTCCGTTGCGGCGGCCGTGATGACCGGACTCGATCCGCAGATCGTTCACGATGTGTCATTCCAGCTCAGCTTCGCCGCAGTGCTCGGACTTGCCGTGCTGGCCTGGCCCCTTGGCGAGCGGCTGGAGGCAGCGCTACGGCGGTCCGAGGCGCTGGCGTCGTTCCCATTGTTGAAACCCACGCTCGACATGACGGCGATGTCGTTGGCTTCCATTATCTTCACCCTCCCGATCACGGCCGTGAACTTTCATCAAATTTCACTCGCAGCGCCGCTGGCCAATTTCCTTGTGGCGCCGGCATTTGTGGCGGTCGCCGCTTCTTCAACACTGGTGGCCCTGGCGAGCTTGGTCTCTCCCGCATTGGCCGATCTGCTGGCCCTGGGGGCATGGCCCGCGGCGGCATACATGGTGTGGTCTGTCCAGCTACTCGCGGACATACCGGGGGCTTCCGTCCAGATCAGTGGAATCGGTACCGGTCACGCGATCGCCTGGTACGCGGGCCTCGGCGGGGCTATTTTCTGGCTCGCGCGGCGCCGCCTCATCGAGCCGCCGCCTCCGCAGCAGACCAGCCCGGCCATCGGCTTACGGCTGGCCGTCCCTGCAATCGGCGCCGTTTTACTACTCTCGTCAGCAGTCGTCTGGCTCGCCGCAGACAGCGGTAACGAGCGCCGGTTATCGGTCACCTTCCTGGATGTCGGCCAGGGCGAGGCGATCCTGGTCGAGAGCCCGTCGGGAAACCGGGTGCTGATCGACGGGGGGCCAAGTGGTGACGCCATAACCGGGGCCCTTGGCCGCCAATTGCCATTCTACGATCGCCGTATCGACCTAGTCGTGGCAACACACCAGCAGACGGATCACATCGGAGGCCTCCCCGAAGTCCTCGAGCGCTACGCGGTCTCAGCCGTCCTGCAAACCCAGGTGACCGCGGGATCGCTAGCTTATGACGCCTGGAGGGATGCCGTGACGGCATCCGGACCGGCGCTCATAGAGGCCGTCCGCGGCCAGGAGATCGACCTCGGATCGGGCGCCCGTATTACGGTGCTGGGCCCGCAGAGGGTGAACTCCGACAGCGATGGTGACGCCAACGACTCGTCGATGGTCTTGCTCGTCAGCTACGGCTCGGTCCGGATACTACTCACGGGAGACGTCAGCGAGGACGCCGAGGCGGCGCTCGTCGCAGCGGGGACCGACCTACGAGCCGATGTCCTTAAGGTCGCTCACCACGGCTCCGCGACATCCACCTCCACAGAGTTCCTGCGCCGTGTCCGACCCTGGGTAGCGGTCATCTCGGCGGGACATGATAATCAATTCGGTCACCCCGACCCTGAGACGCTCGCAAAGCTCCGTCTGGCGACCGTTTACCGCACTGACGAAGACGGCGACGTAGAGGTACTGACCGACGGTCAGAACCTCTGGGTGGAAACAAGCCGGTGACAGCGCGGCAGGAGTAACGAACATGAACAAGCTCCCACTAATACTGGTACTGGCAGCCCTTGTCGTCGTGGGGCTCGCTTCGGCCTGCAGCGACTACGGCGAAGATACCCCCTCGGCCACTACACCAGCCAACAGCGCGCCCGAAACCCAATCAATTACACCCGTACCCACACAGGTGCCCAACGTCTGCGCGGCAAACCCCGATCCGGGCACGCCTGACATCGTCCAGGTAGATGCACCCCTACCCTTTGCGAGGTTATCACCCCCCGTGACCGTGTCGGGGAAAATAGCCGCGTTCGAAGCCACCTTTAAGATCCGCATCTTCGACGCGACCGGAGGAATAGCCGGTGGAGTCACGGCAATGTCAGCCGAGGGACAAGTCTTATCTGCGTTCAGCCAGGAGGTCGGCTTCGGGGTCGGCGCTGAGACTCCCGGCTGTATCTGGGTCTTCGAGGAGAGTGCCGCTGACGGCAGCCCTGTCCACGTTGCTCAGGTGCCCGTCGTCCTCGTTCCGGGCTAGTGATATACTCTCAGCGATGATCCGAAGCGACGGCCGCCGTCCATCCGATCTCCGGCCTGTCAAGATCGTCTGCGGTTACCTCCCCCACGCCGAAGGCTCTGTCCTTATCGACATGGGAGACACCTCCGTCCTCTGCGCCATCACCGTCGAGGATCGCGTACCACGATTCGCCATCGGTAGTGGTTCGGGCTGGATCACCGCCGAGTACGGCATGCTCCCCCGCTCCACAAACACCCGAACGCCCAGAGAAAAAAGCGCCGGTTCCGGCCGAACGGCGGAGATCCAGCGCCTCATTGGCCGCTCGCTGCGGTCGGTGGCCCGGATGGATCTCCTCGGGGAACGCACCTTTGTCGTCGATTGCGACGTCATCAAGGCCGATGGAGGAACCCGAACCGCGGCGATCACCGGCTCATACGTGGCGCTCGCCATCGCTCTTGATAAGCTCGTACAGGCGGGCAGTCTCCGCGCCGTGCCTCTTAGCTGCGCCGTAGCGGCGGTCAGCGCCGGCGTTATGGACGGCGTACCGCTACTGGACCTCAACTACGAGGAGGACTTCGGGGCGGCACTGGACTTCAACGTGGTAATGACCGAGACAGGTGAGTTCGTTGAACTCCAGGGCACCGGCGAAAGTCACCCCTTCAGTCGACAGGAAATGGACGACATCTTGGACCTCTGCGCCGGTGCCCTGGAGTTCAACG
>Ga0209751_10004911_pt1 | contig 12708 bp, 11 predicted proteins | sample RifCSP13_1_FD_184019 | JGI IMG/M metagenome (GOLD analysis project Ga0209751, IMG submission 184019) | Soil microbial communities from Rifle, Colorado - Rifle CSP2_sed 13_1 (SPAdes) (version 2) | ecosystem: Environmental > Terrestrial > Deep subsurface > Rock core/Sediment | place: Rifle... | reverse complement strand
GCTGGTTGGCCTCGGTGCGCGACATCGAGAACACGGCCACCGGACGGCGGGACTCACTCGACGTCGTGGTCGCCGACTACTGGTTCTCGCCGACGAGCGCCGCGGACCGCGACGACTACGAGCGGTACACGTGCGTGCTCACACAGGCTCCCGCGACCTGGGCCGACCTGTCGGTGGTGCCCGAGCGTCTCGCGTCGCGGATGCGCGATGTGCTCGCGCTCCCGGACATCGGGACCGAGTCGGTGGAGTTCGACCGCCGGTTCGAGATCCGCTCGGCCGACCACCGGTTCGCGAGCGCCTTCGTCGACGCGCGCATGATGGCCTGGCTTCTCGAGCAGCTCCCGGGTGTGGGCTTCGAGATCCTCGGCGGGTGGCTGATGGTCTTCCGTCCCCGCGCGACGACCAGCGTCGACGATCTCGACCGCGCCCTGGAGCTGCACGAGGAGTTCCTGGAGCGCATCCCGCGCGTCGTGTTCCCGGGCCGTCCCGACATGGGGTGACGGCGGGCGATCGGATGTGTGTGCCGGCCGATGCGCCACGTGGGTGCCGAGGGCGTCCCCGAGACGAACGTGGTATACCCAGGTGTCTTCGTCCGCTGAGCCGTGTCCTTCCCCTCCGCATGGCGCCTGAGAGCGCTTCCGTCATCCCCCGTTCCAGAGGAGGCGACATGAGACCTCGAATGCTCGCGGCCCTCGTGGCGGCGTTCGTCCTCGTCGAGCTCGCGGCCGTCCCCGCCGCCGCCGGCGGCTTCATCACCCGGAGGCAGGCGCTGGATCGCCCCAACATCCGGACGATCTCGGGCGTGCACGAGGCGCCCCTGGATCGCTGCGCCAACGACGACCGGACCTTCGACCTTCGTCGGTTCGAGTCCGTCGGCAACTTCGATTCGGATAACAACCTGTCGTTCGGGAACGACTGTGCGGCCAAGCACACGGTCGTGGTCGGTGGAACGGTCACGGGCACTATCAGCCATAGCCTCACGTGGGACGAGGTGAAGACCCGGTACGACGCGGATGCGTTGAGGTTCGAGGGCGAGGACTGGCTGGCCTCCTTCGACCTCAGCGTCGAGAACGTGGAGGACGGGTTCGCCCCGCGCGTAACCGAAGGCACGCAGGACGGCAACGACGTTCGGTTCCTCCTCGAGGGCGCCTACATGGATTGGATCCGCGACGACGCGATCGAGGACGACGAGCTGATGTCCGGCGTGATCCGAGACGTCCTGGTCGACCGGACCCACTACTTCCTTTCGGCGCGCCCTTCGTCCGGATCGGGCTACACGAATCCCGGGATGGTCGTCGAGATCTCGGACGTCCTGGTCCGGTGCAGGCCCATGCGAACCGACGACGCCGACGACGGCCGCGGGTTCGCTGGGATCTTCAAGTGGGACGAGTCCGCCGGTGAGGTGATCGTGTCGGATTCCATCTTCTTCCTGGACGAACAGCCGATCAGCGACGGAACCTTCCCACCGGGCAGCTACTCCAACGTGACGATCGTCCTCGGCCCCGACTTCGAGGGCCGGTACCCAAGCCGCCTTCCCAACGGCGTCGACGTCACCCGCAGGGTCAGCGTGTGGGGCCGGGCGAGGCGAGCCTGGCTCGAAGCGCACTGAGCGTTCGGGTCGTCGGGACCGGGGCGCTGAGCCGCGTTGCGCGCGACCGCCCCAAGCGGATGAGGGACGCCGGTGCCTCCCGCATCCTGCGGGAACGCCCGGAGCGATCCGGTGAGACCATCGGTTGACATGGAGATCGGCCTGTACACGTTCGCGGAGCTCTCACCGGAGACCACCGGCGGGAGCGTCAGCCAGGAGCAGCGGCTCCGGGATCTCCTCGAAGAGGTCGAGCTCGCGGAGCAGGTGGGGCTCGACGTGTTCGGCGTAGGTGAGCATCACCGGCCCGACTTCGTGGTCTCGGCCCCGGCGGTCGTGCTCGCCGCAGCGGCCGCGCGCACCGAACGTATCCGGCTGACCAGCGCGGTCTCGGTGATCAGCTCGGACGACCCGGTCCGCGTGTTCGAGGAGTTCGCGACGCTGGACCTGATCTCGGGCGGCCGTGCCGAGATCATGGCCGGGCGCGGCTCGTTCATCGAGTCGTTCCCGCTGTTCGGATACGACCTGAAGCATTACGACGAGCTGTTCGCCGAGAAGCTCGGACTCCTGCTGGAGCTGCGGGAGTCGGTGCGGGTGTCCTGGCAGGGGAAGCATCGCGCGCCGATCGACCACCGCGGCGTGTACCCCCGGCCGGTGCAGGACCCGCTACCGGTCTGGATCGCCGTGGGCGGCAACCCCGAGTCCGCGATCCGCGCCGGGACGCTCGGGCTACCGATGGCGCTCGCGATCATCGGGGGCGAACCCGCACGGTTCGCGCCGTTCGCCAAGCTCCACCGCCAGGCCGCGCTGCGTTCGGGTCACGACCCGGCCCCGGCGCTCAGCATCAACTCGCACGGCTTCATCGCCGAGACGTCGCAGGAGGCTCTGGACGATTCGTTCCCGGCGGTCGCGGCGGCGATGAACCGCATCGGCCGCGAGCGGAACTGGGCGCCGATGACCCGCGCCGACTACGACAACGCGGCCACGCTGCAAGGCGCGAACTTCGTCGGGAGCCCGGAGCAGGTGATCGAGAAGATCCTGTTCCAGCACGAGATCTTCCGGCACGACCGGTTCCTGATCCAGTTCGGCGTCGGCGCGATGCCGCACGCGAAGATCCTGCGCTCGATCGAGCTCCTCGGCACCGAGGTCGCCCCCGTCGTGCGCACCGAGATCTCGCGGCGCACGGCAGCGACCGAGGCTGCCGGCTAGGCGGGCGACACGGACCGACGGGTCGTTGACCGGCTTCGATCCGCCCCTCCTCATCTTGCGTAACATGCGTCAGGCTGACCGTTACGCGCGAGGAGAGGAGGTCCCGGTGGGCACCATCGCGCTCGATGAGCTGCGCGCCCAGGTGCGTGGCGAGGTGATCTCGTCCGAGGACGAGGGGTACGAGGACGCACGGAGGGTCTTCAACGCCATGATCGACCGGCGGCCCGCCGTGGTCGTTCGGGTGGCGAACGTCGGCGACGTGATGGCGGCGGTGAACTTCGCGAGGGAGAGCTCGCTCAACCTGTCGATCCGAGGCGGCGGGCACAGCGTGCCGGGTTTCGGCACGAACGACGGCGGGGTGGTGATCGACTTCTCGAGTATGCGCGGGGTCCGCGTGGACCCGGTCGCTTCGACGGCGCGGGCCGAGGGCGGGGCCACCTGGGGCGACTTCAACACCGCGACGCATGCGTTCGGCCTGGCTACCACCGGGGGGGTCGTCTCGACGACGGGGGTCGCCGGCCTCACGCTGGGCGGCGGGATCGGCTACCTCACCCGTGGGTTCGGTCTGTCGCTCGACAACCTGATCTCGGCGGACGTCGTGACGGCCGACGGGCGATTCCTGATCGCCAGCGAGCGCGACAACGAGGATCTGTTCTGGGCCCTTCGAGGCGGCGGCGGGAACTTCGGCGTCGTCACCTCGTTCGAGTTCCGGCTGCACCCGGTGAAGGACATATACGGGGGCCCGATGTTCTTCGAGCTGGGCGAGGTGGGCAACATCTTGCGGTTCTACCGCGAGTACATCGCCGGCGCCCCCGAGCAGATGGGCGCGTTCCCTGCGTTCCAGATCGCGCCGCCGCTGCCGTTCATCCCGGAGGACCGCCACGGCGACACGTTCATCGCGATCGTGGCCTGCTGGGCCGGACCGGTCGAGGAGGGTGAGAAGGCCTTCCAGCCCTTCCACGATGTGGCGCCGGTGGTAGCCGAGCACGTCGGCCCGATGCCGTACCCGGTGCTGAACAGCGCGTTCGACGCGCTGTATCCGGCGGGTCAACTGCAGCACTACTGGAAGGCGAGCTTCGTCAAGGAGCTGACGGACGAGGCGATCGCGATGCACACGGAGCACGGCCCCCAGATCCCCACGGTGAACTCGGCGATGCACATCTACCCGATCAACGGGGCGGCCGGGCGCGTCGCGCCCGACGCAACCGCTTTCGCGTATAGGGACGCGAACTTCGCTACGGTGATCGCGGGGATGTGGCCCGAGCCCGGCCAGAACGAGGCGAACATAGCGTGGGTGCGGAACTACTACGACGCGATCGCGCCGCACTCGGAGGAGGGCGGGTACATCAACTTCATGTCCGGGGACGATCAGGCCCGGATCCGGGCCAACTACAAGGGGAACTACGATCGGTTGGTGGGCATCAAGCGAACGTATGACCCGGACAACCTGTTCCACCTGAACCAGAACATCGCGCCCTGACGGCGATCGCTCCCGCCCGGCGTGGCCGTGGGTCACGTCGAGCGGTCCGAGCCCTCAGGACCTCCGGATAGACTCGAGTCCGGCGGCCGATCGGCCGCGGTCCCTCGTCCTCGGGTGGTCGGCGCGTGAAGGATCGGTACCAGGTCGTGGTGATCGGCGGCGGCATCGTGGGGTGCAGCGTCGCCTACCACCTCGCGCTCCGGGGCCCCGCCGACGTCGCCGTGATCGAGCGCCGCGAGCTCACCGCCGGCTCGACGTGGCATGCGGCCGGCGGCTTCCATGCGATCAACGCCGACACGAGGATCGCGGCGCTGCAGAAGTACACGATCGGCATGTACCCGCAGGTCGAGCGTGAGAGCGGCCGCAGCGTCGGGCTGCACCTGTCGGGAGGCATCGAGCTCGCCGGCACGTCGGAGCGCTGGCGACTTCTGCGCTCCGAGCTGGCCTGGCACCGCATGATGGGCACCGACGCGTCCCTCCTGTCGCCCGAGGAGGCGGCGGACCTGGTCCCGATCGTCGATCCGGCTGGCCTGTTCGGTGCGCTGTTCGACCCCGAGGAGGGCAACCTCGACCCGAACGGCGCGACGCACGCGTACGCGGACGCCGCCCGCAAGCGCGGCGTCGAGATCATCCTGCAGAACCGCGTGTTCTCCCTCGAGCCCACGCATGCCGGCGAGTGGCTCCTCCAGACCGAGCAGGGTTCGGTCACCGCCCAGCATGTCGTGAACGCGGGCGGCCTGTGGGCGCGCCGGGTCGGCCGGATGGTCGGCGTCGACCACCCGCTGACGCCGATGCTGCATCACTACCTCGTCACCGAAGACATCCCCGAGGTCAAGGCGATCCGAGGCGACATGCCGGCCGTCACGGATCTCGAGGGCTTCACGTACCTGCAGCGCGAGGGGGACGGCGTGCTCCTCGGCGTGTACGAGACGCATCCGAAGCACTGGATGATGGAGGGTGCGGATTGGGACTTCGGGATGGAGCTGTTCCCCGAGGATCTCGAGCGGATACTGCCCGAGCTAACGATCGGCTTCGAGCGTTTCCCGGTGCTGAAGGACGTCGGGATCAAACGCTGGGTGTACGGGGCGTTCACGTTCACGCCCGATGGCAACCCGCTCGTCGGCCCGGTCGCAGGCGTCCCGAACTACTGGGCGGCGTGCGGCTGCATGGCCGGGTTCTCGCAGTGCGCGGGCATCGGTCTCGCGCTCGCTAACTGGATCGTCGACGGCGATCCCGGGTACGACGTGTTCGGGATGGACGTGACGCGGTTCGGCTCGTACGCCTCCGACGACGCGTACCTGCGCGACACGACCGCGCAGTTCTACGCGCGCCGGTTCGTGATGGCGTACCCGAACGAGGAGCTCCCCGCCGGCCGTCCGCTGAAGACGACGCCGTGCTACGAGGACTTCCGCGAGGCGGGCGCGCGGTTCACCGTGAACTGGGGTCTCGAGGTCCCGCTGTACTTCGCGCCGTCGCCGACGTTCGAGGAGAACGAAACGCTGGGGCGTTCGAACGCCGAGCCGATCGTCGCCGAGGAGGTCGAGGCCGTCCGGACCACGGCCGGCGCCTACGAGATCGCGCAGTACGCACGGTACGAGGTCTCAGGTCCCGGGGCCGAGCGGTGGCTCGACCACCTGCTCTCCTCGCGCCTGCCCGACGTCGGCCACATCCGGCTCGCGCCGATGCTGAGCGAGGCCGGACGGCTGATGGGCGACCTGACCGCTGCTCGGCTCGACGAGGACCGCTTCTGGCTGACGGGGTCGTACTACCTGCAGGATTGGCACCAGCGCTGGTTCCGGCAGCACCTTCCCCCGAGCGGCGTCGACCTTCGCAACCTCACCGACGAGCAGACGGGGTTCTCCGTGTCCGGCCCGGCCTCGCGCTCGATCCTCGAGCGCCTCGTCGACGAGGACGTGTCGAACGCAGCATTCCCGTTCCTGGCGGTTCGCCGGATGGATGTCGGCACGACCTCCTCCGCCGCGGTGGGACGCATCTCACTCACCGGCGAGCTCGGCTACGAGATCGTCGTGCCGGTGGAGCGGCACCGGACCCTGTGGCACGAGCTCCGCGATGCCGGCGGCGGTCTGCGCCCGATCGGCGATCGGGCCATCGACAGCCTCCGGCTCGAGAAGGCCTACGGGATCTGGTCGGCCGAGTTCCGCCAGGATGGTACGCCGGGCGCGTCGGGCCTGGATCGATTCGTGGCGTTCGACAAGGAGGACTTCGTCGGTCGCCCGGCCGTACTTCGCGAACGCGAGGAGGGCCCCGCACGGCGACTCGTCCTCCTGGAGGTCGACGCCACGGAAGCCGACGCATCGATGGACGAAGGCATCTGGATCGAGGACCGCCGGGTGGGGGTGGTCACCTCGGGCGCGTACGGGCACCACGTGAAGAAGAGCCTCGCGCTGGCGTACCTCGACATCGACGTCGTGGAGATCGACCCGGAGCTGACGGTCTTCGTCATCGGCGAGGAGCGGGCCGGCCGGATCCTTCCCGAGCCCCCGTACGACCCGACAGGCAGCCGGATGCGTGACGTCGTCCTGTCCGGCTAGGGCTAGGCCGACGCGCTCGCCCGCGCACGGCGCCGTCCGACGAACGCGGCCGCGAGCACCGCGATCCCGACCGGGACCATCAGCAGCGAGATCGGACCGAGGATCGTGGCGGAGTTGTGCACCGTGGTCAGCGCCTCGATCCGATGTCCGGCGTTGAACCTGTCGTAGCCCGCAGCGCCGATCGACTCCAGGAACGCACCGGCGGCACCCACCCAGAGCAGGACGAGGACCGGCGTGCGCAGCGACGCGCCGGTGGTGCCCTCGAGGGGCCGCCACCACCGGTCGACCGCGACGAACAGCCCGAGCGCCACCGCGCCGAACAGGAGGTGGAAGATCCCGTGGCCGCGCGCCTCGCCCTCGGCGACGGAAAGAGCCAGGACGAGGGCGAGGGCTCCGAGGGCGAGTCCAACGCCGGCCGCGATCCCTCCGCCGCGGCTCGGACCGATCGGCGCCGGGTTCGATCCAGCCGTGGGCCGCGGCGCTCGCCGCCTGAGCAGCTGGAAGCCCACGAGCGCGAGCGCCCCGAGCGCGAAGGCGACCAGTGCGAAGGCGAGCCCGGATCCCCCCACCAGGAAGAGCGCGCCGCCGACCCCGAAACAGATCGCGCCCACCACCGCGAGGAGTGCGGACCTCGTCATCGAGACCTCCTTCTTGGACCGCCATCCTCCGCGGCCGGCGGCCCCGAGGCGCGGGGGATGGCACCCGTTCGCGGGGCGTGGCAGCACCAGGGATCGACGACCGGCGGGGAGGCTCAGCGAGCGGCGAGCCTCGTCGAGAGCGGTGTCGGGAACCGCAGCTTGATCCGCACGTCGCCGAGCCACGCCCGCAGCCGCTCGCGCTCGTTGTCGATCCGCTTGCGGGTCCCGGCGTCGACGGGCTCGAAGAGCTCGACGATCACCTCGCCGTCTCCGTGCTGGGTCCACCCGCCGACCACTCGGCCGTTCGCCCACACCGATGGCCCGGCGTTGCCGTTTCGGTCGGAGAGATCGGCGCTGTGCTCGCCGAGGTACCAGGAGCGCTCCTTCCACCCCATGACGGTCGGGTCAAGACTTGGCAGCAGCGCGACCCAGGGTCCGGGATCCTCGAAGGCGTCCTCGTCATCGGGCAGCACGTATCCGGTGCCCTCGTCGAGCTCGACCTCGACGGCGCCGAGGGTATGCAGCGTGGTGGTCGAGAGCCGGGCCGTCCACCCGGTCCACCACCGGACGTCGGCGATGGTCCCCGGCCCGAAGGCGCGGAGCCACCGCCGGAGAAGCTCGGTGCAGGCCTCGGCGTGATCGAGCCGCTCGAGCGACTCGCCCAGCCACGACTCGGTCCGCGCCCACCGGTACTGCCCCGAGGTCCACGATCCGAGCGGCCGGCCGCGCACGACCCTGCCCTCGGACGCGAGCAGGAACAGTACGCGGGTCGAGACCCCCATCGTCCCGGCCCAGGTCTTCCCCTCGCCGAACCGGAGCTGGGCGCCGAGCTCGGGGACGTCCTTCGTGAGCTCCCGCGCGGTGGCCTGGCCGCGGGCGTCGAGCGCGTCCAGCGTCTTGTCCGAGACGCGTGACAGCCACCTTGCGCCCGCGCCGGGCTCCGCGATGCCCTGCTCCTCGAGCATCCCGATCAGGCGCCGGCACTCGGGTGGCGCGAGAGCCTTCGTGCACGCCGCATCCATCACGGCGGCGAGATCGCGCGGGGCGACGAACAACGTGTGGCGCATCCCGAGGATCCGTACCAGCGACCGCCGCTCGTAGAGCGCGTCCTCGAGGTCGGCCGGCGCGAACCCGTCGACGCGCGCCCGCGCCGAGAGGTACACGGTCGTCGGGTCGCTCGAGTGCAGGCCGACCATCGCGGTCGCGGCCTCCTCGACCGACCCCACCCGCGCATCGAGCCCATGTCGCAGCCCGAGCCGCGCCCGACGCTCCTCGAGGTCTACCTTCCTCACCGGACTGAACCTAACGTCGGAGCTGCCCGACCGGCTCGCCGCCACCTATCTGACGACGGCTCCGGCGGTCTGGGGGTCGAACCGTTCGGCGATTTGACCACCCCGGGAGCGTGGGCATAGCGTCGGGCGCCCGGTCGAGAGGGAGGGCGCATGCGCCGTTCGAGGATGTTGGGTTCCGTTGCCGCGTACGTCGTCGTGGTGGTGTCGCTGTTCGGTCCCGGCGGTGCCGCCTCGGCGGCCGGCCCGTCGCAGTTCGTCACGGCGGTTCGGCCGTTCCTCGTGCCGGTAGCTCCGGGCGTGATCGTCCAGCCGGTGCTGACGACAGGCGACATCGTGGGCGACTACCAGATGTCCGGCGTGCCCGACGGCATCGGCTGGTACGAGTCCGCGCCTGGGGTGATCGAGGTCTTCTTCAACCACGAGCTGAACGCCGCCTACGACCCGTCGGGCTCGCGTGTCTCGCACGTGAAGATGAACACAGCCGGCGAGGTGACGGCGGGCGAGTACGTGGTCGACGGGACCGAGGACTACGTGTGGCTCTGCTCGAGCACGCTGGAGACCATCGACGGGACGCCGTGGTACCTCACCGGCGAGGAGGGCAAGCACAGCGCTCGCAAGGGCATCACGATCGCGATCGACGCGAGCACGGGTGCCGTGCACGAAACTCCATGGTTCGGCCACTTCGGCCACGAGAACGTCGTCCCCGTGCAGGGTCTCTCCCGCGCCTTCATCGGGCTGTCCGAGGATGGGTTCAGCGAGTTCTCCCAGTACTTCGCCTACACAGCGGCCAGCTTCGACGGGGCGCTCGACGGGAGCGAGGGCTCGTTACGCGTGTGGGTGCCCAACAAGAAGGTGGCCGACGGGAACCCCTCGGACGACGACCTCGACAAGGGCGAGACGATGCGGGGGCATTTCGCGCGGATCCCGAACGCCGAGGACCTGCTCCCGCTCCAGCTCGAGAAGCTCGTCCAGTCGATGGGGGCGTTCGACTTCAACCGCATCGAGGACCAGGTCGACGACCCGAACGACCCGGGCACGGTCTACTTCGCCGAGACCGGGCGCGCGAACCAGGAGGTGACGCACGGCCGCGTCTACATGCTCGAGGTCGACCCGGCGGCTCCGAAGCAGGCCACGCTGTCAGTGGTGCTCGACGCCGCGGCCGGCGACGACATCTTCAGCCCCGACAACCTGGGGATCTCCGACTCGGCGCTCGTGATCCAGGAGGATCGGAACTGGAAGAAGGCCGGGTTCAACCGCGTCCTCGTGTACGACCTGCTGACAGGCACCCTGTCGGAGGCCGCTCGGACCGATCCCGACCAGGCGATCGTCGACGAGAAGGGCCCCGGCGCGTGGGAGTCGAGCGGCGTGGTCGATGTGAGCGACGTGTTCGGACCGGGCTGGTGGTTGCTGAACGTGCAGGCTCACTACACGGAGATGAACGTGCCGGGCCCGAGCCTCGAGCCCGACACGGCGACCGGTGAGGGCGGCCAGCTCACGCTGGTATTCATCCCCGGGACGTAGCCGCTAGATCAGGAGGCGAATAGCCGAACGGGCGGCCCGGCTCACCCCGTGGGGCCGAAGGCGCGGAACGGCTCGGGCTCGTAGCGGTCCAGGAACGCCGTCCACTCGGCGAGGCGGCCGCCCACGACCTCGTCGTCCTTGACGAGCCAGGACAGGTGCCGGAACGCGTGCTCGAGCACTTGGGCGACGCCGATCTCCGGCGGCGGCCCGAACGCGTCGCCGCGCGCTAGGTCCGCGCGGAGCACCGGCTCGTCGACCAGGTAGTGGGTGAGGTCGCTCGGTGGTTCGACCGCGGCGACGTAGGTGAGGATCAGCCGTCCCTCCTCGTGCCGCCACGAGGTCGAGTGCACGAGGATCGGCGTGAGTCCGTAGCGCTCGACCGCGTCCATCACGATCTCGCCGGGCTGGCGGTCCGGGGGCCACCCCAGGCGGAGCGTGTCGGCGTGGATCGGGCGCAGGGTGTGAGCGCCGTCCTCCGCTAGGTAGGTGAAGAGGATCTCCAGGCTCTGCGCGACGAACGCCGAGGACCAGGCCGTGCTGGTAAGCGGGCCCTCGAGCTGGACGAGCGGGTCGCGCTTACGCGGTCTCGGCATCCTCGCCCGGTCCCGAGAGGTCGACCGCGAGCGCCAGGATCTCCTCGCGCGAGGGGCGGCGGCCGTGGACCTCGTCACCGTGGGCCTGGATCGCCTCGACGACCTCGTCCTCGGTGCCGCGGGTCTGCCACCCGCACATGCACGTCACTTCCTTCAGCATCGAACCTCCCCGTCCGAACTGCCGAGCCTAGTCCTCCCGGCGCCGGCGCGGCGCCGTCGCCCGGCGGGGACCGCTCAGGCGAGCTCGAAGCGGTCCGCGTGTGAGCGACGAACGTTCGGATCGCCTCCAGCGCCGTGTCGAGTCCCGCCCTGCTCCACGGTGAATCGTGCCGTCTTCCGGATCGTCACTCGAGCTCCTACTCCAGTAGCGCTTCAGGGCTTAGATGTCACCCGGCATGCCCTTCGCCGACATCCGCGGTCACGACCCATGGGGGGCCTCGGCAGCGCGCCGCAGCTCCGCGATGTCTATCTTCCTCATCTGCAGCATCGCCCGCATGGCGCGCCCCGAGCGCTCCGGGTCGGGGTCGCTCAGCAGCTCCATCAGCGCGGTCGGTACGATCTGCCAGGATAGGCCGTAGCGGTCCTTCAGCCAGCCGCACATGCTCTCCTCGCCGACCTCGGTGAGCGATTCCCACAGGTGGTCCACCTCGTCCTGCGTAGTGCGGCTGACGAGGAACGAGGTCGCCTCGGTGAAGGCGTGATGCGGTCCACCGCTCAGCGCGGTGAACTCCTGCCCATCGAGCACGAACTGCACGGTCATCGCGCTCCCCGGTGTGCCGGGACCAGCCTCGCCGTAGCGCGTGACGCCCCGAACCCTCGTCTCGCCGGGCCTGCCGAGCTTCGCGAACACCGAGACGTAGCGCTCGGCTGCCTCCTCCGCCTGCGTGTCGAACCACAGGAACGGGGTGATCGCCTGCATCGCTCGCCTCCTCAGCTCGTGAACCCTTCCGGTGGAGCGTCCATAGACCTGGCGGACTCCGCGAACGGCCCGTCGGTGGGGACCGGCGCGCCCTCGATGAAGCACTCCAGGGACCCGGTCTCGACCATAGCGGCCCTGCCGCCGAACATCGCGATCAGGTGCTTCATGCCGCCCCCTCCGTCCCGGCGCCCCTTCGGGGCGACCTCTCACCCCACGGTCGGAGCAGGACGGGCGTTCTCGACATGAGCGCCCGGAAGCTTTCCGAACGTGACGTGGTTGTCGCCCTCGGACAGGCAACCCATCGGCGAGGCTTGGAGGCGGCATGAAGGCGTTCGGACTGGCAGACGAAGCAGCGGCGGCGGCGGCGATCGAGGTTCCTACCCCGGAGCCGGGACCGGGGGAGGTCCGGATCGCGGTCCGAGCCTCCTCGGTGAACGGGTTCGACGTCTTCGTGGCGTCGGGGCACGCGCGCGGGATGATGGAGCACCTGTACCCGGTCGTCGTCGGGAAGGATTACGCGGGTATCGTCGACGCGGTCGGTCAAGGCGTGACCAGGTTCGGCGCCGGCGACGAGGTCGCGGGCGCAACCCCGCCCGAGCCCGGCCTCTCTCGCGGTTCGTACGCCGAGCATCTGGTGGTGCCGGCCGAGGGCTTCATCGAGCCCAAGCCGGCGAACCTGGACTTCGAGCAGGCGGCGTCCGTCGGTCTCGCGGCGCTCACGGGGCTCGTCGGCGTCGACGCGGTCGAACCGTCCGAGGGCGAGGTCGTGCTCGTGGTGGGGGCGACCGGCGGTGTGGGTGCGTACGCCGTCCAGATCGCGGCCGCCCGGGGCGCCACGGTCATCGCGACGGCCCTTCCCGAGGATGAGGGATGGATCCGCGAACTCGGCGCCGGCGAGGTCGTCGACTACTCGACCGAC
>Ga0209751_10004910_pt1 | contig 12710 bp, 8 predicted proteins | sample RifCSP13_1_FD_184019 | JGI IMG/M metagenome (GOLD analysis project Ga0209751, IMG submission 184019) | Soil microbial communities from Rifle, Colorado - Rifle CSP2_sed 13_1 (SPAdes) (version 2) | ecosystem: Environmental > Terrestrial > Deep subsurface > Rock core/Sediment | place: Rifle... | reverse complement strand
CCTGACCGACACCCGACTCGAGCGCGGCGAGCGAGTCCTGCAGCGCCTGAAGCTCTGCAGCGACCAGCCGCTTCTCGGCCGTGTCCGCGCCCGCCCCAACCTCCTCGGACCGTTCTCGAAGCCGTCGCTTGAGAGCCGCTTCGCGGGAAGACCGGTTCGACATTCCACGCTCGGCCATCACTTCGAGCAGCATGCGCGCGCGAGCGCGTTCGGCCACATCGAACGCAGCCGCGACTTCCCCGCTGGCAAGGAGGGTGCGAATCGCTCCTTCGTACACCGCCCACTTGGGCTCAGTGATTCCGAGTCTGAGGTCGCCCATGGCGAGCCGGCCACGCCACGACTCCAACAGCGCAATGCCGTCGAGGAAGAATCGGGGTGCGTCCGGGCTGCGCTCCAACTCGGCCACTGTTCCCTGGAGCACCAGCACATCGAGTTCCGCATCCGGCGCACCAAGGGAATCGGCAACCGTTCTGGCGATGTTTACCAGTCGTCGGGCGGCAACGCGGTCACGACGGCCGATGGCGAGTCGAACCTGCGCCGCGAGAATCCGTAACCTCTCGAAGGCGAATCCACCGCTCACCGCTGGACCCAGCGCCCGATTGAAACTTGCGGCCGCGGAATCGGGTTGCCCCTCGGCCATGGAGATCAGGCCGAGGTTGATCAGCGCGATGACGCGGTAGATGGCGGGCGACCGCCCCTCCAACGCCAGGGATCGCTCCACCTGCTCCCTTGCCGCGCCCACGTTTCCGGCCTTGAGGAAGTACTCGGCGAGCGAGTTATGGGCGTACACCATCGACGCGGTGTCGTCGAGCGCGCGCGCCGATTCGAGCGATTGGGTCATCAGTTCGACGGCCTGGTCGAGGCGACCCGTATAGGCACGGAGCGCGGCGAGGTTACTCGTCAGGTATCCGCCGGTGGATGTGTCCGCGATCTGGCGGGTGATCGACAGTCCTTCCTCATAGGCAACCGCCGCCTCGGAGAGGCGCCCGACCGCGGCGTATTCCACTCCCATGCTGTTGAGCGCACCCGCCAGTTGATGGGGTGAACGGCCGTATCGCCGCTCCAACGCAAGCGCCTGCTCAGCCTCCGCAACGGAGCGCCGGTACAATCCTCGCCGCGAGTAGATCGTACCCATCTGGAAGTGGATCCGTGCCTGAAGGTCACCGGCACCGGTCTGCGCCGCCAACTGCTGCGCGCGGTCGCAGTCGTCGATCGCCTGTTGTGATCGCCCGAGTCGTGACCACAGTCCGCACCGCATGAGCAGGGTCCAGGCGATCCGCGACGTATCGGTTCCCGTGAGCGCGAAGGCTTCGCGAATCGCTGCCTCGCTGCTGTCGGTTCGACCGAGACGCATCAGGGTTTGTGCCCACCAGACCTGCGACCTCCACCAGTTGGCGGTATCGTGCGCCAGGGCGAAGGAATCGCGGAGCCGTCGGTAATGCGGATGCGCCTGTGCGAAGCGGCGCTCGTCCCTCAGGCTGTCGGCGACGTGAAACGGGGAGTCCGATGCACGGTCTCGCGGACCCGCGTCGCACCCTGCGCCCAGGAGAATCAGCACGCCGGCAACGGCGCATCGCGCACTGATCAGGACGCGCGACGGCATCCGTTCAGCGCGACCCGCTCGGGGACGGCAGCGCAACGAGAGGGGAGCGCCCAACAGGGCGACGCAGCATGTCCAGTCGCTGGACCTCGAGATACAGCGCTGCCCCGCGGCCGAGGGCCGAGAGCGAATCAGTCGTGAGCGAAACCGCGGTGTCGTTCGTCTCGCGGGTCAGGAGCAGTCGGCCATCGCCGCTGAAGATCCGGACGCGGTAATACACCGACTCGGGAACGGACGACCACTGCGCTTGCCAGCGTCCGCCGGAAATCACGCTCTGGACAGCGATGCTGTCGCCTGCGCCGCGGATGGCGTCGGACGTGGCGGGCCCGGTCGACCCTGTGAGCCGCCATGTTCCGATCATTACGAGTGTAAGGCCGGCCGCGAGGGCAAGGGGCGTCAACCAGGTCCGCGGTCGAACGGCGCGCGCAATCCCTTTCCCAGCGAGAGCGGCCCGAACGTCAGCTCCGCCCTTCACGAGCGCCCAGCACCGGTCGCACGCGAAATAGTGCGCCTCGAAGGCGGCCGCCGCCTCGTCGCTGAGCCGTCCCGCGACGTAGCGGCGGTCCAGCTCCTGCTCGTCAACCAGCTCGCAAGTCAATGGTTGCTGATCCATCACAGTAGGGTTCCCGATGGGGGCTCTACGTTTCGCGATCGCCTGTTGCCGAGTAACGCGGCGAGGCGTTCCAGCGCCCGGAACTTCCGCACGCGGAGCGCCCCGAGTGTCACGCGCAGCTTCCGCGCCGTGTCCTCACTCGGTTCCTCGTCGAAGTAGATCCGGCGCAGGAGATCCCGTTCTTCGGGCTTGAGCTCGGCAAGTGCCGCACGAACCTCGCCGCGGGCCTCCTCTGTGAGGAGGAGATCGAGAGGTCCCGGATCGGTACGTCCGGATTCCATTCCCGCCATCCGCGCGAGTGCCCGGTCCTCGCGGCCGCGCGACCGGTAGTGGTGCAGGCAGAAGTTCGTGGCGGTCTGGAAGACGAACCCGGGCAGTGCGTTCAGGTCATCGATCCGTCCGCCACGGAGCGCCTCTGTCACGCGGCTCAGGACTTCCTGGGCGAGGTCTTCGGCGAGCGCGGGATCGCCGAGTCGGCGGGCACCGAAGGCGCATAGCCTCTCCCGGAATCGTTGGGAGAGGTTGCGTTCGAGTGCCTCGGTCACCGACGTGGAGTTGGTCATCCGCCTGGCTTGAGCGCTTCCAAACTCGGTGGAGGGATAGCGCGGGGGAAGACCTTCCGCGCATGCGATCCGTGCCGACGAGCAACGAGCCATGGATCTGGCGACACAGCGCGAGCCGATCGAGTATTGTGACCGATCAGCCATCCGAGACCATGCCATGACGCCGCACCTGCCGACGACCGCCATCGCCCTCGCATTCCTCGCCATCAGCGCCACGATCGCCAACGCTCCGGTAACCAGACCCGCTCAAGGCGTCGCGATCGACGCCGATGACATTGGCGGCGTGGTCACCGGACCCGGCGGTCCCGAAGCCGGCGTCTGGGTGATCGCCGAGACGACCGACCTGCCGACGAAGTTCGTGCGCATCGTCGTAACCGATGACCGCGGCCGGTACCTGCTCCCCGACCTCCCCAGCGCCAACTACTCCATCTGGGTGCGCGGCTACGGACTCGTCGATTCGCCGAAGTCACGCTCGACGCCGGGCCGCTCCGTCAGCCTGACCGCCATCCCGGCGCCTAACGCCAAGGCGGCCGCCGACTACTATCCGGCCGGGTACTGGTTCTCGCTGCTGCAGGTTCCGGCGGCGAGCGAGTTCCCGGGCACGGGTCCCGATGGCAATGGATTCAGCACCAGCATAACGAGCCAGGCGGCCCTTCTCCGCAACCTCAAGTCGGGCGGCTGCTGGGCCTGCCACCAGCTCGGCAACAAGGCGACGCGCGAGATACCGGCGGCGTTAGGCACATTCGAGTCACACGCCGCGGCCTGGGACCGGCGCGTTCAGTCGGGCCAGGCGGGCGGCGGCATGACGACGAGCCTCAATCAGTGGGGCCGCCAGCGCATGCTGGCGATGTTCAGCGACTGGACGCAACGCATCGCCGCCGGCGAACTCCCCCCAACGCCGCCCCGGCCCACGGGCATCGAGCGCAACATCGTGATCACCCAGTGGGACTGGGCCGATCCCAAGGTCTACCTGCACGACGTCGTTTCAACCGACCGCCGCAATCCCACCGTCAACGCCAACGGCCCCGTCTATGGAGCCCTGGAGGCGAGCGCGGACTACACGCCGGTACTCGACCCGGTCAGGCATGTCGCCAGCAAGGTGCCGTTGACGGTGCGCGATCCGGCGACACCGCCGACCTCGCCCCAGATGCCGGCGCCGTCACCCTATTGGGGCGACGAAGTGCTGTGGACGAGCCGGAACAACGTCCACAATCCGATGCTCGATGAACGGGGCCGCGTGTGGCTGACGTCCGCCGTGCGTCCCATTGCCAACCCGCCGATGTGCCTTCAGGGATCGACGCATCCATCGGCGCGACTCACGCCGGTCGCCCGGTCCGGCCGGCATCTCGCGATGTACGACCCGAGGACACAGAAGCTGACGCACATCGGAACCTGCTTCAGCACGCATCACCTGATGTTCGCCGAAGACGCCAACCGCACGCTGTGGACGAGCGGCGGCGGATCGGTGGTCGGCTGGCTGAACACGAAGCTCTTCGACGAGACGGGCGACGAAGAACGCGCCCAGGGATGGACGGCGCTCATCCTCGACACCAATGGCAACGGCCGGCGCGATGAGTATGTGGAGCCTGGCCAGCCCGTCGACCCCACGAAGGACAAGCGCCTCGGCGCCGGCTTCTATGGCGTATCTCCAGCCCCCGACGGATCCGTCTGGGGATCATCGTTAGGCTTCCCGGGCTCGGTCATCCGGTTGACCCCGGGCGCCAATCCTCCGGCGACCGCCCTGGCCGAGTACTACGAGGTGCCGTACGGCAACCCGGGGGCATCGATCCAGGGTGCGTTCTCGCCGCGCGGCTTCGACGTCGACCGCAACGGTGTGGCATGGGTGGCGCTGGCGAGCGGACATCTCGCGAGCTTCGATCGCCGGAAGTGTCGCGGCCCGCTGAACGGCCCCGCCGCGACGGGCCAGCACTGCCCCGAAGGGTGGAGCTTCTGGGCCGAGCCACTGCCGCAGATGAAGGGCGTCACCACGCCCGGCAGCGCCGAGGCGAGCTATTACACCTGGGTCGACCAGTTCGACACGTTTGGACTCGGCGCGAATGTCCCGATCAACACCGGGAACGCGTCGGAAGGACTGCTGGCGCTGAAGGACGGCCGCTGGGTCGTCATGCGCGTGCCGTATCCGCTCGGCTTCTTCACCAAGTGGATGGACGGGCGGATCGATGACCCCAACGCGGGCTGGAAAGGGCGCGGTCTCTGGGCCACCGTCAGCACACGTGCGCCCTTCCATATGGAAGGAGGCAAGGGCACGACGAGCAAGGTGATGAAGTTCCAGCTCAGGCCAGATCCGTTAGCGAAGTAAGTTCAGTCTCCTGTCAGGACGGCACCACTCACACAACAGGCTCTCATGGCTCGGTCTCTTCAGATGCTCGTCGCGCTCGGCGTGTCCGCGGGCCTGGCTTCAACCGGAGTCGCACAAACGTCCGATCCGGTGCGCATTCGCGCCGCCGTCGACTCGATGGTCGGAGCGGCGCTCACCGGCGGGCGCGCGGCGGGGATGTCGGTGGGCGTGGTCCGCGGCACGGACACGCTGGTCCTCAAGGCCTACGGTTCCGCCGATCTCGAGCTCGATGTCCCCACGCCGGAACGCGCGATCTACGAGATCGGGTCGGTCACGAAGCAATTCACGTCGGCGTCCATCCTGCTGCTCGTTGAGCGAGGGAAGCTCTCGCTGGACGACGCGCTCACGAAGTACCTGCCGGACTACCCGACGCAGGGCAATACAGTCACGATCCGACGGCTGCTCGACCACACTTCCGGCATCGCCGGCTACACCGAGATGCGAGCCTTCGGACCGCTCATACCACTGCGCCTGCCGCGCGACACGCTCGTCAAGCTCTTCTCGCGCGAGCCGTTCAAGTTCAAGCCCGGCGAAGCGCTCGCCTACAACAACTCGGCGTATTTCCTCCTCGGCCTCGTGATCGAGAAGGTCACTGGGGGAACGTACGGCGATTTCGTGAAGACCAACCTGTTCGACAAGGCGGGCATGGTCGACTCCCGTTATTGCAGCGAGCGAGACATCACCAAGCGCCGCGCGCACGGATATGAATTCGGCCAGGGCGGTCTCGCGGTGAAGTCGCCTCTGAGTCATGCATGGCCGTATGCCGCCGGTTCACTCTGCTCGACGGCCTGGGATCTCATGGCATGGTCGCGGGCGCTGCACGGCGGGAAGATCCTGACTCCGGCGTCGTACCGGTTGCAGACCACGCCAACGAAGCTCAATGACGGTACGCCCGTTCGTTATGCGATGGGCCTGATCAACGATTCGATCGGCGGCCGTCATGCGATTTACCATGGAGGGGGGATCAACGGGTTCCTTACCGCCATGGCGTATTTCCCGGATGACCAGTTGACGATCGCGGTTCTGGTAAATTCGACGGGGCCGGTCTCGCCAGATGCGGTTCTCAACTCCATCGCCGACGTCATTCACGGGCGGCCCGCGACACCGGCGCCGGTCGCTCTCGAGCATCCGGCATCCGACTATGTCGGCACGTACCGCGGCGCAGGGCGCGGGGACTCACTCAATGTCGCCGTCATCACCGATAGCACTGGCGTGCGCTTCAGACTGGGCAACGCTCCGCAACCAGGACCCGCGGCTCGTTATGTGGGGGGCGATACGTTCATGATGGGCCGGAACCGGTTCACGTTTGTTCGTGAAGGCGGCAAGGTCTCCGCAATTCGCGCCGACCTTATCAGCGTCGTGACGAAACTGGTGAGGACGCCTTAGGGTAGAAGTCCGGCTTCGGCGCGTGGCACTCACGGACGAGCAAGCGACTTACGGAATACGACCCTTGAGCTGGTCGTAAACGCGGCGGATTGCGATCGGGGCCTGTTGGGCTGCGAGAAACCAGTCCCCGTACGGGCCCCAGCTCGCCGCCTTTACCGCGTCCTCCTGCGAGAGGCCGAGTCCGTGCAGCCGCTTTGCTTCCGCGGTCACGGCGACCAACGCCTGGCGAAACGCGACCAGTTCCTCGCGCGACACTGCCGGTTCCTCGATGAATCCGTGTCCCGGCACATAACGAGCTACGTCCATGGCCAGCGCGCGATCGATTACCCGAACCCAGTCATCGGGATACGCCGAGCGCATGGCCGGAAAGACCCGATTGAGGTACGCCTCGCTCATGAAGAGGATCTTCTCGCGCGGCAGGTGAACCATCAGGTCACCGCCGGTGTGCGCGCGGCCCAGGAAGAGCACGTCCACCGTGATGCCACCGAGGTCGATCGTCTCGCGGTCGCTCGTCATGGCGACAGGTGGCACCACGACGACCCGCGGTGATTGACTGCTCCGGCCGCCTGGTGCGGCCGCAGTGGAGTCGCGGACGAGCTGCGCGCGGGACGTCGGGTGGACGATGTACCGAACGTCCTTTGGGAGGACCGAGTTCCCCGCGGTATGATCGCCGTGATCCGACCCGACGACGTACCAGCGGATCGGCAGCGGGGTTACTGAGCGAATCCGGTCCAGCATGGTCTGCGTGGCCGCCGCACTTCCCTGCCCGTCCGCGATCAGGACGCCGCTCTGACCCACCACGAACAGGCTCACCGTCGTGAAGCCAGGTTGCCGGATCTCCTCGTATCCGTAGACGTTGTCGGCGAGACGGATGATGCGGGGAAACTCGCTGAGCAACACACTGCGCGCCGCGGGGTCAGCCGTGCGGACCTGCGCCAACATGGCCACCGGCGACAGCAGGACCAGCGCCAGAACTGTTGCGCCGCATTTCGCTGCCCGTTGCCCGTTGCCCGCTGCCCTGTCAGTCACGTTTCACCACCGGCGGTCCGTCCGGAATCAGCCAGTGGTACGTGACACCCTTTGTCTTCTCGGCGAACTCCGCTCGCAGCGCCATGCGTAAGGCTTCGTCGGCGAAGACATCCACGGCGGTCGCGGCCAGAGTGTTCGCCGCCATCATCATGCCCTTGTGCCCGATCGACATCCCGCTGCTGGCAACCACCGGCCAGGCATGCCACGGAACGCCGAAGGGTGCTGTGGCTCCATAGAAGTGGAGCGTCGGCACGACGTAGCTCACGTCACCCACGTCTGTCGACCCGCCGGGCGGATCAGGCAGGATCGGCGCCAGCGGAGCGAGTTCCGCCCTCATGCCGACCTGGGGCTGACCGGTGTTCGCCTGGAGCGTTCGCGCGAAGGTCTGCTCGGCCTCCGTGTACGTCGGCGCGCCGATCCAGGACAGGTTGTCGTGAAGCAGCTTGAGACCTCGGTCGAGGATGATCATGTCGCTCGAGCCCGTCTGCACAGTGACCGTCTGCTCGACGCCCGCGATCAAAGCCGCGCCGCGCGCGATCTCCCTCACTCGCGCAAAGACCGTATCCACGCCGGGGCGCCGAGAATCCCGCACCCAGGTATGCACGCGGGCATAGTCGGGCACGACGTTAGGCACGTCACCGGCGCGCTCGACGGTGTAATGCATCCGGACCGTGGGTCGGACGTGCTCGCGCAGGAGATTGATGCCGTGCGTGAAGGCCTCCGCGGCATCCGAAGCGCTGCGCGCGTTCCATGGGTCGGCGGCCGCGTGCGCGGTCCGTCCGTGGAACTCCACCATGAACTGTACGATCGCCTGTGCGCCCAGGTTGTCGACCGTGGTCTTGTCATCCGGATGCCAGGCCAGCGCGACATCGACATCCTTGAAGAGCCCCTCGCGGATCATGTAGATCTTCCCACCAACCGACTCCTCGGCGGGAGTCCCGTAGAAGCGCACGGTGCCCTTGAGCGTCCCGGCGGCGATCATCTCCTTGATGGCGACGGCGGCGCCGAGGCTGGCGGCGCCGAAGAGGTTGTGACCGCAACCATGCCCGGCTTCGCCGGCGTGCAGCGCCTCGCGGGTTGGAACAGCCTTCTGTGAAATGCCGGGTAACGCATCGAACTCGCCCATGATTCCGATGATCGGGCGCCCCGATCCATAGCTCGCCACGAACGCTGTCGAGATCCCCGCCACTCCGCGCTGGACGGTGAACCCCTTCGACTCGGCGTACCTGGCCAGCACCTCCGCCGATTGGGTTTCCTCGAGTCCGACCTCCGCAAAGCCCCAGATCTCTTCACTCAACAGGATCAGGTCGGCGCGCTGTTTCTCGACGAGGGCAACCGCCGACTGCTTCATCGGACGGGGCGCCTGCGCGGAAACGGCGATTGGCAGCAGGAGGCACAGCGGCGCCAGCAATAGTAGTGCGAGGCGGCTCATGCGGTTCATGATGACGTGACTCGGTGATTCGTGGCTCGGACGGGCGGATTCCGGGACCCCGAAAGTACCACCCGCTGCTCGCGCCGACCACAGTCGGGACTGTAGGTTCGAGGCGTTCTCCCGTTTCCCGGGGGCGGGTTTCGAGCCTCCGACTCCGACCGGACAGCGTCATATGAGTCTCTTTCGCGTAACCTCGGCGGCCCTGCTGCTGCTGGCGACAACCGAGCTCACGGCCCAGCGTCGGCCCGCGCCGCCAGCAACGGCTCCCTTCTCGGTCGTTGAGGCGTCGATCTCCGACATTCGTGCCGCGCTCGAGCAGAAGCGCACCACGTCCCGCGAGAACGTGCTGCAATACCTGACTCGGATCGCGAAATACGAGGATCGGATCAACGCGATCATCACCGTGAATCCGAACGCCCTTGCCATCGCGGATTCGCTGGATCGTGAGCGGGCCGCCGGGCGCATTCGCGGGCCGTTGCACGGGATACCGGTAGCCCTGAAGGACAACATCCATACCACGGACATGCCGACGACCGGCGGGGCACTGGCGTTCGCCGATCTCGTGCCGCCTTACGAGGCCACGCTCACGAAGAACCTGAAGGACGCCGGCGCAATCATTCTCGCGAAAACCCAGCTCACCGAACTGGCGAACTGGGTCGCGTCAGGCATGCCGACCAACTACAACGCGCTCAACGGCTACGGGTTCAATCCGTACGATCCGCGCCGCGACCCGCGCGACAACTTCTTTGACGGACGGCCGGTGCTGGCCACTGGTGGATCCAGTTCGGGCACAGGCACCAACGTGAGCTTCTGGATCGGGAACGTGGGCACGGAGACGTCGGGTTCGATCCTGAGCCCGTCGCACCAGAACATGCTGGTGGGCATCAAGCCGACCGTCGGCCGCATCAGCCGGTATGGCGTCATTCCCATTTCGGCCGATCAGGACACACCGGGCCCCATGGCGCGCACCGTATCTGACGCGGCGATCATGCTGGGCGCGATGGAGGGCGCGCAGCCCGACCCTAACGATGAGGCGACGCGCAAGTGTCCGCCCCCGGCCGGGCGGGACTACACCCGCAACCTGAACCCGGACGGGCTTCGCGGCGCGCGCATCGGCATTCCGCGCGCGTTCTTCTACGACCGCGTCACGCTGCCGGGTGCTCAGCCGCGCGGTGGACTGAATGATGCCCAGCGCGTGGTCATGGACTCCGTGATCGCCGTCCTGAAGCTTCGCGGCGCCATCATCGTCGATCCGGCGGACATTCCCAGCGTGGTGGACACCGTCGCTGGCAACAACTTTCTCAACTGGAGCGTCTGCAGCGGGCTGGAACAGGCCAAGGGGCGCGATGCGGCCTGCTCGATCGCGTTCAAGTACGGCATGAAGCGTGACTTCGATGCCTGGCTGCGTTCGTTAGGCGACAAGGCGCCGGTGAAGACCTTGACCGAGCTGCGGCAGTGGAACATCGCGCATCAGCGCGCTGGGGCGATCAAGTACGGCCAGGCGAACCTCGACGTGTCCGACGAGATGAACCTGCAGGCTGACCGCGCGAAGTATGAGGTGGATCGGCGGAAGGACATCCTGTTGTCGGCGACGCATGGCATCGACGAAGCGGTTCGCACGCACCGCCTCGACGCCCTGCTCTTCCCCGGCGTGAGCAGCGCCAACATCGGCGCGCGGCCGGGCTATCCGACCATCACGGTGCCGTACGCGTTGCTGCCGGTTCCCGCGGGCACGGGAGCGAATGCGTTTCCCGCAGGGTTCACGCCACGGCCTGCACCCTTCGGTGTCAGCTTCACCGGCCCCGCGTGCAGCGAGCCGAAGCTGATCGAGCTGGCGTTCGCGTTCGAGCAGGCGACGAAGAAGCGGGTGGCGCCGCCGCTGTTCCCGTAGACGACCTGACCCTCACCCTCGAGTCAGCTCTCCCGGCGGTCGATTTGACTTTCCTCCGACCGGCAGCGACGGCGGAGGGATGCGCCGATGGCACCGTGACACTCGCGGCCCGCCGCGCCGCGGGCGTGGATCCCCTGCTGGCCATGCGCTCGGAGTGAGCGGGTCGGCCTGGTCGAGGATGGCTTCGGCGGCGCGGGCGCTCAGCGCGAGCGTTCGCGTCGACGACGCGCGGACACGGCGCGGCCATCGCGGGCGAATGGATCTTTCGCGAGATGAGACCTGCTGCCGATCCGTATCGATTCTGGCTCGTGTACGATGAAGCGGCGAACCGACCATCTGAACTGCCACGCCTCTCGAGAATCGCGCCGGATCTGATTCGACGCCTCGCAAAGTCGGCGGAATAGTTGGACAGGTCACACAGCTGGCTCTGGCAAAGGCGACGTTCACACGACAGCATTCAGGTCGCTCAAGTCCGCTACCGCGCACCCTCCCGAGCCAGCGAATGACCGATCTCCGCACCACCCTGCAACAGTCACTCGGCGGTGCCTACACGATCGAGCGGGAACTTGGCGGCGGCGGAATGTCGCGGACGTACGTCGCCGAAGAGACTTCGCTTCATCGCCGGGTCGTCGTGAAGGTCCTTTCACCAGATCTCGCCGCCGGTGTATCGGTGGACCGCTTCAAGCGCGAGATCCAGCTCGCCGCCGCGCTCCAGCATCCGCACATCGTGCCGGTGCTCTCCGCGGGCGACACGAACGGGCTCCCGTACTACACGATGCCGTTCGTCGCGGGCGAATCGCTCCGGGTGCGGCTTGCCCGCGGACCGTTGACAGTCACCGAGGCGGTCGGCCTGCTGCGCGACGTCGCGAAGGCGCTCGCGTTCGCCCATGCGCACGGTGTCGTCCACCGCGACATCAAGCCCGACAACGTCCTGCTGGCCGGCGGGTCGGCGACCGTCGCCGACTTCGGCATCGCGAAAGCCATCAGCGCAGCCCGCGCCGGCACCCCCAATGCGACACTGACGCAGGTTGGTACCTCGCTCGGCACACCGACGTACATGGCGCCGGAACAGGCGGCCGGCGACCCCGACACCGACCACCGCGCCGACATCTACGCGTTCGGCGTGATGGCGTACGAGATGCTGGCCGGTCAGGCACCGTTCCATGGGTTGACGCCGCAGAAGCTGCTGGCGGCGCACATGGCCGAACGCCCGCGCAACATCGGCGACGTCCGGGGCGACATCCCGCCGGCGATGTCCGAGCTCGTTATGCGCTGCCTCGAGAAGGAAGCGTCGGCCCGCCCGCAGAACGCCACCGACATCGTCCGCTACCTCGATACCGTCACCAGCGGAAGCGGCCAGACCGCGAGCGCCGCGGTGCTCCTCGGCGGTCAGGTCAGCCTGCAGAAGGCGCTGGCGATCTATGCCGCGGCGTCCATCGTGGTCGCGGTGCTCGCGAAAGCCGCCATCGTCGGTATCGGGTTGCCCGACTGGGTCTTCCCCGGCGCGGTGATCGTGATGGCGCTGGGACTCCCGGCGATCCTGCTCACGTACTACGTGCAGCGCGCGACTCGCCGGGCGCTGACGGCCACGCCGACCCTCACGCCGGGCGGCACGCCGCTCGGTCAGGGAACGCTGATGACGATGGCGATCAAGGCCAGCCCGCACGTCAGTTGGCGGCGGACCGCCCTGGGTGGGGTTGGCGCCGTGGGGGCGCTGATACTGCTCACCGGCGCGTGGATGGGCATGCGCGCGTTAGGCATCGGGCCGGCAGCCTCGCTCATCTCGTCAGGCAGGATGGGCGAGCGCGAGCGCGTGATCCTGGCCGAGTTCAAGAGC
>Ga0209751_10004908_pt1 | contig 12710 bp, 9 predicted proteins | sample RifCSP13_1_FD_184019 | JGI IMG/M metagenome (GOLD analysis project Ga0209751, IMG submission 184019) | Soil microbial communities from Rifle, Colorado - Rifle CSP2_sed 13_1 (SPAdes) (version 2) | ecosystem: Environmental > Terrestrial > Deep subsurface > Rock core/Sediment | place: Rifle... | reverse complement strand
GAGGCAAGATCGAGCTGAATGGCCGCAACCTGCTGGGTTTGCAACCAGGGGACATGCGCAAGGTGTGGGGGCGTGAAGTGGCGTATCTGCCGCAAAACCCGCAGTCTGCGCTGAATCCCACGCTGCGGGTGGGGGACCAGGTCGCCGAAATATTGCATTATCAGCTCGGTATGGAGAGGATGGCGGCGTGGCGCAGAGCGGTCGATAGCCTGCTGGAGGTGAACATCGCCGATCTCGAACGGGTAGCCTCGAGCTATCCGCACCAGCTCAGCGGTGGCATGCAGCAGCGAGCGCTGATTGCCATGGCGTTGTGCAGCAACCCAACCCTGCTCATCCTGGACGAACCCACCACAAACCTGGACGTAACCACGCAGGCTTCCATCCTGGAACTGTTGGTTGAGCTGATCCGCCAGCGCCAGACAGCCGTGCTCTACATTACGCACAACCTGGCGGTCGTGGCGCAAATGTGCCAGCGAGTGGGCGTGATGTACGCCGGGGTCCTGCTGGAGGAAGCCTCCGCGGCTGACTTGTTCGCCAGGCCCCTGCATCCCTATACGCAGGGCCTGCTCAACAGCCTGCCGCGCCTGGGGGAGGGCAAGAGGCGCGCCCGCTTGCAATCGATCGCAGGCCAGCTCCCTGCACCCGGAGAGCGCCCCCTGGGTTGCGTCTTCCAACCGCGCTGCCCGCTGGCGATCGAAATATGCAGCCAAAACCCGGCGTTGAGCCTGCCTTCCGCCGGACGGCGGATTCGCTGCCACCGTTGGGAGGCGATCGGGAAAGGCGAAATAAGCCTCCCGGAAGCGCCTGAGATGGCAGGCCAGGGCGGTGCGGAGGCGGGTGTCAGGCAGGTCGCGCTCAGCCTGGAGGGAATTGCGGTGAATTACCCCCTGCGGCGCACGCTGCTCGATACCCTGCGCAGGAAACCGCGACGGGCGGTGAGGGCGGTCGATAAGGTTGACCTGGAGATCGCCTCGGGGAATACGTTTGGGCTGGTGGGTGAGAGCGGCAGCGGGAAAACCACCCTGGCGAGAGCAATCCTGGGGGTGGTGGATGGAACCGAGGGAAGGATGGAGTTGCTGGGCGCGCCGCTGCCAACGCGGCTGTCATCCCGCGAGCGGGAAGAGCTGCGCCGGGTGCAGATTATTTTCCAGAACTCCGAGGAAGCGCTAAACCCTCACCTGACCGTGGAGGAGATATTACTCCGTCCCCTGGTGACGCTGTTGGGGTTATCTCGCCAGGAGGCGCGTGGCAGAGTTCCGGAACTGCTAGCGGCGGTGCGCCTGCCACCCGAGTATGCCTGGCGCCTGCCCACTCAGCTCAGCGGCGGGGAAAAACAAAGGGTGGCGATTGGGCGGGCTTTCGCTGCCAGGCCCGACTTGCTGGTTTGCGATGAGCCGGTCTCCGCATTAGACGTTTCGGTGCAGGCTTCCATATTGAACCTGCTGTGTGATTTGCAGGCCGAAAAGCAGAGCAGCCTGCTGTTTATCTCCCATGACCTGGCGGTGGTGGGATACCTGGCGGATGTCATCGCCGTAATTTACCTGGGGCAGCTCATGGAGATAGCGGAGGCAGATGATCTTTTTGCGCCTCCCTTCCATCCATACACCGAGGCGCTGCTCTCGGCGATACCGACGGCAGGCCCGCAGGTCGGGCAAAAAGGCATCGTTCTGGGCGGAGAGATACCCAGTCCCACGGAGAAACCGGGTGGCTGCCCTTTTCACACCCGCTGCCCGCGACTGGTGGGAGAGATATGTAAAACACAGGCACCGCCCTGGCAGGCGCATGGTGGATCCAGCAAGCGCTACCGGTGCCATATCCCCTGGACGGAGCTGCAAGCCGCGCAGGGCGGGCCTGCAAACGGCAAGAAGCATACAGGCTGAGCTATGTACCGCTATCTCCTGCACCGGCTGGGATTTTTGCTGCTGACGATCTTGCTGACCTCGGTCATCATCTTCGCCATCACCCAATGGCTGCCGGGCGACGTGTGCCGGATTATCCTGGGGCGCGAAGCGGGTGAAAATGCGTTGAGCGCCTGCCGCCGGGATTTGGGGCTCGAGGCCCCTCTGCCGGTGCAATATCTGCGCTGGCTGGGGGACTTCCTGCGCGGCGATTGGGGGCAGTCGTACAGCACACGGACGGATATTTTCCCGCTGGTGATGCAGCGCTTGACCAACTCGCTGCGGCTTGCCGCTCTGACCCTGCTGATCTCTGTGCCGCTGGCGGTTGGGCTGGGCGTGGCGGCCGGGTTGAAAGAGGGCCGGTTGGTGGACAACCTGATCAGCATCTCCACATTATCCGTGGTTGGCCTGCCTGAGTTTGTCACTGGCATCCTGCTCATCCAGGTGTTCGCCTTCGAGCTGCGGCGCAGGGGGTTGCCATCTTTGCCAGCCAATTCATCCATCCGGCCCGAGGCTGGTTTTGTGGAGGCGCTGCCGATGCTGATCCTGCCCGCCTTGACGGCGACGCTGGTGCTGCTGGCGTACATCGCCCGGTTGACGCGGGCTGGAGTGGTGGAAGAGCTGAAACAGCCTTACGTGCGCACAGCCGACTTGAAAGGGCTGCCGCGGCGGGTGGTGGTGTTCAGGCATATCCTGCGCAACGCACTGCTGCCTACGATCACGGTGGTGGCAATCAGTTTCGGCTGGTTGATCAGCGGATTGGTAGTCATCGAGAATGTGTTTAACTACCCCGGGCTGGGCCGGCTGCTGGTGTTTGCAATCGACCGCCGAGACCTGCCCCTGATGCAGGCCGTGGCGCTGGTGACCGTGGTTGGGTTTGCCCTGGCAAACCTGGCGGCGGATAGCCTCTACGCGCTGCTCAACCCGCGCATCCGCTATATAGGTTGAGGTCTCTTTGGCCGCAGTTTATCCAGCCAGACTCTGAATTGACTGGGACTTGAGTAGTCGTGACTCTCGAGATAAGCCTCCGTTATCCGCCGCCCGGCGGCGATCAGTTCAGCGGGTTTATCGAAGACCCAAAAACCGGGATCCCAATCAGGCCAGAGCTGGATCAGGTGCAGACGGGCGTTGCGTGACCAATGGGCTGTCTCGAACTCTCTTTCAGACTGGCCCTTGATCATCAGGGCCATGGTCTGGGCGACGTATGCCATGATCCCGTTTCCAGTGATGACGTTTTTTTTCATCTGCGGGTGGCAGGTATGCAGGGCGATGATCTCTTTAGCCCCGCGCTCCAGGGCGATACGAACCGGCAAATTGGTAATCAGGCCTCCATCGACGTAGGCTTCGGTGCCGATCCGCCAGGGTGGGAATATAGGCGGCAGGGCAGTGGTAGCCATCAGGCCGTCCAGCAATCGGTCTTCAGGCTCATCGCCGAACACTTTCAGGGCGCCATCGGAAAGGCGCACAGCTACCACGAACAGGCTTGGATGTGAAAAATCCGTAAACCTGGCATCTGCGGGCAGGAAACGGGTGATGAAGCGCAAAAGATCGTCGTTAGCCAGCAGGCTGCTTTGACCTCGAACCAGGCGGAGCAGCGCCGGGAGCTGGTTGAGCGGCTTGAAGGAGCGGGGGGCGATGTCTCTCCACAGGCGGACCAATTGTCCCACGCCGTTCAAATCCGGCTGGCTTGCCAGCCAGGCGGCGTTCAAAGCACCGGCGGAAACGCCCACCAGCATATCCGGTTTGTGCCCATGCTCGAACAAAGCTTCCAATGCGCCAGCCTGCATGGCGCCGTAGTTGCCCCCGCCGCTGAGTACAAATGCTTTCATGATTCACCTCGGGCCGAGTTCCCTTAAACATGATATAAAATTTTGCCCGAAAAAGCAAGTGGCATAGCCAAACACCAGCAGGATGCGGGTAAAATTAACGGGGAATTCTGCAACGAAGCACTGTTCGGTAGAAAATGCCAGCATTTTCGGTGCGATAGGATTCCAGGAAATCGGGACTAACCTTAGCCCAACGTTGGAGGTAAATATGGCAGAAGCAAACGAAACTTCGAAAGCCGAGGAGGCGCAATATTATTCTTTCAAAGCTGAGACCAAGCAGATTTTGAACATCCTGGTCCATTCACTCTACAAGGAGCGGGAAGTATATTTAAGGGAGCTGATCTCGAACGCCTCCGACGCCCTCAATCGCATCCGCTTCGTGATGCTCACGGATCGAAACGTCCTGGACCCGGAGGCGGAGCTGTACATCCGCATTATCGCCGACAAGGAGAGAGGCGTGATCACGATTCAGGATACCGGCATCGGGATGACCCGGGAGGAGATCATCGAGAATTTGGGCACGATAGCCCAATCCGGGGCGCGCGAATTTTTGGAAGCGGTCAGGGAGAAAAAAGAGAACCTGGCTCAAATTATCGGCCAATTTGGCGTCGGTTTTTACTCCGTTTTCATGGTCGCCGAATGGGTCAGGGTCACTTCGCATTCGTATGAGCCTCGCGCCAGGGCGACGACCTGGTATGCGACCGGCGAGGACAATTTCCAGGTAGGGGCAGCCGATAAGGCGGAGCGAGGCACGAGCGTAGAGATCAAGCTGAAAGAAGAGGCGGCGGAATTCGCGGAGGAGAGCCGCTTGAGGGAGATCATCCGCAAGCACTCCGATTACGTCAGCTTTCCGATCTATCTCGGCGACAGCCAGGAGCAGGTCAACCAGCGTACAGCCATCTGGCGGATGTCCCGGCAGGAGGCGTCGGCGGAGCAATACGATGAATTCTACCGCCAGCTAACCCTGGATCTCGAGAAGCCGATCCTGCACATCCACCTGGTCACCGATGCGCCTCTGCAGGTCTATGCCTTGCTGTACGTGCCGGGCAAAGCCGAGCACGGCATCCTGTCCTTACGCAGGGAGGACGGTCTGAAGCTATACTCCAAGAACATCTTGATCGATGAGTACGCGAAGGATTTGCTGCCGGAGTATCTGCGCTTTATCCAGGGGGTAGTCGATTCGGAGGACCTGCCCTTGAATGTCTCGCGAGAAACTGTCCAGGCGACCGGGATGATCAGGCGCTTGCAAAAGATCCTGGGTGGGCAGGTGATCAAGGAATTGGAGGACCTGGCCCGGAAGGACGCCGAAAGATACCAGGTTTTTTGGCGGGAATTTGGCGGCTACCTCAAGCAGGGTGTGGCGACGAACCAGGCAGAGGTGGATAAAATTCATCCTTTACTGCGCTTTAAAACCAGCCTCTACCCGGACGACTGGCGCTCGTTGGATGATTATATTCAGAGCATGCAAAGCGAGCAAAAAACGATCTACTACCTTATCGGCAACGACCCAAAATCGATATTGCGCAGCCCGCATTTAGATTACTTTCAAAAGCAGGGGATAGAGGTTTTGTTGCTCACAGAGCCGATCGACAGTTTCATGTTGATGAGCCTGCGTAAGTACAAAGACTACGAGCTGAAAAACGTGGCTCTGGCAGCGCTGGAAGAGGAGGAGACCAAAACTGACCAGGAGGCTGACGAAAGCATTCCCAGGGAGAATTTCGATCAGCTTATTACCAGATTCAAGCAACAGCTAGGCGAACGCGTCCTGGATGTGCGCGGCACGAACAGGCTGGCAAAGTCCGTAGCCCGACTGGTTGACCCTGAAGGCAGCCTCAACCCCGAGCTGCAGCGGGTGTATAAATATCTGGAAAAGGATTACGAAATACCCAAAAAAATCCTGGAATTAAACCCTTCCAGCGAGCTGTTAAGGCGCTTGCTGGACCTGGACCCCGAAGCGGAGTTGCACCGGCTGGTCGTCGAGCAGATCTTTGAGAGCGCTCTGCTGGTGGAGGGCCTGCACCCGGACCCGGCGAGTATCGCGCCGCGCATCCAGCAGATCATGGAAGCCGCGCTGTCGAAGAGCCCTCCCAAGGTTAATCTCCCGGGGTGATCGCTTCGACGGGCTGCAATCTGGCCTGGCGGGAAAGCCTGAGCACGACCCCGGCAGGGAGGACGACGACCAGGGAGAGCGCCGCCCCAATCCAATAAGGCAGGGACGGGTTGAGGCTGAAGATCGCCCCGGCGATGGCTGTGCTGAAGATGATCGCCAGGCTTGCCGACGACTGGTAAACGCCCAACACGCCGCCCCGGTTGGTCTCTGCGACTGTGGAGGTAGCCAGGGACTGCAAGGGTGGCATCATTAATCCCCCACCCACAGCGAAGAAAATGCAGGAGACGGCAGCCGGCCAGGGGGAGGCGACCGCTGCCAGGATTGCCATACCGACCATGCGTAGAAGCGCGCCCTGGATGACCAGCAGGGCATCGCCAAACCTGCGTTTCAGCGGACCGATCAAGCGGGTCTGAGTGACGAACTGTCCCAGACCAACCACGGCGAGCAGCAACCCCACTCCCAGGTTGGTCGCCTGTTCGCTGTAAGCCCTGAATAAAACTGCCGACCCGTAAAGCGCAAAAGTGGACTGGAGCATACCGAACCCAAACTGCCCTACGAAAGCTACTATCAGTATGAGTACCAATGGATAGTTGCGCGCTACTTCAGCGGCAGATAAGTGCACGCGCCTACTCTCTCTGTCGAGCGCAGACTGGCGCTGCACGGTTTCATTCAAGAACATCCAGCTCATCAAGGCGGTGAGGACCGCAGCCAGACCGGCGATGACAAAAGGCACCCGCGGGCCCAGCCAGGCTGAAAGCAGCCCACCAAGTGCCGGGCCGAAGATAAAGCCGATGCCAAAAACCGCCATGATATATCCCAGGGCTTCGGTTCGCTTCTCGCGCGGGGTGATGTCGGTGACATAGGCCTGGGCGACGATGATATTTCCGCCGGTAACCCCGTCCACCAGGCGGGCGGCAAACAGCATGGCCGGCCCGCCAGCGATTGCCATCATGAAAAAGCTGACCGCCGAGCCAAGCTGACTGATCACTAACAGAGGGATGCGACCATACTGGTCGGAGAGCTGTCCCAGGAACGGGCCGGCAAAAAATTGGGTGAGGAAATACGAGCTGACCAGCAGTGTGACCGATGTGGGCGACATGTTGAACTGGCGCTCAGCGAACAATGGCAGGATGGGCAAGATCATGGCTGCCCCGGCCATCTGGACGAAGACAATGCTTAATATGGTGATTAAACGCCGGTCTGCCTGGATTATGGTCGGCATGTCTGGCTCGGATTCCTGTGTAGTGATGAAAACATGGTGTTCGTCCCTTTGCGCGGCCCGGAAACCGCGCACAATTTGTAGAGATAGTTACCGCCGGTCACACCGCCGCGTTTAACACGAGCATGATACCATAGAAGTAGCGGCGAGCGAGATGATGACGGTAACGTTATGGGTTATACTTATTCGAGAACCAGCCTGGTCATCTTCTTTTGCGGCGCGTACCTGGCGCTGATGGCTGCTGCCTGGTGTGCAGCTCATGCCACGGAAACGTGGGCCAGGGACTGACCGACGAATGGCGCGTGACGGCCTTTTTACTGGAGCTAAACGGGGTCGAGCTGGGGGATACGATCCTGGATGCTGATAACGCCGCGGGTATTTTGCTGAAGGAGTAAAAACCCTGACCGCCAGGAAAGCGGCCGGGTGTGTAGCCCTACGAGGCGGAGTCGAAGGGGTAATTTCAAGGGAAGCGGTGCCAGATGGTCGAAAGCGCGACGGCGAGGGCAGCAAAGAGAGCCCCAATAATCGAAAAGATGGCGCTGATTTCCAGGCGGTCCTTTTGAAGGACGATATCGGACGGCAAATTGACGAAAACATCGTAGAGTTGTTCAGCATCTTCGGCCCGGTAATAAGCGCCGCCGGTGAGTTCCGCCATTCCCCGCAAGGTTGGCTCATCCAGCATCAGGTAGCGGCGAAAGCGACCACCATCGCCAAATGCGCTTCCAAAGCCGCCACCCCCATCGAAGCTACGACCACCAAAGCCCTCGTAAAATATATCACTCCCCAATTGCCCTGGCGTGCAGACCATTTGCACCGGGTTGGTCGTGCCGAAACCGATGGTATAGACACGCACCCGCCGGTCAGCAGCCTGTTGAGCGGCACCCAGTGGCTGAGGCCCACGAGTGTTGGCCCCATCCGTCAGCAGCACGATGATGTCTGGCTGGTAAAAGTCAAGCTCGAGGGACGTCTCGTCGCTCTCAGGCCTTAGATTGACGCCGCTGGGGGCTACTGCTTCGTTTACCTCGGCAATAGCGTCGATGGCTTTGAGGGTCGCGCTGCCGATGGCAGTGCCGATAGAGGTGGTGATATTTTTAATGGCGTCTGTAAGGGCTTGTTTATCATAGGTGGGAGGCACGATAATTTCGGCAAACCCGGCAAAGGCGACGATGCCGATGCGAGTATCATCGGCCTGGTTTTCAATAAACGCCAAGGCAGCTTCCTGCGCCACCGCCAGGCGATTCGGGGAGACATCGGTGGCGCACATGCTGCGGGAAATATCCAGGGCCAGGATGATGGTGGTGCGGCTGAGAGGGACCTGAACTTCGGCGACGGGTCGAGCCGCAGCGGTGACCAGCGCAGCCAGAGCCAATAGAAACAGGACAAACGGCAAATGCTGCCGCCAGCGGGAGCGCCTGGGCAACGCCTCGCGAATGAGAGATAGGCTGGAATAGCGGACAGCAAACTTGCGTTTCCGCCGCAAAATCCAGATATACGCCGCAATCAGCAGCGGGATCAGCGATAGCAGCAGTAAGAGCCAGGGCCAGAGAAATTTCATTACGGCAGCCTCCCAAACCAGAGCAGTGACAGTGCCCCCCCGATGACAAAGAACAGCAAGCTAATTCCCGCAAAAATAGCGGTCACTTCCATCTTCTCCCCGCGTATGGTCAACTGCAAGTCCACGTTTTCATAGATTTCGCGCAGGGTTTCTTCATCTTCGGCGTGGTAATATGAGCCATTGGTCAGGCTGGCGATCTCTTGCAATGCCGTTTCGTTTAGCTGAGTCAAGATGTTGAAGCCTTCGATGTGCAAAATGGCGCCCTCTGGGCTGCCAATACCCACCGGGTAAATGCGCACCCCCGCCTCAGCAGCCAGTTGAGCAATTTCCAGGGGATCGGGCGATTCGGTGTTCTCGCCATCGGTGAGTAGAAGGACTACCGCGGATGGATATGCGCCGATATCCGGCGGCGACGCTCCTTCTTCAAGGGCTGCCGGGTCAATGGGTATCGGTTCTCCAGCGATGGCGTTGAGGGAACTGAAGATGCCCTGCGCCAGCGAGGTGGCCCCTTGGGGGCTGAGACGATCGATGGTAGCTAACGCGGCGGCTTGGTCGTAGGTCGGCGGCTGGACGACGATTCCACCGTTGCTGAAGGCCACTATCCCGATCAGGATGGTGCTGGGCTGGTTTTCAACGAAGGTCCTGGCTGCCGCTTTGGCCGCTTCAATGCGGGATGGTTTCAAATCATCGGCTCTCATGCTGTTGGACACATCAAAAGCAAGGATGACGGTCCCTTCCACGCGCGGCAAAGCAACTGGCATTTCAGGGCGCGCCAGGCTGAAGAATAAGAGCGTCAGGCCGGATAAAAAGAACAATGCGGGTATGTGGCGCCGTCTTCCCAGCCGGGCGCCAGAATTATTTTGTACCAGGCCCAGGGGTCCCAAATCGGTCGCCGCCTGTCGTCGCTTTCTGAGCAGGCGGATATAGAACCCCACAGAGAGAGGGGTAAACACGAGCGCGCTGAGCATCCAGGGCCAGATAAAGGACATAATCAAATGAGTGTTTGGATTACTGGCGGTTGCCTGCCAACTACCTTCTCCGCTTTTTACGCAGCGCTGCCATCCGAATGATTGCGCTGACCAAATCCTCTTCTGTGGATAGGGAATAGAGATCCACGCCAGCGCGTTGACAATTCTCTCTGAGGGTCCTTTCCCGGCGTTCTGCGTTCTCGAAGAAGCGGCGGCGAAATTCGGGATTGGCGGTGTCCACGTATAATTGTTCGCCCGTCTCAGAGTCTTCGACCACAATCAAGCCAGCGTCCGGCAGCTCAACTTCGCGAGGATCCCACATGCGAACAGCGATCAACTCATGGCGCTGGTTCAAAAGCGACAACGACGCCTGCCAACCCGGCTTGCTGATGAAATCGGAAATCACAAAGACCAGCGATCGCCTTTTCAAAGTGTTCAAGCCGGCATTGAGCAGGACACTTAAATCGGTAGTGGTCTTGATTGGCGCCTTTGTCTTCCTGAGCAGATCGCGGGTCAGGCGCAGCACCTGGTTCCGCCCCCCGCGGGGGGGAATGGTGCCTACAATCCGGTTGTTGTAGAGAATAGCGCCTACCCGATTGCCATTGCGGGTCAATAGCCGGGCCAGCGTGGTGACATAATCGATCAGCACCGTCTCCTTGGGCCGCCCAAGCGGGCCAAATCCCATCGATGGGCTGAGATCCAGCAGGAACCAGGTAGTGATTTCCCGGTCCTCAATATATTGGCGCACATAGAGGCTGTTCATGCGGGCGGTCACGTTCCAGTCGATGTGGCGAATGTCATCCTGCGCCTGGTACTCGCGCAGGTCAGAGAAGTCGATGCCCTCCCCGTAGAAGAGGGTGCGATAATCCCCTTGCAACAAGCCATCCAGGCGGCGAATGACCTGCCAGTCGAGGCGGAGCAGAATGCGCTCAGGCGTTGAGGCGCTTTTAGTTTGTAACGCGGGGGCGGAGACGCTCATGCAAAGGGACCTCCGGCATGGGAACGGCGCTCAGAATGCGCTTGAGCAGCTCATCACTGCTCACGTTGTCAGCCAGGGCTTCGTAGGAGAGGACCAGGCGGTGGCGGATGACATCCAAGGCCAGGTCACGCACCTCCTGGGGCAAGGCATAGGTGCGACCCCGGACAAATGCCAGGGCGCGGGCGGCAAGGATCAGGTTGATCGAGGCGCGGGGGCTGGCCCCGTAGGAAAGCAAGGGGACGAGTTCGCCTTGCCCAACCAGGTGCGGGTTTCGAGTTGCGGCGACGAGCTTGACCGCATATTCGATCAGGGATGGGTCAACATATACGTCATCGGCCGCTAGCTGCAAGGCGAGCAACTGCTCGGTATCGATCACTCGCTGCAAGGTCTGCAGGGCGCTGGTCATGCGCTCGACGATCACAAACTCTTCGGTCTGGGTGGGATAACCGACCAGCACCTTGAGCATAAACCGGTCGACCTGCGCCTCCGGCAAGGGATAGGTCCCCTCCGATTCGATCGGGTTTTGGGTGGCCATGACCAGGAACGGGTTAGGCACCGGATACGTTTCCCGGCCAATGGTCACCTGCCGTTCCTGCATGACCTCCAGCAGAGCGCTCTGGACTTTGGCCGGGGCCCGATTGATCTCATCGGCCAGCAGCAGATTGGTAAAGACGGGACCAAAAGAGGTGTTGAACTCGCCGGTCTTCTGGTTGTAGATGCGGGTGCCGATTAAATCGGCGGGGACAAGATCGGGTGTGAATTGGATGCGTTGGAACTGCCCGCCGATGGAGGCAGCCAGGGTTTTAATCGCCATCGTTTTAGCCAGGCCGGGCACTCCTTCGACCAGGATGTGGCCCCGGGCTAACAGGGCGACAATCAGCCGTTCCAGCAAAATATCTTGCCCGACGATGATCTTTTTGACCTCGAAGAGCACTTTTTCCATCGGTTTTCCATTTTTGGTGGCTATAGATTGATCCATGATTTCTTCCCTTGGTGGTTTTGTGAGCGGGATGAGCCTTAACCAGTAAGCCCGTCTCGGCTGAATTTAATACGGCGGTCCACCGGCTACGGACACAGCCGTGCCAATCGGCACCGCAAAACCGATGCCTACGAAGAAGTTCTGCTCAGAGGGGTTGGCCAGAGCAGTTACGATGCCCACAACCTGGCCCTGCCGGTTGAGTAAGGGGCCGCCGGAGTTGCCGGGATTGACGGCGGTGTCAAATTGAATGAGCCCTTCCAGGCGTTGCCCGCTATCTTTAATCGGGATCGAGCGGTTGAAGCCGGAGATCACCCCGGCGCTCAATGAGGCCACCAACCCGAGAGGATTGCCCACCGCAAAGGCTTCGTCCCCAACCCGCATCGCTCCTGGATTCCCGAGCACAGCCGGGACGATCAATTCCGGCGGCTGGTTGGCTTGCAGAACGGCGATGTCGTTTTCGGGTTCGGCAGCGATGATCTCGGCGCCAGATTGAGTGCCGTCGGCGAACACCACCTCGATCTGAGTAGCGCCGGCCACAACATGGAGGGCGGTGAGAATATCGCCGCGCTCGTTGACAATCACACCGCTGCCAACGCCAAACATTTCCTCTTCTTCTGCATTTGCCCGCTGGGTGCGGATGAATACCAGTGAGGGTAAGATGATCTGGTACACCTGGGATGAATAGGTCGGCGGCGGCGTGGCTGAAGCCATTGCTTGTTGGACGCTTTTCTCAATTTCGTTCTGGCTAAGGGGGACAGGTGCAGGGAAGAGAAGGTTGTAGAGTAACACTCCCGAAAATGCAGCCAGGATGACAATAGCGTACAGCCATACACGCCGGACGAAACTCCTTAAAGTATGGGACCAGGATGACCATTTCCTGGTTACCGAGGTCTGTTTAGAGATTAACTCCTCATCCATCAGTAATGTCGTCTGGTAGTTCTTTGGGAATCGCCTTGCCCGGGACTTGCCAAGGTAACTCGCGTAGATCTCAACTGGTTGAAAACAGGACGATTAACGATTATATGGAATCAGGATTAAGGGAATATGAGTTGGGGAATAACTGAATATAAGAGTGAAGATCAGAATTGTAGCAGTTTTGCCACCGCATTATCCACAGGGAAATAAGATGCGAAGTCATAGAGGGACTCATCACCGTCGAGAACTTGCCTGACACGC
>Ga0209751_10004904_pt1 | contig 12714 bp, 8 predicted proteins | sample RifCSP13_1_FD_184019 | JGI IMG/M metagenome (GOLD analysis project Ga0209751, IMG submission 184019) | Soil microbial communities from Rifle, Colorado - Rifle CSP2_sed 13_1 (SPAdes) (version 2) | ecosystem: Environmental > Terrestrial > Deep subsurface > Rock core/Sediment | place: Rifle... | reverse complement strand
CAGCCACGCGCGCGCGCACGGCATCAAGGACGAGGTGTTCGCGCTGAACGACCTGCACGTCCACGTCCCCGAGGGCGCCATCCCGAAGGACGGGCCTTCCGCCGGGATCACGATGGCGACCGCCATCCTCTCGGCGCTCACCGGGCGCGCGGTGCGCGCCGGCCTCGCGATGACCGGCGAGATCACGCTTCGGGGCCAGGTGCTACCGATCGGCGGCCTCAAGGAGAAGATCCTGGCCGCGCGACGCGCGCGCATCGAGACGATCGTGTGCCCGAAGCTCAACAAGAAGGACCTCGACGAGGTGCCCGTGCACCTGCGCCGCGGCATGAGCTTCCACCTGGTCGACGATGTCGAGGAAGTCCTGGCGCTGGCCCTCGTCCCGCCGCCCGCGCCGAAGCTCGCCGCGGGCATGAAGACCCCGCCGCGCCCCTTCCCAGGGAGACCGCGGAGACCGGTCACCGTCTAGGGGCCAGGCAGCAGATCAGCGTGCGCCCTCGAAGGCGATCGCATCGGGGCTCGTGAAGTCCGAGAGCCGCGCGAGCTCCTTCCCGGTCGCGTCGTCGAGCACCAGCACGACCTGCTTCGCGAGCGTCCGTTTACGTGATCGGCCTGCGACGCAGGCGCCACGGAGGTGAGAGTGCGCAAGCAATGGCTTGGATGTCTCGTGGGTGGGGTCGTGCTGTTGGCGTCGTCCTCGGCCTGGGCGGGGCATCCGCAGGAGCGGCAGGGGTTCTGGATCGGCTTCGGCGGCGGCTACGGTTCAGCCTACGGCGAGGCCGATGGCCAGGACTGCGATGGCGGCGACCGCGAAGGCTCCTTCACCGGCTTCCTCAAGCTGGGAGGCACCCTCAACGATCGGGTGCTCCTCGGTGTCGAGGGGAATGCCTGGGTGAAGGAGCAGGACGGCCTCACCCTGACCCTCGGCAGCTTCACGGGTACGGTGACCTTCTACCCGCAGGCTTCGTCGGGGTTCTTCCTGAAGGGCGGAGTGGGCCTGTCCTACGTGGACACGGAGTTCGGCGACGGATCGTTGTCGGTGAGCGCCAGCAAGACTGGCTGGGGGGTGCTCGCCGGGCTGGGCTACGACCTGCGCGTGGGCCGCAACATCTCGATCACGCCTTCGGTCAACCTATGTCCTCGACACCGGGGCGAGAGCACTCGTTGCCCTAGAGCTGCCGTCCGGAAAGCGGCTTGGGTCGCGACAGCCGACGCCTGACGCTGCTGTGCCCCGGCTACGAGGCCGTGATCCAGGGGCTGCCTCGCACCGAGAAGTTCCCCTACCCGCAATCACGGCTCTTCGTGGTCGATCTCGCCGGGCCGTCGCTGCGGGCGACGCTCGACATGGGCGGCTGGAACAACCTCTACAGCGACGGGGCGCACTTCTACCTGCTGGATCCGGGCAAGCCGGACAAGAACCCGCAGAAGAACCGCAACGGCAGCGTCCAGATCGCGGCGCTCGAGCGCGGCGCCGTCGCGGGGAGCGTCGACGCCGGACGCGAGCCGCGCGGCCTCTACCAGGACGAGACCGGCGGGCAGGTGTTGATCCCGAGCGACGGCCCGCCCGGGTCATTCGAGGGCGAGCTCCGGGTGGTGCGCGGCGACAGGCTAGTCGGGAAGGCCCAGCAGTCCGGCGACCGAGATGTCTTCGTCTATCTCGGGCCATCGGATCCCGAAGCCGGGCCCGATCAGCTGCCAGTGGCGACGCTGCTCGGGCGTCGCGTCGCGCAGCCGGGGAAACCACTCTAGCGGAACACTGAGCGAGCGCCCATCCTCGAGATGCACCACGAAGGCATCATCGACGAACTCCAAGCCCCGGGCTCGCGCGTTGGGTGGACTAACGACCGAAGTACTCATGCCATTTCTCGATGAAGGCGGCTTGGTGCTCAAAGACCAGCTCCCGGATTCGCCGTAGCTGGCTCGGAGTGAAACCGTACGAGTAAGCGATTAGAACCGGCTGAAGCCAGACCTTCGCGGCGGCTCCACCCTTGCTCACGTGGACGTGCGGCGGCTCGTGTCCCTCGTTGCTGTAGAACCAGAAGCGGAATCCCTCGACCACCAGGAGCGTAGGCACTCGCTCTTTCTACCGCGTTTACCTGCCACACGAGGTCCATCTCCTCGGTCGATTCTATCCCACCCCGCTCTGCTCTCTCTTCGACCTTCGGCCACGTGGCGCCAACCAGCGCCTCACCGGACGCGCAGCAGCCCGCTCGTCGTCGCGAAGTTGTTGGAGGCGTCCCGGTCCTGCCCCGGTCCGGTGTGAGCGACGAAGGCGGTCACCGACAGCGCGTAGAAGCCGGGACCGACTCCAGGCGCGCAAGCCACGTCAAGATTGAACTGAAGCCTCTTGTCTCCCAGCCGCCGAATCTCCGTGGCGATGGCCGCTGGCACCGTCACGTTGCATCCGGGCGGCATTCCGGTCACGAAGACGCTCGCGCTCGACGACTCGCGATAGTTGACGAGGTTGAACACCTTGAGCCTGACCGTCAGCCTGCCCGAGCCGCCCTGAAGGGGCCGGACCACGACACGCGGCGCGTTCAGGATCCCGACCGCCAGGTCGTGGCCCGGTGTCGCGTCGCACAGGTCTCCCACACCGTCGAAGTCGCTGTCCCGCTGGTCGGGGTTGGGGACGTCGCGACAGTTGTCGAAGGCGTCGGGAACGCCGTCGCCGTCCTCGTCTTCACACGCGTCGCCCGTGCCGTCGCCGTCGCCGTCCTCCTGGCCCGGGTTGAAGGTGGTCGGGCAGTTGTCGCAGGCGTTGCCGCGGCTGTCGCCGTCGAAGTCGAACTGGTCCGGGTTGGGCGTTTGGGGGCAGTTGTCGCGCGCGTCCCCGACGCCGTCTCCGTCCGTGTCGACCGGCTGCTGCACCTGGAACACGAGGTCGCCGCCGCCGCCCAGCGAGCCGATCATGATGGAGTAGGTCTGCCCCGCCTGCGCCGCGAAGGCGAGCACCGCATTAGGGCTGGCGTTGCAGCCCAGCTGCGTCAGGGCTCCCCGCATTCCCGTGTGGACCGAGACCGTCGCGAAGTAGTTCGTGCCCATGGTGTTGACCTCGAGCGTCATGTCCTGCGTCGGCGTGATCGAGTACCAGACCGTCGCGCCCTGGCCCATGCAGAACGGGTCGTCGAATGCGGGGCTCGCCCCGCGCGTGTCGACGGTCTCTCCGAAAGGCACGCTCGGGATCACGCGCGCGTGGTCGAACTGGTTGTGGGTCTCGTCGGTGAATGGCGGCCTCAGGAAGTGCAGCTGGTTCTGGTCCGTGCGAAACGCCAGGCCGTCCGTTCCCCAGCCGATGAGACGGCTGGGAGTGCCCATCAGCGGCACGATCGGGAACGGCTCGCCGACAGGAGCCAGACTGTCCCGGTCGAAGGTGAGGAGCTGGTTCCCGCTCAGGAAGTAGACGACTCCCCCGTCGTCGTCCACCTCGACCAGCTGTGCCCCGGGGGGGCTCGCAATCACATAGCTGCCCACGATCACCAGCGCCTCGGGGTCGACCACACGGCCCGACGTGGCATAGATGCGTCCACCATGGAGCTCGATGTCCACGGAGAACCCGTCGATGAGGCCCAGCGTGGTGTCGTCGACGGTCACTCCGTCGGCGCCGACACTCATTCGGCGGAAGCCGTGCTCCGTCGACTCGTTGTTGTAGCCATACAGGCGTGACGGGTCGTCCCTGGAGAACTCGATCACGTTGCTGCCCGTGTGCCCCGGCGCCTGCTCCGGGCGTCGGACTCGGTTGTCGTAGATCGCCACACCTGCGTGGCGCGGGCTAAAGCCCATGTACATCAGCGACACGGCGATCACGTTCGACTGGCCCGGCTGCACCTCGATGTCCTCCGCGAGGTAGGGGCCAAAGAAGGGATCGCTGCCGAGGACAAATGGCGGCTCGGCGGTCCAGCTCGCCAGGTGGACGCGGGTGATCGAACCGCCTCCGGCGAACGCGGCGTACAGGTACTGCCCGTCGTCGGACACCGCCAGCTTCCCGGGCTCGGGCCCGACGAAGAGCGGCGTTCCGACGACGGTGCCCGAAACAGGGTCGACTGCCACGACGCTGTTGGGATGCTGGAACCAGGTGCTCGGCACGCTGGCGTAGATCCGCTGGCTGACCGGGTCGTAGACGATGTCGTTGGTCTTGAGAAACGACAGCCTCACCTCGGCCGCGCCGGCCGATCCCGCCAGGGCGATCACGCCCAGGAGCAACCGAACGACGAGTCCTCGAAGACGGGTTCGCCACGTCATCATGGCCTCCTCCTAGTGACCGGCCCGCAGGCTGCCGTCGGGCGGAGCGAAGAGCGGAATCAGCGAAATGTTGACGCTCGTGAAGGTCGTGCCCGGCACCGCCACCGTGAACTGCCGCGCGTCCTTGAGATCCGAGAAGCCGAGCGTGATGTCGATGCGGTCGAAGTCGTCGGAGTTGATCCGGAACAGGGCCGTGACCGTCTGGTTGCTGCTGGCGGCGACCCGGCCGTAGCCGGCGGCGCGGATCACGTCCGACCCGATCTCGTTTCGCTCGACCTCCCGGCCCGCAAGGAAGGTTTGGAAGCGCGCGAAGTTCCAGTCCGCGGTGCCCCCCGCGGTCTCGGTGATGCGCATCGGCGTCTCGAGGGCGAACCCGAACCGCGAGTCCAGGCTCGGGTGAATCACGAGCGCCCCGTTGCCCACGGCCGTGATCGTCGCGGTGGGAGTGGGCGGGGGTGCCGTGACGTTCGTGACACCCCCTCCCCCCCCGCCGCCTCCGCACGCGCTCAACCCGCCGACCAGGACCAACGCCGTCGCGGCCCGCATCGCGAACCCGTATTTCGTCATAGCTTCCTCCCGTTCGACCGTCCTGCACACCTGCGGATGGGCTTCGATCGACTGGAAGCTTTGACGGACGCCCCTGATCGGTTTCCCGGGTCTGGTGCCCAGGGAGGGAGGATCGCCGAAGGGCCCCTTCGATCTGCGACCTGGTCGGGAAGGCCGAGGAGCCCGGCGACCGAGAGGTCCTCGTCGATCTCGGGCCAGCGGATCCCGAAACCGGGTCCGATCAGTACAGGGTAGGCCCGCTCTTCCTTGCCGGTACAGCCCTTCGCGGAAGGAGGCCGCCGGAGCTCACGAAGCCGGCCCACTTCGACGGGTGGGCCAGGACGGGGTCGTTCCCCTGGAGGAAGGCCAGCTGCGCCTGCCGGACCGACGCCGCGGCGTCACCTTCAGCGAGGAAGCGCCGGTGAAACTCGATGAAGAACGCTCGACTGGAAGAGTCGTCTACGTCCCAGAGGCTGGCGACGACCATCGGCACGCCGGCCGCAAGGAACGGTCGCGTCACGCCCAGAGCGCCTTCGAAGCGCGACCGCTCACCCGTGGCCGTGCGGCAGCCGGCGAGCACGACCAGGCGCGTTCGCTCGAGGTCGCTCGAAATGATCTCATCGGAGCGAAGGACACCTCCCGTGCGGGCTCCGGGATCCGGAGCCAGGAGCAGACGCCCACTGCCGAGAGACTCGCCTTGAGTGGCGTGGCCCGCGAAATGCACGATGTCGCTTCGCCCCAGGCCGGCGAGGAACGCGCGCTTCGTGGCCGCGGCGTCCAGCAGCAGCTCGGAGTTCGCATAGAGCTGGGCGATCTCTGTCGCCTCGATCTCGGATCCTCGAAGGCGCGCAAGGCCCGATCCTGGCGCGAGCCGCGGATTGCCGATGGCCAGCAGACGCGGAGTGCGACTGCGCTTCGACCGGGCTTCGGCGGCGGATGCCTGCACGAACGCGGAGCCACTGGGTGACCGACCAAGCCGGTAGTCCTGGACCAGATATCGTCCGGTCTGACGGTTCCAGAGGCTGGCAAACGACAGCGAACGCAGAAAGGCGTCGGGAATGAGCACAACCGAATCGTGCCCCTCCAGAGCGCGAAGGCGTAGCCTGCCACTCTGCGCTCGAGCTCCTCGGGAGCGGCCGCCAACCGAAAGAAGCTCAAGCTCTTCTGATCCAACACCCACGCCACCAGGCGGTCCGGCAGGACGACGTAGTACAGGAGCACGGCACCCGCAGGCAGCTGACGCTGGAGCGAATCGGGAGCGAGCGGGGCCGGGCCGGTCGGGGTCGCGGAGGGTGTGCGACGCAGGCTCGCCCGTGGAAGCGAGCGCAGTGAGGCTGTGAGCTGCCACCCCCTGCTGCGCTCGACGTACTGGAGGGCGCGAAGTGGATCGTCGCGGGCGTCCAGCTGGAGGGCCACCATCTCGTCGAAGGGCGCCGCCGCCGCGTAGTCGAAGAAGAGCACCTGCTGCTGGGCGTCCCCGGGCGACCGTTGCGACTCGATCTGACGAATCGCCGCATGGAGCTCCGCCTCGGCCTCGCCCTCGCGGCCCCGCGTGCGCAGCACGCGCGCCACGTCTACGCGAAGGGCCGGAACAAGTGCAGGGACGGTCGGTTCGAAGTAGCGCAGCGCTCGCTGCAGACACGCGAGGGCCTTTTCCGGTTGCGTCGATTCGAGAATGCGCCCTTCGGCGGCATCCGTGAAGGCCTCGATGTTGTCGGCGTACGCGATGTCACCGGCGCCGTTCAGAATCGAACGGGCTGCAGCGAGATCGGCAGCCGCGCGCTCCTGTTGTCCGAGCTCGTGAAGCACTTGGCCGCGCCAGGTGAGCGCGTAGGCGAGCCGGTCAGGGCTGTCTCGCCGTCGGGTCGCGTCCGCGAATTCGGTCAGCGCGTGAACTGCACTCCTGGCGAGCTGGTCCTGCCGGCAAGCGACCGCGATCAGGAAGAGAGCTTCCTCCCGGCGAGTCGGCTGCTTGACCGTGTCGAGGAGGGCGAGCGCTCGAAGCCGCTCTCGCCATCCCGCACGGCTGTCCCCGGAGGCGTTCAGGACGAAGCTTAGCCGAAGGGCGACGGATGACTGGCTTTCGGAATCCCGTAGCCCGCGAAAGACGTCGCCGGCCCGTCGATAGTGCTGAAGGGCGCGGTCGAACTCGCCGGCATCCGAGTGGAAGAGCGCCGTCATCCAGAGCGCGCGCCCGCGGAGCCTGCCGTACTGCTTCTGCCGGGCGTCGCCCTCGATCCGGGTCAACTCCGGGAGGACCGAGGGATCTTTCTTGGGGTAGAGACAGGCGACGACGATACGCTCGCGAGCCCACTCCATGTACGGACTGCCGCCGTCTTGGAGGAGACGGCGGGATTCGCGAAAGGTGTCGCAGGAGCGTTGCCCAGCGTCCTGGAGGCGTTGCGCCTCTTGGAGGGCTTTATAGCCGAGGGCCTGGGTGCGGGGCGGGTCGCGGGACGGGCCGGAGGGGGGCGATGCCAGGGCGAGGGCGGCGTCGCGTGGCAACGCGTCGCCCGTCGTTCGGAAGATCGCCTCGCCCACCTGCCGGGTGCGCAGCGGAGGTGCGTTCGGGTGGCCGGTGAGGTAGGCGTCCGACCAGGCCGGGAGGAGCTCGGCCAGGAAGTAGTCGGCGAGGATCGACGGGGATTCGTCTGCGAGGGCGTCGATCGCCGCGGGGCCTCTTGCGAGGGCGGCGCGGGCGCGGGCGCGGTCCTCTTCGATCGTGGAGTGGTGGGCGGGGGGAAGCTCCTCGATGCGCTTCCGCGCTTCGTCGGCCCAGGGGGAGGTCGAGTCGCGCTCGAGGAAGTCTTCCCACGCCTTCTTCGCCGAGTCCACGAGGTGGAGTTGCTCGAGGGCGAGGGCGCGGTTGAACCAGGCTTCGGGTGGGGCGCTTTCAATCGCGATCGCCCTCTCGGCCGCCTCCAGCGCCTTCGGGATGTCGGCGGGCTCGTCGAGGCGGCTCGCGCGCACGAGGTAGGCCGCGGCGAGGTCGCTCTGAAGGCGGGCGTTCTTCGAGTCCTGGGCCGTCGCGGATTCGAGCGCCTTGACGGCCTTGCCGATGTCGCCCGAGACGAGGTACGTGACGGCGAGAGCGCCCAGGGCCTCGGGTGACGTGTCGCCTTCGGCTTTCTCACGGATGCGGGCGACCGCGCCCAGGACCGCCGGTGAGTGCGCGTCCAGGCCCTGGGGTCTGTCGCCCGAGCGCAAGATCACGAGGCGGCCGTGCTGGAAGCCTCCCGTGAGGCGGGGCTCGACGAAGCGCGCCGTGCCCATCGCCTGGGCCAGCTCGGCCACGAGCGGCGATGCCGGGCGCGCCGACCGCGCGTGCCAGAGCTGCTGGAAGGCCAGGAACACGCTGGCCGCGATGGCGAGGATCGCGGCCACGCGGAACGCGGGGCGGCGCACGAACGGCAGCACGAGGGGCGGAGTTCTTGGGAGCGCCTCCTCGGCTTCTTCGTCCAGGGCGAAGCGGAGCGTCTCGGCGAAGGTCTCGTGGCAGGTCGGGCAGCTGCCCAGGTGCTCGTCCATGCGAGCGGCCTCGGCCCCGGTGAGTCGTCGCTCGGCGTGCGCGGCTATCTGGCCCGGATCGGGATGGTCGCCTGTACTAGGCACGTTTTCCGGCTCTCGTGTCACGGCTCACCTTCCCGGCGGGCGGCCGTGTCATGCCCTTGAGACGGACGCGACGCGGCTTGTTCCGAAGCTGGGACGACATCTTGGATCCCGAAAGCCGCATCCCAGTCGAGCGTCGAGAGAAGCTCCCGGGCGGCCTCGGGACCGATGCCTTCCGCCTCGAGGGCGGCCCGCAGGCCCTTCAGGACGTCTTCCTTCTTTCGATACAGCGACTTCTGGTCGAGGCCGAGGGACCGGGAGGCCTCGGCCACCGTGAGGCCCGACTCGAGGTGCAGGCGCATGAAGACGCGGTCGGGCGCGGGCAGCCGCGACAGCGACCGGCGGATCACCGCGAAGGTCCGCTCGGCGAGGGCCTGGCGCTCGGCCCGCTCGACGGCCGAGGCGCCGCTGTCGAGCCGGGCGGGCTCGGAGCCGTTGCCGACCGGGACGCGTCCCGGCCGATACGGGAGCCTCAGGCAGAGCGCGTGAAGCGCGTCGCGCGTCTCGGTCACGCGCGGGTCGCTCTGGATAACACCGCAGGCCTCGTCGAAGCTCAGCCCGTCGCGGAACATCAGGCACTCGAGCCGGAGCGCCACCGTCCCCAAACGGCGCGCCTCGGCCGAGGAGCGCCACTTGCCGAAGCGCCGCACCTGGAAGTCCAGGTAGAGTCGGTTGATCACCGCTGTCAGGTAGGTCTTGAGCGAGCTGCGTCCCTGGAACTTGGCCAGGATCTCGTAGTTGCTCTCGACGAGTCGCGTCTTGACCACCGAGGCGAAGTCCTCGGCATCGCCTCCCCGCAGGCCGCGGCGCGCGCAGACCCACGCGATCACGCGCTCGATGACGGCGAGTTCCGAGAGGAACTGCTGCTCGCGAGTCATCCCGCTCCAGGCCGCGGCTCCCCCGCCGCTCCCGTGGCTATCCTTCCGGTGCGGAGGATGATACGGCGAAAGTGCACCGCCGGTGCTCGATCCCATCAGGGCAGCCCTCCCCTTGCCGGTACAAGAAGCAAAGGGGCCCGATCGTTACGCTCCGGCAGGATCGACGCGTGCGCCCGTGTTAGCCTGTTTGGATGAACATTTTGATGATCGGGGACGTCGTGGGGAGCCCCGGCCGCGGCATCCTGGCGAAGGCGCTGCCGCTCGTCTTCAAGAAGTACACGATCGACTACTGCGTCGCGAACGTCGAGAACGCCGCGGGCGGCTTCGGCGTGACCAAGGAGATCTGCGACGAGATCCTCGATGCCGGGGTGGACTGCCTCACCTCCGGCAACCACATCTGGGACAAGAAGGAGATCCTGGGGGTGGTCGACCTGATCCCGCAGCTTTTGCGGCCGCTCAACTACCCCGCCACGCAGCCCGGCCGCGGCTCGCACGTGGGCAAGGCGCGTCGCAGCGGGGCCCCGGTCGCGACGCTGAACCTCTCCGGCCGCGTCTTCATGCATGGCGCGATGGACGATCCCTTCACGCTCGGGCTGGCCGAGGTCGAACGGCTGCAGCAGGAGGCCAAGGTCATCCTGGTCGACATGCACGGCGAGGCCACCTCCGAGAAGACGGCGATCGCCCACTACTTCGACGGCAAGGTGACGGCCGTCGTGGGCACGCACACCCACGTGCCGACCTGCGACCACCGCGTGTTGCCGGGCGGCACGGCCTACTGCAGCGACCTCGGCATGACCGGGCCCTACGACTCGGTGATCGGGGTCGAGAAGAGCGTCGTGATCCAGCGCTTCCTGACCGCCATGCCCAATCGCTTCGAAACGGCCAAGGGCGACCCGCGCTTCGCCGCGGTCGTGGTGGACGCCGACGAGCAGACGGGACGGGCGCGCGCGATCGATCGCATGCTTCTGAGCGAGGACGACCTCAAGCGGCTCTAAAGGCCGGCTATACTCTCGGGCGTGCCGGCCCACCCTGTGAAGAGAGCCACAGCCGATCCGCTGGGATCCGTCTTCGACGCTCTGCCGATCGGGCTCTACGTGGTGGACCGCGAGCTCAAGGTGGTGGCGTGGAACCGCCTGCGCGAGCGCGGGCCGCTCGGGCGGCCCCGAAGCCTCGCGGTCGGGCGGCCGCTCCGGGCGGTGCTCGGCAAGGAGGGCTTCGCCGCGACCGAGCCCGTGCTGCGGCGGGTGCTGCGCAGCGGCAAGGCGCACGAGGAGATCGTCGAGACCTCGGGCAGCCTCTACCACGTGCGCCGGCTCCCGGTCGGGCGCGGCAAGCAAACGACCCACGTGCTCTCGTGGTTCGAGGACATCACCGAGCGGCGCCAGCTCGAGATGGGGCTCATCGCCCGCGATCGGCTCGCCTTCCTCGGCCAGCTCGTCTCGGGCGTCGCTCACGAGATCTCGAACCCGCTCGCGGGCATCGCCGGCTGCGCCGAGGCGCTCGCGTCGCTCGCGGCGAAGGGCGGGCGCGAGCAGCGGCGCGAGGCGCGCCAGTTCCGCGACCTGATCCGGACCGAGGTCGCGCGCTGCGAGCGGATCGTCCAGTTCCTGCTCGACTCGTCGCGCTCCGATGTCGGCGAACGGGCCGACGTGGGCGAGACGCTGGCGCTCTCGCTGCGCCTGCTCGAGCGCCACCCCGCGCTCGCGCGGCTGCGCGTGCGGGCCAGCCTGCCGAAGACGCTGCCCGCCGTGCAGATCGACCCGGGCTCGCTCAAGCAGGTGGTGATGGCGCTGGTGATGAACGCCTCGGCGGCGATGCCCTCGGGCGGCACGCTCAGCGTCGCCGCCACCCGCAGGGGGCGGGCGCTCCACCTCGACGTCGCCGACACCGGCCCGACGCTGCCGGAGGCCGAGCGCGCCCACGTCTTCGAGCCGTATGCCACCGCCGATGCCCAGCGGGGGGCAAACCTCGGGCTCGCCGTCGCCCGGGGCCTGCTCCGCAGCCGCGGGGGCGACCTGGTCTACAAGCCCCGCAAGGACGGCAACGTCTTGCGCGTCGTCCTGCGCGTCGCTACAGGGACACGATGAACGTTACCGGCTTCCGCGTGCTCGTCGCCGAGGACGAGCAGACGTTCGGCCTCACGGTCACCCGCTTCCTGCAGAAGGCGGGCCACGAGGTCAAGATCTGCACCAACGGCAAGACCGTCCTGAAGGCGCTCGACTCCGCCGAGTGGGACGTGCTGCTGCTCGACCTCAAGCTGCCCGACGCCGACGGCGTCGACATCCTGGCGCGCGTGCGCAAGGAGCACCCGGAGCTGCAGACGATCATCGTCACCGGCTTCGCCAACGTGCAGTCCGCGATCGACACGATGCGGCTCGGCGCCTTCGACTACCTGACCAAGCCCCCGAACTTCGAGGAGCTCGGGATGCGCGTCGAGAAGGCCGGCGAAAAGACGCTGCTCGAGCGCGAGAACCGGCGCCTGCGCTTCCAGGTGCAGCGCAACTTGTCGTCCGACATCCTGACGCGCTCGCCCGTGCTGCAGAAGGTGCTGCGCACGATCGAGATGGTGGCCGGGGCGCGCACGCCCGTGCTGATCGAGGGCGAGAGCGGCGTCGGCAAGGAGCTCCTGGCGCAGCACGCCCATCGCCTCTCGCCGCGCGCCGCCAAGGCCTTCGTGGACCTCAACTGCGCGGCGGTGCCGTCGTCGCTGCTCGAGAGCGAGCTGTTCGGCTACGAGCGCGGCGCCTTCACGGGCGCCGCGAACGAGAAGCCGGGCCTCGTCGAGGTGGCCGACGGCGGCACGCTGTTCCTGGACGAAGTCGGCGAGATGATCCCGGAGATCCAGTCGAAGTTCCTGCGCGTGCTCGACTCGGGGACGTTCTACCGGGTCGGGGCCACCCGCAAGCGCCGGGCGGACTTCCGCCTCGTGTGCGCCACCAACCGCGACCTCAAGAGCGAGGTGGCGGCGGGCCGCTTCCGCAAGGACCTCTTCTTCCGCGTGAACGGCGTCAAGGTGGTGATCCCGCCGCTGCGGGAGCGACCGGAGGACATCCCACTGCTCGTCGACCACTTCTCGAAGCAGCTCCCGAGCCAGAAGCGCTTCACGCCACAGGCTCTCGCAGCGCTGGGGGAGTACGACTGGCCTGGCAACGTGCGCGAGCTGCACTTCGCGATCGAGCGTGCGGGCCTGCTGGCCGAGGGCGAGATGATCGACGTCGCGGATCTGCCGCCCGAGCTCGTCGAGAAGACCGGCCGCGTGTCGGTGTCGATCCCGGCGGCGGCGTCGAGCGCCCCGGCCCACGCCGCGCCCGACGACGACCACGGCGACGACAGCGACGTCGGCCCAGGCTTCGCGCGCGTCAAGGCGGCGCTCGAGAAGGCCAAGTGGCGCCGCGAGAAGGCCGCGGAGATCCTGGGCGTCTCGCCGCGGACACTGTATCGCTGG
>Ga0209751_10004902_pt1 | contig 12719 bp, 12 predicted proteins | sample RifCSP13_1_FD_184019 | JGI IMG/M metagenome (GOLD analysis project Ga0209751, IMG submission 184019) | Soil microbial communities from Rifle, Colorado - Rifle CSP2_sed 13_1 (SPAdes) (version 2) | ecosystem: Environmental > Terrestrial > Deep subsurface > Rock core/Sediment | place: Rifle... | reverse complement strand
GGGACACGAACCTGGCGCTGGCCCCGGGGCGCCTCGCCCTCACATGGCGCAGCCTCGCGCCGGCGGTGGTTCTCCCCGGGGTCCGCGCGGACTTCCTGGAGATCACCGCCACGGCGCTGGACGCCCCCGTGACCCTCACGCGCCTCGCCGTGACCGCGGTGGGGACGATACTCCCGTCGAGCCTCGACGAGGTGCCACCCGAGCTCGTGGAGGCCGGGGGCGCCCCCCTCGGGGGCACGCGGACAGGCGGGAGGACGACGTTCTCCCCCGCGCGCCTCGTCGACGCGGGCACCTCGGCGACGTTCACGCTCTCCGCCGGCCCGGGGGCGGGCTCGGGGGGCCGGACGCTCGGGTTCGTCCTCGGGTCCGTGGACGACGTCGGCGTAGACTCCGGCTCCATCACCGCGGCCGCCCTGCCCTCCGCCCGCGGCCTAGCCCACGTCACCGCGCCGCCCCCGGGCACGGTGCGGATCGACGGCGCCTTCGGGGACTGGACGCCGCAACCGGTCACCGTCGGCGACGTGTCCACGGGAGGGAACGGGGACATCGACCTCGTCTCCGTGGCCACGCAGGTGCGGTCGCCCTCGCCCGGGACGTCGCAGGTCTACGCCTACGCGGAGGTCGCCGGCGACCTGTTCTCCGGCACCGCGCTCCCTACGAGACCGTTCAGGCGCTCCACCCAGGCGGTCGTTCCCGACGCGGACCGCGACACCGCGCCGGACCTCATCGACCTCTTCCCCTTCGACTTCAACAACGACGGCGTCCCGGACAACCAGACCGCGGGCGACGTGGACGGGGACGGCTTCCTCGATGCCCCCGCGGGCCCGGACCTCTACCTCCAGACCACGCTGCCCGGATCGTTCCCCTCCCCCTACGGCGGGAAGTTCGTCCGGATCTACATCGGGCCGATCGAGCGCCCGCCCCTCACCGGGGAGGACGCCCTGCGCGTCTACCTCGACGCGGACGCCGCTCCGGCGCTCGGGTACAGCGTCGGCACGATCTACGCGGACTACATGATCCAACTCCGGGGCAAGAACGGGAAGGTCCTCAACGAATCCCTCTGGAGCTTCCCGCCGACGGCCTCGCCCGGGAACTACAGCGCTTGGGAGTACGTCGGTCCCGCGGACTCGGAGAAGGACCTGGCCCGCGTCGAGACCCTCGTGACCATCCCCCGCGACCTGAACGCGACGATCGCCTCGGTGTACTTCGAGACGCAGGACGCGCGCGACGGGGACGACTTCGACCTGCGGCCGCTGACGCGGGGCACGCGCGGCGCCGACGACCCGGGAACCCTGGGGTCGAAGGAGTTCTCTCCGCTCTTCACCGGGACCGCGAGCAACAAGTTCCTCGTCACCGCGACCGTGGACTACCGACTGGACGCAACAACGAAGCAAATCGACATGCGGTTCAAAGCACGGATCGCGACAACCATCAGCTCCTTGCAGATCTACATTTCAGCGGACAACGGAAACTGGGCTGCGGACGGATACCTGCAGGCGGACGATGGCTCCGGCAACCCCACGGGTTCGAATCTGTGCTCATCGACGAATGCGTTCAACACAGGCACCCCTCCGTTCTGGTCCCAGGCGGCCTGCGTCGCGGGGGTCAGTGCGGGAACCACCTATCACCTCCGCATCGTCCCTACCACAGCGACCGCAACGAAGTGGTTTGAAGTACGGTACACGACCCCGAACAACCAGCTCCAGCCCTACGACGGGTCCGCCGACTCTGCGACGAACGTCCTGATAAGCACGAACACGGGTAGCAGCTGGACCGCACAGAGCGCCCAGCCCGTCTATCTTCTGGGCGCAGCGACGCCGCAGGGCGACCCCTACCACACCTTCTCGCAAGTCACGATCAGCTCAGCCACAGGGTACGGGAACAAGTTCACCCTCGGTGCTTCCGGAACATACTCCAGCTCGGAGTTCTACGTGCGGCGTTCTGCCGGATCCTCGGGGAGCCTCCAGCTCCGACTCCGCGACGTGACAACGAGCACGGACATCATCGGGGGCTCCGCGGGCGTGACCGCGAACCTCGCCGCGGGTTCCGTGAGCACCTCGTTCGCTTGGCACACCTTCCCGTTCAGCAGCCCCGTCACGCTCTCCAGTACGACGGACACGTACGCCATATGGCTGCAGTCCAGCATCGCGGGCACGGACTACCTGACGTACATCAACGTGGCCTCCGCCGCGACGAACCCCCAGGGGGGGTCCACGTTCGACGGGACGACGACGTTCCAGACGACGGTCACGGTCTCCGGCCCCTCCTTCGTGGACAGCACGAAAGACGACGTCCCGTTCACACTGGTTCCCGAGTTCTCGGACCTGGTGCTCCCCGTGGTGGCGACTCTCCTGGGACTCGGGCTGCTGCGCCGCAGGCGCCGGCCTGAGGCCTGACGCTCACTCGAGGGCCTCGAGCTGTTCCCCGAGCTCCGCGAACCGCGTCTCCAGGATCTCGAAGGCCTTGTTCAGCGCCCGCGACGCGCTGATCGAGCCGTCGGTCTCCACCGCGAAGAGGATGCGCGAAGGGTCCCCCTTCACGGTGAACGCACCGTGCCACCCGGCCTCCTCGGCAGTCTCGACGCAAGCCATGCACAGCGTGCACGTTGCTTCGTCCGTGACGACAACCTTGCCGTCGTCGTGGGCGAGGATGTCCACCGGGCAGACGTCGACGGGGAACTTCTTCCCGTCCAACTTCTTGTTGTCCACCTCGACGACCGGGTGGTACTTGTACGACACGCTCGTGACGGGCTGCCACTTCGCATGGTCCCGCCCCGTGCCGAGGATCGCAGTGGCGTAGATGAGCATGGCCTGGCCCTCGCCGAGCTCGACGAGGGGGATCTTGGGGTCCACGGGACGCAGCTTCACGTCTCCGATGGGCTCGAGGTCCCCCGAGTAGACCATCCCCGGGCCGCGCTTGTTCAGGCTGTAGATGATCGTGCAGCTTGTGCAGCCCTCGCCGCCGCACCCTTTGCAGGTGGCCTTGGGCACATAGAGGTCGAGGTCCGTGGGCAGGGGGACGAGCCCGAGGCGCTGCGCGATGATCTCGTCGAACAGCGGCGCGATGCTCTCGTACTCCTTCCCGTCCTCCGTGCGGATGGGCCCGAGGTGGAACTCCACGTCCTCGATGGCCATCTTCGGCAGGTCCGCGATGAGGGTCCGCCGCAGGGCGTTCGCGATCATGGGGTCCGTCTCCTCGAGGAGGAAGTGGAGGACCGGCTCCTTCTCCTCGATCACCTTGACCTTCATCTCAGACGCGCCTCCCGCGCCGGCCGCCCTTGGGCTTCGTGCCGTCGTGCGGTACGGGGGTGACGTCCTCGATGCGCCCGATGCGGATCCCGGCGCGGGCGAGCGCGCGGATCGCGGCTTGGGCCCCGGGTCCGGGCGTCTGGGAGCGGTTGCCCCCGGCGGCGCGCACGCGGATGTGCAGGGAGTCGATCCCCTTCTCCTTCGCCGCGTCGGCGACGCGCTCCGCGGCCCGCATCGCCGCGTAGGGCGAGGCCTCGTCCTTCGCCGCCTTGACGACCATGCCGCCCGTGCACTTCGTGATCGTCTCGGAACCGGTGAGGTCGGTGACCGTGATCACGATGTTGTTGTAGGACGCGAAGATGTGCGCGATGCCCCACTTCACGGCTGCTCCCCCTCCCCTCCGCCCGCCTCCGGCGCCGCGGGCCCCAGCGGGGCCTCGGAGGCCGGCGCCCCCGGCCGCGCGGGGTGGAGATCGTTCGCCACGGGCGAGCGCGGGTCGTACACGATGGCGTCCTCCTCCTCGCGGCGGACGAGGTAACCGGGGATGTCCACGCGGCGCGGCCCGACGGCCATGTGTCCGTGGACGATGAACTGCCGCGCCTGCCGCGGGGTGTTCGCGAGGCCCTTCACGTAGACGAGCGTCTGGAGGCGCCGCTGGAGCACCGCCTCCACGTCGAGCGCGAGGACGTCGTCGAGGCCGGCGCCCTCGAGGGGGAGCATGCCCATGCGGCCGAGGCGCGCGAGAAGCTGCTGCCGCTCGAGGTCGGCCTGGGGGTTCCCCGTGCGGAGGAGGGCCTGGAGGACGCGGGCGCGCGCGCGGAGGTGGGCGAGGAGGGAGCGCGACCGCCAGAGCTCCTTCTTGTTCTTCAGCCCGTACTTCCGGAGGAGCTCGTTCTCCGCCTTGATCCGCTCTCCCTCCCAGGGGTGGGAGGGGCGGGCGTACTTCCGGCGGGGGAACTTGGGGTCGCCCAGGGACTCACTCCTTCTTCTCTTCCCTGCCGCCCTTGCCTTCCTTCTCCTTGGCGGCGGCGGCCGCGGCCATGGCGGCCTTCTTCGTCACCCCGACGGTGAGGCCCGTGCGGCCGTTCGACCGCGTGCGCTGGCCGCGGACCTTCTGGCCCTGCTCGTGGCGGATGCCGCGGTAGCTCCGGATCATCTTCATGAGGTTCACGTCGTTCCGGCGGTAGAGGTCCACCTCCGCGCCGAAGACGTGGAGGTCCCCGCCGGTCTCGAGGTCGTGGGGGCGGTTCACCATCCAGCCGGGAACGTTGTCGGCCACGGAGGTGAGCGTCGCCCGGATCCGCTCGATCTGCGGCTCGTCGAGGTTCCCGATGCGCTCCCGCCGCGGGACCTGGGCGAGGTCGGCGACGGCCCCGGCCATGCGCACCCCCATCCCTTTGATCCCGGTGAGGGCGTAGATGACGGACCGCGCGCCGTTGAGGTCCGTGTTCGCGAGGCGCACGATGTACCGGAAGTCCTCCTTGACTCCCTCCAGCTTCTTGATCTGGGGAGCCTTCTTCTCCTCCTTCTGCGGCTCCGCTTTCTTCGGCCTCTTCTCCTTGGCCTTCTTCTCCTCGGCCGCGGGAGCGGCCGGAGCCGCGGGCTTCGGTTCCTTCTGGTCTTTCTCGTCCGCCATGGCGTGGCCTCGAAAGGCTTGCGGACGAGAAGGGGGGCGCTATTTAACCCTTGCCCGCGGTCACAGGCGCCGCGTCGCCGCGAGGACGCGGTACCCGCTCCCCTTGGCGGGCTCGCGGACCTCGTCGTAGACTGACTCGAGGAACTTGCGGTAGGAGGGCGCGCCCTGCTTCGTCCGCACGACCATCCAGAGCGTGCCGCCGTGGACGAGGTGATCCCGCGCCCGGCGCGCGAGACCCTGGACGACGTCCTTCCCCGCGCGGATCGGGGGGTTCGTCACGACGGCGTCGAAGAGGAGACCCTCCACCGGCCGGAAGCCGTCGCCGCGGCGGACCTCCGCGTTGAGGAGGCCGTTGCGCTCCAGGTTCCGCTTCGCGAGGGCGACGGCCCGGGCATTCACGTCGGTGAGCACGGCGCGCCCCTTCGGGGCCAGCGCGGCGCTGACGGCCCCGAGAGCCCCGTAGCCGCAGCCGAGGTCGAGGGTGAGGAAGCTGGGGCCGATCTCCATCGCCTCGGCGAGGAGCTCCGTGCCGCGGTCGAGGCCGCGCTTCGCGAAGACGCCGGAGTCCGTGAGGAACCGGAACTGGCGGCCGCGGACCGTCACCGCGAACTCCCTCTCCTCGTGGCGGCTCTTCGGTTCGCGGGCGAAATACTGCTCGGCCACGGGCGCCCATCGCGGACCGCTAGTAAAGAGCTTCGGACGCGACCGCCGGGGACAGGCCCAGCTCGAAAGCGTCGCGGCGCACAAGGGCGTAGCCCGTGGGGTCGCCCCGCAAGGCTTTTCACGGGGAGGCGATACGACCCCGTGCTCGGAGCGGCCGCCGTCGTGCGCCCCGGGAACGTGACCCTCTCCGCGGTGGCGGTGGCCATCGGGGCCGTCGTCGCGGTGGGACCGTCGGCGTTGCCGACACTCGCGGTCCCCCTTGCCCTCGCCGCCGCCGCGGCCGCGGCCTTCACCGCCGCGGGGAACGCCCTGAACGACTCTTTTGACGCGGAGACGGACCGGGTGAACCATCCGGACCGACCAATCCCCCGCGGCCTCCTGACCCCCCGGGGGGCGCTGGGCGTCGCCGCCGCGCTCTTCACCTTGGCGGTGATCCTCTCCGTCTTCGTCACCTGGGAGAGCCTGCTGGTCGTGCTCCTGAACCTCGCCTTCATGGCGTCCTACGAGGTCGCCCTGAAGGCGCGCGGCGCTAGCGGGAACGTCCTCATCGCCTACCTCGTCGGCTCCCTCTTCCTCTTCGCGGGCACCTCCACGTACGGCGGGGATGGGGCCGCCCTCGCGCGCGCCGGAGTGCTCGCCCTCCTCGCCGCGCTCGCCACCCTGGGGCGGGAGATCGCCAAGGACATCGAGGACGTCCGCGGGGACGTGGATCGCACGACACTGCCGAAGGCCCTGGGGTCCGAGCGCGCCGGGGTCCTCGCCAGCGCCGCGTTCGCCACTGCCGCGGGGCTGAGCGTCCTCCCCTATGTCCTCGGCATCCTGCCCCTCCTCTACCTCCTCATCGTCCTCGCCGCGGACGCCATTCTTATCTACTGCGCCCTTTTCTCCGCGAGCACGGAGCGCCGGATCGGCCGTGTGTCGAAGTACGGGATGGTGCTGGCACTGATGGCCTTCCTCGCAGGGGCGTTGGGATGACGGTGTGGGAGTCCCTCCGGTCGAAGCTCCGCGAGGGGAAGGTCCATATGACCCTGATCGACCCCGCGGAGCAGGGGTCGGTCGAGGCCGGCGAGCTCGCCTACCAGGCGGCGCTCGCAGGTACGGACGCCGTCATGGTCGGGGGGTCCACGGGCGTGACCCCGAAGGCCGTCGACGACACCGTCCTCGCCATCAAGGGCCGCACCCGCGTCCCCGTGATCCTCTTCCCCGGCGGCGCCGCCATGCTCTCCCGCCACGCGGACGCGCTCTATTTCATGAGCCTCCTGAACTCCCGCAACCCGAAGTGGATCGTCGGCGAGCAGCGGCGGGCGGTCCTCGTCGTGAAGGAGTGGGGCCTCGAGGCGATCTCCATGGGCTACGTCATCGTGGCCCCGGGGATGCGCGCGGGCGAGGTCGGGGAGGCGACCCTGGCGAGCCGCGACGATCCGCGGGAGGCCCTGGAGTACGCCCTCCTCGCGGAGTACCTGGGGATGCGCCTCGTCTACCTCGAGGCGGGGTCCGGGGCGGAGCAGCCGGTCCCCGCAGCTGTGGTCCGCGCGGTGAAGCGGGGGATTCACATCCCCTTGATCGTCGGCGGCGGCATCCGGACGAGCGCGGCAGCGCGGGACATCGCCGAGGCCGGGGCGGACATTGTTGTCACGGGGACCGTCGTGGAAGAGACGAGGGATCCGGCCCTCCTTGCGCGGATCATCGACGCCGTGAAGCTGCGGTGAGTCCATGGCGGTGAAGACGGCGCAGCAGGCGCACTCGGACACGACCCAGATCATGGCGCGCGTATTCAGCGCCCCGAAGCCCTGGTGGACCGTCGCCCCCCTCGTCGTCACGTGCCTCCTGAGCGGCCTCCTCGTCGATCCCTCGGCGGGGGGTCTCCTCGTCTACGGCGTCCTCGTCTTCACGATCCCCGCGCTCCTCGGCTCCCTCCTGACAAAGCCCCTCGCGGAGGTCCTCGGGGGCCGCACCTACCTGAGGCGCACCGTCCTCCTCTCGCTGGTGACGCAGTTCCTCGCCCTCGGCGTCCTCGGCGTCGGTGTCCTGGTGGTCCTCCTCGGCGCGCCAATCCCCCGCGACCGCCTCGTCCTCCTCGCCCTCGCCTCGTCCGTCTGGCTGCGGCAGGTCGTCCTCTCCTCGACCTCCCAGAGCAACCCGGGGAAGAACCTCCCCTCCATCCTCGGGCAGCCCTTGCTCGGCGTCGCGTTCCTCCTCCTCTTCGTCCCCTCGAGCGCGACCCCGGTGAACCTCCTCCTGACTGCGGCCCTATTCGTCGTCTTCCTCCTCTGCGCCGTGGCCTTCACCGAGGTCGCGAACCGCCCCCTGAAGACGTCGTTCGGCGTGAGCGGGCTGCGGCTCATGCGCCACTTCCTGGACCACGTCACGGAGGCCGAGGGGGAGGGGCAGGAGGAGATCGAGGCGTTCTTCGCCTCCTTCTCCACCCTCCACTCCGTCCACGTGGCCGTCCTCGGCGTGCACGGGGCGAAGGGCGTGAAGGCCGCCCTCGTCCTTCCCTCCATACACCCCGGCCCCTTCGGGACGACTGCGGGCAGCGACCTCCCCGCGAAGCTCCGCCGCGACTTGGCGGACCTGACCCCGAACCTGCTCGTCCCCCACGCCCCGTCGACCCACGACCAGAACCCCGCGACCACGGCGGAGTGCCGGAAGATTGCGGCGAGGGCCCGCGAACTCCTCACCGCCGCGCGCCCCTCGGCGGAGGGAGGCCCCCTCGTCCGTGCCCAGGTCGGCGAGGCCACCGCCACGGCGCAGCGGCTAGGGGACGCGGTCCTCGTCACCGCCTCCCTAGCCCCGAACCCCACGGACGACATCGACGCGGCCACGGGCTACGCGGCCACGCTCGCCGCGCGCGAGGCCGGGGGGAAGGAGGTCCTCCTCGTCGACGCGCACAACTCCCTCGCGGTGGGGAGCGGGTGGGTCGTGTTCGGGACGCGCCAGTCCCGCGACCTCATCGAGGCGACGCGCCGCGCCGTCGCCCAGGCGATGCAGTCCGCCTCGGTCCCCCTGCGCATCGGGTACGCGGAACGTCCGGCTCCCGGACGCGCCATGGAGGGCCTCGGCGCCCAGGGCCTCCAGGCGGTGGCGGTCGAGGCGGGCGGGCAGCGCGTGGTCTACCTCCTCATTGACGGGAACAACATGGTGCCTGGGCTCCGCGGCGAGATCCGTAAGGCCCTCGCAGGGCTCGTCGCCGAATGCGAGGTCCTCACGACGGACAACCACTCCGTGAACGTGGCCCTCGGCGGCTTCAACCCGGTCGGCGCGCACCTGGACCACGCCGAGGTCGTCGGGATGGCGCGGGAGGTCGTGTCGCGCGCGCTCGAGGACCTGGAGGGCGTCCGGGTCGCGGCGGCGAGCGGCCTCGCCGAGGACGTCCTCCTCTGGGGGCACGAGAGCACGACGCGGCTGAGCACGGGGATCAACTCCACGGTGGCCGTCCTCCGGATCACTGCCGCGGTGAGCCTCGCCCTCGCGTTCTCCCTCAGCGCCCTCGGCCTCCTCCTCGCGGGCTAGAGGCAGTCGAAGAGCATCTTGTGGATGCGGTACTCCCCGCTCAGCTCCGGGTGGAAGGTGGCGGCGATGAGCGGCCCCTGCCGGGCGAGGGCGACGGCCTCGCCGAGGCGCGCGAGCGGCGTGCAGCGCCCCCACGTGCGCGTGATTGCAGGCGCGCGGATGAACACCCCGTGCACGGGGGACTCGAAGCCCTCCACCGCGAGGTCCGCCTCGAAGGACTCGCGCTGCCGCCCGTAGGCGTTGCGGTCCACCGCCATGTCCATGAGATGGAGGAGGCGCGTCTCCGTGCGGTCCACCTGCTCGTCCCCCTCCGAGGCGAGGAGGATCGCCCCCGCACACGTCCCGAGGATGGGCATCCCCCTCCCCGCACGCCGTACGATCGCGTCGAAGAGGTCGAACTTCTGGAGGAGCTTCGAGATCGTCGTGCTCTCGCCGCCGGGGATCGCCAGGGCGTCCGCGCGGTCTAGGTCGGGCGGGCGGCGCACGGGGAACGCGTCCCCCGCGAGGGCGTACTTGGCGAGGGCCAGCCGCGCGGCCTCGACGTGCTCGGTCACGTCCCCCTGCACGCCGATCACGCCGATGTGGATCACGCGATCCCAAAGGCGCGCCGCGCGATGAACGTTTGGCGCGTCAGGAGTCCCGCCGCTGCCGCAGGGCCTCGGCGATGAGGGCGGCGAGGGCCTCCGGATCCGCCGCGAGGCGCCCCGGGGGCTTCTCGAGGACGACGGCCTGCCCCACGCGCGGGTGGAGGCGCGGGCGGCGCACGATGTTCCACGCGTCGGGGAGGACCACCTCCCCCGCCGGGGAGAGCTCCAGGGCCTCGGGCCGCATCGCGTCCAGCGGGACGACCTCGAACCGCTCGCGGAGGAAGGCCGGGCGCACGTCGCGGGACTCCCCGAGCACGCCGACGGAGACGCGGTCGTGGAGGACGTCAATGTCCGTGTTCGCCGCGACGGCCTCGCGGTTCAGGCCGACCTGGCCCTCCTCGATCTCGGAGGAGTGGCCGCCGAAGGGGCTCACGTACCAGTGGCGCAGGGTCTCGATCGGGTAGGGGAGCTTCGCCTTGCCGGCCATGGAGGGGGTTCCAGGCGCCGGACGTTACTTAACGACTCACCATCGGTTCTCCCCCGCGAGAATGAGTGCCGTGCGCGAGAACCCGTGCGGAACGCTTATCTACCGTACCGGGCTAGCGCGCGCGTCATGGCCGTCGGATTCGTCCTCATCGGGGTCGAGCCGAAACGGGAGCGCGAGGTCCAGGACCGGCTCATGAAGGTCGAGGAGATCGTCGAACTCTACCCACTCTTCGGCGAATACGACCTCATCGCCAAGGTCGAGGCCGACGACTACGACAAAATCGGCGAGGTCGTCGTCTCCAAGATCCGCACGATCACCGGGGTGCGCGCGACGAGGACGCTCGCGAAGATGACCTTCTAATCCCCGACCCGGGGGAAGGTTTTTAAGAACGGCGGCCTTCGGAACGGCTCACTACGGGACAAGGCGTCGCATGGGCAAGGGGTTCGTCTTTCGCATCGGCGGCGCCGCGGGGGACGGCGGCACGTCCACCGCGGAGAACTTCGCACGGATCTGCGTCCGCGCCGGCCTGTACACGTTCACCTACACCTCCTACCAGTCCGTCATCCGCGGCGGGCACGTCTGGGTCCAGGTGCGCGCGAACGAGGACTGGGTGTGGTCCCAGGGCCAGGACCCCGACCTCCTCATCGCCCTCAACGCGCAGTCCGGGGAGATCCACGCCCCGCAGGTCCGATCCGGCGGTGCGATTCTCGTGGACGAGGGCCTCGCCGTCGACGGTGCGAAGCTGCGCGCGGACGTCCGCGTCCTCCGCATGCCCCTCGTGAAGACGGCCACGGAGCTCGGCGTCCAGCAGCTGAAGAACGTCGTGGCCCTGTCCGCGGCGATGGCACTCCTGGACCTCGACCCCGCGCTCCTCGAGGAGGCGATTCGGGAGACGTGGGGGACGAAGAAGCCGCAGGCCCTGGAGGGGAACCTGAAGGCCGCAGCGCGCGGGCGGGAGTGGGCGCTCGCGAACGGCGGCTCCCTGCGCCTCGGCATCCGGTTCTCGGGGAAGCGCCGCCTCCTGATGTCGGGGAACAACGCCGTCGCCCTGGGGGCGCTCGCCGCGGGATGCAAGTTCTTCTCGCAGTACCCGATGACGCCCGCGAGCAGCATCATGCACTGGGTCGCCGGCCACGCCGAGGAGTGCGGCGTGGTGATGAAGCAGGCCGAGGACGAACTCGCCGCAATCAACATGGCCATCGGGGCCTCGCACGCGGGCGCGCGCGCGATGACGGCCACGAGCGGTGGGGGCTTCAGCCTCATGGTGGAGGCCCTCGGCGAGGCGGGGATGACGGAGACCCCTGTGGTCGCCGTCCTCGTCCAGCGCGCGGGGCCGAGCACGGGCCTGCCGACGAAGACGGAGCAGGGAGACCTCAACCTCGCCCTCGGCGCCGGCCAGGGGGACTGGCCGCGGATCATCCTCGCCCCGAGGAACACGGTGGAGTGCTTCTCCGCCGCCGCGCGCGCGTTCAACCTCGCGGAGATCTACCAGACGCCGGTCATCCTGATCAGCGACCTCTACCTGGGCGAGGGCTTCCGGACCGTCGAGCCGGACGCGCTGGACCTGAACCCGCCGATCGTGCGGGGCTTCCTCGTCGACGCCGCCGGGCCGGAGCCGTACCACCGCTTCAGGATCACGGACTCGGGAATCTCGCCGCGGGCGCTCCCGGGCACGAAGGGCCTGCAGTACATCGCCGGCACGGACGAGCACACGGAGGCCGGCGAGCTGATCTCGGACGTCCTCGCGGGAATCCCGGAGTACATCGCCGTGCGGCGGCGGATGCACGAGAAGCGGATGAAGAAGCTGAAGGGCGCGGTCAAGGACATGGAGGGCCCGGAGCTGTGGGGCGACGCGGACGCGGAGCACACGGTGATCTCCTGGGGCTCCAGTCAGGGCCCGGTCCGCGAGGCGGTCCTGGGGCTCAAGGAGGAGGGCGTGTCCGCGAACTCCCTGGAGTTCCGCGACCTCTTCCCGATGCCGGTGGACAAGGTGGAGCGCGCGCTCGCCAAGGTCCGTGCCTCCCTCCTCGTCGAGGGGAACGCCACGGGCCAGTTCGGCCGCCTCCTCCGCGCGGAGACCGGGTTCAAGCCCGATTTCGCCTTCCTGAAGTCGGACGGCGAGCCGTTCTACCCCGACGAGATCGCGGCGCGCGTCAAGGAGGTGCTCGTCCGTGCTTGAGCTGGACGCCTACAAGGGCGAGATCAAGCCGACCTGGTGCCCGGGCTGCGGGGACTTCGCCGTCCTCAACGCCACGCTGAAGGCCCTCCAGTCGCTGCAGATCGAGCCCTGGAACGTCCTCACCGTGTCGGGGATCGGCTGCTCCTCGAACTTCCCGCACTTCCTCTCCGCCTACGGGTTCCATGGGATCCACGGCCGGGCCATCCCTGTGGCCAGCGGCGCGAAGCTGGCGAACCCGGCGCTCACCGTGATCGCGACGGGCGGGGACGGCGATGGCTTCGGCATCGGGTGCGGGCACTTCGTCCACGCGATGCGCCGCAACTTGGACCTCACCTACGTCGTGATGGACAACCAGATCTACGGGCTCACGACGGGGCAGGCGAGCCCGACGAGCGAGATGGGGATG
>Ga0209751_10004901_pt1 | contig 12721 bp, 14 predicted proteins | sample RifCSP13_1_FD_184019 | JGI IMG/M metagenome (GOLD analysis project Ga0209751, IMG submission 184019) | Soil microbial communities from Rifle, Colorado - Rifle CSP2_sed 13_1 (SPAdes) (version 2) | ecosystem: Environmental > Terrestrial > Deep subsurface > Rock core/Sediment | place: Rifle... | reverse complement strand
TTTCACGAGGATGTTGCCGGAGACGAGATCAGGTGCGAGGAGGATGTCGCAGTGGCCGGCGACGTTGGACGCAATCTTTTTCTCCTTGGCAGCCCGCAGGGAGATCGCGTTGTCGAATGCGAGCGGGCCGTCGACGACCGCACCGGTGATCTGGCCGCGTTGCGACATCAGCGTGAGGCAGGCTGCATCAAGTGTCGAGGGAATCGCTGGATTGACCGTCTCGACAGCCGACAGCACGGCGACTTTTGGCGTCTCGACACCGAGCAGATGACAGAGCTCGATGGCGTTCTGCACGATCTGTGCCTTGGCGTTGAGATCGGGCGTGATGTTAATCGCGGCGTCGGTGATGACGAGAAGCTTTGAGTACGAGGGGATGTCGCACAAAAAGGCATGGCTCACCCGCCGTCCGGGCAGGCGGAGGCCATGGTCCTTGTCGAGGAGCGTGCGCATGAAGGCATCCGTATGGATAAGCCCCTTCATGAGCACGTCGGCCTTTCCCTCGTGAACGAGCCTGACGCCGGCGGCGGCCGCAGCGGTGTCGCTCTTCGCGTCGATGATACGATCCGTTCTGTCGCGGATGCCGGCCGAAGCTGCAAGGTCACGGATGGCTTCGGGCTCCCCAATAAGGGTCGGATCGACAAGACCGAGGTCGGCCGCCTCGCGAAGTGTGTCGAGCAACACCCGTTGCGCTGCCTGCACGACGGCGACCCGAATAGGCGGCAAGCCCTTGCTTCGGTCGATGAGTTCTTGAAGCTTGTGCGCGTGCCGGCTCATGAGTGTCAGGCCTCCACTTGAGCCAGCCGATCGGCGGTCAGTCGCAGTACGTGACGCGCGATCATGTGTTCCTCGTCCGAGTGTAGGGCCTGCACGGTGACGGCTGCCCCGCGAGCCGAAACCGTCTTGGCTCCTGCCCGGTTCGCCTTGGGATCGAGTGTTATGCCGAGATAGGCGAGCCCCTCGCAAATGCGTTCGCGGATCTCCGGAGCGTTCGCGCCGATGCCACCGGTGAACACGAGACGGTCGAGACCGCCCAGCGCGGCAGTTAGCGACGCAAGGTGCTGCCGCGCCCGATAGCAAAAGAGAGCGATGGCCTCGCGCGCTGCCGGTTTTTCGCCGCGGCTCAAGAGTTCACGCATGTCGCTCGAGATACCGGAGACCCCAAGGAGACCCGAGCGCTCATAGAGAAGCGTTTGCACAGCGTCGGCACTCATCCCTTTCGCCGTCAGAAGGTAGAGGACTGCACCCGGGTCGAGATCGCCGCAGCGTGTACCCATCATCAGGCCCGCGAGTGTGCTGAAGCCCATGGTCGTTTCAACGCTGCGGCCGTGTCGGAGCGCGCACATGGAGGCCCCGTTTCCAAGATGGGCAATGACCATGCGCTCGCGCTCAACATCCACGCCATCTTGGCGGAGCGCATCGACGACAGACTCGTAGGAGAGGCCGTGGAAACCGTAACGCTGGATTCCCTCGTGCTGGAACTCGCGCGGCAAGGTCGTTAGCCTGGCGAGCCGGGGCAGGCTGTGGTGGAAGGAAGTGTCGAAGCACGCGACCTGCGGCAGGTCCGGCTGCAGTTCCCGCACTGCGGTTATTCCGGCAAGGTTGTGCGGTAGGTGCAAGGGTGCAAGCGGGACTAGCTGCCGGAGCCGGTCCTCTAGCGCCAAATCGACGGGCACCGGACAATCGCAATTGGCGCCACCATGCACGACGCGGTGACCAACGGCGAGAAGCGTACGCCCGGCGAGTTGCTGCTTGACGGCTTTGATCACAAGCCCGAGCGCCGCCTTGTGGTTCGCGAGCGTAGGCTGCTGCTCGAACAGAGCCTTCCCCAACGAATCTTTCGCATGGAACCGGCCGGGGCCGAGCCCGATCCTCTCGAGCGCGCCGGAGAACAGTTGTGGCATCGTCCGGCTCGCGGCAAATAGCGCGAACTTGATGCTGGACGAACCGCAATTGATCACCAAAACGGCGCTGTTTCCGGTCGCCATGTCCGCTCTTCCTCGTGAAGTTCGACCCGAACTCCCGCTGATGCAGCACCAACCTTCGACAAGGCAAGAGATCTCGCCGAAGTTCAGTGGAATTCGACAAAATGAACAAACATCGCAAGCGCGAGGATCGCAGCGCCGACGAGGCCGATGATCTTCAAGAAAGGCTTCTCTTCTGCTTTCTCGAGCCACACTTCTGCTTTCTCGAGGCGGTCTCTCAACTTCCGATTCGCATGCTCAGTCACGGGGAGCCTCCAACAAGCATTGACTTTCTCGGCGACCACACTCAGGTCGCCACGATCGAGACTAGTTTCCCTGCGCCAACTCTCGGCGCATCGACACCATGGCGCTCTGTCACATCATGCAACCCATTTGCGTGAGAAGCTGATCCGCTTTCTTCTTCTGATCAGCGCTTAACGCAGCGTAGAGGGAAGCCAGAGACGGCTTCAACTCATCGAGGGCCTTGAGTCTTCCGTGCATGGCTGTGAGGTGTGCGTCGAGCCGCTCGACCGGTGTCATGTCCGACATGCGGGTTTTCATCGTACGCCGCATGTCGTGCATGCTCTGGAAATTGGCTCTCAACGCGCCGGCATAGGCGTCCCACAGACCTTTTTGCGCGTCTGTTATCGCGAGCTCAGTCTTGAGAAATGCTATGCGACCCTCGCTATAGGAGGGCACATCTTCGCCGTACATTATGGTGCCCATCGTTGGGCAGTGACCGCCCATCGTTCCCTGTACGGGGCCACCCTGCATCATGTGCCACGGGGGGTCTGCCGCCTCAGGCGCGCTCTGTGGGTGGTGAGGGTGCTCCGACTCTTGCGACGCGAGTCCACCTGTGATTGAAGCCACCAACAGACCTGCAGCTGCCGTTGTGATCGACAAGCTCTTCCGAGCCTTCGTCATGATCAATCTCCTGTGCCGCAACGAGCTGTCGGCTACTTGTTCGCCTTGCCGCCACCGCAACAGTCCGAGTCGCCGCCCGATTGATGGGCGTGTTCGTGCTTGCGGTCATCGGACGGGACGGCGTGCTCCTTCTGAACCGGCCGCGCCTTCTGATCCTTGGCGTGACCGCCGCCGCAGCAGCCGTGTTTATTGGGCTCATGTGACGCGTGTTCGTGCGCATCCGTGGTCTTCGACATATCCACTCTCCTCGCGGTTGAGATCTGCGTTGCGACAGTATCCGGAATCAGCACCCATGATGGTGACGTCTACTCGCTTCTGAATACGCGGCGTTATCGTGCCCCACGTGAGCCGTCGCACCGGCTGCCGCCGGCAGCTCTGTTCCTTCGTGGGACGGTTCCGGGTCGCGCCGGTCACGCCCGCGAGAGTGGCGACCATGTCTGCCTCCGTGACCATGCCCGCCATGGGCGAATATGTGCAGCGCGAAGAACCCGATAACGAGCGCGATCCAAATCTAGTTGCTTGCAAGCCATTCCAGGTCATTGCTCCGTTTTGCAGACACCCGTATTCACTCGGCGGCGATGCTTAGGCCCGGCTGGAAACACTCCTTGGCCCTGAGCGCCGCCTCACGCTGGCTGATGTAGTCGCGGGTCAGTGGAACCGTCTCCTGACGCTTGGCGAGCTGGATCTGAAAGACCATCAGACCGCTGTGCCGGAAGCCGCACTCTGCCGCCGCGAGGTAGAATTCCCACAGGCGGCAAAAGCGTTCGTCATAGAGCGCCTTCGCTTCTTCGCGCCGGGCGAGAAAACGCTCCCGCCATGCTTTCAGAGTCTCGGCATAGTGAAGGCGCAGGACCTCGATATCTGTGACGACAAGACCCGCGCGCTCGATCGCGGGGAGCACCTCGGAAAGTGCCGGAACGTAGCCGCCGGGAAAGATGTACTTGGCCATCCAAGGATTGGTGGCGCCCGGCCCGTCCACGCGTCCGATCGAGTGGAGCAGCATCACGCCATCGTCGGCCAGGAGCTTGGCGACCTTGGCGAAGAAAACATCGTAGTAGCTCACTCCGACATGTTCGAACATGCCGACGGATACGATCCGGTCGAACTGTTCCGACACCGCCCGGTAATCTTGCAGGCGGAAGTTGACACGCTTGGCGAGACCCCGCTTTTGCGCGCAACCCATTGCGATTCCTAGCTGCTCTTCGGACAGCGTGACACCCGTCACCTCGGCGCCGCAAAAGTCGGCGAGGTAGAGCGCGAGACCGCCCCAACCGCAGCCGATGTCGAGAGCACGGTGACCGGGCTCAATGAGGAGCTTGGCGGCGATATGGCGCTTCTTGGCGAGCTGCGCTTCGTCCAGGCTTTGGTCCGGCTGCTCGAAATACGCGCAGGAGTACTGGCGGTCGGGGTCGAGAAAGAGATCGTAGAAGCGGCCATCGAGATCGTAGTGATGCGCGACGTTGCGCTTGGCGCGCCGCACGTTGTTGCGTTGTTTGAGTCGGCGGAGCGCGGTGCGAAGCCTGGCGTGCGCCCTGGCGATTCCGGGCGGCTCCTGCCAAGCAAGGTTGGACGAGGCGAGCGCCATCACGTCATAGATCGTACCCTGCGTGACGACGAGGCGGCCGTCCATGAAGAGCTCGCCGAATGCGAGTGCAGGACGGAGGACGAGCTGACGCTCGGCCGCGCGATCCGTGAAGCGGATCGCAAGAGGCTCGCCCGTTCCATCGCCGACCGCAAACCGGTTACCGGCAGCCGTCTCAACCTCGAGCATGCCCCTTTGGATGATCCGCTTCAGAAAAGCGCGAAGAAACGGAACCATGTCACTCACCGTATAAGTTCGTGAACGTGCGTTCCAGCGCGGCATCGCGGATCCTGCGAGCGCTCTCCCAGAAGGCAGAGATCTCCGCGATCAGCTTGTGCTCCTGCGCCAGTAGCGGATGACTGTCCGGAACGGCGTGGCGATCCTTGATGACGGCATCGGCGAGCACGGCGAAGACACCCGTCCAAGGCATGAAGCGCTCCGACCACAGGTAGGTCTTCATCCGCATGGGATGCAGCCACTGCATGGATTGCGCGAGCCACGGGTTGGCGATGGCCTGCACCCAGGGACTGATGAACGTGCGATAGACGGTCTCGTTGAACTCCGAGACCTGACGCACCCGCTCGAACGCGTCGCGCGGATGACCGAAGCGCAGATCCTCGACGTTGCGCGGCTCGAAACGCACGGAGTACTGGTCCCGCTCGCAGTCCGGGTCGCCGGTCGGGTTGTCGATCTTCATCTCGTAGAGGCCGGGGTGAAGAGCCTCGATCTCGGCGAGATTTTCTAGAATCGCGCGGTGCTCGAAGCGAACGACACTGGCCGAGACGAAGATGCCGAGATGCCCAACGTGCGGGTTGGTCAGATAGACGATGCGTTGCCGCGCCTTCTTGAGGGCATCGGTGCTCTGATAGACGGCTGGGACCCACCCGAGCGCCTGGTGCGGGGGCGTGATGTTGTCGCCGTATGAGGCGAAGATCACGAGCGGGTTCTTGATGGCGGTGAGATCGATGGTGCAGTGGTCGTCGATCCGTACTTGCCCCTGCTCCAGCTTGTTGCCGATGAACAAGTCCTCGACGATTGATACGATCTCCTCGCCGCTCAGCCGGTAGAAGCCGTTCCACCAGCGCTCGAAGTCGAGGAAGCGATCGCTCTCGGTGTCGATCTTGGTGAACAGGTTGGCGTACTTGTCCCAGACGGCATTGCCAGGCTTGAGGCTCTCGAAGTTCTGAACGAGCCAGGCGCCGTCGAAGCGATCCTCGTTGAGATCGGCCAGGAAATGGGCGAGCCAGACGCCGCCGACGAAACCGCCCATCATGCGCATGGGGTTCGCGCCAGCCTCGCCCGCCCAGTACGACAACGGCGACCCGTTCAGGATCGCCGGGCCAACGAGACCCTGGCAGTCCGCGGACAGAAGCGTCGCTGCCCAGCCGGCCTGGCAGTTGCCATAGAGCACTGGGGGTTTGCCCGCGTGTCGCGCGGCCACGGCTTCGACGAAGCGGCGCAGCGCGGCAAGCACGTCGGCGAGCGTCTGGTGGGGACAGGGCTCGGGGAAGAACACGACGAAATAGACCGGATGACCGGTATGCAGCGCCACGCCGACCTCGGACTCGCGCTTGAAGCCGCCCATGGCAGGGCCGTGCCCGGCGCGCGGATCGAGCACGATCACCGGGGGCTTTTCCGGGTCGACGCAATCCTCCCAGCAGTCCTCACCGACCTCGGTAATGCGCAGAAGCGCATAGTTCACGGGACGCTCGAATTGACGTGCGTCGAGCAGTGTTTCGTACTTGAAATTGAGCAGCGGCGGCAGGCCGGCGCGTTCGTGGTCGAGCATGTTGTTTGCGCGCCGGCGCAAGGTGTCGAAGAACAGGATTGTGCGTTCGAGCACATCGCGCTGATAGGCGAACACGTCGAAGGGCGACGGTAGAGAGGCGTTTCGCAGTGCCGAAACTCCGCTTGAGGGCTCGCTATGTACGGACTGTTTCTCTGCCCGCCCTTGTGGCAGCGATGTGCTTGCGTGATGAGACGGCGTGAAAGCCGGCAAGCCCGGTCGGCGGGCTTCGACCAGTGGGTTCTTCACAGCGCCTTTCTTCGTAACGGGCATGACGGTCTCCGATTAAACGCGCCCAGCCGCGAAGAAATTGAACAGCCACCCGGAAAGGAGCGCGGCATACCAGCCATAAAGGTAGCTCTCACCGAGGCCGATCAGGAACCCAGGTCCGGTCAGCCAAACAAATCCCGGAAAGATCGTCGGAAACAGTTCATGTATCCCTCGCTCTGAAACGAGCAGCCCGAAAAGGACGCAAAGGGCGAACGTAATGGCGGAGAACAGGCTGAGACTGAGGCCGAGCGCCAGTAGGGGAATCTGCAACATGTGCGTCGCGGAAGCGGGCGCGTGAATGGATGTTGTCATGGTCGTTTCCTCACTCAACCGGACGTCAGCGGCATCGTCTGCCGGCCGGTCTCTTTTCGATGTGACCAGGGAGATTTCGCCTGCGGACGCTCACTCGTTTGCAAAGCTTCCTCGAGCCGAATTCTGCGGTGGGGACTGGCGGCCCGCAATTGATTCATGTCAGTCTCGTGGATCGCCGCGCCGCCAATTTGGTAACAGCCTGTAACAGGACCGGCCTTGCTTAGTGAGATGCTAAAGAACGAACAGAGGCTCAACCCATGCGGCACCAAGCGCACGTGCGGATTAGCCGCTGCGGATATCACGCGGCTCATTTGATCGGTTTTCGTCTGTGCAAAGTTCTCTTGCATGACTAACCTCCAAAGGGTTCCATTGTTGCGCCGGTGAAGCATTGTCGAGGTGCTTGCGTTCCGTGTGATGCGTCGCTCGATCCACGAGTGCGATGACCGAGTTGGATCACGCTAGGCCTTCCAACCGTTGGAAGGTCAAGCCGGCATTTGGGAGGCCCAGACGACAATGCGCATTGGTGAGGCGGCTCGGTTTTCCGGTGTATCCGCCAGGCTGATCCGGTATTATGAAACCAGGGGATTGTTGAGCCCGGCCGGCAGGGACGCTCAGGGCTACCGGGTCTTTGCCAAGCGGAATGTGCACGAGCTGCGCTTCATCAAGCGGGCGCGATCTCTTGGCTTCCCAATCAAGCAGATCGACGAGCTGCTTTGGCTATGGCGCGACAAGAAGCGACCAAGCCGTAAGGTTAAGGCTTTGGCGGACCGCCACAAGCAGTCAGTCGTAGCCCACATGGAAGCGCATCGGGCAATCATTGATGTGCTGAGCCGCCTGATCGACGCCTGCAAAGGCGACGACCGGCCAGACTGCCCAATCCTGGATGAACTCAGCGCGGGGAGCGGTCGCACACGTCGAACGGCGGCCCGCTGATGAAGACGAGCAGGCACGGAGTGAACGCTAACATTCGGCGATTTGAGCGCCTCTCCCATCTCTGTGGATCAGACCACGGCAATAGGCCCGCGGACCACGGTCAACACGCGCATCTCTCGAGGGAGACAATCGGTGGAGATATGCTTTCTGGGCGGCACGGGCACGGTCACCGGCTCGAAGTATTTGTTCGATGACGACGATGCAGGCACGCTGGTTGACTGTGGTCTCTTCCAAGGCTTCAAGCAGCTCCGGTTGCGGAACTGGCAGCCTCTGCCGATCGACGTGCGGCGCGTCAGCTCGGTCGTCTTAACTCACGCTCACATCGATCACAGCGGATATCTCCCCGTTCTCGTGAGAAACGGGTTCAACGGACGCGTCTACTGCAGCAAGGCAACCAAGGAGCTCTGCCAGATACTGCTCCCGGACTCTGCTCACCTGCAGGAGGAGGAAGCGCGCTACGCGAACAAGCGCGGCTTCTCCAAGCACAAGCCCGCTTTGCCCCTGTACACCGTGGAGGACGCCAAACATGCGCTCGAGCATCTCCACGCAACCGACTTCGACGAACCGATCCAGCTCAGCTCGGCATCCTCCGCGAGTCTGCTGCCCGCGGGCCATATCCTCGGCGCATCGATGATCATGATCGAAAGCCGGGGCAAGCGGATACTGTTTTCTGGCGATCTCGGTAGGCCCAACGACCCCATCATGCGTCCTCCCGTGAAAGTCGAACTCGCCGATGTGCTCGTGCTCGAGTCGACGTACGGAAACAGAAGGCACAGCACTACAAATCCGGAACTCGAGCTTGCCACTCACCTGGACCGCGCTCTTTCGCGTGGCGGTGTCGTCATCATCCCGGCTTTCGCCGTGGGACGCGTGCAAACGCTTCTGCACATGGTGGCACGCCTCAAGGGGCGCGGCATGATCCCCGACGTCCCGATCTATCTCAACAGTCCCATGGCCGTCGACGCGACGCGCATTTATCACACGTTCCGTTCCGAGCATCGGTTAAGCGTCGAAGAGTGCACGGCGGCTTGCCAAATCGCTCAATTCGTCAACAGCCCCGAGGCGTCAAAAGAGCTGAACCAGAAACAAGGTCCGATGATCATCATCTCTGCGAGTGGAATGGCGACGGGGGGACGCGTGGTGCATCACCTGAAGGCATTCGCTCCGGACCCGAAGAACATGATCCTTTTCTCCGGGTTCCAGGCGGCCGGAACGCGAGGCGCCGCTATGGTCGGCGGAGCGGAGACCGTCAAGATACATGGTGAGTACATCCCCGTGCGCGCGGAAGTGGCCAACTTCGAAGGTCTCTCGGGGCACGCAGACTATGCCGAAATCGTCGATTGGCTGAAAGTATTCCGCCGAGCTCCTGGGAAGATCTGCATCACGCATGGCGAGCCGGCGGCGGCGGACGCCATGCGGAAGCATATTGAGGAAAGCCTCGGATGGGAGAGCTTCGTTCCCGACTACCTGGAAAAGATGGTGGTGAAATGAGCGCCGTCGAAAGTCCAACAGCCTCCCCGACCGGGCACGAAACGGGAGCAACGTCCCCGTCGCGGCTCTTCCTGCGGCGGCTCGGCATCGACACTTATCAGGAACATATCGTTTACATGCGCGCGGACTGCCACGTTTGCCGGTCTGAAGGATTTGAAGCGCGTTCTCGCGTTCGCGTGTCCGCACAGGGAAAGAGCGTGCTGGCAACGCTGAATGTGATCAGGTCGGAGCTCCTTGGATCTGAAGAGGCTGGCCTATCGGAGGCCGCCTGGGCTCTTCTCGGTGCCCGCGATGGCGACATCATCGAGGTCACGCATCCCGAGCCGATCGAATCAGAAAGCTTCGTGCGTGCGAAAGCCTACGGCGAGCGCCTCCCGGAATCTGCCCTCAGCGCAATCGTTGCCGACATCGCCAAGGGCCTCTACTCGGACCTTCATCTGGCGGCCTTCGTAACGGCGTGCGCCGGCAACCGTCTCGATCTCGATGAGACGATTGGCCTCACGCGGGCGATGATCGCCGTCGGCGATCGGATCTCGTGGCCGTACCCGATTGTGGCAGACAAACACTGCGTCGGCGGCCTCCCCGGAAATAGGACCACGATGCTGGTGGTGCCGATCGTCGCCGCGCTCGGCCTGCCGATACCAAAAACATCGTCGCGAGCCATCACCTCGCCGGCCGGTACCGCGGACACGATGGAAACCATGGCGCCGGTGAACCTGGACCTGGCAACGATGCGCCGTGTCGTCGAACGCCAAGGCGGGTGCATCGCGTGGGGCGGAACTGTGCGCCTTAGTCCCGCCGATGACATCCTCATCCGCGTCGAGCGCCCCTTGGACTTCGACAGCGAGGGTCAGCTCGTGGCCTCGGTCCTTTCCAAGAAGCTTGCCGCCGGTGCGACGCATGCCGTCTTGGATCTGCCGGTCGGCGCCACTGCCAAAGTGCGCAGCCGGGAGGCTGCCCGCCGGCTCGGCGAACGGCTAACCAAAGTCGGTGCAACCCTTGGGCTCAATGTTCGCATCGTGGAAACCGACGGCAGCCAGCCAGTCGGGCGCGGGATCGGACCTGCGCTCGAGGCGCGCGATGTCCTCGCGGTCATTCAACGCCGCCCGAACGCGCCGACGGACTTGCGTGACCGCGCGCTCCATCTCGCCGGGCACCTGTTGGAGCTAGCCGGTCGTGCCGGCCCGGGCCAGGGGGTGCGGCTGGCGACTGAGACCCTGGAGACGGGACGCGCGTGGGAAAAGCTCCAGGCCATATGCGAAGCGCAGGGTGGCATGCGGACTCCGCCAAGCGCCGAGCAGCTGCACCCGGTGGTGGCGTCGTTCGCCGGGCGCGTCGCCACGATGGACAACCGGCGCCTCGCCAAGGTCGCCAAGCTCGCGGGAGCTCCCAAATCGCCAGCGGCAGGGATCGACCTTCACGTCCGTCTCGGAGACCCCGTGGAAGCGGGGCAGCCGCTCTTCACGGTGCACTCTCAGTCGCGGGGCGAGCTCGAGTATGCGCTCCACTACGTCGCCGCTCAGCGCAAGATCATTGGCGTCGCGGAGGGCTCATGAAACCGTTGTTGTTCGCGTTGCCAGGGAACGAGGATTTCGCAGGTCGTTTGAATACCGGCCTCGGTGCGGAGCTTGGCTCGCTTGAAACTCGCCGCTTTCCCGACGGGGAGACGTACGTGCGCCTTGTCAGCGACGTTGAGGGCCGATCGGTGGTACTTGTGTGCACGCTCGACCGGCCGAACGACAAGACCCTCCCTTTGCTCTTCACCGCGCATGCGGCACGCGATCTCGGTGCGTCCCGCATCGGCCTGGTCGCGCCCTATCTCGGCTACATGCGGCAGGACAAGCGCTTTCGCCCCGGCGAGGCCATCACGTCAAGCTTTTACGGCAGGCTTCTTTCGTCGATCGTCGACTGGATCGTGACTGTCGATCCGCATCTGCATCGCCGCACCTTCATGTCCGAGATATATTCCGTTCCCGCCGTCGTATGCCATGCCGCGCCGAAGCTATCGGCGTGGATCCGAGAGCACGTGCCAACAGCATTCGTTATTGGTCCCGACGTCGAGAGCGAGCAATGGGTCAGCGCCGTCGCAACGGACGCAGGCGTGCCCTGGCTGACGCTTGAGAAGACCCGGCATGGAGATCGCGACGTTGAGATCAAGTTTCGGGATCTCGAACGGTGGCGGGGCCAGACGCCGGTCCTGGTCGATGACATCATCTCCTCCGGCCGGACCATGGAGGTCACGCTCAGGCACCTGAGCGATCTTGGGTTCCCCGCATCGGTGTGTCTTGGCGTCCACGGGCTGTTTGCAGAAGACGCGTTCGAACGGCTTGTGGCCGCTGGTGCCTCATGCATCGTTTCCACCAACACCATCCCTCACAAGTCCAGCGCAATGGACGTCAGCGACATTGTGGCGAAGGCGATGTCACCATTGCTGCAATAAGTCCCGCTTGGCGGGGAGAAATCCTGTGGCGACGGAAATCTCCTCGGTGCAGGCGGAAGAGGCAGCGCCGGCCTCCAACGCCCCTGCGATAGCCGAAGTGCTGCGATCAGGCATTGGTGCGGACCTTGCCTATTGGAGAATAGATTTCTCTTTCTCCGGACGCCGTTCCGCGAAAGACAACATAAACAATATAGAGCGACATCAGAGCCCCGCCGAAACAGAATACAGAAATGTACGCGTACTCGAAAAATAGATACGTTATGGCGACCACGATTGAGATGAGTATGCCAAAAACCTGAGCGTGCTTGTTCGAAGATGTGAGGAGCGGAGCGATGATCACGAAGAGATATATCGCATACGTGAGTTCGCGCCGCATGATAAAATCAAAGAGCACGGTTCCCTGATAACTGATCGCGCGAGGCAGAAACTTTGTAATCAGCCAGCCGTCGTGTGCGAAATAGGGGAAGTACTGCAAGGCGCCGAGCATGCCGCCCATGATGGCGAAGATCAGATAAATATATCGCCGCCGGCATGGCTCCAGGAAGTATGTCGAGAACGGGACCCAGACGGGCCAGGCCAGCCACGAAAAGAACATGTAAGCCATCGAGTAGCGCTCGACCATGCTGTCGCTTGATAGGGCGTTGCCCGTCCAGACGAGGCCCTCGAAGAGCTGCTGGAGGCCGAAGAAGAGCGGCAGAGCGGCGATCGGCAGGTAGTTGCGGTTCGTTGCGTAAGCTCTCTGCATGGCGAGCCCGCCCGCCGGCAAAAGGACCGCGGCTGCCGCGTAACTGGCTTCGGCCGAAAAGCACATTGGGGTTGCCGTCCACTACCGTTTCGGTTGTCGCGGAGACAATTGCCTTAGACACCGACGGTCACTCGGCGAACTTTGGCGAGCTTTGAGCGTGCTGACACAGAGCCTCACCCGAGCACGCTTGTCCAGCCCTGATCCAGCGGTTCTCGAATGACTGGAAGCCGACGTTGACTGCGGTTCTGACAAATCCTGAGGCACCTACGCCGACGTG
>Ga0209751_10004900_pt1 | contig 12722 bp, 10 predicted proteins | sample RifCSP13_1_FD_184019 | JGI IMG/M metagenome (GOLD analysis project Ga0209751, IMG submission 184019) | Soil microbial communities from Rifle, Colorado - Rifle CSP2_sed 13_1 (SPAdes) (version 2) | ecosystem: Environmental > Terrestrial > Deep subsurface > Rock core/Sediment | place: Rifle... | reverse complement strand
ATACGGGCAGCGGCCTGATGGGGCGCGAGATCACGAATATCCGGTCGTGTGACATCGTGGTGATCGCCGGTGGGCGCACGGGTACGCTCGGGGAGCTCGCGATCGCCTACGACGAAGGGCGGCTGATCGGCGTGCTCACCGGGACCGGCGGGATCACGGAGATCGTGGAAGAGATTCTCCGAGTCAGCGGGAAGGACACCGGGGCCTGCGTTCTGTACGACGACGACCCCAAGCGCCTCATTGACCGGCTGATCGAGTACTACCGGACCCAACACTTCCGGAGGCCCTCCTGTTTCTGCGACGCCCGGGCCGAGGGGTAGCCGTGGCCACGATCGAGTTCCTTGGAGGCGTGGGGACCGTCACCGGATCCAAGTTCCTCCTGGAGGCGGAGGGCCGCCGGCTCCTCGTGGACTGCGGCCTCTACCAGGGGCTCAAAGAGCTGAGGCTTCGGAACTGGGATAAGCTCCCGATCGATCCGAAATCCATCGACTGGGTGGTGTTGACCCACGCGCACATTGACCACACCGGCTATCTGCCGCGCCTTCTTAAGGAGGGGTTCAACGGGCGTGTCTACGCCAGCGCCGCGACGGCCGACCTCCTGAAGATCCTGCTCCCCGACTCGGGGCATCTCCAGGAGGAGGAGGCCGCCTATCACAACAAGCGTGGGACCTCGAAGCACAAACCGGCGCTTCCCCTCTACACGGCCGAGGAGGGGCGCAAAGCCGCGGAGGCAGTAGCGGGGATCGGATATGGAGAGCCCTTGAAGCTCGATTCCGCAATCCGTGTGTCGTTCAAGCGGGCCGGGCACATCCTCGGGTCCGCCATCGTCACGGTGGAGATCGCGGACGGCGCAAGCCGGGGGCGACTGGTCTTCTCGGGAGACCTGGGACGCTATGGCGCGCCGATCCTCCCGGATCCGGCACCGCTCGGAGATGCCGACTATGTCGTCGTCGAGTCGACGTACGGGGACCGGAGTCACGATCCCGAGCCAATCCCGGCACAGCTTGAGCGAGTCATCAAGGAGGCGGTTACGCGGGGCGGGGCGATCATCATCCCGGCCTTTGCGGTCGGCCGCACGCAGGAGCTGATGTACCATCTGAGCCACCTAGAGAAGGCAGGACGCATCCCGCGGCTACCTACCTACGTGGACAGCCCCATGGCCATTGACGCGACGGAGATCTATTGCGCGCACCCGGAGGACTTCGACGGAGACATGCGGGACATGGTGATGAACCGGAACTGCCCGCTCCACTGCGGTGATTTTCGGCTGACACGAAGCCCCGACGAATCGCGCGCCATCAACGCGATTCGCGGCCCGGTCCTCATCATCTCGGCGAGCGGTATGGCCACCGGTGGGCGCGTGCTGCACCATCTCAAGCTTCGCCTCCCCGACCCGCGTACCACGGTGTTGCTGGCCGGGTACCAGGCCGTAGGGACCCGCGGGCGGAGCCTGCAAGACAGAGCGAAGACCGTAAGGATCTTCGGCGAGGACATCCCGATCCGAGCCCACGTCGAGGCGATCCACGGGCTCTCTGCCCACGCCGACGCGGACGGGCTCATGCGCTGGCTCCGCACTGCGTCCCGGCCGCCGGAGCGGATATTCATCGTACATGGTGATCCTGAGCCGGCGAGAGCGCTTGCGGGTAGGGTCGGTAGCGAGCTTCGCTGGCGGGTAACTGTTCCCGCGTACCGTGATCGCGTGGTGATGGAGTAAAGGCAGGATCGGCCCTCATGTCCGGCGGGACAGACCGGGTACTCGATAAGGAGCGTTAGCATGGTCAAAGATCCCGTGTGTGGAATGGAAATCGAAGAGGGGAAGGCCCACACTAGGCAGGAGCACGGCGGGCGGGTCTTCTACTTCTGCTCGCCGAAGTGCGAGGCGGCATTTGCCGCCAACCCGACCAGGTATGCAGGCGAAGGGCGGCGAAGACATGGGCGCCAGGCCCCCTCCGCGACGACAGGGGTGCGGGAGGGGGTGGGCGGCGTCAAGCGCATAGAGCTGCCGGTCTTCGGCCTCACGTGCGACAAGTGCGTTCAGGCAGTCGAGAAGGCGCTACGGGCTGTCCCAGGGGTGAAGAAGGCGACAGTGAACCTCACCGCCCAGCGAGCCTTCGTTGACTACGACCCTACCCATGCAGGCCTCCCGGCCCTCGAGCGGGCCATCCGAGACGCCGGCTACCGGACGGAGGGGGCGAAGGCCCGCTTCAGCATCGAGGGCATCACCTGCGCGTCCTGCGTGACCAAGATTGAAAGCGCGTTGCGCGCCACGCCCGGCGTCCTGAACGCCAGCGTCAACGTGGCCACCGAAGAGGCGGTGGTCGAGTACGTGCCACGCGTGGCCGACCTTGCGGCGATCAAGGCCGCCGTCGGCTCAGCGGGCTACAGGGCGATAGAGGCCCCGGCACCTGCCAGCCCGGGCGCGGCCGACAAGGAGGCACAAGCCCGGGAGCGCGAGTACCGGTCGCTGATGCGGAAGTGGTGGTTCGGGGCGGCCGTCGGCGTTTTTACCATGATCATGAGTTATCCATGGCTCTTCCCCCTTCTCCGCAACTGGTTCCCTCGAGGCAGTCCTCAACTCTGGTACATCTGGGCAGGAATGGGGGTGGCTTCCCTTGCCGTGCTGGCCTATAGCGGCAACCAGTTCTTCATCGGGGCGTGGCAGGCGCTGAAGCACCGCTCCGCCAACATGCACACCCTGATCGCGCTGGGCACGGGGGTGGCGTGGCTCTACTCGACGGTCGTGCTCCTCTTCCCTCATCTCCTCCCGTCCGCAGAATTCGTCGAAGTCTACTACGACGTCACGGTCGTGGTGACCGCGCTCGTCGTCCTCGGCCTCGCCATGGAGCTCAAAGCCAAGGGCCGGACCTCGGAGGCCATCAAGAAGCTCATCGGCCTGCAGGCCAAAACCGCGCGGGTGATTCGCGACGGGAAGGAGATGGACATTCCCGTGGAGGAGGTGCTCGTCGGTGACGTCGTGCTTCTCCGCCCCGGCGAGAAAATTCCTGTGGACGGCGAGATCATCGAAGGCTCCTCAGCGGTCGATGAGTCCATGGTCACCGGCGAGTCCCTCCCCGTCGAAAAGAGAGTGGGAGACGAGGTGATCGGGGCCACGATCAACAAGACGGGCGCCTTCAAGTTCCGGGCGACGAAGATCGGTAAGGATACGGCCCTGGCGAACATCATCCGCATGGTCCAGGACGCGCAAGGGTCCAAGGTCCCTGTCCAGCGGATTGTGGATGTCGTGTCGGGCTATTTCACGCCCGGGGTGGCCATCCTGGCGATCCTGGGTTTCATGATCTGGTATACCTTCGGCCCCGAGCCCCGGATCGTCTTTGCGCTCATCGTGGCCGTGACCACGCTGATCATCGCCTGCCCCTGCGCCCTGGGCATGGCCACGCCGATGTCGCTGACCACGGGCGTCGGTCTGGGGGCACTGAACGGCATCCTGATCCGCAGCGGTGAGGCTCTGCAGACTGCCCAGAAGCTCGAGACGATCATCCTGGACAAGACCGGCACGATCACCCACGGGAAGCCGGTGCTAACCGATGTTGTCGTGACCGGCGCCTTTCGGGAGGAGGACCTTCTGCGCTTTGCAGGAGGCGTCGAGAAGTCCTCAGAGCATCCGTTGGCCGCGGCCATCGTGGAGGGCGCCCAGGCCCGCGGCCTTCTACTTCAGGATGCCGAGAGCTTCAATGCCATCCCTGGGCATGGGATCGAGGCCGGAATTGAGGGTCACATGCTGCTCCTCGGCAACCTCAAGCTCATGCGGGACCGGAAGATCCCGCTCAACGCGCTCGAGGCGAAGGCCACGCAACTCGCCGATGACGGGAAGACCCCGATGTATGTCGCCATCGATGGAAAACCAGCCGGTATCGTCGCCGTGGCCGACACCCTGAAGGAAGACTCGAAAGTGGCGATCCGGGCGCTCACGAGCATGGGGCTCGAAGTGGTCATGATCACCGGCGACAACGAGCGGACGGCCAAAGCCATCGCCAAACAGGTGGGAATCGAGCGGGTCCTCGCCGAGGTCCTCCCGCAGGACAAGGCGTTCAATGTCCAGAAGCTTCAGCTCGAAGGGAAGCAGGTCGCAATGGTCGGCGATGGAATCAACGATGCCCCTGCCCTCGCCCAGGCAGACGTCGGATTTGCCATCGGCACCGGCACAGACGTCGCCATCGCCGCTTCGGACATCACGCTCATCACGGGGAGCCTCAGGGGCGTGGTGACGGCGATCCAGATCAGCCGGGCGACGATGCGGAACGTCTACCAGAACCTTTTCGGGGCGTTCATTTATAACACACTGGGCCTACCCGTCGCCCTGGGGGTGATCTATCCGTTTTTCGGGGTCCTGCTGTCCCCCCTGCTCGCCGCCCTCGCCATGTCGTTCAGCTCCGTGACCGTCATCACCAACGCCAACCGGCTCAAGCGCTGGAAGCCACGAACCTCCTGAGGAGGACATCGCATGACCTGGGATAGGATTCTCGTTGATCTCATCGGCCTAGGGCTGATCGGGTTCATCGTCTGGTTCTTCTGGCTCGTGAAAAAGAAAGGCGTCCGGGCCCCGACTACGAGCGGTGGGTACCAGGAGCAGATGGTTCTTGTCAGGGGGGGGTACACCCCGGATGTAATCGTCGTCGAGGCGGGCAAACCGGTCCGCCTGAACTTCGTGCGACAGGAATCCGCGTCGTGCTCCGAGATGGTCCTGCTCCCGGATTTCAACAAGAGCGCGAAGCTCCCCGAAGGAGAGACCGTCCCTGTCGAGTTTCTCCCGAAGCAGCCGGGGGAGTACGAGTTCGCCTGCCAGATGGGGATGCTCCGAGGCAAGCTCATCGTAGAATAAGGCGCCGGGCGAGCCCTGATGCGGCCCGCCGGAGAACCCGACGAGGGGACTCCGGCCGGGCAGCGTTCCGAAGGATGAGCGGGGAGGCGTTTCGCCGGGGAGCGGCGTGAAGGGCGATTCGCTGCCGCCTGGCGGCCGTGTTTTTGGCCTTGACATTCGGGGGGTTTCTCATTAGAAACAAAGGGAATTTTCCGGTGCCCGCCTTGGAGGGGCGTGCGAGCGCGGGTGCCAGATAATAATAGTAATATAGAGGTGAACAGGTCCGGGGGAGGCGGCGGTGTGACCGATCCCCTGCGGCGATGCACGTGGACCTTCCAGGGCCCCTTGTGTCCTCGACGGTTGATTTCCGCTCTCGACGATGGTTTCCGCGGCAGGTTCGTCTGTCCCGCCCCCGATCAACGGGCGGGGCGTTCGCCTGAGGGCGGCGGAAGGCGCGGTGGCGAAGGATATGGGCATAGACATCGCAAAGGTCGGCGCCGAGCCCGAGGAAGAGCGCGATGCGACGACGTGGTCGCGACGGGACTTCCTGTCGCTCGCGGCATGGGGCGGCGTGCTGGCCTTCCTCTCCACCGTCACCGTCGCCTTCATGCGCTTCATGTTCCCCCGGGTACTCTTCGAGCCGACCCCGCGCTTCAACGCCGGCCGGCCGGACACGTTCCAGCCGGGGACGGTCGATACGCGGTTCATCCAGTCCCACCGGACCTGGATCGTCCGGTACGAGGACGGCAGCTTTTTCGCCATGCTCGCCATCTGCACCCACCTGGGCTGCACGCCCAACTGGATCCCGGCCGATCGCAAGTATAAGTGTCCCTGCCACGGCAGCGGATACTATATGGATGGCTTCAACTACGAGGGCCCCGCCCCGCGGCCCATGGACCGCGTCAAGATCGCCCTCAGTCCGGAGGGAGATCTCCTCGTGGACCGCTCGATCCTCTACAGCATGAAACCGGGGGGGGACCCGGACGAGCAGTACCCGGATAGTCTCTTGCGGGCCTAGACGACAGACGGGAGCGACGCATGTTCAGACGGCTGAAGGAGTTGAAGAAAAACATCCTGGAATCGCAGGTCTGGCGATCGATGTTCCGCCACGATTACGCCGACACGCCGCGCAACCGGACGCTCCAGATCATGTCCAACGTCTGGATGCATCTGCACCCGCCGAAGATCCGGCGCCATGCCATCCGCATCCGGTTCACCTGGTGCATGGGCGGCATCACCTTTCTCCTCTTCCTCGTCCTGACGGTGACCGGCGTCGTCCTGATGTTCTATTACCGGCCAGTGGCGGAGTATGCGTACGCGGACATGAAGTACCTCCAGTTCGACGTCCCCTTCGGGATGCTCGTGCGGAACATGCACCGGTGGGCGGCCCACGGCATGGTCCTCTCGGTGTGGCTCCACATGTTCCGCGTCTTCATGACCGGCTCGTACAAGTCGCCGCGGGAGTTCAATTGGGTTATCGGTGTCATCCTCCTGACGCTGACGCTCCTCCTCTCCTTCACGGGGTATTTGCTCCCGTGGGACCAGCTCTCGATCTGGGCGGTCACGGTGGGAACGAACATGGCGCGGGCGACGCCGCTCCTCGGGCACGAGGGGCCGTTCGCCCAGGTGGCCGGCGTGACACCACGCTACGATGCCCGTGCGTTCCTCCTGGGCGGCACCATCGTCGGACCCCCGACCCTCTTGCGGTTTTACGTGTTGCACTGTATCTTCTTGCCGATTCTCGCCAGCCTGCTGATGATCGTCCACTTCTGGCGGATCCGGAAGGACGGCGGCATCTCGGGTCCGCTGTAACCGCCCGGGGGACGCGGACGCACTGCGGGGAGGGGACGACACATGGCCGAGGCACCGGGACGAGCCGTCGTGGCAGAGAAGGCCAAGGCGGCGCCCCAAAAGCCCAAAGTCAAACCCGTCGAAGATAAGGTCCACTGCTGGCCCTATCTCGTCCGGTCGGAGTTCGTCTGCTCCATCATCGTCACGGTGGTACTGATGGTCTGGTCGTTGGGCATCGACGCCCCGATGGAAGAACCGGCCAATCCCACCAATACGCCCAACCCCTCCAAGGCCCCCTGGTACTTCCTGGGCCTGCAGGAGATGCTGGTGTACTTCGACCCCTGGATCGCCGGCGTGGTCCTGCCCACTCTCATCATCGTTGGCCTCATGGTCATTCCGTTCATCGACATCAATCCGAAAGGGAACGGCTACTACACCTTCAGGGAGCGGAAGTTCGCGATCACCATGTATCTCTTCGGGTTCCTGATCCTCTGGGTGAGCCTCATCGTCACGGGCGTGTTTCTACGCGGGCCGGGATGGAACCTCTTCTGGCCCTGGGAGGTGTGGGACCCGCACAAGGTGGTCGCGCTGACGAACGTCGACCTGCCCTCCTGGGGACCCTTCAAGTACCTGGGGAATCCGAAGATCTTCGATGTGGAGCTGGTGGGGCTGACGATCATTACCCTCTATTACGGCCTCGGGATCGCCTTCTGGTTCTGGAAGCAGAAGGCGAGTCGGATCCTGCAAGACCTGGGACCGCTGCGGTACGGGATCGTCGCGTTCCTATTGCTCACAATGATGGGGCTGCCCATCAAGATGTTCTTGCGGATCGCGTTCAACATCAAATACATCTGGATCACTCCCTGGTTTAACGTCTGAGCCGGCTGCGCCCCGTGGGGCGCGGCCAGGAGCACCTCACCCGATGCCGCGGCGGGCGTTCGTCCCCGACGAAAAGCGATCCCTCCGAATCATCTTCTTCATCTCCAGCATGGTCTTGGTGGGGACGACGGTGTGGGCCCTGTGGGACGAGGCGGTCTCGCGGCGGCCCTGGATCCGCTACCAGACCGCCTTCAATCAGCTGGAGTACCAGAAGATCCGACAGCAGCTCTTCGAAGCGCGCGCCCAGCTTGAGCAGCCCGAGGTCCAGGCGAAACTCGCCACGCTCCGCGAGGAGTTCCGCTGGGCCGAGGAGGCGCAGCGGGGCCCGGAGTACAAGGCGACGGTCAAGGAGGTCGAGCGACAGAAGGTCGCGTACGACGCCGTCAACCAGGACCTCCGCTTCACCCGGAGCGAGCTGGACGAAGCCTACTACTGGCGCGACAAGGCGAAGCACGAGGGAAAAGATGCTACCGCCGAGCAGACGGAAGTGGACCGGCTGAAGGAGCGGGAGCGCGCGCTGGACCCGCAGGTGGAGACCGCAAAGCAGGCACTGGAGGAGGCAAAGGAGCGCGTCAAAAAGTTCGAGCGGCACATCCAGGAGGTACGGGACCGGATCAAGGAGGTGACCACGGAGGTGGTGCGGCTCGAGCAGCGGGTCGAGGCGATTCGGACCCGCCCGCTGGAAGTCAAGCAGGTGGTGGTGGAGGGACTCGACAAGAATGAATTCGACGTCTTCGTCCTTCGGGTGGACCGGTGCGAAACCTGTCATGCGGCGATCGACCGGCCGGGGTTCGAGGACGCTCCGCCGCCCTTCCGCACCCATCCGAAACGTGAGGCGATCTTCGGGAAGCACCCGGTCGGTCGGTTCGGCTGCTCGATTTGCCACGAGGGACAAGGGACCGCCCTCGACTACTATACTTTGGTGGACGGCCGGATTCCCGACGCCCCCCACGGCTTTGGCAAAGAGTACGGGGGGAGCCTCAACACCCTGTGGGACTTCCCGCTGCTCCGAGGCCAGCTCGTCCAGGCGTCCTGCCGCAAGTGCCACAAGGAGCGGGGCGAGTTCACCACTGTGGTGAAGACGGGCGAGGGGACCGAGGCCAAGGCGGAATGGGTCGACCTCGCCCCCACGTTAACCAAGGCGCTGGCGAGTTTCGAGGTCCTCGGCTGCCACGGGTGCCATCCGGTCGAGGGCTTCAAGGATCTGCCCAGGGTGGGCCCGGATCTGACCCGGATCGGCAACAAGGTAGAGCCGGCCTGGCTCATCCAGTGGATCCAGGATCCGCAGTCGTACCTTCGCCACACCCGGATGCCCAACTTCGGTTTCTCCAGGGAGGATGCCACCGCCGTCGCGGCCTATCTCGTCAGCAGGTCGGACCCCGACCCGCCCGTGCCGGGTTACTTCAACCCTCAGGCCTCGCCCGGGAAGGGGAAGGCGATCTTCGAGCGCGTCGGCTGCCTCGGCTGTCACATGATGCGGGCAGTGTACGAGGAGAAGGCCCCCCGGACGTTCTTCACGGTGGTCGGCCGGGACTTCGCGCCCGATCTGAGCCATGTGGCCGTGAAGATAAAAGATCCCCAGTGGCTCTTCCGGTGGCTCAAGAACCCCAGGGCGCTCCGGCCGCAGACGCCCATGCCGAGTCTCCGGCTCAGCGACGAGGAGGCAAGCGCGATCACGGCCTTCCTCATGACCCGGGGAGAGCGCCAGGCGACCCCGCCGGCGCTCCGGGAGGAGATCAAGAAGAAGGAGCGGATCGCAGAGGGAGAGCGGCTCATCGGGCTCAGGGGCTGCTTCGGATGCCACGAGATCCGGGGGTTCGAGACGGCCCAGCGGATCGCGCCGGACCTTAGCAACTTCGGGCACAAGCGGCTGTTGCAGCTCTCCTTCGGCGACGCTGTCGAGGTCCATCACACCTGGGAAGACTGGACCCTCTGGAAGCTGAAAAATCCTCGGATCTACGAGACCGATCGGGAACAGCTCCGGATGCCCAACTTCGGTTTCTCGGATGAGGAGGTCAAAGCGCTCCGGACCCTGCTGAAGGGCCTGACGGATACGGATGTCCCCGGGCGGTATCGCGAGGCGGCGACCGCCGAGCGGGTCGCCACCACCGCGGGGCGCCGCCTGGTGCGGGACTACAATTGCATCGGGTGCCACATCGTCGAGGGAAAGGGGGGCGATATCCGGGTCCGGTACGAGGGGCGCGTGAATGAGGCCCCCCCGCCCCTCGTCTTAATCGACGGGACCTTGAGCGAGGGAGAAAAGGCCCAGGCGAGATGGCTCTTCGACTTTCTCCATCGGCCGACGCCGATCCGCCCCTGGCTCGACATTCGGATGCCGACGTTCGGCCTGGCCGACCGGGACGCGGCGGGACTGACGAGCTACTTCGTGGCGTTAGCGGGGCTCAAAATCCCCTTCGAGTTCGTCCCCCCGGCGGAAGAGTTGAAGCGAGGGCTGGTCGAGGCGGGGAGACGGCTTGCATCGAAGGAGTACTTCTCCTGTGGGACCTGCCACGTGCAGGGAGAGAAAAAGCCGGAAGGGCCTCCGGAGGGGTGGGCGCCCGATTTCGCCTTGGCCTACCGGCGGCTCCGGCCGGAGTGGATCGTCACGTGGCTCAAGGACCCGCAGAATGTGCAGCCCGGGACCATGATGCCCAGCTTTTTCCCGGACGACTCCTCGGGCCCGGACGACATCTTGGGAGGGGATGAGCAGAAGCAGATTCTGGCCCTGCGGGAGTATCTGTTGAGCCTCGGGAAACCGTAACGTTCATTCGAGTGGACACAAAGGAGTGGAGGAGCTATGCGACACCGCGTGATCATCGTCGTCTGTGCAGGTCTCATGCTCGCGCTCTGGGCTGCCGCCGGTGTCCCCGCCGGCAGCGCCGCCGGGGGGACGGTCGCCGGCGTGGTGAAGTATGCCGCCGACCCGCCCGCCGCGAAGGAGGTTCCCCCCACCAAGGACAAGGAGGTCTGCGGCAAGGCGCCCATCTACGACGAGAGCTTCGTCGTCGATAAGGCGACCAAGGGGATCCGTTGGGCCGTGGTCTCGGTCCAGGGGGCGAAGGGGAAATGGGACGGCAAGGAAGCGGTCTTTGATCAGAAGGGGTGTGCCTTTCGGCCGCACGTCCTCGTCACGGGCCCCGGCAAGATTACGGTCCTGAACAGTGACGGGATCTTGCACAACTTTCACAGCTACGGCCAGAAGAATCCCGCGCTCAACCGGGCGCAGCCCGGCTTCAGGAAGAAGATGGATGTGGAGTTCAAGCAGGCCGAGATCGTCAAGGTCACCTGCGATGCGCATCCGTGGATGGCCGGATGGATCGTGGTGTCGGAGCATCCCTTCGTGACCGTGACCGACGAAAAGGGGAGCTTCAAGATCGAAAACGTTCCGCCGGGGGCGTACACCCTCGAGGTGTGGCAAGAGACCCTCGGGACGACCACGCAGCAGGTGACGGTCAAGGCCGGGGAGACCGCGACGGCCTCCTTCGAGTTGAAGAAGAAGTAACCTGGCGGTCACACGGCTGCCGTCGCAACACGGGAGCAAGCCTGAGCCTACTGATCCTCTGGATCCACGTGCTCGCCGCCCTCGCGTGGCTGGGGGGGATGCTTTTCACCCTGGTCGTCCTCGCCCCCATATTCCACGGCACCTTCCCGGCCCGCGAGGAGATCCAGCTCGCCTACGCCGCCGGTCGACGGTATCACTTCGTCGCGGCCCGGGCGATGGAGATCGTGGTGCTCACTGGGTTTGCGGGACTCCTGTTGCGGCTGTGGGGTGGCGACGGAGGCTTCTCGCAGCGGGGGTGGGTACTCCTGGGGCTCAAGGGGATCGGATTCCTGCTGATGGCGATTCTGCAGACCTGGCAGCGGATCAGGATGCATCGGGAGCTGACCCCCCTCCTGATTGCGGGAGGGGGAGGAGTGCTGGGCGAGCAGCAGTGGAGGGCCATCCAATCCCGGATGGGGAGGGTGACACTTCTGACCCTGGGGCTCGGGATGGCGATGGTCTTTCTGGGTCTCCTGTTGCGAGGGGGCTAGGAATGGAGCACGCTGCGCTCCACGGCATTCACAGTTGCCCCGCCGCTTCCCGATCGCCGCATGTGGATCGCTGATGGCGGGGAGCGGTTCCTGATGAAGGGGCTTGACAATTCCCGCCATTCACCAGTATGATTCCGCCCGGTTTCTCGACCCGTTGGGGCCAGCGCAGGGCGCTCGGCGGGCCTCGCGTCTTCCAGGATTGAGACATCAGTTTTCTCCTGACACGGAATTGCGGCAAGACCTCTCGTGTGCCATCATGAGGTGGGCCCCGTTGTGGCCTCCGGGTGGGCCCGGCGTCACGGTGCGAGTCGGCGGGAACCGGAATACGAAGGAAGCGGTGGGGGGATTCGCATGCTCGACATGCTGAAGTGGCTGCCGGAGAATGTCTCCACCTACGGGGGAGAGATCGATCACCTTTTCTATATCATCTATTATATTACCGGGGTGGGCTTTCTCCTGGTCGCCGTGGGGATGGTCGCGTTCCTCATCATGTACCGGCAGCGTGAGGGTCGCCGCGCGACGTACCTGCACGGCAACACCGCCATCGAAGTCACCTGGACCGTCGTCACCGCCGTCATTTTTATCGTGCTTGCCCTCATGAGTCAGCCCCTCTGGGGGCGGGTCAAGCAGCAGGTCCCACCGAGTAACTTCCAGCTCCGCGTCACCGCCAAGCAATTCAACTGGGAAATCGTGTACCCGGGGCCGGATGGGAAGTTCGACACGGCGGATGATCTGATGATGAACAACGAGATGTACGTCCCGGTGAATCGGGTGATCCACGTCTTTCTCGCCTCGAAGGATGTCATCCACAGCTTCTTCCTTCCGCACCTTCGCCTCAAACAGGATACCGTTCCGGGGCGCGTGATCCAGGCCTGGTTTGAGGCGACGAAGCCAGGCCGATACGAGATTCCCTGCGCCGAGCTCTGCGGGTTCGGACACTCCGGGATGAAGGGCTGGCTCACGGTGTACTCGCCGGAGGAGTACGAGAAGTGGATGAAGCAACAGTGGCCGCGGTCCTGACCGAGGAGCCTGCGGCCCCCGGTGACGCTCCGTCGACGATCAAAGGAGAGGGTGGTCCATGAGTGAAGCGGGTGGAGTCCACGCTGCGCATGCGGCACACGGCCATCACGAAGCGCTGGGGTTTTGGCGTACGTACGTCTTCTCCACGGACCACAAAATGATCGGCAGGCAGTTCTTCTTC
>Ga0209751_10004897_pt1 | contig 12724 bp, 10 predicted proteins | sample RifCSP13_1_FD_184019 | JGI IMG/M metagenome (GOLD analysis project Ga0209751, IMG submission 184019) | Soil microbial communities from Rifle, Colorado - Rifle CSP2_sed 13_1 (SPAdes) (version 2) | ecosystem: Environmental > Terrestrial > Deep subsurface > Rock core/Sediment | place: Rifle... | reverse complement strand
GCGGCCTTGTCATCCCCACGAAGCCGCTCGTCGACAGCGACCGCACGTAGACGCCGTTCATCCACTCGAGCTTGGTCGTGTCGAAGACGGCTGGGTTACGCGACACCGACGCCAACTCGAAGCGGTCGATCATCGTGTCCAGCGTCACCACCTCCTCCTCGCTACCCGGCGACCACCCGAGAATCGCCAGGTAATTGCGCATTGCCTCGGCGAGAATGCCGGCATCGCGATACGCCCGCAACGCGGTGTCGCCATGACGCTTGGAGAGCTTCTTGCCATCGGGCCCGTTGAGCAGCGCGAGATGCGCGTACACAGCCGGAAGGCCGCCCATGGCCAACGTGAGCAGGATGTGCTTCGGCGTCGATGAGAGGATGTCTTCGCCGCGGACGACGTGGGTAATGCCGTAGTCGACGTCATCGACGGTGCTCGCCAGGTGGTAGGTCGGGGTTCCGTCGGAGCGAAGGATCACAAAGTCGTCGACATTGGCATGGTCGAAGCGCAGTTCGCCACGCACGAGGTCTTCGAACACCGTCTCGCCTGGCCGGGGCACCGCGAACCGGATCGGGAGGGCCTCACCAGACCGCGACGCGACCTCCTCCGACGTGGCGCGGTGTGTGCCCGCATATACCGGTGACCGTCCTTCGGCCTCGGCCGATGCCCGCAACGCTTCGAGTTGCTCGGACGTGGCCACGTCGTAGTACGCCGCCCCTGAGGCGACCAGGGCAGCTGCAACCTCCTGGTATCGCCCGAGCCGGGCGCTCTGCCGGTACGAGCCGTGTGGACCGCCCACCTCGATCCCCTCGTCCCAGTCGAGCCCGAGCCAGTTCAGTCCGTCGAGGATGTCCTGCTGATACTCGGCTGTGCTCCGCTCGGCGTCCGTGTCGTCGGACCGGAGGATGAACACTCCGCCGTTGTGGCGGGCGAACAGCCAGTTGTAGAGGGCCGTTCGACCCCCCCCGACATGGAGGAATCCCGTCGGCGACGGTGCGAACCTGACCCGGACGGTCACGACCCGGCCACCACCGGGTTGATCAGGCTGCCGATCCTCTCGATGTTCACCTCGACCCTATCCCCCGGCTTGAGTGGCCCGACACCCGAGGGCGTGCCCGTCAGAATCACGTCACCTGGGAGCAGGGTCATCACTCTCGTGACGAAGGCAAAGATCTCCGCGGGGCCGAACACCATGTCGTCGGTCGATCCATCCTGGCGCAGCTCGCCGTTCACGAGGCATGCAACCCGCAAACCCGCTGGATCCAGTTCGGTCTCGATCGCCGGGCCGAGCGGGCAGAACGAGTCGAACGACTTGGACCGGGTCCACTGGCCGTCCCTTGCCTGCAGGTCCCGCGCGCTGACGTCGTTTGCGGCGGTGTAGCCCAGGATGTGGGCCGATGCGTCCTCGGCGGCAACTTTGCGACTCACGGTGCCGACGACGATCGCCAGCTCGGCCTCGTGATGCACCTCCGACGACTCGGAAGGAAGCACGATCGCCGCTCCCGGCCCGATCACCGACGTCGCCGGTTTGAGGAATATGACGGGCTCCTCGGTCACCGGCCTATCACGCTCGGCGGCGTGCTCGGGGTAGTTGTGGCCGATGCCGACCACTTTCGTCGGAAATACCGGGGCGAGGAGATGAGCCTTGTCGTACGGGATCATCGCGTCCGTGGGCTCCCATGCGACGAACGGAGTCCCGCGGTACACCTGCACCCCATCGGCTTCTGCGACCCCGTAGGCGATCTCGCCTCCGTGGATACTGACGCGGACGATCTTCATCGAGCCAAAGGCCGTTCTGCCATGAGACGCTCGCCGGCCGCGACCCTGCGCTGCACCGCTTCGAGTGGCGCCACGAGAGCGTCGGCGTCCACGGCGCCGACTAGGTCGTGCAGGGCGTGACGGTCGTGGGCGAGGCCTCGAATCCAGGCGACTCCCCACGATGCATCCGGCGTGCCGACCCCGAGCAAAGCTTCGGCCACCTCGGCATCGGCCACCATGGGAGCGCGGCCGTAGTGTGATGCCCGAGCTGCCATGAGGGCCGCCACGGCGGCGACCAGATCCGCTCGGGTCTCCCCCTCGACCAACGGAAGGTTCCTGCCCTCGGCGATCTTCAGGGCGTATCCGGTGTCCGGTCCCGGGGTGCCGAAGGCGCCACCCCACGGGACCGACTCGGGACCCAACAGGTCGCCCGGCCGGTCCGGCGCCCAGCGACCCGCCGCCCCTGGCTTGGCCGTCGACCGTGGCAGATCCGCGATTCCGATACGAATATTCGGTTGCTGGCCCACCCGTGCTCCTATGCGAACTCAAGCCAGTGGCGATACTGCTCGAGGCGTCCGGTGACCGTCGCCGCGAACAGCTCCTGTGCCCGCCGGGTCACGGCTCCGACGGCGCCCGAGCCGACGACCCGATCGTCGATCTCGCGAATTGGAGTTACCTCGGCGGCAGTGCCCGTGAAGAATGACTCGTCGGCGTAGTAGAGGTCCGCCCGCGTCATAGGCGTCTCAGCGACATCGAGCCCGTCATCGGCGAGGAGTGTCATGACGGTGTCCCGGGTGATGCCGGCCAGGGCACCCATGCTCGTCGCCGGCGTGCGGACCACCCCGTCGCGCACGAGAAAGAGGTTCTCGCCCGATCCCTCGACAACGTAACCAGCGGTGTTGAGGAGGATGGCCTCGTCGTATCCTGCTGTGATCGCCTCCTGTTTGGCCATGACGCTGTTGACGTACTGGCCCGTTCCCTTGGCATTGGGAACCATCGCCTCGTGGCCGACACGCCTCCAGGACGAGACACGGACCCTGATGCCCTTGTCGATACCCTCGGCGCCCAGGTATGCGCCCCACACCCAAGATCCGATCGCGGCGTGGACGCCGGCTCCGGTCGGGTTGAGGCCGAGCGAACCTGTTCCCAGGAATACGATCGGACGCAGGTATACCGCCGGCAGCCCGTTGGCACGGACGAGGTCGAGTGCCGCCTCGGTCAGCTGATCGAGGGTCCATTTCAGCGGGATGCGGAACGCCTTGGCCGACCCGACAAGGCGCTTCATGTGGTCGGTCAGGCGAAACGCGGCGGACCCGTCGGGCGTGTCGTACACCCTGATGCCTTCGAAGACCCCGGTGCCGTAGTGGAGCCCATGGGATAGCACGTGCACGGTCGCCTGGTCCCAGGGAACCATCTCACCGTCGAACCAAATGAACTTGGTGGGCTCCATGTGTGTCACCCTTTCAGTTTGTCATATCGAGGTGGCGGCGGTGCCAGTCGATGATTGCGTCGAACCGCTCGCGGCGGTACTTGGGTTTGCCGGACCGAGACAGCTCGTGACTACTGCCCGGGAAACGAAGCATCTCGGCCTCCACGCCGTTGTCGAGCAGCACCGACAGAAGCTGCTCACCCTGTTCGATCGGACAGCGGTAATCGTTCTCCGAGTGGACGATCAGACACGGCGTGGTGATGTGATGGGCTCGGGACAGCGGACTCGCCTCCCACAGCGCGGACCAGTCGTCATACCCCCATTGCCCGAGGTACATCCGCGGGAAGCGGAACCCGATGTCCGAGGTGCCGGCGAATGACGTGAATGAATACAGGCCGCGCTCGGGCACCGCACTCCTCCAGCGATGGTCGACCGGGAGAATCCGGGCAGTGAGGAATCCGCCGTACGAGCCTCCCATGATCGCCATCCGCTCACGGTCGAGGCGGGAGTACCGCTCGGCCGCCTCGTCGACGACGGCGAGGACGTCCTCGAGGTCGGGAGGGCGCTCCTCACCCCAGCGGCCCACCGGCACCCTCACGAAATCAGTGCCTCGGCCGCTCGAGCCGCGGGGGTTGCATGCAACCACGCCGAAACCGGCAGAGGCGTACATCTGAAACTCGTCGAAGAACGACCACCCGTATCTGGTGGCCGGGCCGCCGTGGATGTTGAGGAGGAGCGGCACCTTCCCTTCGCCAGGCGGCAAGACCACCCACGCATCGAGGTCGACTCCGTCGTTGGTGACCACAAAGTGCTCCGGTTCGATCAGGCTCCCCCGGAATCCGTCGTTCAGCGAGGTCAGCGTGCGCTCCTCGCCGCCCTCCCACCACCGCAGCTCGCCGGGATCGGTGGGTGACGTCGACACCAGGGCCATGGCCGAACCGTCGGCCCGTGTGGTCATTCCGGTGACCGATCGGTCCCCGGGACCGGTGCCCTCCCAGGACCCGTCCGGCTTGACCGTGACCACGCGATTCACCGTCCGGTCTTCGATCACGCACCGGAACGAGCCCTCGGCGAGCCATTGCAGCCCGCCCGGGGTCACGGCCGGGCTGGGAGGGGTGAAGCTGCGATCAAGATCGGCGGCCACAGGCACCGTACGCTCGCCTTCGACGCGGTGGACGCCGAACACGCCGGGATAGGTCCAGAGGTCGGGCATGCCGATCAGATAGCGTCCACCGTCGGGTGCAAAGTGGAGCGAGTCCCAGTGCCCGACTCCGACGACAGCTACCGCATCACCCCCGCCGATCGCCACCTCCCACGCCTGGCTGCCCGGATCGATGTGCGCCCGGGGGTGGCGGGCGCTCATGAAGCCGACCGCACCGCCGTCCGGACGCCATACGACGCCACCGTCGCGGAACCCGGAGGTGAGCCGCCTCGGGTCACCTCCCGCTGGATCGACCAGATACACCGAGCGGTGTCGGTCTGCCAGCCAGCCCTGGGTGTCGAAACGGAACCCGGCAGACGTGACGCGCCTGGCTCGCCTCTTACGTTCGTCTTCGTCGAGCCCGGACCATCCCTCTGCCCATTCGGCGCCCACTACGGCGAGCGTCGAGCCATCGGGCGACCACTCCGCCTCGGTGGCACCCACGGCGAACGAGGTGAGCACCCTTGCCTCGCCACCTGCCGCCGCCATCACGGCCACCTGCGCATGCTCCCCCTCCTTCCCCGAAGCCCTCAGGAAGGCGAGGGACGCACCATCGGGAGACCAGCGCGGGCGGGTATCGGAGGGGCCGTGGGTGAACGCCCTGGTGCTGGATCCGTCCCAGAGCCAGACTTGACGATCGTCGCGGTCATCGGCGAAGTTCATGCGTGACACCACGAAGGCCACGTGGGTTCCGTCGGGGTGGATCTGCGGATCCGAGAGCGTGGCAAAGCCGGTGAGGTCGTCGGGGCGCATCGGCTTCAGGCTACCGGTCGGAGGGCGCGTCGGCCGCCCTACCCTCTCGACGATGCGACGGCTCATCGCCTCGTCACTGGGCCTCGGTCTCATCCCGCGCCGGTTGTGGCATTCCGATGCGGGCGCGGGGACGTTCGGTGCCGTGCTCGGCGCGGGTATCGGTGCCGTTCTCCTGGCCGCCGACGCATCGTGGTGGGTATCGGCGGCCGTCGCCGCCGGAGTCGTGCTCGCGTCGCTCTGGGCGACGGCCCCGTTCGCGGCCGGGCACGCCGATCCCGGCTGGGTGTGCATCGACGAGACCGCCGGCACGCTGATCGCGTTGGTCGGGTTGGGGGGCATCCCGTGGGTGGTCGCACTCGTGATCGCTCGCGCAGCCGACATCTTCAAGATGTTGCCGGGCATTCGAGCCGCCGAACGCCTCCCCGGTGCGCTGGGAGTCACCACCGACGATGTCCTCGCCGGGCTCTACGGGCTGAGCGTGGGGTGGATTCTCACCGGGCTACTGCCGTAGCCCGGTGGCCGTTGCCGGCTCCCCGTTGCCGGATGCCTCCTGAAGGTCGAAGCTCGAAGATCGACACCAGCCGTACTCAACGCGCTCCGTCCACCTGCCAATATCGCCACCGCTACCGGATATTGAAATACCAATACCACGCACCCGCGCTCAATAGACCGCCGACGATCGCCGCCTTGAAGGCCTGCTTGGCGATCCCGAATAGGAAGATGGCCGCGGTGATGACGCCGATTCCGATCAGCATCGCCAGGAGAACCGGATTGGCCTTGACCTCATCGACGATCTGAGCGGCTCGTTCCGGAAGCTCGTCGGGAATCTGAGCGAGAAGACTGACCATCCGGTCAGGTTAGGCCGGGGACCGCTCGCCGACACAGAATCCATGCACTCGGCAGCGTCGTATCCTGGCTTCGATGCCCAACGCCGCGCCGGCCCCTCGCGCCGCCCGGGGACGGCGTGTTCCCCGCCCTCTCGTCGCCGCATTCCTCTCGGGGATCATCCCCGGGGCGGGCCACTTGTACGGAGGCTGGCGGCGTCGCGGCTGGGTGTTCATCACCATCACGGCGGCCCTCGTCGTGCCCGCTGCCCTGCTCCTCTTCTTCGTCATCTACGGGAACACGCTCAGCCTGGCCCTCACCCTCTCCAAGCCGTTCTTCCAGCACCCTGCCCTGTTCCTCGTCCTCCTCGCCGCCAACGCGATCCTGCTCGCCTTCCGGATCGCGGTGGTCGTAGACGCCTATCTGGTGTGCCGGCCTATGACCCGGCACGGGGTGACCGCCCCCACCGGGGTCGTCGCCGGCCTGGCACTGGCGGTGATCCTGGCCGGCACCGCCGTCCCGCACGTGTACGTCGGACGGAGGAACCTGCTCCTGTACGACGCAGTCACCTTCGACTACGTGAGCGACCCCGGTCAGTCGACGACTCTCGGCACCTCCACCACCCGCGGAGACGGGGCGACCGGAGCGACCGGGACGACCCGCAACGACACACCGTCGAGCACCGCGCCGTCGACCACGATCCTCCTCCCCGACACGTTCACCGACGGCACCCGGGTGAACATCCTCCTCCTCGGAGGGGACGCCGGAGTTGGCCGAAGGAACATCAGGACCGATTCGATGATCGTGGTGTCGATCGACCCAGAGACCGGGTGGACCGCGATGTTCGGCATCCCCCGCAACCTCATCCACGTCCCGATCCCCGAGAGCAGCCCCGCCCACGGTGTATGGGACTGCCCGGGGGGGTGCTACCCGAAAATCGCCAACGAGATCTACCAGTCCGGCCTCGACTACCCCGACCTGTTCCCGGGTGGCCCGAACTCGGGGGGCAACGCGACCAAGCTGCTCTTGGGCAACCTGCTCGGAATCGAGATCGACTACTTCGCCCTCGTCGACCTCGTGGGATTCGTGGACATGATCGACGCCGTCGGAGGCGTCGACATCAACGTCCTCGACCGCATCTACGACGAGACCTACCCGAATACCGACGGAACCCTCACCACGATCGTCATCGAGCCTGGGATCCAGCACATGGACGGCGAGCGTGCCCTGCAGTACGCCCGCTCGCGCCACGGGGTCGAGGGGAGTGACTTCGGGCGGATGAGCCACCAGCGCTGTGTGCTCGAGGCCCTGGCCACTCAGACCGACCCCCTCACCCTGTTCCAGGAGCTTCCGACCTTCGTTCCCGCGATTCAGGAGAGCGTGACGACCGACATCCCGATCGCGGAGCTTCCCGCCTTCATCGAATTGGCAGCCAAAGCCGACCTCGAGCACATCGTGACGACGCGCTTCATGCCCAACGCCCCCGAGTTCGAGGGCACCCCCACCTCGTACATCGCCGAATACACCGCCGATCGCTATCCGGTGCCCGATCGCGACTTCATCGCCGAGACCGTCGCCATCGCCCTGACCCTGCCCCCCTTGGAGGCGATCGAGCGACTCAACTTCCAACCGCTGGAGGACGCCTGCGGCCCCTAGTGGTCCGTCGCCCAAATGATGACGCGCCCCCTACGACACACCACTAGTCGTAGACGCGAGCCCGGGCGAGCCGGGCCCCGAGAACCATGAGCACGGCAGCCAGGGCTGCTCCGGCTACGGCGAACGCACCCGGCCCGACCCTGATCAGTGATGCTGCCCCCGCCGCCCCCAGCCCAACCAGCCACAGCGAACCGACGGTCTGCCATTCGCTCATTCCCATGGCCACCATCCGATGCGAGGTGTGATCGGTTCCGCCCACCGTCACCCGCCGCCCGTGTCGCAGGCGCTCGACCACAACCAGGCAGGTGTCGAAGAGGGGAACGGCGAGGAGCACGACGGGAACAAACACGCTCGCCCATGCCCCGGGCAAAGTGCCACCAGCGGACCCTCCGTCCAGGAGCGTGAGGCCGGCGAGCATCGCCCCCATCCAGTGCGATCCCCCATTGCCCATGAACATGCGAGCCGCCGGCAGGTTCAAGGGAAGGAACCCGGCGACAGCCCCGACGAACGCGGCAGCCAAAGGAGCGGGTGCATTCCACAGCCACAGGGTGACCCCGGCGATCATGCCGATGCCGCCGGCAAGCCCGTCCATGCCGTCGAGGAGATTCACGGCGTTCGTCACCAGGACGAACCATGCGACGGCGGCGATCACTCCGACCGCGGCCCCACCTGGCAGATCGGGGTGGACACCGAATGTCGCCAGGATCACCCCTCCGACGACGTGTCCCGCGAGCTTCACGATCGGTGGCAGCGGATGCAGATCGTCGACCACCCCCATCACCAGCAGGAGTGTCGACGCGGCAACGATCGCTCCGAGTCCCCGCGCGCCGCGCGCTGCCATTGCCGCGGCCACGAGAAACCCGATGGCCATCGCGATTCCCCCCGACACCGGAACCGCATCCGCCCGCCACCGCGGTCCGGTGGCGGCCCTCGTCAATGGGGCGCGCAGCGCCGGCACGGTCACCAGGATTGCCGCGATGGCCGCCGACACACCGAAGGCGACGAGTAGAGCGGTCATCGAACCGCGCGCCGCGGCTGATCAAGCGTTTCGGGCATGCCCCAACGCTACCGGTCGGGTAGCCGATCCCTACCGCCACCAGCGACGATGGCAAGGAGTGCGGCTGCCTCCCCGATGACGAAGGCTCGTGCGACCCGCACGTCCGCCGTCCCGACAACCGGGATCACCGCGGCGATGGCGACGACGAAGCCGATACCCCATGCTGCCGCGAGGCGGAGCGTCTTGCCCTGGGCTACCAGCACCTGCCCGGCCAGCAGCGACGCGGTCGCGATCACGACCCCGGCGGCAGCGTACGCCGCCGTCGCCGCCCCCGGCTCGAATTCGGCCCCGAAAAGGAGCCTGACGGCCAGCGGGCCGAGGAGCCAGCCCGCGGTGGCGGCGACCGGGGCCGCCACCGCGGCGGCCCAGCCGAACCGAAGACCCCATGCCCTCAGCTCCATGCGCCGACCCTGGGCGGCCAGCCTGGTGAACGGCGGGAGGAATCGAGCGAGGAGGTTCTGCGTGACGACGACCGGAGCCCTGAACAGCTGGAACGTGACGAACACGATGCTCATCAATCCGGGTGTGTCGTCGAGTATCCGCACCCCTATCGGAGCGGCCAACAGCAGCACTTGGCTTGCCGCGCTAGCCACGACGAATCCTGCGAGGAAGGCTCCGCCCGGCTCCTCGATCTGCTGCTCCGAGGACTGCCGCTCGGCCCGAAACGGCCGCCAGGCGAGGGTGAGTAGCGGAGCAAGGGCAAGCGCCCACGCCACGCTGAGCCCGGTGTGGACCACTTCGAGGAACAGCAGGGCCAGTCCGACCCTCGCCAATGCGACGATCCCACTCACCAACCCGTATGCGCGGAACCGCCGGTGGCCGGCGAGCCTCCCGCGGGCGACGGCCAACAGCGCATTGCACCCCACCGCCACAACGGCGACGACCGCATAACCCGTTTCTCCGGCGAAGAAATGGTTCCTGGTGGCGACGGTGAACACCAGGGCGCCGGCTGCGCCGAGGCCGATCACGGAGGCGATCGCGCCGAAGCCCCCGGATCGGTCGAGGGTCACCCGTCGAATCTCGAACTGCTCGACGGGAAGCAGGAGCACGGAGAACACGAGCAGGTGAACGGTGAGCAGGGCGCTCACCGGGTCGAAACCGGCCGCGCCGAGCGCCCGCCCACCGACGACCTGAAACAGATACGCGCCGATCGCCGCCGTGATCGTGCCGGCGACGATGAAGAGAGTCCCGTCGGACGCGAAGCGCCGGAGAGATCTCGGCATCGTCGGGAGAGTACCGGCGCTCAGCCCGGGACCGACGCTGCCATGGCCCGGCACACAAGGGCGCGGCGGATGTCGTCGTCGGCCTCGAGGAGGAGGCGGCGCAGCATTGGGCCGATGTCCGCCTTCCCCAGCAACCCCGAGATTCGACCCCGGGTGGCGTCGTCGATCAGGTACCCGGGGAAGAAGGACCGGAAGTACGCCTGGGCTGCTTCGGCCTCCCGCTCCTCGAAGACCGTTGGGAGAACCGTGAAGAACGGACCCACGAACGGATCGAGGATCGCTGCCTGTGAACGCCGCCAGAACCCCGATGCAGCCGCCCGCATGATGGCGAGGGACCCGTATCCATTGCCGTGGAGCCGGTCCCACGTCTCCTGCTTGGCCGCGGGGTCGGGCCGCGATGCATCGGCCATGGCGACGGCACGATCTCCTCTGTCCGAGTCGTCACGATCGCGCTCCATCGCGATCCTTTCTCGCTCGCCCTCCAGCCCGAGGGCGGCTCCCAGGACGGCCACCGCCCAGCGCATGTCTTGGTCGACCGACAGACCTGGAGGGGGATCGTCGACGATGGCGGCGGCGATGTGTGCATCGGCCTCTGAACGGGTGATGGCAATGAGCGATCTCGCCCACAGCACACCGCGGTCTCCCGACGGGTCGGTGCGAACGGCGTCGCTCGCCGCAGCGACGAACCGGGATGCCTCGGCTTCGATGGCGCCCTCCGGCACATACCGAGCGATCGCGCCCGCCACCGTGGCGGTGACCAACTGCACGATCGGCATGGAGGTCTCCCCGAGAAGGTGGGTGCGGACCAATGCGAGGTACCGGGTCGACGCCAACTGAGCATCCCGGACCATTTCCCACACCGACGACCAGACCTGTTGGCGAAGCAGCGGCTCGTCGATCATGCCGAGGCGTGCCTCGGCATACTCCACGGACGTCGGATCGAGTGCGACCTTTACGTACCCATGGTCGCCGTGGTTGGGGAACACGAAGGCTGGTGACGCTATCCCGGTCGCCTCGCTCACCGTAGCCGAGACGCCGTCGATGACCGCGGGGTACACCGTCGTCCGGTCGGCGCGATCCACAACTGCCACACCGACGTGGTGTGGCCTGAGCACAGGATGGGCTTCGAGGGCGGTCTGACGGAGGGTCATCGTGTCAACCCTTCCGCCGGTTTGCCGCCACGAAGCAGCGAGCGTGTTCACCGAGGCCGTCGTGAGCCATCGGGCTCCCCACTTGACCAGGTCGACCCCGCTCCCCTCCTGGAGCGCCGCCAGGAAGTCGGTCAGGGTGGCGTTCCCGAAGCGATGGCGGCGGAAGTAAGTACGAAGCCCGTCGCGGAACGCGTCACGCCCGATGGCGGCGACGAGTTGCTTGAGAACCGCCGCGCCCTTCCCGTACGAGATCCCATCGAAGTTGAGGAAAGTCTCGTCGGTGCTCGGCACCTCGTCGGCGATCTTGTGGGTCGTCGGCAGCTGGTCCTCGCGGTACGCCCAGAGCTTCATCCGGAAGTTGAAGTCCTGCCAGATGGTCGGATGGTCGCCGAGAGCGTCCAGCGCGTAATAGGCCACGTACGAGGCGAACGACTCGTTGAGCCAGATGTCGCTCCACCATCGCATCGTGACCAGGTCGCCGAACCACATGTGCGCGATTTCGTGCGCGAAGTACTCGTCACGACGCACCAACTGATCGGCTGTGGGCGGGTCGCGGAAGATGACCGTGTCGGTATAGGTGATGTTGGCGACGTTCTCCATCCCACCCCAGTTGAACTCGGGTACGAACACCTGATCCAGCTTGGCGAACGGATACGGCTCGTCGAACAGATCTCCGTAGAAGTCGAGCAACCGCTTGGACAATGCGAAGAGCGGCGCCGGGTCGAGATGGTTGATGAGCGACTTCCGGGCGTGCATCCCCAAAGCGATCCCGCCGTGATCGTCGTGTGCCGATACGTACTCCCCGGCCACCACGGAGAGGAGGTAGGTCGAGAACGGCACCGTTCTGGCAAACACACGCCTGGTTCGACCCCCGGGCACCTCGTCGCGGTCGATCTCATGACCGGCGGTCACGACGGTCCACTCGGCTGGTGCGGTGATCGTCAACTCATAGGTGGCCTTGAGGTCGGGCTGATCGAAGCAGGGCATCAGCCGGTGCGCCGAGTAGGGCTCGAGTTGCGTGTAGAGATACTCGGCCCCGTCACTCGGGTCGATGAACTGATGAAGCCCCTCACCGGTGTGGTCGTAGGGCCGCTCGTAACCGATGTGCACCTCGTTGTGCTCCGACAAGTGCGACGCCGGGAGCATGAGCCGGGAGCCGTGCTGCTCCGGTTCCATCCGGGCGCCGTTCACCTCCATGAGGTCGATCCGGCCTCCCAGCCACTCGAGGAAGGTGTCTCCGCCACGGTGGTCGAATGAGATCGTGACATTCCCGCGGAAGGCCTTTGCCCCCGCTTCGAGATCCAGGTCGAGGCGGTATGAGATGTTGGCGATCTGATCTGCTCGCGCCCTGGCCTCGTCCTGGGTGAGGCGGTCGCGCACGGTCATGTCGGGCAAGACGAACCTCCTGTCGGGGCCTTTCTAGTCGGTGGCGGGGAGGCCCCGGCCAGGGAGAGCCCGTGCCGTCACGCGAGCAGGCTTGGAGCAGGCCGCATTCAGCCGGTAGGTGCAGACACCCAGGCATCCGACACCCGACACCCGACACCCGACACCCGACACCCGACACCCGACACCCGACGAAAGAGTCGCGCACCACGGGAGACGGGAAACTGGAAACTGGAAACTGGCAACGGGCAACGGGAAACGGGAAACGGGAAACGGGAAACGGTTCTACACCGTCTC
>Ga0209751_10004895_pt1 | contig 12727 bp, 14 predicted proteins | sample RifCSP13_1_FD_184019 | JGI IMG/M metagenome (GOLD analysis project Ga0209751, IMG submission 184019) | Soil microbial communities from Rifle, Colorado - Rifle CSP2_sed 13_1 (SPAdes) (version 2) | ecosystem: Environmental > Terrestrial > Deep subsurface > Rock core/Sediment | place: Rifle... | reverse complement strand
CAGCGCGTAGAGGGCGTGCGTGTGGCTGACGGACCGGTTCAGGACGAGGTCCGCCTTGAACCCGTTCCGCACGAGGGGGAAGGTGACCTGGTCGTCGGGCAGGCGCTCCACGGGCAGCCCGCGGGCCTGCGCCGCCTCCAGGATCCACTTCTCCTCGGGGCGGATGATCGTGTAGAAGAGGCCGAGTGTGCTATTCACCCCAGTCCTCCTTCTCGGTCGGCGCGCGGTCGACCGTGAACGGGCTGAGAGAGGTGACCTCCAGCTCGGTCCCGCAGTCGGGGCAGGCGAAGATCTCGCCCTCGATCATGTCCTTGGGTTGCAGGCTTCCGGCGCACTCGGGGCACTCCGTCATGCACTGTCCTCCTTGAGGATCTGGTCGGTGATCGCGACGGCCTCTGCCTGCCGGGAGAGCGTGTACCGCTCGTGCCCGAGCTTCTCCCCGGCCCGCACGAGTTGGCGGCGGACGGCCTCCGGGGCCGGGCCCCCGGGGGTGGCCCGGCGGGCAATCGCGGCAACGGGGTCCAGCACCGCAGCGAGATCCTCCCCGAAACGCGGGTCGAACGCCCGCAGGGACTCCGCGGTGACTTCCGCGCGGTCCTCCAGGTAGCGCGCCACGGTCTCGTGGGCCTCGCGGAACGGCACGCCGCGGGCCACAAGGTGCTCCGCGAGGTCGGTGGCGAGCATCCTGGGGTCGCGCGCCGCCGCCGCGAGGCGCTCCGTGTCGAAGTCCAGGGTCGGCACCGCGGCGGCCAGGGCCTCCAGCGTCTGCAGGGTCTGGTCCGCGGCGTCGAAGAGCACCGCCTTGTCCTCCTGGAGATCGCGGTTGTAGGCGAGCGGCAGGCCCTTGAGCGTCGCGAGAAGGGAGACGAGGTCCCCGAGGACCCGGCCGGTCTTCCCGCGGGCGAGCTCGGCGACGTCCGGGTTGCGCTTCTGCGGCATCAGGCTGCTCCCGGCGCCGAGCTCCGGCGTGGGCCGGAGGAAACCGAACTCCGCCGAGGACCAGAGGACGAGCTCCTCGCCCAAGGCGCCCAGGTGGACCGCGAGGAGGGCGAGGGAGAAGAGGCACTCCGCGAGCGGGTCGCGGTCGCTCACCGCGTCGAGGGAGTTCTCGAACATCCCCGCGAAACCGAGGCGGTGGGCCACGGCCGCGGGGTCGATGGGGAGCGTGCTCCCGGCGAGCGCGCCGGCGCCGAGAGGAGAGACATTGGCACGGGCGAAGGCCTCGGAGAGGCGCTCGAAGTCCCTGGAGAGGCGCCAGACGTGCGCGAGCAGATGGTGCGCCAGGGTCACCGGCTGCGCGCGCTGGAGATGGGTGTAGCCGGGCATGAGCGTCTCCACGTGGCCCTCGGCGAGAGCCAGGAGCGCCTCCTGGAGGACGACGACAGAGGATCCCACCTGCTGGATCGCGGCGCGGAGGAAGAGGCGCTCGTCGAGGGCGACCTGGTCGTTGCGGCTCCGCGCCGTGTGGACCTTGGCGCCGAGCGGGCCGAGGAGCTCCGTGAGGCGGACCTCGACGTTCGTGTGGACGTCCTCCAGGTCGTCGCGCCAGGCGAACGTGCCGGCCTCAATCTCCCGCAGGACGGCGCGCAGGCCCTTCGCCAGGGCGGCGGCCTCCTCGGTTGTGAGAATCCCCGTGCTTCCGAGCATCTCCACGTGGGCGAGACTGCCCGCGATGTCCTCGCGGTAGAGCCGCCGGTCCACCGGGAGGGAGGCCAGATACCGCCACGCCGGCGTCCTCACGTGCCGCGGCGCGCCCGCGCCCATGGTCACCGCCACCGCCATACCTACTTCGCCCTCTTGGCGGCCTTCTCGAGACGCGCCTGCGCGCGCTCGCCAACGGCGGCCCATGTTCGGGCCGGGAGGCCCCAGACGTAGATGAAGCCCTCCGCCAGCTCTTGGCGGAAGCGGTCCCCGGCCCCGTAGGTGGCCAGGTCCGCCTGGTAGAGGGAGTTCGGGGACGTCCGGCCGGCGACCTGGGCGGAGCCCTTGAAGAGCTTCACGCTCACCTCGCCGGTGACGCGGGCCTGCGTCGAATCGACGAAGGCATCGATGGCCTCGCGCAGCGGCGTGAACCAAAGGCCGTCGTAGATCAGGTTCGCGTACCGCGACTCCGCGGTGCGCTTGAAATCGAGGACGTCGCGGGGGAGGACCATGGCCTCCAAGGCCTGGTGGGCCTTCAGGAGCACCGTGGCCGCGGGGCACTCGTAGATCTCGCGGGACTTGATCCCGACGACGCGGGACTCCACGTGGTCGATGCGGCCGACCCCGTGCGCCCCGGCGAGGCGGTTGAGCGACTCGATAATCGCCAGGAGGTCCGAGCGCTTCCTGTCGAGGGCGACGGGCCGGCCGGACTCGAAGTGGAGGTTCACGTAGACCGGAGCGTCCGGGGCCTCGAGCGGCGAGGTCGTCCACTCGAAGGCCTCCTCGGGCGGCTCGATCGCGGGATCCTCGAGGACGCCGCACTCCACGGAGCGGCCCCAGAGGTTCTCGTCCGTGCTGTAGGGGGATCCGTTCTTCACCGGGACGGGGACGCCGCGCTCCAGCGCGTAGGCGACCTCCTGCTCCCGCGTCATGTTCCAGACGCGCGCGGGGGCGATCACGCGGAGCTCGGGCGCGAGGGAGGTCGTGCAGAGGTCGAAGCGCACCTGGTCGTTCCCCTTCCCCGTGCAGCCGTGGGCGACGTAGTCGGCCCCCTCCCGCCGCGCCACCGCGGCGAGGTGCCGGCCGATGAGCGGGCGGGTGAGCGCCGTGCTGAGGGGGTACTGGCCCTCGTAGAGGGCGTTTGCCCGGAGGGCGGGGAGGACGAACTCGTCGGCGAACTCCTCGCGGGCGTCGACGACGACGGCCTTCTTCGCCCCGATGAGCTCCGCCTTCCCGCGGACCTTCTCCAGGTCCCCGGGCTGCCCGACGTCCACAGTCAGCGCCACGACGTCGAGCCCCTGCTCCATCAGCCAGCGGATCGCCACGGAGGTGTCCAAACCTCCGGAGTAGGCCAACACCACTCTCTTGCGCGTCATACCTCGCCCCTTCGCGGATGCCTGCGGACGAAGTCCTTCCGACTCCTGGGCACCTATATCAACGTATTGACCATGTTCGGTCAGATTCAGGCGAAGGTGTCAAATATTCGACACCTCAGTCTAGGGGGCGATGCCCAGCATCGCCAAGCAGGTCCGCGACTACATCTCCAGCCGGCCCAGCGTCGCGGACGCCCTCCGCATGGGCATCGTGAACCACTCCGCGCTCGCGCGCCGGATCGCAAAGGAGCTTGGCATACGACGCGGGGAGGCCGTGCTGGCGGCCTGCCGCCGCTACCCCGTGGACCGGATCCGCGGCTACCGCGAGGACGCCGTGAAGCAGGTCCTCCAGAAGAGCCGTATCGAGACGCGCTCAAAGGTGTCCACGATCACCGTGGCCCAGGGCGTGGACGTCCTCCGGCGCCTCGGGGACGTCGTCGAGGAGCTCCTCGACGAGAACCGCATCTGTCGGCTCATCCAGGTGTCCCAGGGCACCGTGATCATCGTGGACGACGACGCCGTGTCACGGTTCACCCGGAAGCTCCGCGAGGAGCACCTCCTCAACGTGCGCCGGGACCTCGTCGAGATCGCGGTGACCAGCCCTGTGAGCGTCGAGGAGACGCCCGGGCTCATGGCCTTCCTCTCCACCGCCCTCGCCTCCAAGGGGATCAACATCGTGCAGGCGATGTCGTGCTACACGGACACGATCTTCATCCTGGAGCGCGACGACATGACGACGGCCTTCGACGTCCTCACACAGCGCCTGCGGTGACCTCAGGCCGGACGGGCGGCCAGGTAGAGGACGAAGGGGTCCGTGGACAGGACCTCCGCCGCGGCCACGGCGAACCGCGCCTTGGCTACCGTCGCCTCCAGGGACTTCCGCGAGAAGCTCTGCGCGACGCGAACACCCCCGGGCACCTCGCCCCACTTCGGCCACTTGCGCGGCGTGTCGCGGTGGCAGTAGGTCGCCGACAGGAAGACCCCGGAGGGGCGGATCACGCGGCGGACCTCGCCGAGGACGGCCCCGAGGCGGCGGTAGCCGTGGAGGGCGTTCACGCACACGACGGCGTCCACGCTCCCCGGACGGAGCGGGAGGGCCGCGGGCTCCGCGAGCACGTGCCGGATGACGGACAGTCCCCGCGCGCGCGCCCCCGCGGCGGCCTCGCGGACGACGGAGAGGTACTCCTCCGTGGCGATCACCCGGCGCGCCCGCGCCGCGGCCGGGTAGGTCGCGAGCCCCGTCCCCGCCGAGAGGTCGAGCACCTCCGAGCCCTGCGGGAGGTCCCGCGAGAGCAGCTCCTGGATGCGAGCCTGCAGGGGGGTCGGCTGGCCTCCGGCCATGGGCCCTCCCATCTCGGTCGCCTCCAAGTAACTATGGCCAGGTCCTTCCGGTCCGGGGAAGGGTGTCCTCCTCGTAATGCCCTCCGGGCTGCGCCCACGCCTTCGAGAGAAAGCCCTACCTTTCGAGGGACGCTCCAGAAAGGCCTATATAGACACCGACTTTACTCCGCAGCGCACCGTTTCCAGGTGCCTGGGGAGTGGTCATCGGATGAGAGGATACGTCGCGCTTCTCCTCGCGCTCTTCGTCGCCTGGCCCCTGCTGCCCGCCCCTGCGGTCGGGATCCAGCCCGGCGGCATGTACGGCGGCACCGTCACCGTGGCCGTCCTCGACGACATCGACACGAACCCGCTCACCGCAGGCCCCGCGGACCTCGAGGCCCTCGGTCTCGCCTACGACTCCCTGGCGAAGCGCTCGGCGGTGGACCAGAACCCGGTCCCCTGGCTCGCGACGAACTGGTCAATCAGCGGGAACGCGACGACCTTCTACCTGCGCTCGACTGCGGCGTGGGCGTCCGACGGCGCGGCCGTCAGCCCCGGGGACGTCGTGACGTCCTTCCAGCGGTACGCCCTAACGGGGGTCACCGCCTCCGCCGGCACGGGCACGGTCACGCTCACCTTCACCGCGAACGCGGGCCGCTTCTTCGGCGAATGGATCTACCTCCCCATCGCCTGGAGGAGCGGGCAGGCCTCCCCGGACACCCAGGGGAACGGACCCTATGCCATCCAAGATCGGATCGTCGGGGACCACCTCACCCTCCGGGCGAACGCGAACCACTGGAACGGCCGGCCGTTCCTGGACGCGGTTATCTACAAGGTGTACACGGACCTCGACGCGGCCGCCTGCGCGATGCTCCTCGACCGCGGGGCGGTCGACCTCATCGGCTTCCACCTCGTGCCGGACGACCTCTACACGCTGCGGACTTGCGGTTTCCCGGTAGGTACGGAGCAGAACCGCTCCCTGATCAACCCGATTCAGAACAAGACCCAACCCTGGACCTCCCTCGCACAAAACCCGGGCCTCACCCATCTCTACCTGGGAATGAACACCTCGCGCGCGCCGCTGGACGCCCCCGAGCTCCGCCGGGGGATAGTCCAGACCTTGGACAAGGACCTCGCCGCCATCAGCGAACCGACAGCCTACGTCGAGATTGCGGACTCCCTCGTGGTCCCTGGGAACTTCTACTGGTTCAACGCCTCCGTGCCCCGGTACCGCGTGGACAAAGTCATCGTCGGTCCACGAGCCGAATCGGACTTCGACCGGGTAAACAACGAACTGGATCTCGCGGGGTTCCTCGACAGGAACAGCGACGGGTACCGCGAGGACAGGAACGGGAGCCCCTTCTCGTTCACCCTCCTTACGCCGTCCGTCAGCGCGGACCCACGGAAGTACTCGTTTGCGAAACAGATTAGCACGAACCTGGGGAAGATCGGGATCAATGTGACCCTGGTCCCAGAGAGCTGGGCGAACATCACCTCCCGCGTGAACGCGAACAACTTCGACCTCTACTTCGGGCTCGCCACGGTGTCCAAGGACCCGGACTTCTACTACAGACTGTTCCACTCCTCCGGCATCGCCGCGGGGACGAACCTCGTGAACCTCAACGAGGCGGCCGCGGACGCCGCGGTTGCCGCGACGCGCAACGAGATCGACCAGGCGATGCGGCAGCAGCTCGCCAAGGACATGCAGGGCTGGGTCGCGGAGAACGTGCCCTGGGCGCCGATCCTCCACTACAAGGACATCGACGTCTACGACAAGACGGCCTACACGGGGTGGGTGAACAGCGTCGGGGGCGTGAACAACTTCTGGACCTTCGTCGGGCTCCATGTCTTCCAGCTGGGTTCGCTCAAGGTGAGCCTCTCCTTCTCGAGGACGCGCCTGGAGTCTGGGACGACTGCGCAGGTGGTCATCGCCGTGGTGGACCAGGACGACCTGGCCGTGGCGGGCGCGGACGTGGAGCTCACCGGCGGCGCGTTCGCGCCGGCGAACGGGACGACGAACAGCAACGGCCGCTTCGAGAGCGAGTTCACCGCGCCGGCGACGACGACCCTGACCGACGTCGAGGTCACCGCTGCGGCGGCGACGCCGGGTTATGCGTCGGCCAGCGCGACGATGGCGGTGACGGTCACGCCGGTCCGGAAGCAGCTGCTCGTGACGTTCGAGAAGCCCAAGCCCCAAATCGCGTCCGGGGAGACCATCACCCTGAACGTGAGCGTCCGCGACGCCGCGCCTCCCCGGGTCGCGGTCGCCGGGGCCTCCGTGCAGCTCTCCCTGAGCCCTGCGAACTTCGGCGGGGAGCTGAGCGCCACCTCCGGGACCACGGGCGCGACGGGGAAGTTCTCCTTCACGCTCACGGGCGACGTCTCCGTCCTGACCTCTTTCCTGATCACCGCGCACGTCTCCGCGGCGGGCTTCGAGGCGCCCGCGAACCCCACGACGACCTCGATCATCGTGGAGCGCCACGGGGGGGACTTCGCCCAGAGCACGCCTGGCTTGGACACCGTGAGCCTCGTCGTCGTCGTTGCGGCCCTCGCCCTCGCCTACGCGCGGCTCCAACGGCGGCGCAAAAGGGATAAGCCGTAAGGCGATGGGCGGCCCGTGAGCGAGCTCGCGGAGCGCGGGGCGAACCGCCTGGAGTGGGCGCGGTCCCACATGGGCGTCCTCGGCGCCCTGGCCCGGGAGCTGAAGGCCGAGCGCCCCCTCAAGGGGCTGCGCCTGGGCATGGCCCTCCACGTCGAGGCGAAGACCGGGGTGCTCGCGCTCGCCCTGCGGGACGCCGGGGCGACCGTCCGCCTCACCTCCTGCAACCCGCTCTCCACGGACGACTCCGTCGCCGAGGCCCTCCGCGGGCAGGCCGGCCTCGAGGTCTACGCGAAGAAGTGGCAGACGAGCGAGGAGTATTACGAGAGCCTGAACCGCGTCCTGGACCTGAAGCCGGACCTCGTGATCGACGACGGCGCGGACCTCATCCACCTCCTCCACACGAAGCGGCGGGAGCTCCTGAAGGGCGTCCGGGGCGCGAACGAGGAGACCACCACGGGGGTGACGCGCCTCCGGATCATGGCACGCGAGGGGAAGCTGCGCTTCCCCGTGATCTCCGTGAACGACGCGCAGATGAAATACCTCTTCGACAACCGGTACGGCACGGGGCAGTCCACGTTCGACGGCCTCCTCACCGCGACGAACCTCCTCATCGCCGGGAAGACCTTCGTCGTCGCGGGGTACGGGTGGTGCGGTCGCGGGATCGCCGCGCGGGCCTCGGGACTCGGCGCCGACGTCGTCGTCACCGAGGTGGATCCCGTGCGGGCGATCGAGGCGCGGCTCGACGGGTTCCGCGTGATGCCCATGGCCGAGGCGGTCGCCCAGGCGGACTTCCTCGTCACCGCCACGGGGTGCAAGGACGTCGTCGCCGCGGAACACCTCCGGAAGATCAAGGATGGCTGCGTGCTCGCGAACGCGGGGCACTTCAACGTGGAGATCTCGCTGCCCGCCCTCGAGAAGGCGTCCAAGTCCCGGCGCCGGGTGCGGGAGTTCGTCGAAGAGTTCACGCTCCGGAACGGTCGCCGCGTCCACCTCGTTGGGGAGGGACGCCTCGTGAACCTCGCGGTGGGCCAGGGGCACCCCGCGGAGATCATGGACATGTCCTTCGCCATCCAGGCGCTCTGCGCGCGCCACCTCGCCGAGCACGCCGAGGAGATGGCGCCGGGCGTGCACGACGTCCCGAGGGAAATCGACGTCCGCGTGGCGCGGATGGCCCTCGACGCCTTCGGCGTACGCCTCGACGAACTCACGACCGCGCAGCGGCGCTATCTGGAGAGCTGGACCGAGGGGACCTGATGGCCCTCAAGGCCGCCCTGTTCGACTTCGGGGGCACGCTCCTCGACATGGAGAGTGACCGGCGCGCCCACCTCGCCACGTACGACCACCTCTCAGAGAAGCTCCAGCTCCCCATCCAAGGCCGTGAGCTCCACGACGCCATGGAGACGGAGATCGGGCCGAGGAAGGCGCGGGCCGCGGGAAAGTGGGTGAGCCTGAAGGACCTCACCCGAGACGCGTTCTTCGTCGTCCTCCCCTCCCTCGGCTACGAGGTCGGCGAGCAGGACTGGAGCTGGTTCTGGGGAGCCTACCTGTCCCTCCACCGCCAGTACCTCGTCCCGAGGCCCTACGCGGCGAGCGTCCTCCAGGACGCGCGCGCGCTCGGCCTCCATGTGGGGCTGCTCAGCGACGTGGACCAGGAGTTCCTCGGCGTGGCCATGGAGGCACTCCACCTCAGGGACGCGTTCGACGCGGTCACGACGTCGGATGAAGTCCGCGTGTCCAAGCCCGCGCGGCAGATGTTCCTCACCGCCCTGGAGAAGGCGCGCTGCGCCCCGCGGGAGGCCGCGTACGTGGGCGATTCCCTCGAGCTCGACGTCGCCGGGGCGAAGGCCCTCGGGATGACCGCGATCCACTACGCGGAGGACGCCTGCCGCAAGGCGGACTTCTGCGTCCCGAACCACCAGGAAATCTCCCGCATCCTCCGGGAGCTGTGCGGGGCCGCGTGATGTGGCACGTCCTGACGGACTTCGACGGGACGATCACCCTGGAGGACGTCGCGGAGATCCTCCTGCACCGGTTCACCGGGGAGGCGTGGATGGGACCGGAGCGGGAATTCCGCGCGGAGCGCATCGGGGTCCGCGAGGCGATGCGTCGCGAGTTCGCCCTGATCACCGCGCCCCCGGAGGCCCTGCTCGAGGTGATTGAGCGCGAAGCCCGGCTCGACCCGGAGTTCCCCGGTTTCCTGGAGTTCGCCCGGTCGCGCGGGATCGGCGTGGAGATCGCCAGCGAGGGTCTGGACTTCTACGCGGCCCCGCTCCTGCGGCGGTGGGGCCTCGACGTCGAGACCCGCATCAACCGCGCCGTGTGGGAGGACGGGCGGATGCGGATCGAGTACCCCTACGCGGACCCCACCTGCACGCTCTGCGGGTGCTGCAAGATGGGGCGCGTGCTCCAGCTCCGCGCGGCGGGGAGGCGCGTGGCCTACGTGGGGGACGGCCACTCGGACCTCTGCCCCGCGGTGGAGGCCGACGCCGTCTTCGCCAAGGGCCACCTCGCCGACCTGTGCCGCCGCGAGGGGATCGCCTTCCGTCCGTTCCGCGACTTCGGGGACGTCCGCCGGGAGATGGCCTCGTGGTAGGGTACCTCGGCGTCTTCGGCCACGTCGTCCTCGACCACATCATCGCCGTGCCCCGCCTCCCGCGTCCGAACACCTCCATCGGGGTCCTCGACCGGCGCCAGTACTCCGGGGGCACGGCGGGGAACCTCGCGCGGTGGTCGGCCAGCCTCGGCGTGGCCACCTCCCTCGCCGCCTTCGTCGGCGACGACTTCCCCGCGGAGTACGCGCGCTCCCTCCGGGAGAGCGGCGTGGACTGCACGGACCTCCGGGTCGTCCCCGGGGAGAGGACGCCGGTGGCCTGGATCTTCGGCGACCCGCGCGGCAACCAGATGGCGGTCATCGACCAGGCGGCGATGCTCCGCGCGCCGGACCAGGCCCTCCAGGAGCACACGGTGCGGAACTCCTCCATCGTCCACCTCATGACGGGGCAGCCGCGGTACTACCGCAAGGTCGCCGCCCTCGCGAAGCGCCTCGCCCGGGACCTCGCCGTCGACCCGTCCCAGGAGATCCACTACGTCTACGACGCCGCGGACCTCCGCAGCCTCCTCGACGGGGCGCGGTACTTCTTCGGCAACGAGGCCGAGGTCGCGAGGGCGATCAAGTTCCTCCGGCTGCGCAGCCTCCGCGCGTTCGCTTCCCGCGTCCCCGTCGTCGTGGAGACGAGGGGCGCGAAGGGGAGCGTGGTCTACGACCACGGGGAGCGCCTCGCGATCCCCCGCGTGCGGCCGGCCCGCGTCGTCGACGCGAGCGGCGCCGGGGACGCCTACCGCGCGGGGTTCTACGCGGGGCTCTCCCGCGGGTACGACCTCCGCGATTGCGGGGTCCTCGGCGCGACCGCGGCGAGCTTCGCCGTCGAGACCGTCGGCACCCAGACGAACATCCCGAGCTGGCCGAGGCTCCTCGCGCGCGCGGAGCGGTTCCTCTCCTGATTCCCCGGAGGAAAGGGGGCAAGCTTTATACAGCCCGACCCTGTTCCCGCGGCGGTGACTCCGGGATGGCGATAGGCTTCGTCCTCATCAGCACCGCCCCTGCCAAGGAGCACGAGGTCTACAACGAGCTGCTCAAGGTGAAACAGATCGTGGAGCTCCACCCCCTCTTCGGCGAGTACGACCTCATCGCGAAGATCGAGGCCGAGGACTTCAACATCCTCGGGCAGGTGGTCGTGGACAAGATTCGGTCGATCCCCGGCGTCATCGACACGAAGACCCTCACCGGAATCAAGTTCTGAGGTGAGCCGATTGCCCGCCATCTGGGACCCGCTGAGCTTCGTCACCATCCTCATCCTCGTGTTCTCCTTCTTCCTCCTCCTCACGGGGGCGTTCACGGCGTACTTCGGCAGCGGGAAGAGCCGGAAGGTCGGCGCCGGCCTCCTCGGGGGCGGCCTCGCCCTCGGCCTGATCTGGGTCCTCTACTTCGGCTTCATGAACAACGACGTGAAGGTCGGGGCCCTCGTCCTCGACGCGTTCGGCTACCTCCTCGCGGCCGTCGTCGGCGCCGCCGCGGCCATCGGTCTCTTCCTCCTCGCCATCATGAAGAGCTGAGGCGCCAAAGCCTTATCCGCGGGCGGCCTTTGCCGCGAATGTGGCCGACGTCCTCATCATCCTCGCGAGCAAGTCCGACCGGGAGGTCGGCGACCGCGCCCGCGAGGTCCTGAAGGAGTTCGGGGTGAGCCACGAGGTCGTCGTCGCGTCGGCCCACCGCAGTCCGAACCACCTGAGGAGCTTGGTCGAGCACAGCCCGGCGAAGGTGTTCATCGCCATCGCGGGCCTCTCCGCGGCGCTTCCCGGGGCCGTCGCCGCGCACACGACGCGCCCGGTGATCGGCGTCCCGGTGAGCGGCAAGGTCAGCCTCGACAGCCTGCTCTCCGTCGTCCAGATGCCGCCCGGGGTCCCCGTGGCCGCCGTCGGCCTGGACCGTGGGGAGAACGCCGCCCTGCTCGCCGTGCAGATCCTCGCGCTCCAAGACTCGCGCCTCGAGGGGCGGATGCGCGAGCACAAGAGCCACCTTGAGAGGCAAGTCCTGGAAGATTCGCGGAGCCTCGGGGGCTAGCATGTTCGACGCGGCGCGGTTCATCGACGAGAAGGTCGAGGCGCTGCGCGGGGTCCTTCAAGGGACCGCGGTCATCGCGGTGTCCGGGGGCGTGGACAGCACGGCCTGCGCCGCCCTCTCCGCGCGCGCGGTCGGGGAACGCCTGGTGGCGGTCTACGTGGACCCCGGGCTCATGCGCAAGGGGGAGACCGCAGACGTGGACCAGACGCTCAAGGAGCTCGGCGTGCGCCACGTCATCGTCGAAGCGGGAGACCGCTTCTTCACCGCGCTGCGGGGAATCGAGGACCCGGAGAAGAAGCGCCATGTGATCGGGAACCTCTTCGTGGAGATCTTCGAGGAGGAGGCGCGGAAGGTCGGCGCCACGCACCTCGTCCAGGGGACGATCGCCCCCGACTGGATCGAGAGCGGGGGCCAGCTGCGCGACCGCATCAAGAGCCACCACAACGTCGCCGGCCTCCCGGCGGTGATGCGCTTGAACCTCGTCGAGCCCCTGCGCGACCTCTACAAGGACGAGGTCCGTCAGGTCGCGCGCGCGCTCGGCGTGCGCGTGGCGGAGCGCCAGCCCTTTCCCGGACCTGCGCTCGCGGTCCGCTGCCTCGGTGAAGTCACGCAGGAGCGAATCCACATCGTTCGGGAGGCGTGCGCCATCGTCGAGGAGGAGATCGAGCGCGCCGCGCGCGAGGGGCGCATGGAGCTCCCCTGGCAGTATTTCGCCGTACTCCTCCCCGTCCGCAGCGTCGGCGTGCACGGGGACGTCCGCGTCTACGGCCACACGGTCGCGATCCGCGCGGTGCAGTCCGTGGACGGGATGACCGCGGCGTACTCCTCGCTCCCCCACGAGGTCCTCGACCGGATCAGCGTGCGAGTGACGAACGAGATCCCCGGCGTGAACCGCGTCGTCTACGACGTGAGCAACAAGCCTCCCGCGACGATCGAGTGGGAGTAGTCACGCTGGCGGCGGCTCGTCCGCCTTCTTCTGGGGCGGCTTCGCCTCCGTGGTCGCGGGCTCCGGCACCACCTCCGCGGGCGGCGGTGCGGGGGTCGCCTCCGGAGGAGAGGTCGGGGCCGGCGCCGGTGGATACGGATAGGGGGGCGGGTACGGGGAGTAGCCCGGGTACGGCGGGGCCGCGTAGTAGGGATAGGCGGGGTAGTAAGGAGCGTAGGCCGGCA
>Ga0209751_10004892_pt1 | contig 12729 bp, 13 predicted proteins | sample RifCSP13_1_FD_184019 | JGI IMG/M metagenome (GOLD analysis project Ga0209751, IMG submission 184019) | Soil microbial communities from Rifle, Colorado - Rifle CSP2_sed 13_1 (SPAdes) (version 2) | ecosystem: Environmental > Terrestrial > Deep subsurface > Rock core/Sediment | place: Rifle... | reverse complement strand
AGGCGATCCAAGCGTTTGCGCAGCCCCTTGGATTGCTTCTTGGCACTCTCGGCGTCCGTGGCGGCGGGGGTCCCGGCGGTGTCGTGGTCGGCGAGACGAACCGCGGTGTCGGGTGCGATGCGGTGCCTGTCCATCGGCCGAAGTTACCAGGTGCCCCCCGGATGCCACGTCCAGAGACCCTGTGCCCGCGGTTGGTCCCGAGCCCTCGGCCGTGCACCGGTAACCTGACTGCGATGCCCGCCAAGATCGCCCCATCGATACTCGCTGCCGACTTCGCCCACCTCGCCGATGACGTCGCCAGGATCGCCGATCGAGTCGACCTCCTTCACATCGACGTGATGGACGGTCACTACGTTGCCAACTTGTCGTTCGGGATGCCGGTGATCGCGGCCCTGCGGACGGCGACGGACCTCTACTTCGACTGCCACCTGATGGTGACGAACCCCATTTCGCTGTTCGGGCCGCTCAAGGAGGCCGGCGCCGACCTGGTGACGGTGCACATCGAGGTGCACCCCGACCCGACGGGTGCCGCCAAGGCCGCTCGTGACATCGGCCTCGACTTCGGGTTGGTTCTCAATCCGGCGACGCCCTTCGAAGCGGTGGCACCCTTCGTCGAGTTGTGCGATCTCGTGTTGATCATGTCGGTGAACCCCGGATTCGGAGGGCAGGCTTTCATTCCCGGGGTCCTTCCCAAGGTGGAGGCGGCCCGGAAGTTGGTTGAGGGGGCAGGTTTGCGAGCCGATATCGAAATCGACGGGGGAATCACCCCCGAGACGGCTCGAGCGGCGCGCGACGCCGGGGCGAACGTGTTCGTCGCCGGTACGGCGATCTTCGGATCGCCGGATCCGATCGCCGCAGTCGAGCGTCTCCGCGCCGCTGCCGACGGGATGGAATGAGCGACAAGATCCTGGTCATCGACGACGATCCTGACATCGTCAGGTTCATCGAGACGAGCCTCGAGCTCGAGGGGTATGCCGTACGCACGGCCCTCGACGCCGAACGCGGGCTCGAGCAGGCCTTTGCCGATCCGCCCGACCTCGTCCTTCTCGATCTCATGATGCCGGGTGTCGATGGATTCGAAGCGCTGCGGCGCCTGAAGACGAGCCCCGCCACCGCCAATCTCTCGATCGTGCTCCTCACCGCCAAGGCGAACGTCCGGGACCTCGTCCGGGGGCTGCAGGGTGGTGCCGACGACTACGTGGAGAAGCCGTTCGACATCGAGGAGCTGCTGGCCAGGGTGGGATCGGTGTTGCGTCGGTCGCGTGCGATGCGCGACCTGTCGCCACTGACCGGACTCCCCGGGAACTTCCGCATCGCCGAGGAGCTCGAGCGGAGGGTGACCGGCGGCGGCCAAGTGGCCGTGATCCATGGTGATCTGGACAACTTCAAGGCGTTCAACGACCACTACGGGTTCATGCGTGGCGACAACGTGATCAAGTTCACCGCGAACACGCTGGTCGAGGCGGCGCTCGAGGTGGGCGACCCCACATGCTTCGTCGGCCACGTCGGCGGCGACGACTTCATCATGGTGATGAACCCGTCGTTCGCCGAGCAGTTCTGCAAGGAGGTCGTCGGGCGCTTCGATGATGGCATCCTCGACTTCTACGACCCCCAGGACGCCCTGCGGGGCTTCGTGGAGGTCATCGATCGCCGCGGTGAGCGCCACGCCTTTCCCGTCGTGTCCATCTCGCTGGGAGTGGCGACCAACTCGCGCCGCACGTTTTCCAGTGAGTGGGAGGCGTCGGCAGTGGCCTCGGAGATGAAGGAGCACGCCAAGGCCGAGGCGGGCTCCTCCTATCGCATCGACCGTCGGGGACGCTGAGCCGCCGGCGGGTCGACTGCCGGTGGGGAGGTAGACTTTCTCGAGAACCCTTCTTCGGGGCAGGGTGCAACTCCCTACCGGCGGTGACAGCCCGCGAACCTCCCCATGGAGGCCGACCCGGTGGAACTCCGGAGCCGACGGTGACAGTCCGGATGAGAGAAGAAGGGCACGTGCTCGCGCGTGTGCGCTCGCGTGCCCTCAGGCGTGGGAGCACGATGCCGATCGACGAGCGGGAACTGATGCGAACGGCGATGGATTGCGCCGCCGTGCGTCATCCCCATCCGAACCCTCGGGTCGGCGCCGTGGTGCTCGATGCATCCGGCGCAATCGTGGGAACGGGGGCTCACGTCGAACCGGGGACGCCTCACGCCGAAGTCATCGCGCTCGCAGAGGCCGGGCCAAGATCGCGCGGCGGGACCCTCATCGTGACGCTCGAGCCGTGCGTTCACGAGGGGAGGACACCCCCGTGCACGTCCGCCGTCCTCGCGTCGGGAGTGGCGCGGGTCGTCATCGGTGCCGGCGATCCCGATGAGCAGGTGGCCGGCAAGGGGATCGACGCGCTGCGGCGCGCCGGTCTCGAAGTGCAGGTGGGGGTGCCGGGCGTGGACGCCGAAACCCTCGATCTGGGCTATTTCCACCATCGGCGGACCGGAAGGCCGCGCGTCACGCTCAAGACGGCTGCGACCCTCGACGGGCAGGTGGCGGCCGCCGACGGCTCATCGCACTGGATCACCTCACCCGAGGCGCGACGCGACGCCCATGTCCTTCGGTCGAGGTCGGACGCGGTGCTGGTCGGCGCCGGGACCGTGCGGGCCGACGACCCCCTGCTCACGGTGCGGATCGAGGGATTCGAGGGTCGCCAGCCTCGGCCGGTGATCCTGGTGGGAGAGCGGGGCATTCCGCCACGGAGCAAGCTGTTGTCGCGGGATCCGCTCGTGTACGCATCACATCAGGTGGACGTCGCCGGCGAGGTCATCGTCCTGCCCGGTGCCGGAGGTGTCGATCTCGATGCGGTTCTCGAGGATCTCGGCAAGCGCGACGTGGTGGACTTGCTCGTCGAGGGTGGGCCGGCCGTCGCCGGAGCCTTTACTCGCGCCGGGCTCGTCGATCACTTCGTGGTGTACCTCGGTGCGGCGTTCGCGGGTGGAGTGGGGCTGTCGGCCCTGGGCGGTGGTTTCGCCACGATCGCCGATCTGATCGAGGTCACCATCACCGGTGTCGGGCGAGTCGGGCCCGATCTGCGGATCGACGCGGAGCCGACCTGATGTTCACCGGAATCATCACCGAACTCGGAACGGTCCACAAAGCGACCACCACCGACGGAGGGCTGCGGCTGGTCCTCGACGGAGCGATCACGACGGGCACACTCACCGTAGGCGACTCGGTTGCGGTCGCCGGTGCGTGTCTCACCGTGATCGCGGTCGACGGCACCAGGTTCGAGGTCGAGGCGGTCGCAGAGACGCTGGGTCGGACGAATCTCGGGTCGCTCGAACCTGGCGATCAGGTGAACCTCGAACGGCCCCTGGCGGCCACGGGGAGGCTCGATGGGCACTTCGTGCAGGGCCATGTCGATGGGACGGTCACGGTGCGGACCGTGACCACTGAAGGCGATGCCCGCAGGGTGTGGGTGGACGCTTCACCAGATCTGGTGGGCTATGTGGTCGAAAAGGGCTCGGTGGCGCTCGATGGCGTCAGCCTCACGGTGTCGGCCGTCGACGGCGCCGGGTTTGAGGTGGTGCTCATCCCCCACACGCGCCAGGTCACGTCCCTCGGGGCGGCTGGCGCCGCAGTTCTGCTCAACCTAGAAGTGGACATCCTCGCCAAGTACGTCGCGCGTCTGCTGGAGGTGAGGAGATGACCTTCTTCCCGATCGAGGAGGCCATCGCCGCAACCGCACGCGGTGAGTTCGTGGTCGTGGTCGATGACGCCGATCGCGAGAACGAGGGCGATCTCATCATCGCTGCGCAGCTGATCACCCCCGAGCGCATCGCGTTCATGGTTCGCTACACGTCCGGGCTCATCTGTGCCCCCTTGGAGGGCGTCCGGCTGGACGAGCTGCGACTCCCGCTCATGGTGGTCGAGAACACTGATTCGCACCGGACGGCGTTCACGGTGTCGGTGGACTTCATCGGGGGGACCACGACGGGGATCTCGGCCGCCGATCGGGCGACGACGATCAAGGCGCTCATCGATCCGGCTACACGTCCCCAGGACCTGGCCCGCCCCGGTCACATCTTCCCCTTGCGCTACGAGGAGGGCGGTGTGCTCAAGCGTGCCGGGCACACCGAGGCCGCCGTCGACCTGGCCAGGCTCGCCGGGCTGTACCCGGCGGGCGTGCTGTGTGAGATCGTCAACGAGGACGGGTCGATGGCGCGTCTTGCGGAGTTGGCCGCGTTCGCAGCTCGCCATGGCATACCGATCGTGAGCATCGCCGACCTGATCTCGTACCGGCGACACCGGGAGCGCTTCGTGAAGCGGATCGCCGAAGCGAGGATTCCCACCGAGTACGGAGACTTCACCGCGGTCGGATACGAATCGATGCTCGACGGCACCCAACACATCGCTCTCGTCAAGGGTGACGTGGCCGACAAGGAGGGCGTCCTGGTCCGCGTTCATTCGGAGTGCCTCACCGGTGACGTGTTCGGCAGCCTTCGGTGTGACTGCGGGCTGCAACTCCACGTGGCGATGCAGAAGATCGCCGAGGCGGGCGAGGGTGTGGTGCTCTATTTCAGGGGGCACGAGGGTCGGGGGATCGGACTGATGCACAAGCTGGCGGCGTATGCCCTCCAGGAGCGCGGCAGGGACACCGTCGAGGCGAATCTCGACCTGGGCTTGCCCGCAGACTCGAGGGATTACGGCATCGGAGCTCAGATCCTGGTAGATCTCGGAGTGACCTCGATGCGTCTGCTCACCAACAACCCGGCCAAGCGCGCCGGTCTCGAGGGATACGGTCTGAGCATCCTCGAGCGGGTTCCCCTCGAGACGACACCGACCGACGAGAACCGGCACTACCTGGCGACCAAGGTCGCCAAGATGGGGCACCTGATGGACGTCGATCCCGATGACTGAGATCGACGGAGTCTTCGACGCCGGGGACATGCGGGTGGCGATCGCGGTCGCCGACTTCAATGAGGCGGTCACCGGCGGCCTCCTCGCCGGAGCGGTCGAGGCTCTCGCCGCCGCCGGCGCGGCCGAGCCGACGATCGTGCACGTTCCCGGGGCGTTCGAGCTTCCGGTGGTCGTGGCTCGCCTCGCCGAGGCAGGGTACGAGGCGATCGTGGCCCTCGGTGCGGTGATCGAGGGGGAGACCGACCACTACGAGCACGTCGCCACGCAATGTGCCGCAGGCCTTCGTGACGTGGCGCTCACCTGGGGCGTCCCGGTGGGCTTCGGTGTCCTCACGGTGCGCAACGCAGACCATGCCATCGAGCGGAGTCGTCCGGGCCCGGGGAACAAGGGCGCCGAGGCGGCCGGGGCAGCGGTGCGCACGGCCCGTGCGCTTCGGAACCTCGGCCGTACGTCGTAGTAGCGTCGGCTGGTGCCGATCGTCCCGACGCTGCGGAGTTCGCTCAAGCGCCACGCCCCCCAAATCGTCGCCGAGCGGGTCTTGTGGGAGGCGGGTGCCTCGATCGTCGTCGGGTCCGACGAGGTAGGCCGAGGAGCGTGGGCGGGCCCGATCACCGTTGGCGCCGCGGTGATCCCTCGAGACCGGCGCGTCTACAAGATTCGCGACTCGAAGATGCTCACCGAGGTCGAGCGCGAGGCGATGTTCGATCGGATCGCCGGTTGGTGCGTCGCCTGGGCGGTGGGACACGCCTCTCATGAGGAGTGCGACGAACTCGGGATGGCGGACGCTCAGCGATTGGCGGCACGCCGCGCCATGGACGGGCTGGGGGTCGAACCGGATGCCGCACTCGTGGACGGCTCCTGGGACTTCGTCGGCTCCCCGAGGGCCACCACGATCGTCAGGGGCGACGCCACGTGCCTCTCGATTGCGGCGGCATCGATACTCGCCAAGGTCACCCGGGACCGGATCATGCGTTCCGAAGCCGAGCACTACCCCAATTACTGGTTCGAGTCGAACAAGGGATACCCGGGTCCGCGACACCGCGCTGCTCTCCAGGGATATGGCCCGAGCGCCATCCATCGTCGATCGTGGGTCTTCATGGACGGGCTCGCCTGGAACGGGCTTCACCGATACCACCGCCCCGATCCCCAGGGGACACTCTTCGAGGGCTCCGGTCGGCCCTGAGGGCCGTGCGGCCCGCCGGTCGCCTATACTGCTGCCCACAACTGAATCGAAAGTGGAGGCGCTGCTTCCCACCCGGCCACCCACCCCTCTCCACGGAGTCGGCGTGAGCCGAGGTTCTCTCACCGAGAAGACGGCAGCTCCTGCCGTTTTTCCGTTTTTCTGACCGCCTAGGAGGTCGACCGAACATCACTCAGGAACTCAGGGTCAACGACAAGATCAGGGCCAAAGAGGTGCGCGTGGTCGCACCGGATGGCAGCCAGGTCGGGGTGAAGAAGATCGAAGAGGCGAGGTGGCTCGCCGGGCAGTTGGGATTGGACCTCGTCGAGGTTGCTCCCGACGCCAAGCCTCCGGTCTGCAAGGTGATGGACTACGGCAAGTACAAGTACGAACAGTCCGTCCGCCAGCGTGAAGCCCGCAAGAAGCAGACTCGAACGGTGGTCAAGGAAGTGAAGTTCCGGCCCAAGACGGATGACCACGACTACGAATGGAAGAAGCGGCGGGTGCTGGAGTTCCTCGACGACGGGGACAAGGTCAAGGTGACGCTGATGTTTCGGGGTCGTGAGCTGAGCCATCCGGAGTTGGGGGAGCGAGTCCTGCGCCGTCTTGCCGAGGACCTCGCCGGGTTCGGCGGGATCGAGACGGGACCGAAGCTCGAAGGTCGGAACATGACGATGCAATTCATGCCGGAAAAGCGCCGGCGTGAGCCCGTGGACCAGCCTGCGCCCGCAGAGCAGGCCACGACAGAGGAGTGAGCAGGAGATGCCGAAGCAAAAGACACGACGGTCCGCGGCGAAGCGGTTCGAGGTGACAGGGTCGGGGAAGGTGCGCCGGCGCCAGGCTGGGCGTGCCCACCTCAAGGCCGGCAACAAGACGAGCCGGCGATTGCGTCGTCTTGACGGCAAAGAAGCCGTTTCTCCCTCAGATCGCGGACGGGTCGACCGGATGCTGGGACGCTAGGAGGCGGCTGATGGCACGAGTCAAGCGCGCCGTCAACTCGAAGAAGGGTCGTCGCAAGATCCTCGAGCGGGCGCAGGGATACAAGGGTTCGCGTAGTCGCAGGCTGCGTGCGGCCAACGAACAGGTCATGAACGCGATGCAGGACGCCTACGGCGACCGTCGCACGCGCAAGAGCGATTTCCGCCGGCTGTGGATCGCCCGTATCAACGCTGCGGCCCGTGCCAACGGGACCACCTATTCACGATTGATCGCAGGGTTGAAGGCGAACGAGATCGAAATCGACCGCAAGATGCTCGCCGAGATGGCGGTTTCCGACCCGTCGGCGTTTGGGGCGATCGTCAAGGCGGCCGGGCTCGACGGCGCGTAGGCGTCCCCATGACCGGCTCGGGGGTGACGCCTCCGATCACATCGCTGCGGAACCCACTCGTGGTCGACGCCGCCCGCATCGGGCGTGACCGGGTCGGTCGCGAGGGGACCCGGACCCTGCTCGAGGGACCGGTGTTGGTCGCAGAAGCCGTAGCGGCCGGAGCGAAGCTCGACCTCGTCTTCGCCACCGAGGGGGACACGGCATCGGCACGGCTCGCCGAAGCCGCCGGCTGCCGATGCATCGTCGTCGATGCCGCCGTCTTGGCGAAGGTGTCCACGACCCGGCACCCGCAGAGTCCGGTGGCGGTGATGGTCGTCCCCACCGACCGCCTCACACCCGGCCATCGAGCATTGGTCGCCTGGGGCATCGGCGATCCGGGCAACTGCGGAGCCCTCATCAGAACTGCTGCGGGTTTCGGGTACGACTACATCGCAGGTCCCGGCACGGCCCAGACGTGGTCACCGAAGGTGATCCGGGCGGCGGCGGGGGGCCACTTCCGTACCGGCGTGGGGCGTGGCGTGGACCTATCTGACATCGGGCGGGACCGCACGCTGGTGGCGACGGTTCCCCGTGGCGGGCGGGCACCGGGGCCGCTTCCGGCGAACGCAGCAATCCTCATCGGAAGCGAGCCCCATGGTCTGCCTGCCGACGTCGTGTCGACGTGTCCGATCGTGGTGACCATCCCGATGTCGGTCGGTTCCGAGAGTCTCAATGCGGCCGTTGCCGGAGCCATCGTGGCGTTCTTCGGGGTGTCGGGACCCTCTAACCTGGCGAACCCATGATCCGGCCCGACGATCTGCACGCCCACGAGGCGGCGACCCTGGCGAGTCTCGAGGGAGCCTCCTCGACTGCGGAGGTCGACGCGATCGAACGTGTGGCGCTTGGTCCAGATTCCCCGGTGACGATCGCCCGCAAGTCGTTGCGTGACGCGAACCCCGAGGATCGTCGCGAAGTGGGCATGGCGGTCAATGCGGTTGCCGCCGCGCTGCAGGCTGCGTTCGTCGAGAGTCGGCATCGGCTCGGGATGGCGGAGATCGACGCCCGGCTTGCGGCCGAGCGGTTCGACATGTCTCTTCCCGGGCGGGCTCCGGCCCTCGGTGCGGCGCATCTCGTGGCCCAGGTGTGGGACGAGATCGTGGACATCTTCGTCGGGCTCGGGTACACGGTGGCATCTGGTCCCGAGGTGGAGACTGCGTACTACAACTTCGACGCTCTCAATACACCGCCTACCCATCCAAGCCGTCTCGAGAGTGACACGTTCTACGTCGAGCATGGGGATGATCCCGAGGGTGTCCTCCTCCGAACCCAGACCTCCCCGGTGCAGGCCAGGTGGATGGAGTCTCACGATCCTCCGGTCTACATCGTGGTCCCCGGCCGCTGTTATCGCAGGGATGCGGTCGACGCGACCCACAGTCCGGTGTTCCACCAGATGGAGGGCCTCGCCGTCGACACCGACATCACCTTCGCCGATCTCAAAGGGACACTCGAGTACTTCGCCAACGCGTTCTTCGGTTCGGGAAGGAGGGTTCGCTTCCTCCCGCACTTCTTTCCGTTCACCGAGCCGTCGGCCGAGATGCACGTATCGTGCTTTGCCTGCGACGGGTCCGGTTGCCGGGTCTGCAAAGGAACCGGGTGGATCGAATTGCTCGGGTGTGGCGTGGTCGACCCCAACGTCCTCGTCTCGGCCGGGTACGACCCGACGATCATGTCGGGGTTCGCGTTCGGGGTGGGCATCGATCGCTTGGCAATGGTTCGCCATGAGATTCCCGAGCTTCGCTATTTCTTCGACCCCGACCTGCGCGTATTGGAGCAGTTCCAGTGAAGGTGTCGCTTCGCTGGCTCCGTGAGTTCGTCGACCTGCCGACCGAGGATCCGCGGCGGTTGACCGAGGTGCTCGATGGGCTCGGCATCGAGGTCGAAGGCGCGGACGAGCTGGCGGTCCCGTTCTCCGGCGTCGTCGTCGCCAAGGTGGAGGCGATTCGGCCTCATCCGTCGGCCGACCGGATCAGGCTGGTGACCATCGACGACGGCTCCGGGGGCAAAGAGGTCGTCTGCGGCGCGTGGAACTTCGAGGAGGGGGCGACTGTGGCATACGCCACCGTCGGTTCCGTGCTCGCCGGCGGGCTGGCGGTGGGGGAGAGGAAGATTCGCGGAATCCTGTCTCCGGGAATGATCGCCTCGGAGGTCGAGCTCGGCATCGGCGACGAGTCCGGTGGCATTCTGCTGCTCGATCGGGGAGAGCCGGGGGAGGACTTCGCCGAGATGGTCGCTCTACCTGATCTCGTGTTCGAGGTGTCGATCACGCCGAATCGACCCGACGCGATGTCGGTGCATGGCATAGCGAGAGAGCTCGCCGCGTACTTCGACGTACCAGTCCGCCCGGTGACGGTCGATGGATCCGTGGGAGCCGGGACCTCGGCGGTGCGCGTGAGGATCGAGGATCCTGCAGGCTGTCCGCGGTTCACCGCCCGTGAGATCGCCGGTGTGTCCGTACGGCCCTCGCCACTCTGGATGCGCCAACGGCTCCGTGCCGTTGGAATCCGACCGATCAGCAATGTCGTCGATGTCACCAACTACGTGATGGTGGAGCTGGGCCAGCCATTGCACGCCTTCGATCTCGACCTCGTCCCCGATGAGACCATCGTGGTGCGTCGGGCATCGGCGGGGGAGGCCCTGACCACCCTCGACGGCGTGGCTCGTGTCCTCGATCCGGCGGACCTGGTGATTGCCTCACCCGATGGAGTCCTCGGTCTCGCCGGCATCATGGGGGGTGGATCATCCGAGGTGTCGGAAACGACCACCCGCGTCTTGGTAGAAGTGGCGAATTTCGAACCGACCGGGGTCCTTCTCAGCGGCAAGAGACACGCGCTGCGGACCGAAGCCGTCGCCAGGTTCGAACGGGGTGTCGACCCCGAACTTCCCCCGATCGCGTCGGCACGGGCAACGGACCTCATCACCAAGCTCGCCGGCGGCACGGTGGTGGGATCTCTGGTCGACGAGTACCCCGGGCTGCACGTCCCCGTCACGGTCGAGCTCCCCGAACACGAGGTGGAGCGGCTCCTCGGAGTGGCCATTGCCCGGGAGACTATTTCCGGGTATCTCTCCCGTCTGGGGTTCGTGGTGGCCGGCGCCGACCCGATGCTCGTCACCGTCCCGTCCTTTCGCCCTGATGTGTCGCGCCCGGCGGATCTGGTCGAGGAGGTGGCGCGCCTTCATGGGTTCGACAGCATCCCGGCCCGCCTCCCCACAGGAGGCGGCGGTCGGCTTCCCTCCGAGGAGGTCATCAGACGCTCCGTGCGTTCCACGATGATTGGTGCCGGATACTTCGAGACCTTTACCTTCGACTTCTCCGGCATCGACGAGATACGGGCGTTCATCCTCGATCCGGAGGACCCGCGGGGCAACGCCATCCGCATTCGTAATCCGCTGAGCGAGGAGGAGGCGTATCTGCGCACGACTCTCCTCCCCGGGTTGCTGGCGGGGATCAGGACGAACCAGACGCGCAACCGTTCCGAGATCGCGCTCTTCGAGCTGGGCACCGTGTTCCTCCGGTCGGCGGGCGAGCTTCCCGACCAGCCGCGACAGCTCGCGTTCGCCTCCGTTGGCAGGGTGGCGGGGTCGTCCTGGGAGAAGACACCAAACCGTGACGCATCGGACGCAATCGGAATGATCGAGACGCTGTTCGCATCCCTGCGAACCACGTACGAGCTGGAACAACGGCCGTGCACCGGCTTTCACCCGGGGCGCGCCGCAGCGGTCATGGTCGGCGGGCGCGCCGTTGGCGTCGTGGGAGAGGTGCATCCATCGGTGGCCGAGTGGTTCGGCCTCGATGGCCGGGTGGAGGCAGGCGAACTCGATACCGCCGGCTTCTCTCCACGTCGCTTCGAGTTCGTCGCACCGAGCGGGTTTCCGCCCGTGGTGTTCGACCTGGCGTTCGACATGGACGCCGACGCGGCCGCGGCAAGCCTGCTGGACGTGATTCGGCGAGGCGGAGGCGAGCGTCTCGAGCGGGCAGTGCTGTTCGACGTCTTCGCCGGTCCGCCGCTTGATCGGGGCCGCAGGAGCATCGCGGTACGGCTCACCTTTCGGGACGCCGAGCGAACCTTGACGGACGAGGACCTGCTCCCGGTGAGGCGCGAGATCACAGAGACGGTGGAACGAGAACTCGGTGGCCGGCTGAGAGGGGTCTGAGGTGGATTTCCTTCGGGTGGGCGATCTGGGCCGAGAGGGGCTGGGTCGGGTGCTCGACCTCGCCGCCATGGTCAAGCGGGACCGGGCTGCGACGCGCAACGCGCTCAGAGGAGCCCGCGTCGGGCTGTTCTTCGAGAAACCCTCCCTGCGAACCCGGGTGTCGTCCGAGATCGCCGTCACCGATCTCGGCGGGGTGCCGATCGTTCTCAAGCAGGACGAGGTCGGCCTCGGGTCGCGTGAGGCGGTCGAGGACGTGGCGAGAGTTCTCGACAGGTACTTCGACGTACTCGCCTTCCGCGTACATCACCACCGAGATCTCGACACGATCGCAGCGCACGCCCAAGCGCCGGTGATCAACCTCCTGTCCGACGTCGAGCACCCCTGCCAGGCGCTTGCGGACCTGCAAACGCTCGCCGAGTCGCGGCCCCTCGACGGGGCCGTCGTCGGGTACGTAGGCGACGGGAACAACGTGTGCGCATCGCTGATGATCGCCGGCGCCGCGATGGGGGTATCGGTGCGGGTGGCTGCTCCGGCCGGGTACCACCCCGCAGAAGCGGTCATCGCCACAGCGCAGGGCCTTGCTCGGCCCGGTGTCGACATCGTGGTCACCGACGACCCCGAAGAGGCCGTGTCGGGTGCCGATGCCGTATACGCGGACGTATGGGCATCGATGGGACAGGAGGGCGAGGCGGCAGCTCGGCGGGCGATCTTCGAGCCGTATCGCATCGACGAGCGCCTCTTCGGGCTCGCCGACCCTGCTGCGATCTTTCTCCACTGTCTGCCGGCGCATCGCGGTGACGAGGTGACCGACGGGGTGATGGACCACGAGCGGAGCCGGGTATTCGACCAGGCGGAGAACCGACTCCACGCCTTCAAGGCGCTGCTTCTCGATCTGGCAGGGTGATCCCCCTCAGGTCCCTCTTGTCCGGCCCGGTGGTCACCGCGGCGCGTGGTCTTCTCGGACGCCTCCTGGTCTCCGACGTCGGTGGGGTGCGCACCGCGGTGATCCTCACGGAGGTGGAGGCGTACGGGGGCGTCGACGACGAGGCCAGCCACGCCCATCGGGGCAGGTCGATGAGCAACGTATCGATGTTCGGCGCCCCCGGAACGCTGTACGTCTACCGGTCCTACGGCGTCCAC
>Ga0209751_10004890_pt1 | contig 12733 bp, 4 predicted proteins | sample RifCSP13_1_FD_184019 | JGI IMG/M metagenome (GOLD analysis project Ga0209751, IMG submission 184019) | Soil microbial communities from Rifle, Colorado - Rifle CSP2_sed 13_1 (SPAdes) (version 2) | ecosystem: Environmental > Terrestrial > Deep subsurface > Rock core/Sediment | place: Rifle... | reverse complement strand
CTCCCTGTCGAACCAACGGTAAATCGCTGGGATGACCAGCAGCGTAAGGAAGGTTGATGAAATCAGCCCCCCTATGACGACCGTAGCCAGCGGCCTTTGAACTTCCGCGCCAACGCCCATGGAAACCGCCATCGGCACGAATCCCAGGCTGGCCACCAAGGCAGTCATCAGCACCGGCCGAAGCCGTGTCATCGCCCCCTGCGTCACAGCCTGGTCCACCGACAAGCCTTGCTGGCGGAGCTGCGTGATGTAGGTGAGAAGCACGACGCCGTTCAGCACGGCGACGCCAAAGAGGGCGATGAAGCCGACGCCGGCGGAAACGCTGAAGGGCATTCCGCGGACCAGCAATGCCAGGATCCCACCGGTCGTGGCCATCGGAACATTCAGGAAGATGAGTAGCGCCGGTCGGACCGAATCGAAGTTGAAGTAGAGCAGCACAAAGATCAAGAGCAATGTGGCTGGAACCACCACCATGAGCCGCGCCCTGGCGCTCTCCAACTGTTCAAACTGACCACCCCATTCGATCCAGTATCCCTCGGGAAGGTCCACCTGGGCTGCAATGGCCTCTCGCGCTTCGGCCACAAAGCTGGCGATGTCCCGGCCCCGCACATTCGTTTCCACGCTGATCCGGCGGCGAACGTTTTCGCGGCTGATTTGCAGGGGGCCTTCCTCCTCAATCACATCGGCAAGCTCGCTGAGCGGGTAGAAGTGACCTTCGGTGTTCCCAACTCTTATGTTTCGGATGACATCGACTGTCGCCCGATCTTGGAGGCCGAAACGAACCTGCATGGCAAACCGCTTGTCCCCCTCAATCACCTGTCCGACCACCTTGCCGCCGATGGCTTCCACGGTATCCAGGACAGCCGAGGCATTCAACCCACGACGGGCGAGCGCGTCGCGACGGATGTGGATACGCAAGTAGGGAAGCCCGGCCACCCGCTCTGCCCGCACCTCGGAAGCGCCCCGAACCTCATGCAGCACGGTTTCAATCTGCACGGCCTTCTTGGAAAGAATGTCCATATCGTCCCCGAACAGCTTCACCGCGATGTCCGAACGCAGCCCGGCTTCCATCAAGTGCTGCGTGATCATTTGAATGGGCTGGGTGAATCGGTAAAACGCCTCCGGCACCTCCTTCTCGAGGGCTTCTTTCATGGCGGCGATCAAGTCCGCCTTCGTGCGCGTGGCGGGCCATTCGGAGGCCGGTTTGAGCATCACATACATGTCGCTCTCCTCGATTCCCATGGGTTCGGTGGCAATTTCTGGCCGGCCGGTCCGAGTGACCACCGTGGCGACCTCCGGAAAGCGTCGCAGCACGCGTTCAGCGACTCCATTCGCGCGCAGGGATTCGGTCAGCGAGGTTCCAGGGAGCCGGAACGTGTTGACGAGAATGGAGCCCTCGTCCAGCCTCGGTATGAACTCCGCGCCCAGGAAGGGGAACACGCTCAGAGAGGACAGAAACAACGCCACGGCTATGCCGAACGTCACCAGGGGTCGCCGCATCGCGCGCTGCAGGATCGGTAAATACGCGGTACTGATCCGCTGCATCAGCCAGGTATGTTCCTTCGGAATCGCTTTACGGTAGGCCATCCAGGTCAGCACGGGCATCACGGTCAACGCGATGACCAATGAAGCTCCCAAGGCAAACAGCACCGTAGCGGCCATGGGTCTGAACATCTTGCCCTCGGTGCCCGACAACATCAGGACGGGCACGTAGACAAGGAAGATGATCGTGACTCCGAAGAACACAGGACGCGCCACCTCCTGGCTTGCCTGCAGAACGACTTCCATCGAACTCTCGGTCGGCTTTCTGTGGGCCAGCCGGCGCAAGATGTTTTCCACCATGACCACCGAGCCGTCCACGATCAACCCGAAATCGATGGCTCCCAGGCTCATCAGGTTTCCCGATATCCCCGCCTGCAGCATCCCGGTGAATGCCACGAGCATGGCAAGCGGAATGGCGGCGGCAACGATCGCCCCTCCCTTCAGAGTTCCGAGCAGCAACAGCAAGACCGCGATGACCAGCAAACCGCCTTCGAGGAGGTTGTTGCGCACGGTCCGAATCGTTGATCGGACGAGATCGGTCCGGTCATAGTACGCCTCAGTCCGCACGCCAGGAGGCAGAGACCTCTGTATTTCCTTCAATCGCCCTTTCAAACGGTCCACGACAATTCGCGAGTTCTCGCCGATCAGCAGCATCGCCACACCAATCACAATCTCTCCTTGCCCGTCTTGTGAGGCAAGCCCCTGCCTCACCATCGGCGCGAATTGCACCTGGGCCACGTGGCGAACGGTGATCGGCGTGCCGGCTGCGGACACGCCCAGCACGATCTTTTCAATATCCTCCAAGCTCGAGATGAGCCCTTCGCCGCGAATCAAGGATTGCTGACCTGGACGTTCCAGGTAGGCCCCGCCGGCATTGGTATTGCTTTCTTCCAAGGCGTTAATGATCGTGGAGAGGGAGATTCGATGAGCTGTCATCCTGTCGTTATCAACCTGGACTTCGTACGTCTTCAATTGCCCGCCATGGGTATTGACCTCGACGATGCCAGGCACGGAGCGCAACTTGGGGGCAATGTCCCAATCCAGGATGCTGCGCAGCTCCATGTTTGAAATGCCCTCGCCGGCCACTTTGAACTGGTAGATCTCCCCCATTCCCGTCGTGATAGGTCCCATTTCTGGAGTGCCCATGTCCGGCGGCACCAAGGCCTTGGCCTGGGCCAACCGCTCCATGACGAGCCTCCGGCAAAAGTAGATGTCCATGTCCTCGCGGAAATAGACGGCCACATAGGAGGTGCCCAACTTGGAGAGGGAATAGATGTTCGTAATGCCTGGCAGGCCACTCATGGACCACTCGATGGGGAACGTGATGTACTTTTCGACCTCAGGCGGTGAAAGGCTCGGCGCTCGAGTGAGCACAAGCACCTGGTTGGGAGTGATATCTGGGACGCCCTCTATTGGCAGCCTCTGAAGCGAAGAAGCTCCCAATGCAACGACCAACACAGTGGCCAACACCACCACGAAACGAAATTGCAGGGCCAGAGCCACGAGGCGTTGCATGGGTTAATCCTCCTCCCCGAGTTCCTTGTTCAGCAGGACGGCCTTCAGGTGATACGCACCTTGGAGTACAACGGATTCCTTCCCCACGAGGCCAGCTACAATCTCGGCTTGACCGTCGACGACCTTGCCCACTTGGACTTCCCGAACGCGAAACTTCTGCTCCGATTCCCGGACGAAGACAACGTTCTTCCCTGCGATCTGCTGAACAGCCGCGGTCGGTACCGCAATCGCCTTGCGGCTGAACGTCGTGGGCACGTCCACTGATACAAACATGTCCAGCTTGAGCCGCCTGTCCTTGTTGGGTACGACGCAGCGGACGCTTGCGGTGCGAGTCTTCGGATCCAGCGTGTCGCTGATATAGGAGACCTTGCCGGAGAATTTCTCGTCCTGATAGGTGTCGACGGAGATCAACGCGATCTGTCCGATTTGAATCCGTCCAAAATCTCTTTCATAAACCTCGGCCTGAACCCACACCTCAGACAGGTCAGCAATGGAGAAGAGTTCCATGCCGGGATCGACCACCTCTCCGGGAGCGACTTGCGCCCTGATGACAACACCCGCGAAGGGCGAACGAATGATCGTGACCGAGGATTTCTGGAAATCGGCCTCCGGGAGTCCGAGGCGCCGCAGCTTGGAATCAAGTCCGGCGAGTGAACTCTGTTGCGCCTTGATGGCTTCCAGCGTCGCATTGTGCTCCGCCTGGGTCAGCTCGAATTCCTTCTGTGACGTGGCTCCGATCTCCGCCAGACTCCTGCTCCGTTCCAGTTGTCTTGCAGACGCGGCTTCTTGGATTCTCAACTTCTGAAGCTCCGCCTGAGCCGCAAGGTATTGCGCTGCAAGTTCGCCTGCCTGGATGTTATCCAGCAGCGCCAGCGGCTGGCCGTTTACGACCCGGTCCCCCGCCTTTACCAAGACCTCCTGCACACGGCCGCCGGCCAAGGGACGGACGTGGCCGATTCTGCTGTCGATTGGCTGGACGGTCCCTGTCACATGCAGGTATTCCGTCAGCTGCGTAAGGGCCGCCGGAAACACGGTCAGGCCGATGTTCTTTTGCGCCTCCATTCCGATCTCAGTGAGATTGGGATCCCGCTCCGGCGATGTTCCTGCTGTGTCCTTGGAATTGGGAGCCGAGCAAGAAGAAAGCGCGAGGCTGAGAACGAGAGCAACAGATGTCTTCCTCATTGAATCGACCCTCCTACTGACCGTTCCAATTCGGCGAATGCCTCGAAGAGTTCCGACTGCGCATCGAGATAGACCAATTGCGTCTCGATCAGTCTCCGTTGTTCGTTCAAGACATCCAGAATGCGCAATTGGCCAAGGGCGTGCGCCTGACGAATCATCGCCAGATTCCTCTCCGACTGTCCTATCACCCCGCGATTGAGAATTTCCACGATGCTCCTGGCGGATTGCCACCGACGGAAGCCGGCCTCCACTTCCAGGCGGACGACCCCCTCCAGGTGCTCCCTGCGGAGCCGTGCAGCCGCGCTTCTGGCCCGGGCGGCTTCTATCGCGCCCTGATTTCGCTTGGGCTGAAAAAGGAGGACCGATAGACCGACCGTCAAGATGTGGTCGCGGTCCCGCAAGGGAACGAGTTGGCCAGCTCGGTCGTAACCGAACTGGTCGAAGGCGCTGTTCGTGCGCGCATAGCGGGCGGATGCGGTGACGTCGGGCTTACCCTCCGCGCGGGTCAGATCCTCTTCGGCCAACGCTTGCTCTTCGAGAAGTTGCAGGGCGCGCAAGTCGGGGCGGCTTCGAAGAGCCTGTTGCTGCAGCTCAGACGGGCTGCTCTCGGTCGCGGCTGGAAGCGCCGTGGTCAGCAGAGGGAGCGGCTCGGCCTGCGCCACTCCCACCACCTTTCGCAGTTCGAGCAAAGCACGGTCAGCACTGTTGGCGAGTACGGTCTGTTGTGCTTCCACCCGGCTCAAATCAGTGAGGAACAACTGCCCTTCGAGCGGGGCGGCATCGCCCCGCTGAACTCTCAGGTCGGTGAGGCGGTAGTATTCGCGGTTGGTCGAGAACAGTCGCTGGATCGTTTCAAATTTCTGTTGCTCGCGCAGCGTTTGCGCGTACCTCACCTTGACGTCGAAGGTCAGCAACCGAAGATGGTCGGCGAGGTCAGCCTCGGCGGCTTCCGTGGACTTGTGAGCCACCGCGACTCTCTTATCCCTCTTTCCAAATGTCTCTATGGTGTGGAAGTACCCGGCAGAGAACACTTCTTCGCCACGGCTGCCCAATGGCTTGCCAGTAGACTCTTCGATCTCCACGGCCGGGGCAGGCCGCACTCCGGCCCGACGCAGCAAGCCTTGCGTCTCGGCAATGCGTTGCTTGACCGCCAAGAACTCACGGTTCCGCTGCGTTGCCATTTCAACCAGATCGGCCACGCCCAGCGCCGAAGGGCCGGTTTGCGCTCGCGCCAGACTTGCGACCGCACTAATCGTTACCGATACGACGACTACTCGGGTCCAAGTCATACGCCTCTCCTAACAGTCCGTGGTGGAAGTCGATAATTGCTGACGGCCGGTCTCGGCGGCGTCCCTGTACTGCAATTCCCCGCATGGCGATGGGCACACGAGAGACCGATCAACGTCCGTCGTGGACATCGCGCGGCCTCGGTCCTGAACTTCAGCAGGTCCGATCCAGCCGCGTACCCCGCGGCGAGTTGCAGGGAGAAGACCGGCGCAACGAGCATGGACCGACTGTAACGATCGAAGATGAGATGGCGATGAGAGACGCCTGCGCAGCCGATTTCGTCTCGGCGGCGAGCGCCGGACGCTCGCTGCCGTCAGTCCGTGAGCCGGTAATCCTTGAAGCGCTCGCGGAGCGCGCTCTTCTTGAACTTGCCGGCCGACGTGCGCGGGATCGCGTCGATGTATTCGAACGCGTCGGGCATCCAGAATTTCGGGAAGTGCGGCGCGAGAAACGCGCGCAATTCGTCCGGCGACGCCGACGCGCCCGGCTTGAGGACGATCGTCGCCAGGGGCCGCTCGGCCCACTTCTCGTGGAACACCGGAATGACGGCGGCCTCGGCGACCGCCGGATGGCCCATGAGCGCGCATTCCAGCGCGACGGAACTGATCCACTCGCCGCCGGACTTGATCAGGTCCTTCGAGCGATCCTGAATCTGGATCGTGCCGTCGTCCGCGATCGTGATGATGTCCCCGGTCTTGAACCACCCGTCGTCGGTGAAGCGATCGCCGCAGTCGGTCCGGTTGTAGTACGCCCGGGCCACCCATGGCCCCCGCACTTCCAGTTCGCCCATCGTCTGTCCATCCCAGGGCACGAGGCCGTCTTCGTTGCGCGCGCGGATTTCCACGAACGGCGCCGGCCGTCCCTGCTTGGCCCGATAGTGGAACATCGCGTCGGTTGGTTCGTCGGCCATCGCGGCCGGCAACTGGCACACCGTGCCGAGCGGCGCCATCTCGGTCATGCCCCACGCCTGATAGATGCGCAGGCCGTGGCGCCGCTCGAAGGCCTCGATCATCGACTGCGGAACGGCGGAGCCGCCGACGTACATGGCGCGCATCGCCGACAGGTCGTAGGCCTTCGGATCCGCGTCGAGGAGCTGCAGCACGCCCATCCAGATCGTGGGCACGCCGCCGGTAATCGTGACGCGCTCGCGCTGAAACAGATCGACCACGCTGGCGGCGTCGAGGTGCGGGCCAGGCAGGACCAGCTTGGATCCCATCATCACCGATGAGAAGGCCATGCCCCACGCGTTGGCGTGAAACATCGGGACGACGGGCAGCACCGTGTCGCGCTCGCCGAGTCCCATGCAGCAGTTGAGGCACAGGCCCAGCGAGTGCAGCACGATCGCGCGGTGGGAGTAGAGCACGCCCTTCGGCTGGCCTGTCGTACCCGTCGTGTAGCACATCGCGACGGCCTGGTTCTCGTCCGGATCCGGCATCTCGGTTGCAGGCCTGGCGGCGGCAATGAGCGACTCGTATTCAAGATAGCCGTCGGGCACGGACCGCGAGGCCGCCACGACGATCATCCTCGACACCTTCACCTTCGGGCGCACCTGTTCCCAGAGCGGCAGCAGGCTTTCGTCCACGAGCGCCACGCGGTCGTCGGCGTGGTTGACGATGTAGGCGAGCTCGTCGGGGTGGAGGCGAAGATTGAGCGTGTGCAGGACACCGGAGATGAGGGGAATGCCGAAGTAGGCCTCGAGGTGCTGGCTGTGGTTCCAGCTGAGCGTGGCGACGCGGTCGCCGGGTTTCACGCCGAGGTCGAGGAGGACGCGCGCGAGACGGCGGGCGCGGTCGGCGAAGTCGCCATAGGTGTATCGGTGGAGCGTCTTGTCCGCGAGACGCGAGACGACTTCGCGGTGGCGGTGGACGGTTTCCGCGTGACGGAACACGGCCGAGAGCGTGAGCGGGAAGTCCATCATCAGGCCGGTCATGGGCGGGATTGTATCGCTGGAACCTGGGTTTGTGGACGATTAGCGTGCGAACGGTCTACCCAAGCGGGTAAGACGTTCCCGCCGCGTGCATGACTTTCTGGTTCAGCCGAGTGCAGGGGATGGCGTTTGGGGTGCCTGCGAACTCGGCATCGATAACGCACATCGGCGGCTATGGCTCGAACTGTGTTTGTGGACCATGCGGCGGCGCTGTTGGGTGTGTCGCGGCGGACGGTGTATTACCGGATTCGTGAAGGGAAGCTGCAGACGGTGAGGACGTTCGGATCGCAGCGGGTGCTGCTGGAGTCGATTGAGGCGCTGCTGCGGTGTGAGCGTCGGGGGTTACAGTCCCAGACGGCGCCGCTTCAAGTACAGCCCCTTCCGTGAAATGCCCAGCGCCTGGGCCACGGCCTCCACTCGGCCGTGATGTTCCAGAAGCGCGGCCTTGATCATTTCGCATTCGACGCGCGCGAGCGTCGGGAGCAGCTTCTCGCGGAGGGGCACGGCGATTTCCTTGCCGTTGGCGGGCGTCGGCCGGAGCAGGGGCAAGGCGCCGAGGATGTCGTCCGAAATCGCGTCCGGGCGCAGCGTGGAGCCGGGTTCGGCGAGGGCGACCATCCGGCGGAGTTCGTTCTGCAGTTGCCGGACGTTGCCGGGCCAGCGGTAGAGCAGGAGCCGTTCGATGGTTTCCTCGGCGACGCGGAGGGGGCTCTTTTTGAACTCGCCGGCGGCGCGGGCGACGAAGTGGTGGATGAGGCCCGGGATTTCGTCGCGGCGTTCGCGAAGGGGTCGAATCGAGAGGCGGACGATGTTGAGGCGGTAGAAGAGGTCTTCGCGGAAGCGTCCATCGAGGACGGCCTGTTCGAGGTCGGCGTTGGTGGCGGCGATGACGCGGACGTTGACGTGGAGGGTGGCGGATTCGCCGAGCGGGGCGATTTCGCCGGACTCGAGGAAGCGGAGGATCTTGGGCTGGAGGTCGAGGCTAAGTGCGCCGATTTCGTCGAGGAAGAGGGTGCCGTCGCGGGCGGAGCGGATGAGGCCGGCCTGGTCGCGGTCGGCGCCAGTGAACGCGCCGCGGCGGTGGCCGAAGAGCTGGCTTTCGAGGAGGTCGCGGGGGATGGCGGTGCAGTTGAGGGGGACGAAGGGTTTCTGGGCTCGGTCGGAGAATTGGTGGACGGCGCGAGCGAGGATTTCCTTGCCGGTGCCGCTTTCGCCGGTGATGAGGACGGTGACGGTGGTGCGGGCGATGCGACGCGCGAAGGTCATGAGCTCGCGCATGTGACCGGAGACCACGACCTGGTCGTCGTCGAGGGGGAGTTCGTCGGCGGGCCAGAGGGTGGCCTGTTCTTCGCGCTCGGCGCGCGCGGTGCGAAGTTCCTGAAGAGACGCAAGCAACAGACCGACCGCCCTAACCGTTGCGGCGGATTCCGTATCCTGTCGCACTGTCAGTGCGAGCTCAACCGTCCGCCCGCCCTTTGAACCCACCGGAAGGTGGTGTTCTAGCATGGGCTCAACCAGTGCGGACGGCCCCCTGATCAGGCCCAGTGACGTCGCCACGCCGTCAGTGTTCCGAATGATTCCCTCAGCTGAGTGAACGCAACACGCACCGACAGCCAACTCCGCCAATTCGCGGGCGATAAGTTCAGGTCGACTTGAGTGAACGAAGAGTGCAGCCAAGCTATGGAGAACGCCCTCCGGCGTGTCGACCACCGGAACCTCACGCGGAAGGACCTCATTGCGAAGGAGCGCAGCTGGGTTCCCGCCGGGACCTTCTGTCGCTGTTTGCCAGGCCCACCGTAACTCAAGCAGCCCCGGAGCATGATGCAGTGCCTCGTAAATACGCCGCGCTCGTCCGATGTGCAGCAGGCCGGCGTCTCGCCTGTCCGTTCTCGCGAGTGCGCACCCGAGAACTTGCTCGTAGAGAGCGTAGACGTCGGGAGGTTGAGAGGCAACGTCGGACACGTGATCAAGAATCTCCAACGATTCCTGCATCCGGGATTCGCGCAGAAGTAGATCGGACTTGGCAAGGATGGCCAGGTTCATAAGCAGTCGATCTTCAGCAGACTCGGCAAGCTGAATCACTGTTTCGACACACGCCAATCCGTCAGACAGCCTTCCCCTCTTCGCCAGAGCGTTGACCCTGGTCAATAGCGTGTGGCGGTAGACATACCGAAGCCTCTTCTCGGGCCAATGAATGGAACGTTCAACTTGATCCAACAGCTGTTCGCATTCGTCTAGGCGACCTTGCGCAAGCCTAATCCGAGCCATGGACTCAAGTCCGGCGCAATGGCCATCGCTTTCCGGTGGGAAGGACTGGAGGGCGCGCTCGTGATACTCGGTGGACTCCTCAAACTGGCCGGCAAGGTAAAGGAGGTTACCGAGGTTACCCAGGCTGGTCGCATAGCAGCTGGCCTCGCCCGACAAGTCGGCAAGCTCGGTTGCTCGGCGGACCCACGTCAGACCTTCTTGGAAGTCCCATCCAATGATCGCCAACGCGACCTCAATATTGGCCGCTCTGGCCTCGAGTCCTGGGCTTTGGAGCCGGTCGAGCAACCTCAGCGCCAGACGCAAGTGTCGGCGAGCGTTCCCAATCAGTCCCCGTTTGGCTTCCATCTGAGCGACGTGCAAATGCACATTCGCGGTTACCCGCGGGTCGCCTGCGCGCATCGTATTTACGCGGAGTTCGGCAAGGAGAGGAACAACTGCCTCGGGCCCCGAATGGTCCGACAAGACTGTGAGCAGCTTCATCTGAGAAAGGCACGCGCTCGAGTGGTCGCCGCCAGCTAGAGCAGCTTTGATTGAACGCTGAAGGTGAGCAACGGCGGAATCGAATCGACCGAAGTCGATCTCGATCTGAGCCAGCACTCGGTCGCAGCTGCTATGTTGGCTTGGCGTGAGCGTCTTGGAGGTCAACAGCGTTTCTGTCTGCTGCCTTGCTTCGCGGTGCTTGCCCAGACTCACCAGCACGTCGGCTCTTAGGATTGCCGCAGCGACCCGTTCCGAATTGCCTGCCGGGATTGTTTCGAGAACGCCCAGGGCGTCCTTGAATCGGCCGGCGAGCGCCAACTGTGTTGCTTCCTGAAGTGGGCTCATTCTCCAACCCTCCATGACTGCGGGCAGTGTGTGCATTTCAACATCAGTCGAATCTGCTTTGAAGGGCAGATCGACCAGCTGTCCCCAGGTTGTGTGCAAAAGGGAGAAGTTCTCCGAGCGGGCGGAGTTCGGGTTGGCACTGCGCGTGGGTCAACCGGCCTCTAGTGGATACCGCCTCCCTCATAGCCGGCTGCTTCGGCGCCGCTGCGACGTCTGGCGACCGCAAGAAGGTCGTTAAGCGCTACTCCGTCTTGAGGCACACGGACCACCGTTACCGTCGTCTTGAGGGCGGCACTGGTTCCCCCGGGTAGCCGGCACGGGTGTTCGTCCAAGTCCCTGCGAATGCGTTCCGCAACAGCCTGGGCCGTATCAGGGTCGGTCGAACTGAGAAACGCTACGAGTTCGTCGTCGGTATTTCGAAACAGAATATCGGCCACCCGAAGTCCCCGCCGTGCGTGGAGGGCAACGTGACGAAGCACGTCGTCACCCGTTGCTCTCCCATGAAGCACGTTGATCGTCTCGAGGTCGACGATATCGACGAACAGAAGGGCATGCGTGCTAGGCGGGATAGTTGCGTGGTGCGACGCGGAGCGAATCAGTTGATCAAGTTTCTCCAGATATGGGAGGCCTGTGACGAAGTCGCGCCGCGAAGAGCTGTCGAATTCGATCGCTCCTCGAAACGTGTGGGCGATGTGCTGGGCGATAACCTCGATGATACGACGATGGTCTTCGTTGAAGCCGTTTATTTCCTCAGAGTAAAGGGACAGTACGCCCACAAGTTGATCTTCGGACACTAGAGGAGTGCTAATGCAGCTTCTCAGGGGCAGCGCGCGCGAGCGGGCCGTATCTCCTAGGTCTAGGACCGGATCGGAGTTAGAGATGGTCTGGCGATTGGCTGCCACCCACCCGCTGAGACGCTGCCCGAGACGGATCCGAATGCCTCGGACAAGTGAGGCGCTCTCCCCGACGACATGCCTTGCATCTAACTCGTTCGAGGCGGGGTCGCACACATAGAAGACGCAAAGCGAACAAGGGATAAGGCGACGCAAGTGCTTTGCTATTACGTCTCCCGCGTCGCTTAAGCTGACTTGGCCCGCAAGAGCTCTCGCGAGTTCGTAGAGTGTTAGCATTTCGTCGGCGCTGGCGGCGATTTCCTCAAGCACCGGCGAACTGCTTGATGGTGGCAGGACCTTACTTGAGCCAGCGATCTCGTCAAGGACTTCTGACGGTGGTCCACTTTCCGCTGACTCTGGCGCGATTGAGCGATGGACACGGATGAAGGTATCGACTACAAGAGGGTCATACATAGAGCCTCGACGGTCCGTCAGAATTCGGAGTGCGTCTTCATCTGCGAGGCGTGGCCGATAAGGGCGGTCTGACGTAAGAGCATCAAAGCAGTCGACAACCGAAAGAATCCTCGCTCCAATTGGGATGTCCGTACCCCTTATCCCTGTGGGATAACCCGTTCCATCCCAATTCTCGTGATGATGCCGGACGATAGGTACGACCGGGTACGGAAACGCAATCGCCGAAAGAATGTCGCCTCCAACACTAGCGTGGAGCTTCATTCTTTCGAATTCAACGTCTGTAAGCTTGCCGGGCTTATTCAGGATGTACTCGGGAACTGCCAACTTCCCCAAGTCGTGCAGCAGCGCGGCCGCTTCGATCGCCTTGATCAGAGTTTCGTCTCGGACGCCGACCTCGCGTGCGAGTCGCGTTGCGTACGTTTGAACGCGCCTCATGTGACCATGTGTCACTTGATCTTTTGCGTCGATCGCCATTGCTAGCGTCTCGATCGTCGACAGGTACAGTCGGTTGACTTGTTCGACGTGCTTATTGGCATCTTCGACACGGCCCATGGTTGTCTTGAACGTGAAGTACAGGACTACCAGCAGCGGAAGGATTACGCCGAAATAGCCCAAGCTGATTGTGCGGTTGTACCCGACGAATAGGATCGCGACAGAGGCACCACCGAAATAGTTGAGGGACAGCCAGACAAAGCTGCTCGTCCATACCGTGATCGGATTTAGGCGTCTCTCGAGGGCGATCACGAATGCGATCAGCCAGCTATTGAGCACGAAGTACGTAAATGCGAATATTATTAGCGCTGGGAGGATAGCGTTAACAGGCGCTGGCGCAACGACCAAAGGGGCGATCCCAGCCACGAAGAAGAAGAGATGCGCAGAG
>Ga0209751_10004888_pt1 | contig 12735 bp, 12 predicted proteins | sample RifCSP13_1_FD_184019 | JGI IMG/M metagenome (GOLD analysis project Ga0209751, IMG submission 184019) | Soil microbial communities from Rifle, Colorado - Rifle CSP2_sed 13_1 (SPAdes) (version 2) | ecosystem: Environmental > Terrestrial > Deep subsurface > Rock core/Sediment | place: Rifle... | reverse complement strand
CGAATAGCCGGCGACGCTCGGCACGTGCCTGCGAGTCAAGGAAGTCATCGACAGCGGAGAAGAGACCGAAGTCTTTCTCCACCATCTCCTCTTCGATCTCATCCTCACCGTCTTCGATGACCATGCCGGCTGCGACAAGGCTGAACGCGCCTTCTTCATCTTCGGTGAGGATGGGGAAGCCGGGGTCGTTGACGGCCAGGGCGGCCACCAGTTCCAGGTTGCCGTTGTGTTTACGCCAGTCACCCGACAGCGGGCTCAGGCGCAGCTCTGCGGCCCGTTCCTCGGTCACCCCTGGTACGAGGGTGCCGGCGAACCAGACACCGAACCTGTCTTCGCCGTAGACGACCCGGGCCACGCAGGTGCCGGTGTTGTCGTAGTGCTCCCGGGCGGGGATGACACCCCACCGCTCATCAGCGTGCCCGGTGCCCAGGGTGATTTTGCCGGCGTCGATGAGGCTGCCGTCGGCGCATAGCACCTGGCCGGTTTTGGCTAGCTGGTAGCCGGTGGTCGACTTCGGCGCCATCACACATTTGTTGCCGATGCCAAGGTGGCACTGCTTCCATGAGGCCAGGTGGCCGTAGACGCGGTGGCCATCCACTTTGAGCTTGGTCCGCTTTTTCAGGTTCGGGTTGGCGAACACTTCCCGGTGCGGGGCAACCGGGATGTCAAGTGCTGCTGTCACGGTTTCCTCCACCGATGCTGTTGGCGCTGGGGTATCTTCGGATGTTTCGGCTCCGTCGCGGCCTCCGCGCTGCCATGGTGGCTTGAATCGCGGGTCCCCGTATGACTCGTTGAGGGTGTCGTAGATTTCGGTGACAACCCTTTGCAGTTCAAGCTTCTCGTTTTCGGCGATGTTCGGCAGCCCGCCGTGGGCTCCGGAAAGGAACGTCGCGGCAGACATGACGGCCCGGGGGATGAGTGTCAGTTTCCCGTTCATGATGTCTGCGATGGGCAGGTTGTAGGATTCGCGATTGTTTGGCGGCATCGTCTTGTCCTGGTACAGGAATGCTGAGCCGAACTTGGCCGAATCACCACCAGACCATTGCGCTATCCGGTCCACGGCCGCCTGGAATTCGAAAGACACTTCACGTTCCGCGACCGGCCATGAACGCCACGCCGACTTGTTCACCGCGAATACGTTGATCCCGGCAGAGGCCAGCAGGGCGTATTCTTCGTCGTTGTCGACGGTGATATGCACCTGGGGGAACGCGGGTGCCATGACGAAGGTGACACCATGGACGCGGGCCTTAGTGATCCGGACAGCGAATTCCCCGGGGAGTGTGGGATGTTCGACCACTTCATACGTGAGATCTGGGTCCAGGTCGACGCTCGGCCCGATGAGCTTCTTGTCGAGAAGGTAGATGGCCTCCATGACCTCGGGGACGATATTCGGGTCAAGGAAAGTGCCCTGCGCCCATACACCTCCTTCGGCTGCGTACCACCGGTCCCAGCTCGCTACTACTACAGCGTTGTCGTGGCCCCCGACAGCTGCCCGCTGCCACATCCCCGGGAGCGGGAAGTCTCGGTAGTCGAGTGCCTGAGCGCCGATGATCCGCCGGTCACCAGTCGGCACATCTTCCGGAGCCACTAGGCCGTACCACCGGATGGTCATGATGCCTCCGTTATGTGCATGTCGCAGCGGCAGTTGATGACATTGGCGGCACTGCCCACCGGGTCGCCGGGGTACATGAGGTCTTCGCCGCAGACCTGGAAGGTGTCGCGTAGCCGGCGGCGCTGCCCATCCGCACGGCGGTGACATGGCCGGGTGTTGTCGTCGTCTTCGGCATTCCATGTCTTGAACCAGCCAGGCCCGGTGGCCGGCTCATAGAATTGGGCAGCGGCGAGGGTGCCGCCCTGCCATGCCCGGTGCGTTTCGGTGACCGCTATCGTCTTGGCGCGGTTGGGCCAGTATTCGGAGCCGGTGAAGAACAGGACGGAGTCGATTCGGTCGGCTATCCGTTCCCGTGTTTCGCCGTCTGTCTGCCCGATGACGATCTGTTCGAAGATGAGGTTGTAGACCTCGCCTGGCATCCGTACGAGAAGGTTGCGGGTCATGGCCAGCTGGGCGAGAACGAAGCCGTTGGTGGAGATGTAGCCCTGGCCTGAGGTGTCTTCCCAGCCGGCCGCAGAAACCTTCTCCAGGGCGGGTAGAAGCTGGCTGTCGATCAGGTCTGCCCATGCCGGTGCCGCGTTCTGTACGGCGGACGGGTCGGGATAGAGACGCCCGGCTCCGAACACGGCTTCGCGGACGCGGGCCAACCAGTCGGTGATCATCCTGGTGACGACACCGAGGATGCTGCCTTCGAAGTCACGTGGGCTAGCCATGAAGGAGTCCGTCCCGGCGCAGGACGGTGGCCAGTAGGCTCATGTCATGAGCACGAGATTTGCTGACCTGGTCAACGCAATATGCGCGCAAGGAGGCTTCCATCTGGGCCAGATTGACTTCAAGCCCGGCGAAATCCTCTTCGAGGTCAGCAAAGGCCCCATCGAGATGCGTTTCCGCTTGGACCGGCGTGACCTTGAGGCGAGTGTGGATGAGCTTCTTCGGCACATCAGGGAATTGGCCGCGATGACTTCGGGTGAGCATGCGCCCGCCGGCAAGCTCGAAAGCGCGGCGGCAGACGACGTTAGCGGCGGCGAGGGTTGCGCTTGGTGTAGACCGTACGGACCGAAGGCTCTGTACCCATGTGTCCCAATCGCCGGTAGCGACCGACGTACCTGCTCGCTGCCCTGACGCCAGAATGGGAGTCCCCGGGGCCGTTGACGATGTCGGCGGCCCGGTGTTCGGCTGTTCGATGGACCGTGTCGGCCGTGGGGGTGGCGGGGCACCTGGTGCGTTGACGTCCCCACCGGCTGGTAGTTCGGCTACCGGGATGGTGGTGTCGATGTCGATGCCAAGGTATTCACGGACGCCTGGGAGTTGGAATAGGGTCGGGTCGCGGAGGACTACTTCGCGTACGTATTTCTGGTCGGATTCTTTTTCGGATATCAGGTCGGTGGTCGGGTTGTAGTCGCCTGCGATAAGTACGGCTTCTTTGCCGACGATGTCTCGCTCGTACAGGTTCAAGGTGTCCTGTAGGCGGTTGGGGCGCACGGTGAGTGGCGCGGTGTCAAAGGACAGCTGGTATCGCTGCGGGTCTTTGCCCATCGCGCGCAGTAGGGGGCGTAGGTAGGCGGTGGTCAGGCCCTCGCATATGCGATTCATGAGCGGCTTGATTTGGATGGTGACGAATGATTCTTCGATGTGCCAGGCTGACCAGTGTGTTGCGTCGCCCATGCCCAATAGGACTTCTGGTGGCATGGACAGGCCGTTGGCTAGGCGCCGAATGGCGCCTTCTTTCATTCCGGTGAGCTTGTCGGACAGTTCGGATTCGAACCGTACGGGCTTGTCGGCCATGTCTTTGAGGTTGTCTGGCGGGACTTCGATGAAGATGGGTACGACGCCGGCTGCCGTGTTGCGTCCTGACCGGCTGGCCCTGGCTGCTTCGGCCATCAGGTTGAAGACGTCGTCGGCGGTGTTGACTTCGGAGGTTGAGGCACCGGAGGCCATGTTGGAGGGCAGGAAGTAGACGCCGGCTCCGGATAGTCGGCTGTCGATCTGGCTGCGTTCGTATTCGTCCAGCTGCTCTAGTTCCCACAGCTGTGGCATGCAGGCCCGGGTGGGTGAGTCGGCGAACCTCATCCGCTCCCGATCCGGAGTCCATAGTCGGATGACGATGTCCCGGCCGGTGATGATCTGCTCAGGTCCGTAGCCGTAGTCGACGGTGATGACGCCACCACGGCGGCGCAGCTCGGTCGTGGAGACGATCTTCCACGCGTCGGGGTCGTCGCCCCTGCTGGCCCGGCCGATGATGAAGCATTCCCCGGCGATGAGCATGCTGCCGCCAATGGCCGACAGAGCTTCAGCCTTCTGATTCGGGCCGCCCATCAACGTGTCAGCGATGGCAAGAATGTCTTCGTCATCCGTCTCATCACCGGGGCGCCCATTGGCAGCTATCTCCTGCACAAAAATGCGTACGAGGGAACACGCGGACCCCATGTAGTCGGCGGCATAGTGAAGCTCGGGTGTGGAGTGGAAGTAGCGCCAGCATTCACGCTGCCATGTCTCATCGGTGAAGCGATAGGTTCCCCATAGGTCGTCGCCCGGTTTGATACGGGCGGCTGAGGCGACAAGGCTGTTGGGTACCAGTTCACCTTCGATGGGTTCGATGACCGCGATGTCTGTGGTCTTGCCTTTCTTGGCCATGGTCACCGATCCGCTAGATAGCTTGCGCCGTAGGCCACGGCAAGGAATGTCAGGAAGGCCAGCCATGCGTTGGTGAGGTTCATGGGCGGACCGGCAAGCTCGTAGGTGATGGATGTGAAGACGGCTGACCACCAGACGCCCTGGCACCAGGTGCAGTGCCATCCGTACGTCACCCAGCCTTCCGGGCCGAATCGGTGGATGATCCGGGTGCTGATGGGGCTGGTGATTTTGTCCTTGACCAGCAGCACGACCCACCTGGCCGTTGCCAGGGTGAGCAGGATGAGGATCAGCGGATTCAGCACAAAGCCAGCATAAACGGACATAGGGTGATATAGCACCTTACCGGGCACTAACCCATAGAGACTCGGCGGATGCGATCCGGATGCGCTTCTTTTCGCCGCCCATCAAATGCCGGCAGGCGTGCACCAGCGCATCCATACGGTTAGGGCTGGCTGAGGAATCGGTGGGGTCGAAGTTGAGCATCTCTTCTTCCATGGTGGAGAAGGTGCCCATGTGATGTACGGTTCCCTGCTCATAGCGCAGCCCTACCGGCTCGGCACGCAGCTTCTTTCCCTTGCGCGAGTCGACGGGGGTCAGCGGCGCTGTGGTCTTTTCGGGGAATAGCCTGTCCTGGTCGCGCAGTTCGACATACATGTCGGTGAGGGATTCGATCATCCACCGCTTGGCAAGGTTGTCTTCGATGACGACAGAGTCGGCACCCCAGCGGTGGTAGACACGCCAGATGTGCGAGGCTGCCGCTTTGCCGGCACCTCGTACTGTTTCGTCAGCGAGGACGTACATGTGGTTGCGTTTGTCGCGGCCGACAACCACGACACCCATTTCGTCGCCTTCGTCGGTGAGGGTGGGGTCGACTCCGACGGTGACATGGGTGAACAGGATCTCTTCGATGTCGTCAGGGGTGACGCGGTGGTTGTCGATGTCGGAGTATTTGAATAGCGACCCGTCGCGGGCGTCGAGAAGTTCGCCGTACAGTTCCTGACGGCCTATCAGGGTGCCGGCATAGCGGCGGTCGAGTTCTTCGAGGGTGTATGCGGAAAGGTTGGCCGCATTGTCGAATGTGGAGCCGCGAATGATGGTGACGGTGCTGTCGCTGGCGTCCTGGGCTCGCTGGGACCATTCGCGTAGAAGCTCGATCGGCTTCGGTGTGGTGGTGATGAGCGTGCGGGGGTGATCTCCAATCAGGTCGGCGCGTAGGGATGGCATGATGCCCTCGTACCAGGACTCTTTGGAGTGCTTCCATTTGGCGATCTCGTCGAGAACGGCGCCGGCCGCGTTGTATCCACGCCCGACATCGGGCGAGTCGGCTCCCTCGAAGTAGATGCGGGAGCGCTTCTCCCCAATTTCGATCATCGGTTTCGGGTGCCGTTTGTAGACGTGCTTTATCCCACGTCGCTCCAGTACCCGCAGGACACCTGAGGGCCCTTCGATGGATATGGTGCGCGCGTCGGACAGCGTCTGGGCTATGGACAGCCATTCGGTGGGGAAGCCGTGCCTGTCCACCGGGTGGTCGAGGACCCGCTGCACGAGCCATTCACTGGCCAGCCGGCTTTTGCCGAAGCCTCGTCCGGCGAGAACGAGGCATAGGGACCAGTCGCCCTTAGGGGGGACCTGTTCTGGTCGGGATGTCCACCACCATTCGCCGCGTGCCGCCTGGGCGATAACGTCGGCCGACTGGGACGCCACCCATTCTTCCCGTTCGGCGACGGGGAGGCCGGCGAACCGCTCTGCCAGTGAAAGTCCCATGATCCTATGTTATGACACGCTTGTCCGTTTTTGTACCTTTACTGATGGTTGAATCGGCGGGGTGAACGGGGGTAAGCTGGCTGGTATGACCACCCCCAACCATGACGACCTGGTCAAACTCGGCTTCAACGCCGTGCTTGGCGGGCTGCTGTCCGATATGCGTGATAGGACCGGGTTGTCCCGTTCAGGGATGGCTCGCCTGATAGGTGTAGATCCGGAAGCTTTGCGGGACTATGAACTTCTGCGCCGCACCATGAATCTCGACACGGCCATCCGGGTCGGGGAGTGGTTCTGGGCAGCCCGGCGGGTGATAACGGATGTGGCCGACCCGGTGGAGTTCTCGGAGCTGATCCCGGCTGCCGGCGCCGCCATGCATTTCCAGGTCCCCGTGGAGGGATTGGAAGAGTACTGCGACAACCGGCGGATAGCGTACGAATACCTGGGCGTTCTTGGTGTGTTCGTGTACCGCAATCAGGTGCCGGCTCTGGTGGCTCATGCCGGCTGAGCTGTGCCAGAAATGTGGTGTGCGGCTGGACGATCTGCTGATTCGCCTGGGTGACACATTGCATCCGACGTGTGTTCCCCGGGATGCGCTGACAATTCTCGCCGAAGATATTCGCAGTGACATTGTCGACGTCATTCGGTGGACGGACAATCATTCGTCCCGATCCCTACAGAAGACCATTGGGCCCTCAGAGCTGGGGGACTCGTGCGAGCGTAAGATCGCTTACCGGCTTGCTGGCGTGAATGAGGTGAATGAATGGGCCGACCCGTTGCCGGCGATTGTTGGGACGGCCATTCATGCGTGGCTAGAGCGGGCTATCAACAAGTTTCAAGCCGTCCACCACATGGACCGGTGGGTTACCGAATCTACGGTTCGAGTCGACGCCCTGTTGCGCGGGCATGTGGATCTGTACGACCGGGAAACGTATACCATTATAGATTTCAAAACGATGAGCCCGACGAAGATGAAGGAATTCAAATCTAAAGGGCCATCCGATGTACATATCGATCAGGTGAACCTGTACGCGATGGGGAAGCGCAACGCCGGTGAGCCCGTACGTTTCGTATCCCTGATAGCCGTACCGAGGTCTGGTTGGCTGTCTGATGTCCGGGTGTGGGTTGGTGCTTATGAGCCTGAGCGTGCCCAGCGGGCATTGGATCGCATGTATGGCATCGCCGACAAGCTTATCGGGATGGGCGACAAGATAGATTTTGCATCTTTGCCGGCTTCACCGGGTCGGGGCTGCTCGTTTTGCCCCTGGTATGTCGGCGGGGACAGGGATGCTAGTGAGTCGGGCTGCCCGGGTGACTCGGTGGCCGCTATGGGGAAGTTCGCAGCCGGGCTGGCCGGCTAATCAGGAAGCTCTGGAGCTGAGGAGAAAAGGTATGGACCCGGACCAGTTTTTGATGGGCGCCCCTAAGGTGCCGTCGTTCAAGTTTGATCAGCCCGGCGCAACGGTCATGGGTGCCGTGGTGTTTCGGGAGACGCGGGTGCAGACGATATTCAAGGACCCCCGCTTCCCGAATGCCCCGGACGTGGTGGCCACATGGCCGTCGGGTGACCCGAAGTACCAGCTGGTGGTGCATCTTCAGACCCAGCTACGCGACTCGATGATCGAGAATGATTCGGGTATGCGCGCCATCTACATCAAGGGGCGACTATTCGAACAGGCCGTACGGGAGGCGGTGAAGCTTACCGGGGCACCGGGGGTACAGGTGGGAGGCTTCCTGTCCGTTCGCTTCTCGCACGAGGATATGACATCTACGGCGCCCATCAAGCCGAAGGTGTACGCGGTCCAGTACCAGCCGGCACCGCCTCAGGGGATGATGCCGGCACCATCTCAGCCGCAGCAGCAGTACGGGCAGCCGCAGTACGCCCAGGGCGGCTATGTCCAGCCGGGACAGCAGTGGGCGCCCCCGGCTCAGGCCCACTACCCGGCTGCGCCACGGCCGCCGCAGCAGCCTCCGGTGTACTTGCAGCATGATCCACACCTGCCGGCCCATCACGAGCAGGGTCCGCCTCCGGAGTGGGCTACGGGGTCTCCTGCGCAGGTCAGTGAGCCGATGAATGCACCGCCGGCTATGAGTACTTTGGCGCAGATTCGGGCGGCTTCGGCTGCTCCTGCGTCGGGTCAGCCGTTTGGCGATATGCAGCCGGCTTTCTAGTCAACGGTTATGGCCCGAACGGGTAGGCTATCCGTCTAGCCGTTCGGGTCCTCGTCTGCCTATGATCGTCAGGTTCGCTTGGCGGTCTTTGGTGTGGATGCCCTGGTAGTGAACATATATGTATAGGTAGGTGCTGATGTCTCTCGCCGGGCAGTCCGATGAAGTTCGACTAGATTTGACGGCTGTCCGGGGTTGGCTAGACCTCCTGCACGGCACCTCACCTGGCCTTATCTCGATTGTCTCCAACCTCAACTGGGGTGGCCAGTTCTTCGACCTAGCGACACAGGCCGATGAAGCCGCAGCCTACGTGCGGGCACTCGACACCCAGCAGGCCCAGGGGATCTACGTTCGTACCACGACCCTCGCCGGGATACCCGAGGCCGGTCCGGATGGAAAGACGCGCCGTGGCTCAGTCGAAGCCTCGCTGTCCCTGCCCGGCTTCGCTGGCGACATTGACATAGCCGGCCCCGGCCACAAGACGAAGAACCTCCTACCGCCGGACGTGCCCACGGCGATGAGCATTGTACGAGAGTCAGGGCTGCCTGAGCCGACACTATGGGTGCACTCGGGTGGGGGTATCTACCCGTGGTGGCTGCTCGATCAGCCCTACGACGTATCCACCGAGTGGGGATTGAAGCGCGCCCAGGCTCTGGCCAACAACATCCAGACGGTTTTGAAGCGTTCAGCGGCACGACTAGGCTGGCACTACGGCGGGGAGGTTGGTGAACTAGCCCGGGTGCTGCGTATCCCGGGTACGGTCAACCGCAAAGCGGGCCTGGCCCGTCCTGCCGTGGTGCTGGAGCCGGCCGCCTACGAGTTCTCCCATATTGAGAACCTTGAGTTCAATGTTGATGCCGCCCTGGCCGGGCTACCCGAGGAGAAGCCGGAGCCTGTCCGGGAGCCGAAGCCTCTCGTCATCGGGCCTGGCCTGTCCGTCGGTGACGAATATGATCTTCGTAACGACTGGGCTGACGTGCTGCTCGGTCACTTCGACTACGTGTGCCACCGTGGTCAGGCCCGGATGTGGAAGCGCGTCGGGTCTGAGTCCGGTGCCCAGTGGTCCGCCTCCACCGGTAGGGCGTCCGACCGGGACCGGCTGTACCTGTTCACCTCGGAGGTGCCCGGCCTTGATCCGAACACGCCGTACACGAAGTTCGCCGCGTACACGTTCTTGAACCATCACGGTGACTTTAAGGCTGCCACGAAGGCTTTGGTGGCGTTGGGATATGGGCAGCCTCGTGAGTTCCCTCAGGCGCCTGCCGCGAAGGCCGTGGTGGAGACTGTGCCGGCTTCAGCGGTGTCGGTGGAGCCGGTGACGCCAGCAACCCCGCGTGTCGTAGCGGTCAACGCGCCGGCCGGTAACTGGCGCCCGGGTACCATGTCAGACATGGCTATAGCCGACTTTATCCGTAACGGCATCGGGGCGAACTTCCGCTACAACATCGAACAGAAGGCATGGTTCGTGTTCGAAGGCCGCGCCTGGAGCAAGGACTACTCTGGCGCGGTCGATCGTGCCATGGCGGCTGAAGTCCAGAAGATCATCGACGCAGGCGAACTGCTACGCCTCGAAGGCGTGAAGGCCGGCGATAAGCTGATCAAGTTCGCCGCCTCATACCACAACGATGTCAAGATGCGTGCCACCATCAACCGGCTGGCCATCCTCGACGGCATGAGCGTACGCGACTCAACTTTCGACAACCACTCCCACTATGTGACCGCAGTCAACGGCGTCATCGATCTACGCAACGGAAACCTGCTGCCCTTCGATCGGGACCTGATGCTGACCCGGCAGATGCCTGTGACCCTCGATCCCAACGCGAAAGCTCCAAAGTTTGAAAAGTTCATGGCCCAGCTGATACCTGACCCTGAGCTGCGTGCCTATGTTCAGCGGGCCTTCGGCTACACCCTGGCTGGCCGTGCCGACCAGCGGGCCATCTTCCTGCTGTATGGACCTCCGAAGACGGGTAAGTCTCAGCTGTTGAAGCTGATGACGAAGATCTTCGGCAACTTCGGTGGCACGGCCGCGTCGGACACGTTGCGGGTCACGAATTCCACCCAGTCGAACAACCTTCACGGACTCAAGGGCAAGCGCCTCGTATCGACTTCGGAAACGAGCGTGGATACGGTCCTGGACGAGGAGCTGATCAAGCGCCTGACCGGTGGGGATGCCATCGTGTCCCGGGACCTGTATGAGAAGAATCAGGAATGGCAGCCCGAATGCACGATCTTCATGGCGACGAATGCGCTCCCGAAGCTGAGTGTGGATGACTCAGCTATCTGGACGCGGGTGAAGCCGATCCCGCTGTTCACCCAGTTCGCCCGGGGCGGCGAGAATGAGGAGATCTACAACATCTCCCAGATGCTCTTCGACGAGGAAGCCTCAGGCATCCTCAACTGGCTGCTTGCCGGCCTGGCCTCGTACCTGGCTGACGGCCTGGGTGAGCCGGCGGCTATCACGGAGTCGGTTGCCAAGCACAAGCTTGACTCTGACGCGGTGGCCACGTTTATCGCGGACGCGGTCGATGAGGGCATTCTGGTGGAGGACGAGTCAGCTTCGATCCGTTCCGAGCATCTGTACCGGATATATCAGGAGTGGTCGGCACGGCAGGGCATGAAGCCTCTGGGTATCAAGCGGTTCGTCGGCCGGATGCTGCTGCTGGGGAGGTACAAGCGTGTCAAGATCAGCGTGTACCAGTGGACAGGGCTGAAGGCCGGGCATGCCACCGGCGTCTTCGGCACCATGTAGCCATGACTGACAGCGATGGGCTGTGCCGCTGCGGATGCTGCGTTGACGCCTATAACAGATTTCGTACGGATCGGCGCCCCTGGGATGGGTGTGACTGCCACCTGTACGGACCAATGGAACGCTGCGACTGTGAACTGTGCACCCAGGTCTTAAGGTACCGTGGTGTGGTCCAATGACCCCCGGACACAAAGAGACCCTAGACCTTCATGGCCTAGGGTCTCTGCGGGGATCTGAGGGGCTACTGCGCCTGTGCGTTGCCGGGAGGTAGAGCACTTGGCCAGCTGGGGTCCCATTCGATGCGGGGATGGACGGCTTCGATCGCCTCGCGGGGCGGGTCAGGCGGTGCAGGGGTGCAATCGTCATAGTGATCGTGCGGCATGACGCGAACCCCCGTAGCCCGCACGACCCCGCCTTCGCGCCGAGGTACCCGGGAGGGCCAGATGTTTTCGTACGTCTGCCGTGCTCGCCGCATAGCTGCCGCAGATGCCTCGTACTGCTCACGGCCTTCTTCGTATCGCTGCCGTTCTGCTTCCATCCGAAGCCGGCTGTTGCGTAACCACCGCGACGTCAGGATGCTGGCGATGGAGGTAGCTAAGCTGAGGGCGATTCCGACGCGGTAGAAAAGTTGCAGCTGCCCCGGGGTGCCGTACAGGATGGTCCAGACGCCCCAGGCGGCCAGGGCTACTCCGGCTGGGACCCCGACGATGGTGGATAGTAGTGGCTTCTTCACGATGCTCTCTCTGTGATGTAGACGCCTAGCACATAGCCGGCGAGGAAGAACCCAGCGGATACGAGGGACGCGGCAGCCACCACGTAGAGGGCTACCACAGTCCTTTATCCTTACCGCCTTTGAAGATCAGCGCCCCGAACATGATCAGGCAGCTGATGAAGCCGGAGATCCAGCCGGCGATGAGGGCGGCATCACTGGTCACGAGTTGCTGACATACAGGGTGGCCAGCACTCCGACGATGATGCCGATGGCGAAGCCGGCGAGAAAGTTGCTCATGGGCGGTTCCTTGTGAAGTAGAAGGCGAGGGTGACGAACAGGGCGCAGCCTCCGAAGATCGCCCCGCCGGTGAAGGCGGCTGCGATCTCAAGCACGGAAGCCGGCCTTCTGTAGCCGGGCCACATAGTTCTTCATGGCACGCCCGGAGGCGTCAGTGGGGATGGAGGACACCTGCCCGTCGGCCAGGTAGACGACCAGGCGTCCCGATTTGGTGAGCCGGTAGGTGAAGCCCTGGTCGACGAGCCGGGTCATGAGGCGGCGGACGTCTTTGTTCATGACAGGTATCCATACAGCAGGATGGCGCCGAAGGCGGACATGGTCATGATGAACCAGCTGCCGATGATGATGAGTGGCATGTGCCAGTCGGGGACGGGGTGGACTTCAAGTGACCTCTTCATGATCAACTCCTCGTAGGTAGTCAAGGTGTGCGGCCCGGTAGGCAAACTCGATCGCTGAGACCAGGCGCGGATGGGTACGAAGCACGGCCACCTGCTGAGCCCGCTGAGCCTGCGTCAGATCGCGGCCGACATGGGCGGCTAGGGTCACTGTCAGGTAGGCGTTGATAGCCCCGTCCAGGACCGCTGAGGGCACTTCTAGGCGGGATAGGAAGTCCTCGTCGGCCTGGGCCGCCAGCCGCCATTCGGCATTCCTGAAGGCCTTCAGGAACTGAGCCATGTTGCGGGGCAGGTTCTCGTCAATGGATTCCACACCCCCAACCCTACCCTCCCCCACACAACTAGGTCAAGGGTCGGAGGGGAGGGTGTCTACGTACCCGTAAATCCCGCCTCCGAGCCCTCCCAGGGC
>Ga0209751_10004887_pt1 | contig 12735 bp, 11 predicted proteins | sample RifCSP13_1_FD_184019 | JGI IMG/M metagenome (GOLD analysis project Ga0209751, IMG submission 184019) | Soil microbial communities from Rifle, Colorado - Rifle CSP2_sed 13_1 (SPAdes) (version 2) | ecosystem: Environmental > Terrestrial > Deep subsurface > Rock core/Sediment | place: Rifle... | reverse complement strand
GGCCCCTGAACCGTAAAGCAGCGGCGTTACCTGGTCCAAGTCAGCGGTATCCAGTTCCAGCCGTCCTGAGTCCGACTGGCGCCAGGAACCCTCAAGCACTGACGCAATCAATCGCGCTTTCAATGAGAAGCGGGGTGAGGCACGAAAGGAATTGCTCACTAGCCTATCGTTCTGTTTTGGAATCGAAGATTTAAGAGTTGGGCCCGATCAGGCGCACACGCCACTGTTGCAGAGGCCACTGCAACATTCAGCAGAACCTCCACAATTGGAACCGGAAGGAAAGCACGACACGGCCTGCGCAGGTGTAGGAGCTACAATCGACGTCACGACCGGCACTGCAACAACGGCAGCTACACCCAGTGCCCGGATCATCTGCCGGCGGGTCAGACCGGCAATCTGTGGGGGAGGAACCAAACGCTCTTCCAGCAAACGATCTCTACCTAACTGTTCAACGGCGCACCAAACGATGTTTTCATCAACAGGTGTGTGAAGGTCTTTCGATATCCGATCTGTAATCGCACCTACGTTTCTCTTGCCATCACAATACCGCCAAACAAGAGCAGCGGTTTGATTGAGACAATGTGCCGTATCGCGCTCACGGTCATATATCAGGAGTTCGTCTGCGGTCTCCTTGATGACCAGATTCTCTTTTCTAGCTAGAGGTCGCTCATCGTTACTAAGCTTCATGCTGCCTCCGAATCCCATGTTAAGAGCAATTCTGCTTTGCTCAATTCCCTCCGTTAGAAAATCGCGCTGAGTCTATCATCAATCAATTCAACTATCACCTACTTTTTTTGTTCAGCCCTCTTCAAAATGGTCCTGGCGATCTCGCTAGCTTCTCCTCTTGGGCCTCTCAGGAATTCAGCTGTCTGGGCCAGATTTTGTAACGCAGTAAGCGCTCTTTCAGGACTGCGGCGGGCCGAGACGGTATGCGAAAAGAGTTGAAGGATACCGGGGCCTCCGCTCAATCTTCGTGGTCTCCATCGGGCGCCGTCCTTGAACTGCGTGACCACCACCAGTTGAACAGGCAAAGGTCCTTCGCCAGACTGACCACCCAGTTGCTCTACCTCAACCCTGGTCTGCCTTACCTCACCGGCACTGCGCAGCTCAAGCGCCTTTTTAAATGGGTGAACGCGGCCCTGAGAATCAAAAACGGCGTATTCATCGGAATAGTACGTCGCGCCTGCCCGGACCAACTCTGCAATGAGAGTGGACTTGCCACTGTAACTCCGCCCCGGAATTATGATTGCTCTTCCCTTCCAGCCAACTACGCCGGCATGAACAAACACTCGGTGACGGGCAAACTCCGCGACAGTTAGGCGGAGATCCGACTCGAACGTGTCAAACACATCATCGGCTTCAACCGAACGCGCGAGGCGGACATGGTCGCCATATAGAAGATTGAAGCGACGGAAATTGCGCTGGCCCTGCCCGCCGATAATGATGGAATAGAGACGGTCCACGACAGACAAAGAGCTCTCCTTCCATTCGGAAGGAAGACGGTCGCATATCCGCTCAAGGCCGGATGGGTCGTTCGAACGAACGCCCACACGAATGCCATACGTCGTTAAAGAAAATCCTACCGCCCATCCCAGGCGGTCAACTTTCTTCATTCAAGCAGACGAATGCTTGAGTCTCGGTAATATTGCTTGTTCCATCTGTGTGCAGCAGCGAAAGAAGTACCAAGCCTCTAGATAACTCAGCCGCAATCGCCGGCTATTGGACCAGTTGAATGGAAAAACTATCCAGCCAGACAGATCCAAAAATCGGGCAGGGTTGTGTCTGACAGATCTCGCGTCGCAGACTCAGTACTACAGCTCTCGTTTCAGGCCCGGCTGTAAACTCAAAGGTGAATACTTGCCAATCCCGAGTTCCCTGCCCCAGCGGCGCTGACGCTCCCAATCTCATGCTCTTATCTCGAGCATCATTGATGACCATGAGTGGCAGGCTGCCAGTCACCAACTCCTGCGTGCGGGCGGCAAAATTAAGTCGATACTTGCCGGATGGTTCTACCAAAATCAATTGAGACAACATCAGTCTATCAGCCGGCGGTTCCCCTCGAAACTCCACCTGCAAACTCTTTAAGCCGCTGTGCGGGTGGCTTGCGTCAAGAGCCATCTTAACTGCCGGAATGCTTCGACTTATGTCCCAGCTGAAGCCTGCCGCGCCAAATCCGAGTGAACCTTCAAAGCTACCGTCTTGCACCGTTAATGCCTGCACACGCGTTCCGGCTTCGGAGTCGCTCCAGACCGCAAACGCTTCCTCGAAGGACCAATCTGCTATTAACTGCTCCACCAATTTATGCCGCGCCTCTTGAGAGACGTCTTTGACAGTCCGAAACTGTGCCAGCGCGTCAGAAGCGTTGCCGCGACTGGCCAGGAACTGCGCAAACATTAGCCGGCCCCTTTCGCTGCTGATACCGGCGAGCTGCTCCGTAAGTTTGGCGTCTTGCCTGGAAACACCCCAGGCCAGATCCATGACGTTAGGAAGCAAATCCGGATTGCTTCCGGCCGCTCGCCGCAAATCAGCGAAGGCCTCGTTGAACTGTCCGTTTCGCAGCAATAAGTTGCCTCTCTGCCATCGAGGCTGGGCGTAGTACGGCGCCAGGTCTACTGCTTTATTAAACGCAACAAGCGCTCCGGCGTGATCGTCCAACTCGTCTCGCGTAAGGCCCAGCTCCAGCCAGAGATAGTAGTCGCGAGGCCGAAGCGCCACAGCTCGCTCTAATTCTGCCAAGGCGTCATTTGCCGCTCCGGAAAACTTCAGTACCTCCGCTCGGACAAAGTGGCTTTCGGCGTCGGAAGGAGCCAGACGTACACTCTCATTGGCCGCCGCAAGATTTCCCATTTTCGCTGCGTAGGTGATGAAGATTTTGGATAAAGCCACGCGCGCCGAGAGACCGATAACCCAAAAGCAACAACCCGTGGCAGCCAGAACCATCAATGTGTGCCGGATACGCACGCGAGGCATTTTGGTGGAGCTTAGTCGCGGATGATCAGCGAGTGCGATGCTGGAAGCTTAATCCAAACGAGAAGGCGTGCCCTCCACTTTCGGAAGAGCACGCCTTAAGTCTCCAGGTAACGGAAATAACGACTACGGTGTACTGCCGCTGACTGTGCTTTGACTGCCGCCGCCACCACGCAGGGCTATGGGAATAGCCACGGCCGCAATTGTGCCGCCCGCAACAATGGCTCCGATCGTGACAGCTCCGATTCCTCCACCTGCAGCCACAGCACCGGCTGAGCCACCGAGCAACACACCAGCGCCCGCAGCGGCCGCTGCTCCCTGACCCACTATTGGACTGGAGGCGCCCGGCGGGAAACAAACGTCGAGAATGCCACCTTTCTTCTTATCAGTTTTGGCCGCATTTCCCTGCTCAGTGTCTATCTCCGTGTTCCGCTTTGCTCGAATGATTACGCAGCCCGAGATCAGGGTAACTTTGATGTTACCTTGCTCATCGAAATCAAGTCGGATAGTGGTGTTGGGCGCCAGATCCACACTGCCGAGTGGTCCCAGATTTATGGTAGCGCTTACGTCTGCCGGAGTTTGGATGGTGGCTCCGGTTTGAATGCTCGCCCCGCTGGCCGCACTGTTGCCGTTAACAGTAATCGGTTGACTGTTCCTGGTTGTAAGCCGCCCGATGATTATGTTTTGGGGCGATGGTACAGTGGCGGTTGAAGGAAGTTCTGCGAAGCTGATCTGTACATACACCTGGGCGATCGCGAAGGCGACTATCACTGCAGTTGCTTTGAGACCTTTGTTTCGTCGTCTGCTCATCACATTTTCCCTCAATTGTTAGGAGCGCGGCTCGTTTCGAAACCCTAGCCCACGCCGGTCAGTTTACTTCTGTTGCGGGTAGTGGTCAACGCTTTTTCCAATGCACAGTGTCTCAGCCCGGGAGATCCAGACCACGATTGAGTGTGCAATCCACATTAGGTTCACTAGCGTGCCCACGGCCGCAACCACGAGTGTCAAGCGAAGCTGAACTCATTGGTTTGCGTCCTCTTCACCTCTTGAGAAATCTTTGGAAGAACTGATCAGCAAGTTTTGGGTTGAGCGTCTTTAAGAGATTGTATTCGGCCAGTGCGTCCTTGCGGTTACCGAGCGCTGCATAGGTAATCGCCAGATTAAAATGACCTTCAGCAGACTCCGGCTTGAGTTGAATAGCGGTCGTAAATGATCGCGCCGCGTCCTGGTAACGTTTTGTGCGAAAGTAGACCGTGCCTAAATTAATGTGAGTTTCCGCACTCCTGGGGTTCAGCTCGAGCGTCTTGTTGTAGGCCGTGATCGCCTGATCAAATTGCTGAGCCCGGTAAAGCGCCGAACCGAGACTATTGTAGGCCTCAAAGAAATCTGTCTTTAAGCGCACGGCCTCTTCCAGAGCGCTGATCGCCTCGGTGTACTGTTGTTGATTGAAGTAGGCTATTCCCAGATTGTAGTGAGCTTCAGGGAAATCACTTTTGTTGTCGACGGCTTTCTTGAGGATTTGCGCGGCTTCCGAATAGCGACCCAGTTTGTTGCAGACGGAGCCGAGATTGTTTAAAGCCTTCGCATAATCAGGTTTCAAGCGAATGGCTTCTTTGTAGGCGTCCACCGCTTTGAGGTAAAAGCTCTCCGCCTGAGTCTCGTCGCCGGCTTCCCCAAGCTTCACGTATGCATATCCGAGATTGTTACGAGAAACCGGATTGCCGGGGCTCAGTTGAATTGCCTGCTGCAGTTCCATGACAGCTTCACTATTGTGGCCCATCGCAATCAACAGACTACCAAGGTTTGTGCGGGCCTCGGCATAATCCTGCTTGAGCTCTATTGCCTTCCGATAAGCCTCAGTCGCTTCCGGGTATTTTCCCGACATGTAGTAAGCATTGCCCAGGTTGTAATAAGCGTCAGGGAAGTTTCGCCTGGCGAGACTGGCTTTGTTGAAGTTCTCCAGCGCCGGCCCATATTGTTCGCTGATATAGTAGGCAGCACCCAAATTGTTGAGCGCTTCAGCATCATCTGGTTTCAGTCTGACGGCCTCCGCAAAGGCCTTGATGGCTTCTGCGTATCGAGCCGATTTGTAGAGACTGGCGCCCAAATTGTTGTAGGCAACTGCATCGTCCGGCTGAAGTCTGAGGGCATTTTGCAGGGCTTCGATTGACTCTGCTAACTTCCCTGTCTGGTCGTAGGCAAAGCCAAGATTACTGAAGGCCGTAGGATTATCGGGCTGAAGTCTTACCGTCTCCTTATAAGAAGCAATGGCCTGTTCAAATTGGCCCACGCTCAAATAAGTGTCGGCAAGACCATTGTGTGCGTCCGCCCAGTCGGGCTTTAGTTGAACTGCCTGGCGAAACGCTTGTATTGCCTCTTCATTCTTTTCCAGCGATGCATAGGCCACGCCGAGGTTGAACAATGCCTCAGCGTCGTCAGGCTTGAACGAAAGCGATTTTGAAAAGGCGTCGGCAGCCTCATTGTTCTTCCCACTGCTGAAGTAGGCAGCGCCAAGATTGTTATAAATCTCGGGGTCTTTGGGAGAATATTTCAGCGCGTTCTGATAAGCCTCAATGGCCTGCGCAAACTGGCCCAGATCGTAAAAGGTGTTGCCCTGGTTCTTGAAGGCCTCTGCCTTGTCAGCATCAGAGATTAGCGGAGCGGTCGACTCTGTTTCGGTGGGTCGCGGTCGAGTCGGACGTCGCCGATCGACTGGCGTGTTTCTTGCGATCTCCACCGGGCGGGCAGCGGCGCGCGGTTGCCGTTTGACAATTAGCATGGCTGCGCCACCAACGATGTCACGCACTCGTTGCGGTCGCTTAAAGATGATCGCAGCTCCGCCCATGATGTCCTGGCCTTGAAACACGCTTGCGCCGCCTATAACGTTCTGGGGCACAAGTGCGCTCACACATTGAAAAGTAACTGCCAGACCAAGCAACGTGGCGATGGTCTGCCGACCGCTGACCGCTGGAATGAGCTTCCTCACAAAAGGCCTGACGTTCAAAAGTCGCAATCCTGCTCCTGTTCTGCGTTTGTTGCGATAACGACCAGAGCGGTAAATACAAGAGCATTGACAATCATGTGCAAGCCAAAGTCGACCAGACTGTGAATACCAACGCCGATGAGACCGATGGTTGCTCCCAGGCACGCAGTACGGCGAAACTGATCCTCACATCGCAAATTTCTTTGAATTCTCTTGAATACAACCAGCATGAACCAGAGCCCGAACACAGCGCCAATCACTCCACCACTTGCAAGAAGCTCCAGGTAGTCGTTGTGCGCCTCCTGCGGCGTCAGGCTCCCTGAAGCATCATGATACGTTGGCACTGCGGCCCAGTACCCACCAAGGCCAACGCCGGCAATCGGATAATCAGTAAACATGCGCCATGAGGCGTACCAGATCTCGCGTCTATTGACATTCTGGCGCATCTCGGCTGAAGTTCCGGAAAACTGTGTAGTCCCTTGTTCGACCTTGCTGGCAAGCCGATCGCCTCCAAGCCAAACTGCACCCACGATTACCGCGGAGATCAGGAGGAGCAGGAGGAAAAATCTGGTCGTGCGCGACAAAGCAATTCGCAAAAGACGCAAATCACCCATCTGCGAACTTAACCGAGGTATAACGGTGCTTAGGAGCAGAGCTGAGCAGGTCACCTGACCAAGCATTGCGAGAATTCCGCCTCGTGAGTTCGACAATACCAGCCCGGACCACACCGGCAGCAATGCGGCTAAATAGATCAAAACTTTCTCTCGTTTGACTCCTCCACCCAAAACCATTCCTACAATTAGCCCGAACGCCATCTCCATTAGAAATGCAAAATGGTTCTGGTTAATGAACTGACCATAACCCTGATCGGGTCTGACCAACGGCAGTCCAAAGCCAAGTTGCCGCTGTGTCGTTTGCCGGACCAACCCAAAAATCGCACTCGCGACCGCTACACCGACGATGAGGTGAATGAGCTTGCGCGTCCTTTGTTCAGAGTTCGCATATCGGGAAAACAGTACTCCTGCAATGGCGAGAGCTAGTAGTTGCAGGGCGAAGAATCGAGTAGCGTAGGGGTCAGCGCTAACTGCATTCCACGAGGGATATCCTGGCTGGTCCAGTGGCTCTTGCCACAAAGAAACGGTTTGAGCTAGTGAAAAAGCGACGAGCGCGAGCACCGGAAGGAAGATGGGCCAGCCTGGAGGTTGCCATGATCCGCTTAAGAACCCCTCCAAAATCCAGAGGAGGCTTATAGCGAAGACTAAACAAACAAAGACTGCCTTCCACCACGGTTCGGCCGTGCCATAGGGAATTGCAGTGAGCAGAACCAGACCGAGCAACGTGGAGAATATTACTGAGCTGAAAAGCGCGGCCGCGTTGCGCCCCGCGACAAGCTGCTCCGCAGGCCGGCTATTAACGAGTTCCGCGGTGCTGGTTTCGGAGACCAACTCAGACCTTTCCTGCCACGGCGGTTAGTCGCAGTTCAGCAGCCGGGCGCCTTTCTCTCGCTTTCGTCAAAATTCTTTCAGCGGCTTCAGCAAGTTCGCGCCGAAAAGGACCGCTTAGATAGTTCATGTCTATGAGCAAGGGGTCACTATCGAGGGCTTTAAAAAGATCTATCAATCCCCACTCGTCGTTCTCAGTAGTCAAGGGGAGTCGAAAAGACCAGAAGTTTTTCGACGCCCTCACGTCTTCTGCGATGAAGCCGTTGCGCCGCCACACCCAGTCAATTCGCCCGTTTCGCAACGCCAGCATCTCCGCTGAATGACCATTTTCCGAAGTCTTAACGGCATGCTCGTTTATATTGGCTTCTCCGATCCGCCCTAGCCGCAGATTCGCGTATGCAAACTGATCAAACTCAAGCATTTCACGGACAGCGTCCAGTAAGTCTCGTAGGTCGGAAGCCTTTGAGAGTGCCAGGCTGGCGCGGCGTACTCGAATGTTGTTCGCGATCCGAAGTCTTCGGTCACCAACCGTTCTTCTCACTCCCGCACGTATCTCATCCATCTCGTGGTAGCGAAGATGTCCAACAGCCACGATCACAGCAACGGCGATCACAAAGAGCACGAGACCCGTCAGTGGTGATGAAGTCTTGGCGGAGATGGCTGCCAACAGTCCAAAGCCAGCGCAAACGGTATACAGGGCCAGCACAACTTCCTTCTGTGACCAGCCGCGGGCTAGCAGCATATGGTGGATGTGCTCATTATCACCTTCGAAAAGAGGCCGGCGGCTTATCGCCCGGCGCAACATGGTGACTGTCGTGTCAACCATGGGAAAAGCGAAGGCCAGAATCGGCGTAATGACCGCCACCGCGGTGGTTGCTTTTTGTGTTCCCAACACGGAGAGCGCAGCCAGCGTGAAGCCCACAAACAGCGCCCCGGAATCGCCCAGAAAGATGGAGGCTGGATTGAAGTTGTAGCGAAGAAACCCTACCAGCGCGCCGCACAGGACCAGTGTGACGACGATCGTCAATGGGTTGTCCTGCGAAATTGAGATGATAAGGATGACGAGAGAAGAAAAAAGCGCTGCCCCGGACGCTAAGCCGTCAATGCCATCGATCAGGTTGAACGCGTTGGCAATTCCCACCAGCCAAATTACTGTTACCAGCAGTGAAAGCATGGGCGGCAGATGAACAGAACCCGCAAACGGGATTGCCACATCACTAATGCGGCCGCCCAGGGCATAAAACAGAACTGCGATTAGCCCCAGTCCGAAAAACTTTACCGTAGCATTAGTACCGTGGAGATCGTCGTAAATGCCGAGCAATAACACGAGAGTGGCCGGCACGAACGTTACGAGCAGTTCCGCAGAGTGGGCTTTTAGCGACTGAGTTAATAGATTGTCCACAAACGGTAGTGCGGAAAGCGCAACGACAACCGATGCATATACTGCGACTCCACCCAACCGCGGCACCGCCTTACTGTGAACTCTCCTTCCGTCAAGCGGGACATCGAGCAACTTCCATCGCTCAGACAGACGCCGAATCAGCGGTGTAAGTACTAACGAAGTGATCGTAGCGATGACAAACAGCGCAAAGTAGGTATTCACTTGGCGGCTACCTCCGAGGGATGTTTGCGTGTTGGCGGTCGTGGCTGAAGTGAATTCACAACGGAGACACGGAAATACACGGAGAACTAGACTCTTTCATAAGCTTAGTGTTTGATTCATCGTGAGGTATCGGACTTCCTGGTCGTTTCGTTTGATTGCTTGACGTTTCTTCCCTTCTCAGTGTTTCTTCGTGTCTCCGTGGTGAAATGAAAGCATGAAATTTCCCCTAGGCTTTTGCATGGTTCGCCCGCATCTTGCCAAGCTCTTCGGCACACGCAACCATAGACTCTTTTTCAAACAGGCGAATCATGTGGGGTAAAACCGTAGCCTTGGAAAACCTGCCGTCCTTCGACCGCAGAGTCCAGGAGGGTCGCTTACCCTGTACCTGCAAAATGCACTGAACTACTCTTTCTACATCACCATTCCTGGCAGCGAAAGCTTGATAACCCTTGCTGTCAGTGACGATATCCGCAATCGGACTCTTTTCTGGTCCAATGTATAAAAAAGGAGCTCCTATGCTCAGGATGTTGTATATCTTGCACGGGTGAATGACGCCCGCAAAACCATCTCCCATAACTACAATGTGGAGGTCAGCCGCCGACAGCGAAGCAGATAACTGCCCGAGGGGTTGATAAGGCAGGCAACGAATATTTCCCAAACTGTGAAGTGCCGCAAATGATCTGACCTTTGCGTGTTCACTGCCACCACCAACGAAGCAGAAGGCAATATCTTCCCTTCCGGATAACCGCAGCGCCGCCGCGAGCAAAGTGTCGAGTGGATGACAAGGGCTGTGATTACCGGAATACATGACAACAAAATTGTCAAAGAGTTCCTCCTGCTCACGGAAGTTTCGTCTCCCTTTCTTGTCATAATGAATCGCATCGTCGAGCGCCCAGGGTGGCACCACAGCAACTTGCTCTTCCGGTATTCCCTTCTCTTTGATGCGCTGCCTCATAAATCTGTCGAGCACAATGACGCGCTCGGCGGTTTGCAAACTGTATCTCAATAGACGTTCGAGGACTCTCGCGGCTGCTGAATGTCCTTTCAGCCAACCTGCGGCTATCGCTTCATCCGGATTCAGATCCAGGATCCAGAAGAAAAAGCGCCCGCCCTTGAGTCTTACGAAGGTTGCCCCGAGAAGTGAGATCAAAGGTGGAGAAGTTAGGGCTACGACCACGTCAAATCGAGGCAGCAGGAGCAGCCTGAAGGCGCACAGCAAAAGAAAACTGCCAAAATTTAGCGCCCGTTGCCACTTTTTTGTCTTGCCCAAAGCGAGCGATGGGATACGGATAATGGCTATCCCGTGCCATGTCTCATGGCGAGGGAAGCGCAATGACGGATTGTCGTAGCCGCGATTGCTCGTAAGCACAGTGACCTGATGACCTCGTTCAGCGAGTTCTTTTGCCAGGCTGGTTAACTGCTGACCGCTGGCCATCAAGTCAGGATGGAAACACTGATTCAGAAAGAGGATCCTCATGAAGGGACGCAGTGCTGGGAGTTCCGAGTGCTGAGCAATGAGTGATAAGTGATAAGTGATAAGTGATAAGTGATAAGTGATAAATGATAAGTGATAAGTGATAAGTGATGAGTGATAAGTAATGAGGTGATAACGATTTGAGATCAGCAATCCAGCTACGACCAATGCTAATCAGCAGTCTTATCACTCATCACTTATCACTCATCACTCATCACTCATCACTCATCACTCATCACTTATCACTTATCACTTATCACTCATCACTTGCTCAGGGTATCCCTGAAGTACGACACAGTCTTCTCCAGGCCTTCACGCAATGGAACAGTTGGATTCCAACCCAGCAACTTTTGGGCCCGGCTGATGTCTGGCTTTCTCTGTTTTGGATCGTCCTCTGGTAAGGGCAGGTATTTCACGGTCGAGTCGGAACCACAAGCTCGCACAACCTCCTCGGCGAGTTCTCTTATGGTGAACTCACTTGGATTACCGATATTTACTGGTTGGTGCAGGTCGTCTGTATTCATCAGGCGGATAAGACCCTCGACAAGATCATCAACATAACAGAAGGACCTTGTCTGTTGACCCGAGCCATAAATGGTCAGCGGCTCACCACGCAGCGCCTGCACGATAAAATTTGAAACCACACGTCCATCGTTTTCCAGCATTCGTGGCCCATAGGTATTGAAAATCCTGGCGATGCGCGTGTCCACCTGGTTCTGCCGGTGGTAGTCCATCATTAAAGTCTCCGCGATGCGTTTGCCTTCGTCATAGCAGGAGCGAAGCCCGATGGGATTGACATTGCCCCAATACTCTTCTGTCTGCGGGTGCACCAGTGGATCGCCGTAGATCTCGGATGTCGAAGCCTGCAAAATGCGGGCATGCACACGCTTCGACAGGCCCAGCATGTTTATTGTTCCCATCACACTGGTCTTCACCGTTTTCACTGGATTGTACTGATAGTGAATTGGGGATGCCGGACAAGCTAAGCTGTAGATTTGATCGACCTCCAGCAGAATCGGTTCGATCACGTCATGGCGCAAGAGTTCAAACCGGGGTTCTTCCAGAAGGTGGAAAATATTTTCGCGCCGGCCGGTAAAAAAGTTGTCAAGGCAGAGCACATCATGGCTCTCACTCAAGAGGCGCTCGCACAGGTGTGAGCCAATAAATCCCGCCCCGCCGGTTATTAGGATGCGCATGCAGATGCCTATTTGGTCAGTGATAAGTTATAAGTGATGAGTGATAAGGTGTATAGAGAACTAGCGTCGATCGCCTACTCTTATTTTCACCGACTGGGCAAGCCCGACGATCATTCGACCTATGTGGTCCAGCTCCTCGTTAGCTTCTGCGAACTCTCGTCGAGTTAGGTATCCGAGGCGTCGAGCTATCAACAATTCTGTTGCCAATTCGCTCGCGGACCCCTGTGCGTTGGAAAGAAAGTAGAGAAACTCTTTGTCCGATTGGCGACCGGCACCTTCCGCGATATTCGCCGGAACTGAAACGGCTGCTCGCCGTAATTGTGAGGTCAAGCCAAATTTTTCTTCCTTCGGAAAAGAGTTGGTTAGAGCGTAGAGTCTGACGACAAAATCTATCGCCTTTTTCCACAATTTCAGTTTTTCGTGAGGTCTCATGTTAGTTGTCCTTTCATCTGTGAGAAGTTTTTCACCAACCTCATCACTCATCACTTATGACTTATCACCGACTTTATTAACACCTATCTTTTTACCACACAATTCCCCAAATACAGCACATCCATGCGCGTTTGCTGAAAGCAGCGCAGCGCATCGCGCGGAGTGCAGACGATTGGTTCATTCTCATTGAAGGATGTATTAAGGACCACTGGCACGCCTGTTAATTCATAGAATTTCCGGATGAGCTCGTAAAACCTGGGATTGTCGTTGCGGGACACCGTCTGCAAACGTCCTGAGCCATCGATGTGGGTAACAGCTGGAATGTCACGGCGCCGTTCTGGCCGGATCTGATAGACCATCAACATCGTGGGCGAGAGATGGCTTTGTTCGAAGTACTGGTCCACGTACTCTTCCAGGATCGACGGCGCAAACGGGCGAAATGATTCTCGCTTTTTGATGCGTTCGTTGAGGATCTGTTTCATTCCCTCGCGGCGTGCATCCACAATTATCGAACGATTGCCCAAAGCCCGTGGACCAAACTCCATACGGCCCTGGAACCAACCGACAATGAGTCCCTCAGCTACGTCGTGGGCTGCTCGCCTGGTTAGTTCCGCATCATCACAGACTTCATATTCCAG
>Ga0209751_10004886_pt1 | contig 12738 bp, 12 predicted proteins | sample RifCSP13_1_FD_184019 | JGI IMG/M metagenome (GOLD analysis project Ga0209751, IMG submission 184019) | Soil microbial communities from Rifle, Colorado - Rifle CSP2_sed 13_1 (SPAdes) (version 2) | ecosystem: Environmental > Terrestrial > Deep subsurface > Rock core/Sediment | place: Rifle... | reverse complement strand
CCTTGGCTGGCCGGGCGGCTCATCTCGAGGCCGTTAGGCGGCTTCCCGAAAGAATCCGTGCGTGAGATTGTACGACACTTAGAAGCAAAGCTAACGGGGAGGTACCTATGAACAGGAAGGTATTCCTAATCATCGGCGGGAATATCCTGCTGCTTGGGATTGCTCTGGCCTGCAACATTGGCGGCGCGAGGCAAGCAGAGCCAGGAGCCATGGAGCCGACGGGGCCTATAGTAAGCATGGCCGTGGCTTCCTCATTGGACGACCAGGGCCGACTCGTTGATCCCGCCTTCACCTTCTCGCCCGACCAGCCGCAGATCACAGTCATCGTCCAGGTAGGTCAAGGTGTCACCACGCCGCTCGAGATCGTGTGGTATCGGGTGACGGACGAAGGCGAAGAGCAACTCTTCACAGTGACGTTCGTCGTAGCGGCCTTAGACCGTGCCTACTCGGTGGGACAGAATCCTGGGACCTTGGCCCCCGGCACCTACCGGGTGAGAGCGACACTCGACGGTCAGACCCAGGAAACGGAATTCGACGTTGCGGGCGAGCCGCAAGAAACGACGGCCAATACCGGCGGGTCCGCGGCAGGACAGCCGCCGGTCGCTGGGCCGAGTGGGACAACGCCCCAGGCATCGCCGGCTGTGTCGGCGGCGGGTAGCTCAGACCTCGGAGCTTGGGCCGGCCTAGGCCCCGGCAACTATCCCCTCGTTGATCTACAAGCTGACACTGTCGAGATCTATCCGTTCCTCGGCTACGTGAACGCACCGCTTGAGATACCCCTCGATGGGCTCCCGGCGTTCTACGGCACCTTCCAGTACTTCGTAAACGGCGTGCCAGTGAGTAATCCTTTTGAATACCCTGTGTTTGGCGAAACGCAAACAGGTCCCTACCCGCCCGACAGATTCCCGATATGCGAAGTACTATGGCCTAACGGCTCAGACCTGCCCGGTACCCAAGTGAGAGTAGAAGCGAGCGTGAGGATGGTGGAGGGCGGCTCTGGCTCGATTGTTACGGAGGAGTCGGTCATCACCCTCGGCGACGACACCCTGGCGCCCAGGGTTGGGGTGATTTCGACGCCCGCTCGGACCACGAAGGTCATGGCGGGCGACCAGATTGTACTGACCGTCACCGCGACGGAAAAGCGCAGCGGCGGGCCCTGGCAGATGGGCGTGGAGCGCATTCAGGTCATCGGCCCCGAGGGCCTGGTGGATTCGGAGGACTATCAGGATTACCGCGGCAAGGCGTGTGACGCGAAGTCGTGGGAACAGACCTTCGAAGTCACCTACACCGTCCCCGAAAACCCCCCGCCACAAATCGAGCTGTGCGCGATCGGCGAGGACTTCGCCGGCAATACCCAGAGCAGGTGCGGCACGTTCTACACGGTCAATGTCTGGGAAGGCACCTTGCACAGCGAGTCCACAGTAGGTGGCATTCTCAACTGCACGGAGATATGGGATATGCAGCTCGTATTCACTGTAAGCGAGGACGGCACGATCCAGGGCGCTGGCAACGGAAACTTCGTCGCGCAGTACGACTGCTATTCATCCATCCTGCCGGATCATGACTTCTCCGATCAAGCTACTTCCCTTGCTTTCAACGTCGAGGGCACCGCCGACCGCAACCAACTCAATCTTCAGCTCGTACTGTTCGACGTCCAAGGCGGTGGCTTCAACGGACTGCTCAACTATTCGCTGTTCGGAGGAGCATCTAATACGCCCGCCATCCTGGAAGTACCCATCACGGCCCTTGGCACCGCGTATGGCAATACCCAGATTCGCGGTGCCGCAGAGAACGGTGAAACCTATTCGGGCAGCCATACGCTCGAACTAAAGTGCAACAACTGTGAGAATTAGCAGCAAACCCGGTGTGGCGGAAAGCGACTTCACTGTCACTTGCCCAGCTAGACCCGAGGCAGTCGACTCGGCAAAGACTTTCCGGCTGAAGGGTACGACCTGCCGGTAGAAGCCGGCGGATAGAGGGACGGGTTGAGAGTCCTGTGGCCTAGCAACCTTTTCAACTTCTGCAAGAGCCGATGATCATCGGCACCAAGTGTTCAAAGCCGCCTAACAACTCGATGGAGCCGACCCGGCCAGCTGCGGCCTAGGCTCTCCAGTGGCATCCCAGAGCTGGCCGGGCGGCTCATCTCGAGGCCGTTAGGCGGCGAGAACCCCCATCCGTGCGAGCTGTCACAATATTGACAGGCGGCTTAGCGTCCCCTAAGATGCTAGGTGCGCTCTTGTGCCCTATTTCCTTCAGATTCCTGCTCCGCGAAAACCAATACCTATGACTCCGACCCTGGCTCCATCCCACGGCCCGCCTACATCTCGGTTGCTGTCTCACGCGGCCGACGCGACTCCCCCACGACAACCCATGCCCCAGGAATGGAAACAATGCGCCCCTCAAGGACCCTGATTACAGCATTCTCACTGGCCTTCGCACTTTCACCTTCCGCTCAGCGGTCGGCTTTCCCACCTTCCACCGCCACGCCTTCCTCCACCCTCATCGCATTCGAGTGGCACTTTCGCCCGGATAACCCAACCCCACACATCTGGACAGTTGACCCCAGCAACCCCTCAACTTTGTCACAGCTTACGTTCTCGCAATATGAAGACCTTTTCCCCGTATGGGGACCAGATGGCCGAAGCCTGGTATTCACTAGGTTCGATCGGGCCAATGGGCAGATGAGCCTATGGACCGTGCAAGCGGACGGCTCACATGAGATCCAAATCACTCCTTGGGAAACCAGCGGATCCGGCGCCATCGTCCCCCACTTCTGGTACACTAACGACCCGGCCGGCTATCGCATCTACCTCAAAACTTCGATCCAATCCGACCCGATATTCTGGGCGTACTCGGACGGACCCTCCTCCCAATCTCTGAACGCCGTTGCTGGCTCTGGGGGCATGCTCCAGCCTGATATCTCACCCGACGAAACCAAGGTCGTCGCCATTGGCGGCGGCCGTATCCTCGTTGCAGCCCTCTCCGCTAGCGGCAACGCCGTAGACAATCCCATCACTGTCTTCGCAAGCCCCAACCCCACCCTTCCCGAGATAACCGGCGAACTCACTGCACCTGAATGGTCTCCAAATGGTGAACGCATCGCATTCGGTGCGGGCGAGGGCCATCGGAAGGCCAATATCTATGCAATCGACGCCCTCACAGGTGGCAACCCTATGAAGCTAAGCTTCTTCGGTGGTGCCGCCGAGCACGCCAGCTGGTCACCCGACTCGTCTTGGATAGCGGCGCACGAGTCCTCCGCCCCAGCGTCGCATATCTTTGTCTTCCCGGCCGATGGCTCATTCTCTCCCGCAATCCAGCTCACGACAGGCGCTGTCACGAACTACGCTCCCGACTGGCAACCTTTTCCCTTCACCCCCGTGGAGATAGACATAAAGCCAGGGTCCGAGGAGAATTGCCTGAACAGTGACGGTCACGGAGTCATCCCGGTCGCAATCCTTTCCACGCCCACACTTGATGCAACCCAGGTCGACCCCACAACCGTCACCCTTGACGGTCAGTCGGTCCGCATCGTCGGCAGTGGCAACCTGCAGGTCCATGTTCAGGACGTGGACGCCGACGGCTTACCTGACCTCCTTGTCCAGATTGAGGACACGGACGGCACTTACGCCCCGGGTAGCGCCATCGCAACCCTGCGCGCGACAACATTCCAGGGCCTACGCATATTAGGGACCGATTCAATCTGCGTAGTGCCTTGAGTTGCATCGGCCATTTCCTCCACCCACCTCCCCAATAATGGGCGTTGGTCCCCTCCTGCGCTTCTCGCCGCCTAACACCTCGATGGAGCCGACCCGGCCAGCTGCGGCAAAACGGGTCTAAGATAGGTTCCAAGCGCTGGCCGGGCGGCTCATCTCGAGGCCGTTAGGCGCACGAACCGCACTTTGCTCATCAATCTCGCCTCCTGAGGTGAACCATGAAACTTCGCGTCGGTGAACCGTGGATGCCCGCCAAAACTTACGCGCATTCCCTGCGAGGGCTTACCGTCAACTTACTGGTCGCAGACATTGAGGCCTCCCTGGCATTCCAGCGTGACGTTCTTGGTGCCTCCGTTGTCTACTCGGATCCCGACTTCGCGGTCTGCTCCGCGTCTGGGGCAGAGTGGATGCTCCACACTGACCATACGTACGACAAACACCCGATGCTTTCGACAGTCGGTCCAGCCCATCCACGCGGCGGAGGGCTCGAAATCCGCCTTCACGGCTGCGATCCAGACGCCGCTGAAACGGCCTCACGCCGGCTTGGGTTCGAAGTCCTCACGCCGGCCAGCGACAAAGGTCATGGTCTGAGGGAGGTGTACATCCGCGACCCTGACGGGTACGTTTGGGTCCCAGACGTTCACACCAAAGAGAGTACTCCGTAGTCCCGTGCGCCTAACAAACTCGATGGAGCCGACCCGGCCAGCCAGGGTTAGCCATTGCATGCGATACTAGCCTTGGCTGGCCGTGCGACTCATCTCGAGGCCGTTGGGCGTCTCCCGCGGTCAGTCACCTCGAAGTTGTGCCCCGCAGCACCCAACATAGACCGTATTTCTCCCAATCCCGATTGCCGTTGACTTGCACCAGATCATGTCCCCATAATGCTCGTGGGGAGCCACCGCGCGGTGGACAGTCACGATTCCTTCCCATCCTTTTGCCCTCCGCCTTAACGCTTGCCCCCTTCGCCTAGGGAGGTCTCCATGCCACGCCGCATCCTCATCCTGACAATCCTCCTCGCTGCCTTCCTTGTCGCTGCCGCTGCACACCCTGCCCTCACTGCGAGCCATGGCTATCAGGGCGCGTGGTATGCAAAGGACCCGATCGACGGCAGTTGCCTACACATGCGAATCACCCAGATCAGACGCTCTGGTGAGCGAGTGTTCTCGATCCAAGAGATTGACAGCGATGCCAGTGACTTGTGCCAGGGAATGTCGGCGCAACAAGGGCTTGGCGTCCTGGACGACCAGGGGCTCCTAGTCACGACGGCAATTCATTGGTGTATGCCCGACGCCAACGAGGTCCGCTACTTCCAATCCGGCTCCCTTAGCTACGATCCTTCTGCTGACACAATCACAGACTTTGGGGGCACTATCTATCAACGCGAGCGTCTCCTCATCCGATAGCCCCGCGGCTTGCTGGCGGGAGCCGCCTAACAACTCGATGGAGCCGACCCGGCCAGCCAGGGTTAGCCATTGCAAGCGATACTAGCCTTGGCTGGCCGTGCGGCTCATCTCGAGGCCGTTGGGCAGCCCAGAGAACGACCGACAGCCGTCCGTTACGTCTCACGAGGAGGAAACCATGACACGCGAAGCCAGGGATGATCGCAAAGCGGCTACGGTAGCCAAAGCACAGGGCCCGGCGAACGCTGCCGCTCCTCACTTCCCTCTTGCGCACGCCTTCGTGGTCCGGCTCGGACCGATCGGCCGCGGATTCCTCACGCTGCTCCTGTTGCTACTGATCGGCCTCCTGTCGCTCGCAATGCTCTTTCCGCGCAGCGTCACGCCGGCCAGCGCGCCGCCAGACCAGTTCTCTGGGGAGCGCGCGATGGCGCACCTGCCGACGATTGCACACGAACCGCACCCCGTTCGGTCGCCCGCCCAGGGGCGTGTCCTGGATTACCTCGTAGAGCAGCTCTCGGCAATCCCTCTTGAGGTTGAGGTCCAGCGGACTGCGGGAGTGGAGAACGTGGTCGCCCGCCTGCGCGGCACCGACCCGACTGGCGCCATTGTGGTGCTGGCCCACTACGACTCAGTCAGGGCTGGGCCCGGCGCGGGCGACAACGGCAGCGGCGTGGCCGCCCTCCTTGAGATCATGCGCGCCCTTGCAGCAGGGCCAACGCCACGCAACGATGTGATCGCACTGTTCGATGACAGCGAGGAGTATGGCCCGTATGCCGGGACGCGAGCATTCGTTCGAGAGCATTCCTGGATGCCTGATGTGCGTGTCGCCATCAGCCTCGACACGGCTGTCGCCGGGCCGATCTCCACGAACGAGACAGGGCCTAACAACGGGTGGCTGGTGCAAGCCCTCGCCCGCGCCTACACCGGCGGCGCTTGGACATCCATCAGCGGAGGTGGCGGCTATGACTACGCGCCGTTTCGCGATGCGGGTGTCCAGGGTTTGGCCCTCGAGGACAACTACCCCTTCAAGGAGAAGCATACGGCGCAAGACCTGCCCGAGATCGTCAGCGCGGCCAGTGTGGACCAGATGGGCCGCCAGACTCTAGCCATCGTGCGTGAGCTCGCGGACCTGGATATTAGCAGTCCTTGGGGAACGCAGGAGACCTGGTTCCCCGTGCCCGTGCTGGGCCTTGTCCACTACCCGGAGAACTGGTCGTTGCCTCTGGCGATCACGAGTAGCCTGTTGCTAGTCGTCGCGCTGGCGCTGGCCCTGCGGAGCAGGCTCGTATCCTGGCGTGGGCTGGGCGTCGCCCTCGGAGCGATCCTCACCACCACGCTGATATCCGCTGTTGGGATTGGCTTGTTGTGGTCTCGCATGCCCGATCTCCTGAGCTGGGACACGAGCCAGTGGCCCGATTGGCCGGAGGTGATCCCACCGTACGGTTGGCTCATCTTCGCCGCATCCGGGTTCCTTGTCCTGGTGCTGGTCCTGATCTTCTACACCCAAGCTCGACGCTGGAGTGCCCCGGCTGATTTCTCCTTGTCAGGATTGCTGCCCTTTCTCGTCTTTGCGGTGGCGTTGGCCGTCGGCATCCCCCGCGCGGCTCACGTGCCCGTGTGGATCGTTCTTATCGGTTCGCTGGGTTGGATTGTCCTTGGGGCGACGGGCGGGACGCGAAGGGGGCGGTCGGCCGACCTGGCGATCGTGCTTGCAGCCGTCCCAATCCTCACCCTCTTCCTGCCCCTCCTGCCCGGAGTATTCATGGGCGATGGCACGAAGAGCGTGGCTATCCTCGCCGGGGCGTGGGTGCTTCTTCTGGGTGTTGTACTCCCCGCCGTCGATCCCTTGTTGATTCGCCCGCCCAAAGAGAGTGGATCTATCCCGGCCCCAACTCCTGCGACAGCTTAGGGCGGTTAATGCCGAGCATCTCGTCTTCCTTGGGCCGCCCAACAACTCGATGGAGCCCCCTCCGCTTCGCTTCGCGAAGCACCCTGAGGGCCGGGGATCTCCGACCGATCCCGGCCAGCCGGGTGTCGATTTCGGCGCGATACTAGCCTTGGCTGGTCGGGCGGCTCATCTCGAGGCCGTTAGGCGGCGTTCCGTTCCTCGGCCAAGGGACAGCCTTCCTGGTCATTCGAAAGGATGAAGCCATGCCTCCTCGTTCACCCAACACTTCTTCGTGGTTCAACTGGCCAGTGTGGGTAGCCCTAAACACGGCAGGCGTCCTGTCGGCCTACGCGCTTTCCCTACAGCTCCCCGTCGCCGGGCAATTCATCGACCTCCAAGTCTCAGATCGTACGATCATCACCGTCATGGTCCCCTTGATGGGCCTTGCCCTCGCGGTCGCTCAGTGGCTTCTCATCCGACTGCACATCCCTCGCGCGGGCCTCTGGATCCCGTCCACTATTGTCGCGTGGACGGCTCCTGTAGTCCTTCTGGTCGCGCTCTCTCCTCCCACATTGGCGAATCAACAAAGCCAGATTGGGTCGCTCCTTGCATCGGTCGGGCTGACGATGGGGGTCGCCCAATACCTGTTACTCCGTCCGTACAAACCCCATTCCGGTTGGTGGATCCCCGCATCAGTCTTCGGATGGACTATCTTGGCGATAAGCCTTCCGATACCCATCACGAATCAGTCGGAGATCCTCAAGGTAGGAGCCATCCCAGCGCTCATCACCGGTATCCCTTTCGTACTGGTCGTGTGCGCCAGGCGCCTCTTCGAAGCGAAAGACCAGACATTGAACGCTGCCTAACAACTCGATGGAGCCCCCTCCGCTTCGCTCCGGGGATCTCCGACCGATCCCGGCCAGCCCGGCGTTTGGTTTGCGTGCGATACTAGAATTGGGCTGGCCGGGTGGCTCATCTCGAGGCCCTTAGGCAGCGCTATGATGTCGAGTAGGCAGCCCCGCGGCATACTCAACGAGTAGCGATGAAAAACACTCGCGAGCTCGTAGGATGGGCGTTCTGGCTCAAGTGGATGATTGCATCCGCTCTTGGCAGCGCCGCAGGAGTGATCTGCTGGCTCGCGTTAGGCGCAACACTTGAAGCTGCAGGCCTTGAATCCGGCTCTTCCAGCATCGTGGCTCGCACTCTCATCCCAGGCGTTGTTGGGGCCGCGTTCGGAACTCCATTCGGGATAGCCCAGTGGCTGGTCCTGAGAGGGAGGGTTGGTCGGGCCGGCCGGTGGGTGCTAGCGACCGCTCTAGGTTACATCGTCGTGTTTCTCTTCGGTGCCACTGCCTTCCCTCAAGAAGCCTCTGTGGAGCTTTCCGCCCCACAAGAAATCATGTTAGGTGCTGTCCTTGGCGCGGCGGTAGCCCTCCCTCCGAGCATTCTGCAATGGCTCCTCGTCTTGCGTCGGCAGATCTTCAAAGCCGGCTGGTGGGTCTTCGCGAGCGCCATCGGCTGGGCCCTCGGGTTTGCTATCAGCTTTGCGCTAAGGCTGGCCTTCGGTGAGCTCACTTTTGTTGCGGGCCCCGTCATAGCCCTTGCCCTGATTGGCCTCGCCATGGTTCGGCTCCTGAGGCTTACTGGAACAACCGAAGCTCGTGTACAAACCCTTGATTGAAGGCGCAAACACAACGGGGCTGCCTAACAACTCGATAGAGCCCCCTCCGCTTCGCTCCGGGGATCTTCGACCGATCCCGGCCAGCCCGGTGTCGGTTCCGGCGCGATACTAGCCTTGGGCTGGCCGGGCGGCTCATCTCGAGGCCGTTAGGCCGCCCTAGTCCAAGCGCGGGCCCCCTACTTTCGGCCCCCCACACCAAGGAGAACACCATGTCAACCGCACCCTCCTCTTCCACCACTCAAGACAACGCCAAAGCTCTCCTGAACAAGCAGTTAGAGGCTAGTGCCTGGGGCTTGTTCCTCATCATGCTGGGTGGTATGGCCTTCATCCCAGATGAGCGGGTTAATGAAGGTTGGTGGTCAGTCGGTGTAGGGATCATCCTCTTAGGCCTCAACGTCGCCCGCTATCTCAAGGGGATCCGCATGAGCGGTTTCACCACTGTCCTCGGGGTCATCGCCCTTGTCACTGGCGTGGGCGAACTCGCAGGCGTCGACTTGCCGGGACTCGCAATCCTGCTGATCCTCCTTGGCCTCAACTTGGTGCTCAAGCCCTGGATCGAGGCTAGGAGGCTCTTTGGCAAGGCTGAAGAAGGCTAGTCCCTCCACCCGGAGTCCGAAGCGACCCGAATCAGGATTACATCGCCTCTCGTCTGAGCGGGCTTGCTTCGATCCAACGGGCGGCCTAACAACTCGATGGAGCCGACCCGGCCAGCCAAGTGTTTGGCTTCTGCGCGATACTAGCCTTGGCTGGCCGGGCGGCTCATCTCGAGGCCGTTAGGCTGGAGCCCTTGCACTCGAGTCTCACCTTGCTCAAGTGAGGTATCGTTCCTCTCGGAGGTGCGCGTTGACTACTCAGAAGGAACCTGTCGATCGCCTCGCCAAGTCACACGAGGAATGGCGGCAAATCCTCCCTGCTGAGCAATATGGCATTCTGTTCCAGGAGGCAACGGAACGCCCTTTCTCCCACTCGCTTAACGACGAGACGCGGCCAGGCACATTCCTCTGCGCCGCTTGCGGGCTCCCCCTGTTCACAACCCAGGCCAAGTTCGACAGCGGCACAGGTTGGCCGAGCTTCACCCAGGCTATCCCAAGTCACGTAGGCACAAAGACTGATTTCAGGCTCATCCTTCCTCGGACCGAGTATCACTGCGCCCGGTGTGGTGGTCACCAGGGGCATGTATTCAATGATGGGCCGCAGCCCACAGGTCAGCGATGGTGCAACAACGGTCTTGCGCTGCAATTCATACCAGAAGGTGAGGCGCTTCCGCCACTCAGATCGTAGCCACTGAGCCACGCCTCACCAGGATACGCTTCGGCCTAACAACTCGATGGAGCCGACCTGGCCTGCCAAGTGTTTGGCTTCTGCGCGATACTAGCCTTGGGCTGGCCGGGCGGCTCATCTCGAGGCCGTTAGGCGGATGGAACGCCCGCCGCGGTACCTGTGCTATCCTGGGTGACGGAAGGGGCTAGCCTGATCCGTCTTGGGGAGATACAGTGTGAAGACAATCGTTCGTTGGAGCGCGGTCCTGATAGGAACCATCTCAATAGTCGTCTCCATTGGCCTTTTCCTGCAAATGCCCTGGGCGATACAGGTGTGGCCGTTTCCATCGGGGCAACTGTCCAACATCTTCATCTCCTCCATCTTGGCTGCCATCGGAGCACCGATTGTCTGGATCGGCCTCTCTGGCGAGACTCGCGCGGCTGCCGGCGGCGCGCTAAATCTGCTGGTGACCAACCTGGGATTCGCCGTTGTCGCGTTCACTTTCTTCGGCCGCGACCGCCAATCCCCAGTCCTCTTCTTTGGCATCCTCTCACTCGGAATGGTCCTGCTGTGTGGCGGCTTGCTCATCTTTAGCCACCGCACGCGATTCACTGACTCCCGCCCCATCCCAAGCCTGGTGAGGATTTCCTTTGTGGTGTTCGCCGGTACCCTCCTGGTTACCGCGATTGCCCTCCTTGGTCGACGGCCAAACGTATTCCCCTGGCCCCTGAGCGACGAAAACTCCGTTATGTACGGCTGGATCTTCCTCGGGGCGATACTGTACTTCGTCTACGCTGTCGTCTATCCAGTTTGGGGCAACGCACGCGGCCAGCTGATCGGCTTTCTCGCGTACGACCTCGTCCTCATCGTCCCGTTTCTGGCCCACTTTCGGGTGGTCGCACCCGAAATGCTCAATAGCCTAATCATCTACACAACCGTCGTGAGCTGCAGCGGGCTTCTGGCCGTCTACTTCCTCCTCGTCCACCCTACCACCCGTTTCACGTTCACTCGCAAGAGCGAAACCCCTCCTGCTCCGTGATGCCATTTGAGGGTCAAGTCTCCAGAGGTCATTCCCTGGGCCTACTAACTTGATTCCGGTCCGCCATCGCGCTGCCTTGCCGGGACGAATCGATACCCACATCAATCGTGCCCTAGAGCGCCAGGAACGGGAGGCGGGAATACGCCAGCTGCTTCTGCCATCCGCCTAACAACTCGATGGAGCCGACCCGGCCAGCCAGGTCTCGGTTTCGGCGCGATACTAGGTCTGGCTGGCCGGGCGGCTCATCTCGAGGCCGTTAGGCGTCCCCCCAACTCCCTCAAGTTGACACACTTACTCCGGTTCCCGTGTGGCCCACCCTTCCATCCTTCGTGTTGTCGTTGACGTTCGCCGATTTCAGGCCAACAATGCATTTGTCCGGAGTTGCGGGAAGATCCCTTCTAGACAGGCGGCCCCCCATCCCCTTCTGCAAAGGCCTCGCAACTCGTCTCGCTGCAAGGAGGTTCGCAATGAGACGCTATGTCAAATTCTCCATCGTCCTCTCCGCCGCACTATTGCTCGCAGCAGTGCTTCCCGCCGGAGCCACGTCCAAGCATCCTTTTCGGGGAAATTGGAAGGGACTCGATTGGTTTGACGGCAGCAACATCACGTACCAGATCGTCGAGGAGCCCCGCACTGGCGGCCACGTCTTCGAGATCCGTGGCACTGATGACCGCACTGGTGGATGGTGCGGAGGTGGCCCAGCAACCCTAAAGGCCATCGGCGTCCTCGAGGCAGATAACTACCTCGTCCTCTCCCTGGTGTGGAACTGCCTCGCAGACAACACGATTCTCTACTTCCTCTCTGACACATTCACGTACGATCCTGCAACGGGCACGATTACGGACTCAGGAGGAGGCGTCTTCCACCGCGAGCGATAGCCTCTTACGGCGCGCTGTTCCATTTGGGGGCTGCCTAACAACTCGATGGAGCCGACCCGGCCAGCTGTGGCGAATCGGGTTCATGCTAGGATCGAAGGGCTGGCCGGGCGGCTCATCTCGAGGCCGTTAGGCGTGCGCCAGCCGCCCGAAAGACGAAGAGGGTATGAGTGGGCTTGCCTGTCGAGGATGAATTAGGGACAAAGAGAACCTCGCCTTACGGCGAGGTTCTCGTATACGCCGTTACCAGTTCGTCTACGCGCGCTCCACACGGGGCTTGGCGATGTTGACTTTGAGTTCATTCCCCGCTAGCGAGTAGCCGTTGTACTTGCTGATAGCCCTGTCTGCGCTTTCCTGTGAAGTCATAGCGACAAAGGCAAACCCCTTGGACAGACCACTGTTCCGGTCCTTGACCAGGTCTACCGAGGTGACTTCGCCCTCCTGCGCGAACAGGGCGGTGATTTCGTCCTGGGTGGTCGACTTCGCCAGATTGCCTACGTAGATTCTGATTTCCATTTCTGACTGCCCCTCTCCGGCACGGCCGGGAATTGATTTACCGCCAGCGCATCGAGGGTCCGGCGGTATCAGGACAACGAGAGATTCATACTTTCAACTGCACAATCAGTGTAACACACATTCCACTTGCAGACGCGGCAGTCGCGCACGGATTTGGAGGGAGCATCCCGCACGCCTAACAACTCGATAGAGCCGCCCGGCCAGCTGCGGCGAATCGGGTTTAAGATAGGTTCGAAGAGCTGGCCGGGCGGCTCATCTCGAGGCCGTTAGGCGCCCAACTCCTCTTGAATTCGGAGGAGCTTCTTGTTAGAATGGCCTGTAATACGTCAGCCGTTTCGATAGGAGGCTCGTATGGATACGAGCACG
>Ga0209751_10004884_pt1 | contig 12738 bp, 11 predicted proteins | sample RifCSP13_1_FD_184019 | JGI IMG/M metagenome (GOLD analysis project Ga0209751, IMG submission 184019) | Soil microbial communities from Rifle, Colorado - Rifle CSP2_sed 13_1 (SPAdes) (version 2) | ecosystem: Environmental > Terrestrial > Deep subsurface > Rock core/Sediment | place: Rifle... | reverse complement strand
AGGCATCAACGTCGAGCCCAGGGTACTCGCTCCGGGCGATGAGGAGGGCGGCGCGGGCCAGGTCGATGTCGGCGTCAGGTCGCGAGACCTGCTCGACGAACTGGCGCAGCGACGGGCCCGAATCCATCAGCAGCCGGGGGCGTGGTGGATGCCGGCGGTCTTGAGCGCGGCGGCCTGGAGCTCCTCCGCCAGGGCCAGGGTCTTCGCCGCCGCGCGCCGGGCCAGCTCCTGGTCCTCGGCGGTCGTCGCCGCGCGCAGCAGCAGGCTGCGGCCGAGCTGATGGTGGAAGCGCTCATCGGGCTCGATGATTTCGCGATAGAGGGTTGCCGTGGCTCGGTCCCCAGCCCGCTCGCAGAACTCGATGAACTGCCGGTTCTTCACCACCGCGATGGCCTCCCGCGTGAACTGCCCGGCCGCCACCCGCTCCACCGTGGTCTTGAGCGTGTCGAGGTAGTTGAACAGCGGCCCGTAGCCCTTGGCGAGGGGGTTGAAGGCCGTCGCCGCGAAGCCGAGCTCCCGCAGGCGGTCGGCGATCATCCGGTAGTGCTTGGCTTCATCGCCCGCCTGGCGCGCGAAGGCCATCTTGACCTCGACGTCATCCGTCGTCACGAGCCAGCGGGCGGCAATCTCGGTGGCCTCGATCTCGTTCTTGAGGGCGACCTTGAGGAGGTTGAGCACGTTGAGGTCGCCCAAGACCTCGGGCGCGAGCGTGGCGTCGGGCTCGAGGCGCCGGAGCACGGCCTGGTTCCGCTCGTCGAGCTCCCGGACGAACTCCTCCGCCGTCATGCCGCCCGGCCTTGTTTGAGGATGGTCGGCAGCTCCTGGGCCAGGGTTTCCTTGGTGACGACGCGGGCGCAGCGGGCGTGGAGCGGCTGGGTCTCGCGGGCCAGGGCGTGGGTCGTGAAACCCAGGACCGGGAGGCCCGGCGCCTTCTCGGCGATCCGGGCGAAGAAGGCGGGGTAGTCCCAGCCGGTCGTGGTCAGATCCAGGATGATCAGCGCGGGCTTCTCGCCCTCCAGCTCGGCCCCCAGCTCTTCCGGGGTCCGGACGAAGACGAGCGGAGTCCCGACCAGACGGGCTGTTTCCCCTATCCGCGCGACGAACAACAGATCCTTGATGACGGCGACGACCCGCGGAGCCACGCTGCTAATCGTCTTGCTCCGTGTGACCCAGCCAGTACTTGTTCCACTCGGCGAGATGGGTGAGCGTGCTGAAGTCCTTCATGCGGTCGAGGTAGACGATGCCGTTGAGGTGGTCGATCTCGTGCTGGATCACGCGGGCGAAGAACTCCTTGGCGACCACGTCCATCTTCGTGCCGTCGCCGTCATAGGCCTCGAGCCGGACCGTCGTGTAGCGAGTCACCATCCCGCGCATGTCCGGCACCGAGAGGCACCCCTCCCAGCCGTCCTCCGTCTCTTCGGTCAGCGCGGTGACGACCGGGTTGATCAGCACCGTGAGTGGGATGCTGGGGGCGTCCGGGTAGCGCGGGTTGCCGTGGACCTCGATAACGGTGATTTGCTTCAGGATATGGACCTGGGGCGCGGCCAACCCGGCGCCGTTGTACTCCCGCATGGTCTCCACCATGTCCTCGATGAGCCGCTGGGTCTCGGCCGAGGGGATCTCGGTGACCGGGACCGGAGCGGCCACCTGCCGGAGCACGGGGTGGCCGAGACGGGCAACCTTCAGGATGGCCATATCATCTGTTTCCTTCCGCGGCCGGATTGTAGCATACCGGTCACGTCCACTTGAGGCCGTAGCCGTGAGGCTGATAACCGTCGAGATACCGAAGCAGGGCGTCCACGTCGGGCGCGGGGTACCAGAGGTCGAGGAATTCCTCCTTGATGAAGCCTTCGTCGATGCCGCGCTGGATCTGGGCCCAGAGCGGGTCGAAGTAGCCGTCGAGATCGAGGACGGTGATGGGCTTGCGGTGGTAGCCCAGCTGCTTGAGCGTGAGGGCCTCGAGCACCTCCTCCAGCGTGCCGAGACCGCCGGGCAGCCCGACGAAGGCGTCGCCCCGCTCATCCATGATGGCCTTGCGATCCCGCAGCCCGTCGGTGACCACCAGCTCGCTGACATCCTTGTCGCCCACGCCCAGATCGAGGAGCGCCCGCGGAATGACGCCGGTCACCTGGCCGCCGTGGTCGAGCACCGCGCGCGCCAGCACCCCCATGAGCCCGACCGATCCGCCGCCGTAGATGAGGCGCCAGCCGCGCCGGGCCATCTTTTCCCCGAGCTCCCCGGCGGCGTCGAAATACTTGCGGTCCACCGCGTCGCTCGAGCCACAGAACACCGTCACCGAGGAGATCATCCGCGAAGGCTCCAGAGCCAGCCCGCCGCCCCCGCGGCCAGCACCAGCCACACCGTGTCGAGCTTGAAGCGCCAGAGGGCGACCACGCTGGCCACGGCCACGACTATCGTGAAGGGCCCAACGACCGCCCCGCGCGCCAGCGGGATGGTCGCGGCGACGATCGCGCCGACCACCGCCGCGTTCACGCCCTGGAGGAACAGCCGGAAGCGCATCCAGCTCTTGAGCCGATCCATGAGCGGCGCCGCCGCGAGGACCACCGCGAAGGCCGGGGCGAAGACGCCCAGGGCGGCCACCACCGAGCCCAGGATCCCGCCGGCCTGATAGCCCACGAACACCGAGAGGTTCACGATCGGACCCGGCGTCACCTGCCCCAGCGCCAGCCCGTCGAGGAAGGCGCGGTCGGTGAGCCAGTGCCAGCGTTCCACCGCTTCGCCGCGGACCACGGGGATGATGACGTAGCCGCCGCCATAGACGAGCGCACCCATCTTGACCCAGAGCCAGGCCAGCCGCGCGTAGACCTGGGGCCCGGCCACCGCCGCGAGCACGGGCAGCGCCCATACCCGCGTCGTGGCGAGGTGGGCGGTGAAGACGCGGTACGCGACCCAGATGGCGCCGCAGAGGATCAGCACGAGCACCGTGTCCAGCTCGCCCAGCGTGGTCAGGAAGAATCCGGCGATCGCGATGAGACCGAGCCCGATGCTCGAGCAGGCCGTGCGGCCGAGCCGCCAGGCGGAGAAGCCGATGACGGCGATGACGGCGGGCCCGATGCCGAGGAACACTCCCTGGAGCGCCGGGATCGCGCCGTAGCGCGCGTACAGGAGGGTGAAGGCGAGCATCACGCAGAAGCCGGGCAGCACGAACGCGGCGCCGCCGATGAGCCCGCCCAGCAGGCCCCTCTGGAGATAGCAGATGAGGACGCCCAGCTGGGTCGAGGCCGGGCCGGGCAGCATCTGGCAGAGGGCCAAGCCGTCCAGGAAGTCTTCCTTGCTGAGCCACTTCCGGCGCTCGACGACCTCGGTCTCCAGCATGGCGATGTGGACCAGCGGACCACCGAAGCCGGAGAAGCCCAAGCGGAGGAAGAGCCGGACCAGGGCCCCGAGCGGGGCGCCGTGCGTCACGGCGCGGCGGGCGCTGCTGAGCCAACCCGATTTGCCATCGCGATCAACGCGTTACGCCGCATCCCTGAAGCCTTTGGTCGAAGCAGCGCGGTCCCGGTGAAGCGCTCCTTGAACGGGCCGTCGTCCATGACCGACACGGCTTCCGCTCCCGGATACGGGCGCGCCGGCTTGAAGGCGGCCGCGCCCGTCACCGGCGCCTTGCGGTTCCACGGGCAGACGTCCTGGCAGAGATCGCAGCCGAACTGCCACTGCCCCATCCCGGCGTGCAAGGCCGGGTCGATCTCGCCGCGGTGCTCGATGGTCAGATAGGAGATGCACCGGCGCGCGTCGAGCACGTAGGGAGCGACGAAAGCCCCGGTGGGGCAGGCGTCGAGGCAGGCCCGGCACGAGCCGCAGCGGTCCGCCACGGGCGCGTCGAAATCCAGATCGGCCGTGGTCATGAGAATTCCGATGAAGAACCACGAGCCCAGCGCCGGATGGAGCAGCATCGTGTTCTTGCCGACCCAGCCGAGCCCGGCGCGCGCGGCCAGATCGCGCTCGAGAACGGGCCCGGTGTCCACATAGCTCCGGCTTCGCGCCCCACAGTGCTCGGTGAGGTAGGCGGCCAGCCGCTCGAGCCTGGGCGCCAGCACGTCATGGTAGTCGCGTCCCCAGGCATAGCGCGCCACGGGAGCCCACGACGGATCCCGCGGCTCGCCCTGGTAATAGTTGAGGGCCACGCAGACCACCGAGCGGGCGCCGGGAAGCACGCGCCGGGGATCGAGGCGCTCCTCCAGCCGCCGCTCGAGATAACCCATCTGGCCCGCATAACCCGCCTCGACCCAGCGGCGAAGCGCCCCACCGTGCTCCGGCGGGCGCGCCGGGCCGATCGCCACGAGATCGAAACCCAGGTCGCGGGACAGGGTCTTGATGCCCTCGCTGAGCGTGGCTGCCAGGAGGTTCATGACCTCCGCGCCTTCACGATGAGATGGCTCCGCGTGAGCGTGCGCCCCCCGGCTTCGAGGAAGGCGATATACCCGTGCCACCGCCCGTCGGCCTTCCACGTGTCGGCCAGGCCGACCGCGGCAGCCAGCCCCTCTTCGACCGAGCCGAAGCGCCGCTCCTCGCGGTCCACTTCGAGCGCCTCGGGCTTGAACCCCGCGGCCCGCAGCACGCGCTCCATGCGCGCCTCGTCATAGGCGAAGCGCGAGACCCGGCCCGTCTCCTTCCACTGGTCCACGTGGAAGGCCACCATGCCGAGGCAGCAGCCGGGCCGCAGCGCCCGCGCTGCCCGTTCGACGATGGCGTCCGAGGCGCAGAGGTGGGCCGTGATGAGGTCGGGCACCCAGCGATCGTACTCCTCGCGCTCGACGTCGGCTTCGTGGAATTCGGCATTGGTCAGGCCCGCGGCGGCGGCGCGCCCGCGCGCCTCCGTGATGAGCGCGGGGTCGCGGTCGAGCCCGACGACATGGGCGCATGCCGGCGCCAGCAGCAGGGCCAGGCGGCCCCAGCCGCAGCCGACGTCGAGCACCCGCTTCCCCGCCAAGCCTTCCTCGGCCAGCAGCGCCATAAACCTGGGGTCAGGTCTTGAATTACGACAAACTGGAGGCGCCATGTTGGATTTCAAGACCTGACCCCGAAGTACTTGGCCTCGGGGTGATGGAAGACCAACGCGGACACGGAGGCTTCGGGATCCATCATGAAGCCCTCAGTGAGGGCGAGGCCGATCTCCCCGGGCTGGAGCAGGTCGAACAAGAGGCGCTGGTCGGCCAGGTTGGGGCACGCGGGATACCCGAACGACACGCGGAGGCCGCGGTAGTGCGCCTTGAGCTTGTCTTGCAGACTCGTGCCCGACGGATCCGGGAAGCCCCACTGGGTGCGCAGCCGCGCGTGGAGCATCTCGGCGAAGGCCTCGGCGCACTCGATGGCCAGCGCCTGGAGCATGTGGGAGCGGAGGTACTGCCCCTCCTCCTTCCACTGCTCGGCGAGCCGCCGCACGCCGGCGCCGCAGGTGACGGCGAAGAGGGCCACGTAGTCCGGCTCGGCGGAGTCGACATCGCGGACATAGTCGGCCAGGCAGAGCCGCTCGCCGCCCGGCTGGCGCGGGAACCTGAAGCGGGCGGCTTCGCGCCCGTCGGCGTAGAGGATCAGGTCGTTGCCCGAGGACCGCGCCTCGTAGAAGCGGTAGAGCCCGTCCGCCCGGATGAGTCCCCGCTCGGCCGCCTCGCGCTCGAGCTCCTCCACCGCCTCGTGGACCTCGCGGACCTTGGGGTCACCCTGCTCGAGCAGCCGAGCCACCGACCCCTTCACGCCCAGGTGCTTGCCGAGGAGCATCTGGAGGTTCAGGTATGGATAGACGTGGCTGAGCGGCACATTGCGCAAGACGTGGAGCTTGAGATCGGGCGGCGTGGGCACGGGCACGGCACGCGAAACGGCGGAGCGGGCGGAGACCGGCCGCGATGGGGCGGCCGCGGGCGCGGCGGCGGCATCGGGGCCGGCGCGCAGCGCCTCCTGCTCGGCGCGGAGCCGCTCGATGAGCGCCTCGCGCGTGGTGGCGCCGAAGAGCCGGTTGGCCAGGTCCAGGCCGTCCATGGCGTCCTTGGCGTACAGCGTGACGCCGGCGTACTCGGGCGCGATGCGCGTGGCCGTGAACTTCCGCGTCAGCGCGGCGCCGCCCACGAAGAGCGGGATCTCAATGCCGGCCGCGCGGAGGTCCTGGGCGGTGACAACCATCTGCTGGGCCGACTTGACCAGCAGTCCCGAGAGGCCGAAGGCGTCCGGCTTGTGGGTGTGGTAGGCGGCGATGAGGTCCTCGGGCGGCACCTTGATCCCCAGGTTCACGATCCGGTAGCCGTTGTTCTTGAGGATGATCTCGACCAGGTTCTTGCCGATGTCATGGACATCGCCCTTCACCGTGGCCAGCACCACGGTGCCGCGGCTGGCGCTCTCGTCCTTCTCCATGAAGCCTTCGAGGTAGCCCACGGCGGCCTTCATGGCCTCGGCCGACTGGAGCACCTCGGCCACGATGAGCTGGTTGTCGTTGAAGAGCCGGCCGACCTCCTCCATGCCCTTCATCAGCGGCCCGTTGATGATGTCGAGCGGCGCCGCCTCCTTGAGCTTGAGCCCCAGGTCTTCGATGAGTCCGTCCTTGGAGCCCTCCACGATGTAGCGGGCCAGCCGCTCGTCGAGAGACAAGCGCGTCACCGGCTTGGCGGCCTTGGGCCTGCCGCGGAAATGGGCCGCGAAGGCGCCGACGGGGTCCGCGCCCCGCCAGTAGATCAGGTCCTCGGCGAGCCGCCGCTCCCCCTCCGGGATCGAGGCATAGCGCTCGAGCCGCTCGCTGTTGACGATGGCGTAGTCGAGCCCCGCCTTGGTGCAGTGATAGAGGAAGACCGCGTTGAGCACTTCCCTGCCCGACGGGGGGAGCCCGAACGACACGTTCGAGATCCCCAAGATGGTCTTGCACTCCGGGAAGCGCACCTTGATGGCCCGGATGCCCTCGATGGTCTCGACGGCCGAGCCGATATAGTTGGCGTCGCCGGTGCCCACGGGGAAGACCAGCGCGTCGAAGATCAGGTCGCGCGCCGGCACCCCGTATTTCTCCGTGAGCAATTGATAGGATCGCTCGGCGACGGCGAGCTTGCGCGCGCGCGTGACGGCCATGCCCTGCTGCTTGTCCTCGTCGATGCAGCCCACGACGACCGCGGCGCCGTAGGTCTTCAGCAGCGGCACGACCTTCTCGAAGCGCTCTTCCCCGTCCTCCAGGTTGATCGAGTTGACGATGGCCTTGCCCTGGCACTTGCGCAGCGCCAGCTCGATCACCCGCGCGTCCGTGGAGTCGATCATCAGCGGGACCTTCACCTTGCGCGTGATGAAGTCCATGAAGCGGTCCACGTCGGCCGCCTCGTCGCGGTCCGGGTTGGCCAGGCACACGTCCACGACCTGGGCGCCACCCCGCACCTGGGCCCGCCCGATCTCGGACGCCTCCTCGAACTTCTCCTCGACGATCAGCTCCTTGAAGCGGCGGGAGCCGATGACATTGGTCCGTTCGCCGACGATGACCGGACGCAGGTCCTCGGCGGGGTAGACCACCTCGATGCCGCTCACCGCCGGTGCGCGGGCGGCAGCCGGTCGGCGGGGCGCTCGCCCTTCGACGAGGCGGGCCAGCGCCCGGGTGTCGGCGGCCGTAGTGCCGCAGCAGCCGCCCACCAGGTTGACCCAGCCTTCGTCCACGAAACGGCGCATCTTGAGCGCCAGGCTTTCCGCCGTCTCCTCGTAGTGGCCGTGCTCGTCGGGCAGCCCCGCGTTCGGGTACACGGTGACGAAGCAGGTGGCGATGTCCGACAGCGTGCGCACGTGGTCCGTCATGAACTCGGGCCCGGTGGCGCAGTTGAGCCCGATCGAGAACAGGCCGAGATGCTCGAGCGAGGCGTAGAGCGCGTCCACGCTCTGCCCCGCCAGCATGGTGCCCATGGGCTCGATGGTGCCGCTGACCATGAGCGGCAGCGCGACTCCCGCCTCGGCCATCGCCCGCTTCACCCCGATGGCGGCGGCCTTGACGTTCAGCGTGTCCTGGCAGGTCTCGAGCAGGAGGGCGTCCACACCGCCCTCGATGAGGGCCCGCGCCTGGGCGTAGTAGGCCTCCCGCACCTCGTCGAAGGTGACGTTGCCGGTGACCGTGATGGTCCGCGTGCCGGGGCCCATGGCGCCCACCACGAACCGCGGGCGCTCCGCCGTCGAGTGACGCTCGGCGGCCTCGCGGGCCAGCCGCGCGGCGGCCAGCGCGATCTCGTGGCAGCGGTCCGCGAGGCCGTACTCGGCCAGCACGTAGGGCGCGCAGCCGAAGGAGTTTGTCGAGATCAGGTCGGCGCCGGCTTCGAGATAGGCTTCGTGGATGGCGCGGATGATGTCGGGGCGCGTGAGGTTGAGATGCTCGTTGCACCCTTCGTACTGGGCGCCGCCGAAGGCTTCAGCCGTCAGGTTGCGCGACTGGATCATGGTGCCCATGGCGCCGTCCAGCACCAGGATGCGGCGCTGGAACGCCTCGGCCAGCCGGGCGGCGCGCTCGGGCACGTTCATGCCGCCATTTTAGCATCCGGGAGCCCCCTCACCCTGCCCTCTCCCCCTCCGGGGGCGAGGGTTTCAGTACTCCCTCTCCCCTCTGGGGAGAGGGAGGGGTGAGGGGTTATACTCCGCCCGCGACGATGACGACACCGTTCGGCGCCTCGACGCTGCGGAAGGAAGACCATCGGTTCATCACGGGCCGCGGCCGCTACGTGGACGACCTGCGGGTGCCGGGCATGCTGCACGCGGCCTTCGTCCGCAGCCCCCACGCCCACGCGCGCGTCGAGCGCGTCGACCCGGCCGCGGCGTGGGCCATGCCGGGCGTCGCGGCGGTCTTCACGGCCGGCGACCTGCCCGAGTGCGCGCGGTCCATTCCCGCCTCCATCCCCGCTCCGTCGAGCTTCCGGGACGCCCCCCAGCCCGTCTTCGCCGGGCCCATAGTCCGCTACGCGGGCGAGGTCGTGGCCGTCGTCATCGCCGAGAGCGCCTATCTGGCCGCCGACGCGGCCGATGCGGTGCGGGTCGAGTACGCGCCGCTGCCGGGAGCGGGCACCGCGGCGGCCGCCCTCGCGTCGGGCGCCCCGCGCGTGTTTGATTCGTGGCCGGACAACGTCGCGGGCACCTCGACCGCCGCCGTGGGCGAGCCTGGGCGCGCCTTCTCCGAAGCCCCAGTCGTGGTCGAGGCGCGTCTCGGCCTCGGCCGGGTCGCCGGAGCGCCGCTCGAGCCGCGCGGAATCCTGGCCGTGCCCGAGGGGCCGGATGGCCGCCTGACCATCTGGGCGCCGACCCAGAGCCCGTACGGGCTCCGCGCCGCCCTCGCCGGAGCGTTTGGTCTTCGCGAAGAACAGGTCCGTGTCGTCGCCTCCGATGCGGGCGGCGGCTTCGGCATCAAGGGACACACCTACCCGGAGGACATCATCGTGCCGGCGGCCGCGCGACGGCTCGGGCGGCCCGTCAAATGGATCGAGACGCGCCGCGAGCACTTCCTCACGGCCTCACCCGACCGCGGCCAGGAGCACGCGGCGCGGCTGGGGCTCTCTCGCGACGGCGTCATTACCGCCATCGAGACCACGTTCACCCGCGACCACGGCGCCTACCTGCCGCTGGGCGAGGTGATCCCGCGCAACACCATCAACCACCTGCCGGGGCCCTACCGCGTCCCCGCGGTGCAGGCCGCGGCGACCAACGTGGTCACCCATACCGTGTTCTGCGGCGCCTACCGCGGCTCAGGCCGGCCGGAGGCGGCCTTCGTGATGGAGCGGCTCCTTGACCGCGCGGCGCGCGCGCTGAAGCTGGATCCCGCCGACATCCGCCGCCGAAACCTGATCCGTCCCGAGGAGATGCCCTACCGAACCGGCCTGCTCTACCGAGACGGCACGCCCGTCTCCTATGATCCGGCGGATTTCCCGGCGGCCTTCGACCGGCTGCTCCGGGCTTTCGACTACGAGGGCTGGCGCCAACGCCAGGCCGAGGCGCGGGGCGGCCACCGCCCCATCGGGATCGGGCTCGCGGCCTATGTCCAGGGCACGGGCGTCGGCCCCTTCGAGGGCGCCGACGTGCGCATCGACGGCGGCGGCGCCGTCCACGTGTTCATCGGCGTGTCCTCGCAAGGTCAGGCCCACGAGACGACCATGGCGCAGATCGCGGCGACCGAGCTCGGCGTGGATCCGGAGCGCGTCTTCGTGGTCGCGGCCGACACCTCCGCGCTTCCCTTCGGCAATGGCACGGGGGGCAGCCGCGTGGCCGCCAATGCGGGGCCGGCCGTCGCACGGTCGGCGCGGGAGGTGGCGGTAAAGGCGCGGCGAGTGGCCGCCGAGCTGCTCGAGTGCGCCCCGGAAGACGTCGTGCTGGCCGGCGGTCGCGCCCAGGTCGCCGGCGTGCCTCAGCGCGGCATGCCGCTGGGAGATCTCTCGCGGGCCGCGCTCAAGAGCAAAACACTCGCGCGCGAAGGATCCCCGGGCCTCCAGGCCTGCGGCTACTTCGCCCCGGAGTCAGTCACCTTCGCCTTCGGAGCCCAAGCCTGCGCGGCGGAGGTCGACGTCGAGACCGGGGCCGTACGGCTGCTCAGGTACCTGGCCGCGCACGACTGCGGGCGGGCCATCAACCCCATGGTGGTCGAGGGGCAGCTCCACGGCGGCATCGCGCAGGGCATCGGCACCGCGCTGACCGAGGAGCTCGTCTACGACCGCGATGGCCAGCTCCTGACGGGAAGCTTCATGGACTACAGCCTGCCCGCAGCCGCCGACCTGCCGCCGCTCGAGACGCTGGCGCTCTCCTATCCCTCGACGCGCAACGACCTCGGGATCAAGGGCGTGGGTGAGAGCGGCATCATCGCCCCGCCCGCGGCCATCGTCAACGCCATCGAGGACGCCCTGGCCGACCGCGGCGTCGAGATCTCTCACGCGCCGGCGACCGCGTCGCGGGTGTGGGAGGCGCTCCGCGCTCCCGGCCCGGCCCGCCCCTAGCCTGACCCCCGGCCCGGCCGGCGCGGCTCCCGCCCGCGCCCCCGCAGCTCCCGCCCGCGCCGCCGCAACTCCCGATGGATCCGCAGGTCGACGAGCCGCATCACGAAGGCCACCACGGCCGCGGCCAGGGCGAGACTGAGCAGGGCGCCGACCGAGAGCGCGTCGGCCGTGGTGCTCACGCCCCGGATCCCGAGGTAGGTGGTGAGGACGGCCGACAGGACCATGATGGCCAGCATCCCTCCCCGGTAGAGCCAGCGCTCCACCAGGAGCTGTTCCAGCGCGGCATCGTCCTTGTCCAGCCAGTCCGAATCTCTCATCGTCCCTGGTCTCCGACGGCCTCTGGAGGCTTGCGCTTCCAGAACCGAAGGTATAGGATGCTCGCCGGCTGAGTCAACGGCACACAGGGGGATAGGCCATGGGCACCGCAGCCCTCGACCGGCCGCTCCGCGTTGAAGTCATCACCTACGTCCCAACCCACTATCAGCATTGACAGCACTGCGAGGTGACCTGGCAGGTCGCCGGGCTGGGCCAGAAGGTCCACCGGGAGCAGCTCGACGCCGGGCTCCCGGACGACCTCGCGGCCGAATTCCATTCCCTTTCCCAGTGGGCCCACGGGCTGCCCCAACAGTACGGGTCGCGTGTGACGGTTCGGCTCGTGGACGCCGCCTCCATCGAAGGTTTCTTCAAGTCCCTGGTCCGCCGCCTCAATCGCTATCCCGCATTCATCGTCGAGGGCCGGAAGTACGTGGGCAACGACTTCCTCAAGGTGGACGCGTTGATCTCGGAGAGCCTGGCCCAGCGGGTGGGCTCGTGACCTGGGCGGGGCTCTCCCAACGCCTGGAAAGGGGGCGAAGCGTCTCGTGGAGGTGAAGATCGGGCAGTGACAGGCTGCCTTACATATAAGGAGGAGGCAGAATGAACACTCTGCTGGCCGTGATCATCGGGGCCGTAACCGTGTATCTCGCATACACGCTCTACGCCCGCCGGATCGACCGCTACGTGATCCAGTCGGATCCCAAGCGGGCCACTCCAGCCACGCTGTACATGGACGGCGTGGACTTCATGCCGACCAACCGCAACATCCTTTTCGGCTACCACTTCAAGTCCATTGCCGCCGCGGGGCCCATCGTGGGCGCCATCGTGGCCGCGACCTTGTGGGGGTGGCTCCCCGCCATCATCTGGCTGGTGCTGGGGGTCTCGTTCATCGGCTGGGCCAGCGACTACAGCGCCATCGTGATCTCGGTGCGGAACGAGGGCAACAGCCTTTCCGCCATCGCGCACAAGCTGGTCTCGTCCCGCACCAGGACGGTGCTGCTGCTGTTCATCTTCTTCTATCTCCTGCTGGTGACCGGCGCCTTCGTCAGCATCATGGCGCAGGTGATGGACTCCCAGCCGCGGACCCACTTCGGCATCATCATGCTGGTCGTCATGGGGCTGCTGCTGGGCCAGATGCTGTACCGGTGGAAGACGGGGCTGGTGGGCGCCACGCTCCTCACCGTCGGCGTCACCCTGCTGGCCATCCTGTCGGGCCCCTGGAGCGAAGCGGCCTTCCAGGGCCTCAACGCCTGGCTCAACGGGCTCAGCGGCGGCGCGCCGCTGGTCACCTACTTCGACCCGACGCTGGCCGGATTCAAGGGGGCGGAGGCGAAGATCATGCCGAGCCTCCTCTTCTGGGCCATCGCCATCTCCGTCTTCTGCTACGCGGGCTCGGTCCTGCCCATCTGGCGGATGGCCCAGCCGGTGGTCTACGTGGGCTTCTGGATCACCGCCCTGTCCATGGTGCTCGGCCTGGGCGGCGCCGCGG
>Ga0209751_10004879_pt1 | contig 12748 bp, 30 predicted proteins | sample RifCSP13_1_FD_184019 | JGI IMG/M metagenome (GOLD analysis project Ga0209751, IMG submission 184019) | Soil microbial communities from Rifle, Colorado - Rifle CSP2_sed 13_1 (SPAdes) (version 2) | ecosystem: Environmental > Terrestrial > Deep subsurface > Rock core/Sediment | place: Rifle... | reverse complement strand
GGCCATACGAGAAATGGTTGCCTTATGGCAAACGACCCCAACATCATAAGACCATTTTTCGGCCACCTTTTTCCAGCTTCCAAGAGAGCAGTAATCCCTATTTAGTTCTAGGCGCAATTCTTGAAATGACCTTCCAGAAGGCCCAGGTTCAACTTTAGTCATAGCCCTATGCCGTATACCTATAGCCTATTTTCATAGGATTGCTTCGCTCTCAGGTGGGGTGATTTTTTATCACCCTTGTTGTGGCTCTTCAAAATCGGGTTTCTTCGACCCACCGTATACCCAGGCATGCCAAGCTGGGCGTTCAAATGCTTCCCTGCCTTCTGCTATGGCTTTCTCAACAGCAGCAAGGCGGATAATAGAAGCATCAATAACAACACTATCAAAACTACCTATGATTGCCGCATCTGACCGAAGCGTATTATCCTGTTCTACAAAATCATGGCAAGTTCTACAAAGAGTAACTAAATTTTCCGTGTATGTACCCCCGCCTTCCTCGCGCGGGGTGATATGATGGGCAGTCAATCCATTTCCATCCGGGAATCGAGTATCACAACGCAAGCAGCGGAAATGGTCGCGCTTGAAGACCTGTTTTTTTAATTGGCCCCACTGAATAACATTTGCGTCTTTCATAATCGGTTTGGGTTTTCTACTTTGTCTATTCATAGCAAAGTGCCCTCCACGTGGTGCTGCCGTTGCCTAGACAAACAGCGGGACACAAGTCCACACGTGGAGGGCACATTGCTCACAATATCGGATTGCGAGAGACCGGGCAGCTTGTCTTAGAAACACGATGTGCCCCGTTTCTGTTTGTCTAGGCGTCTGTAATTATACCACTTTGCTTGACAGTGGGAGTAACTCCCTCAGGTCCATACCACCTGTTCGCGAGATAATACGGGCGATAATGTTTAGGCTGTTCGAAGGTGGGATAGTACACCCTGGCGGAGCACAGCAGCATCATCCCGTCCATGCTCCTGCCGATAACGACACCCGGTCCGTCCGGGCTGGTGATGGGGTCAAGGAATTTGAGCATTGGAAGATATCACTTTGCGGGAGACCACTACATTCGGTGCACCATCGCCGTCTTGTACCCATTTAGCCAACTCATCTAGCGCCCAGTCCGTGAGCGGATCGTTGATCGCCAGGAATTGTGACCAGCACCAGTCAGGCGAGATGCGGATCAGCCCGGCTATTTTGCGTTTTTCGATATCGTTCCCTGCCGCGCGCTGGAGAATTTCGGAAACCAATTGATGTGAATTCCAGTTGAGTTTGGCTCCTGTCAGGTAGGCTCCCCACAGGTCGGCTCCCGTCAGGTCGGCTCCCGTCAGGTTGGCTTGCTTGCCACCTGACTCATCTTTCAACCATTTTTTATGACTGTCCAAAACCGATTTGAGTTCTTCCGCGTTCATAGTTCTCCTTTCAGATTTCGTTTGCAGGGGGAGATTTCATTCCCACCACCCCATCATCTTCGCCACCTGGTCGGCGATGATGATGGCGACCACCAGCACCAGGACAATGAGCAGCGATGCAAGGCCCACCATGATGTCAGGCGAGCCTTTCTATAACTTCCAAAATTCGGTGTTTATATGAATGTATGATCCTGTCAAATTCCACCATGTGCAATTCGAACGGTCGTTGTGGTTGCCACTCACAGCGGGTAAGCTCTGGTATAGATACATGACGGTAGGCGATTTTCAAGGGCGTAAATATGCCGATGTTGGCTACATGACTGTCACATGACTGTATAACAATCAGCCCATCTGGGGTATTTATTTCATTCAGCAGGCCCACCATGTCAGGATCCTTCGTCTCATTCCCACCACCCTATGTCGGACACCGCCAGGGCGATAAGCGCCTCGGCACGGGCACAAGTCTTACATTCGCAAACTACTACATCGCCGGTGATGTTGGCATCATCTCCCCTATTGGCATCATTCTCCCTATATTCGAGCATTATTGCAATGGCTTTCTTCTGCCACTCCAGCCGCATGGCACATTCAGCCCCCAGACGGCCCTGCTTATCCCACGCCTTGACCAGCAGCGCGGTCAGTTCCCGCTCGTGGGCCTGGGCCAGGTTGAGCGCGGTCTGGAGCGCCTGAACCTGGAAGCGCAGGGAGCGGACGCAGTCGGTAGGCATGTTGTGCACCCCATTGGGGGTGGCGGCGGGCATTCCACAGCTTGGGCAGTTCATGGCTTCCTCCCATTCTTGTTGTACCCTTTGGCAAACAGCATCAACTCCTCGCGCATCTCTCCTTCCCTCTCCATCGCTTCGTCCCATGCGTCAATATCCAACAACATTTGGACTGCGTGCCTTACCAACTCAGCCAAGGTGCGGGGTTCGACAGCATCCAATTCCCAGGAAGACTCGCCATACTCCGCTACGTAAGCTGCGAAACGAGCGTCGGTGTCCGTTGCCGGGTTCTCTGGAGGCTGCCACCGTTGGACTTGCTCAAAATTAAGAGCCAGCCTGACTACCTCGATATCGCCCAGGCGGGAATACATTTTCAGCCGGTCTTCTACGTCCCTGGTCATGTCTATCCCGCTAGGATCGTGATCCCCCAGGTAGAAAACGCGGATTTGCTTGCCGTCATGGTGATGGCGAGTGAGACGCTTTCCGATCTCGTACATGGTCGAGCTGGAGCTGTACCCCTTGTTGGCCGTGATGCCAACGTCCAGCCCACGACAGACCGGCTCGAGCACGCCGGAAAGCGCGTCTTTCTCGACCATGACCTCCACGTGCCAGGGTTGATCAGCCCACTTGTCTATCCTGAACTGGCGGGCGGCTGTCTCCACGATCTCCGCCGGACTGTCCCAATGGCCAGGGATGACGGTCTCGCGGCCGCGGTCCTCGATCATCTCCCAGTCGATCAACCCAGCCTGGCGGGCGTTGGAGATGAGATTCCCTAAATTCTTGTAGGATCGCTGGTTATTAGGGATATGATCCCGCGCGACGAGCTGGTAATAGAGCTGCCGGAGAGACAGGCGGAAATTCTGAGCGCGGTACTCATCCAAGATCTGGTTTGCAATCTGGATCATGCCCAGGCTTACAGGCGAAAATCCTTTTTCGACGAACGCTTCTTTCATGTAAATTTCGGTCCTTTCCACACACCGGGTATTCCACCTTGCCACATTCGGCAACCACAAGGTTCAGCGTAAACGCATCTGCCTACTTTTCGGAGCCGCTTTACCTGCCGTCCGCAGTGGAAACAAACATCCGTTTTGCGTGCTTTGAAATCAAGGAACTTGTTTACCGCATCTGAAACGGCTTTTTCATGCGCTGCCCATTCCTCTTCGGTGAGATGCAATCGGCCTGGGCACGTATCAATATTTCGATTTGTACACGGATAATCACGGCGTTCATTCTCTGAAACAAAGACATCTTGATACAACACACCAATCTTGCATGTCTTATTGAGCGCCACGCCATTGTAATGTTTACACCACCAGGGGCTATCACTCATGTAAATTTCGGTCCTTTCCACGACTCCAGCCACTGCTGAAGCGTGCTGCAATTGATCGCCACTGAAAAACAGTTGGGGCAACTGGTGGCTTTGCCGTCCAAAAACTCCACGACTTTCATGTGCCGTTTGGAGCGGTGGCCGCCTGTGACAGTGGTGTAGCGCCCGCATCGGCGGCATGCCTTGTTGTCCGCCCGCAGCACGTCATCGTCGGTTTGCCTGACCAAATGCTCGCCCGCTTCGGGGTAGATGATGGTGGTGTCCCAAACCTGTTTGGGTTCAAGCAGTTGGTGGATCTGTGCAAGCTCATCACGAATTGCGCGCAGCTCATCCATGATTTGGTTGAATTGAATAGGCACTATATATCCGTCCACGATTGCTCCCTTCCTGCCCCGCCGCAGACATTCGGCAAGCCGAATGTAAGTCCCCCGAGCAGGATAGCGGCGGGGCGTGTATGCCGGTTACACTATCCGGCTCGGCTTCCCTTTTCCTGCACCTTGACCGGCTCGGGCGCATACCCCAGCTCTTCGGTAATCTCTGCTTCGGTGCGGCGGGGGGCCAGCTTTGCGCGCATGGAGGCGATGACTTTCAGCATCCCCTGGGCGGTGATGTTGTCGGGCGGTTCCGCAAATGCTATCCCCTTGCCTTCCAACGTGCCGGCCAGCGAGTAGAACATCTCCCACTGCTCGCCCGTGGCGAGGTTGGCGCTGCCATTGCCAGGCGCGGCAGCGGCGGCTGGAGAGGTGGAGGGGGCGCGCAGGCGCAGGCCGCCGATGCGCTTCCCGCCGAAGGCGACGGCTGGATCTACCCATACCTCGATGGGTTGGCCGGTCCAGTTATCGGATTCGTCGCCGTACAGGTCTTCGATGCTCATCCAGTTGGTGTTGTTGACCACCATCGGCTTGGGGATGCCGGCGGAAAAATACATGATCGGTTTCGATTCCGTCCCTTTCTCGCTTTCGAAGGACTCGATCTCCACCTTCAGAATCGTGCCCACGGTCGGGCCGTGGATGTCGTCTTTGCTCAAGTACTTGCTTGGGAATGCCTCACTGCGTTTCATGTCCTTGTTCCTTTTCGTGTTGGATAGGTTCGGGTAAAGTGTGTGTGTGCGAGTCAGTTCGTATCTGGGTTGTTATCCTCCTTCGGTGAACGCGAATGCTGTGCTTCTCATCCGAGTACTCTCGGACCTCATTCGCTGGATCTGCTTCTCCACCTGACACAAAGCGGCGTAGTGGCCGGGGCGGAACTCGCACGCGTAGAACTCAGCCTTGCTCACCCAGGTTTCGGATGCGAAGCGGTTGCCGTCCAGCCAGAACATATCACCGCTCAGGGATAGCACCTGCACTTGCCCGTCATTTGCAGCCAGCACACGCACCGGCACCATGCGGCTGTCCACCCGCACAAAGCCGTATACGTCCGGGTAATCCTTCTCGGGTGCGGGTTCGGACACAGGTCCGATTGACCAATAAGGCTCGTCAAATAGGATGGTGGGGTTCATGGCTGCGGCTCCAGGAACTCAGACAGGTCGGACTTGAGCGCCACAGATACCGCTTTGTCCTTCGACACGAAGTCGAGATCCATGTGCTTTGCAGCGGTCTCGAACGCCCTCACGTTCAGGGAGAGACCTGGCAAGTAGCCTTTGGCGCACCAGTTCAAGGCTTCTTTGGGATCGTAGTGCAGGCAGGTGGTCTCCTTCACCACACCACAGGGATGGGACTTCTCCCCCGTGGCATAGTACAAATCCATAATCCCCTGGCGTAAGTCGGCTTCCTTTGCGGCAAGATTAAGGCTGATTACGTCCAGTCTCTCCTTGCATTCTGATAACCAGTGGTAGAGCGGGCTGGCTTGCAAGCTGCCGGTGGCCTTGTCTTTCTCCATCTCCCAGCGGTGCTTGAGATTGCGCAGGTCGGCAACCTCCCCTGCCAGCGGACGGACTGCGGCACGGTAGTCTTGTGGGGGTAAAGGCTGTTCTGTGAGTGTACTCACTCGGATATAGGCTTCGGGTTCCATGACTGCGCTCCTGAGTTGTGCTGTTACGGGTTATTCACTGATGACTAATTTATAGCATAATTTGCTTTGCGTGTCAAGTACCTTTACGATATTGAATAAATAATACCCCCTTGCGGATATGCAAGGGGGTATTCGTTCTGTACTATATTCGTCGTTATGCAATAGTTGGCTTATTTAATGATACTTAAGCAAAGCATGTTGTGTTGCGATTATAAGCGAAAGCGCCCCTATCTGTCAAGTTGACGAACGTGTTAGTTGAAGAACGTGAGGTGGGTCATACCCCACAGGATCAGAAACAGCACGATCAGGAATATACCCCCGGCTGCCCTGATCGTGCGGACAAACTTATCTTTGCGAACCAGCCAAACGATCTTACTTTTCTGCTGCGGGCTTAACCCCCCCCATTCGCGGCAAAGGGTAAGGAACTGCTGCTCTGCCCTGTTCATTGTCGTTCCCTTTCTGTTGTGTGCTGCGCTGCGCCCAATAATAAGTCAGGTATGCACACTATAGCAAAAAGGGAATGTTTAGACAATCCCCTTTAGGGGGGATGTAACGGAACTGTAAGGTTTAACTTTGGTTTAAGTGGTGGCCTCGCTCAAATGGCTGTTCTCCTGACGTGTCTCGCCCGTAACGGTGGCAAGTATTTTGTCTCGGGTGGCTTCGTCCATGTCGAACCAGGCCCGCGCGACCATGCCGAAGCGGGGATCATCAAAGACGCTTTCGAGCAGCTTCTGGTAGAACTCGCCCATGCCGGCCGCCTCGAATGTTTCCCTCACGCCCAGCTTGACCGCCATCCGCACCAGGTTTTCCAGGTTCGGCTGCCGCCCAACCCCCCTCATCCACTGGCTGAGTGAGGGCTGCGCCACGTGCAGCCACTTCGCAAACTCGGTCACTTCGGCGCGGCGGTGCACCACAGTGTTCATGTACCACAAATGCTTTTCGTTCAGGAAATTGGCTAACTTCTGATCGTCCATCAACGCTCTCCTTTATTGCCCTAAATAGTACGAATTGATTATAACCAATAAACTTGCGTATAGGTATAGTACCTTGACAACTCGATACACTTTCCGCTATAATAAAGAAAAACTGTAATGAGTGTGAACATGACAAAAACACAACAAATCCTAATCTCTCATCCCTGGGGCAGTACCACGATGGCCCGTAAGTTAACTGCTGAATTACAGCGCCGAACAGCCTTGCCGCGCACGGTTTCCCGGCAGATGGTGTGGTTCTGGCGTAAGGGTATCTACGTTCCCACCCCGCTCATGCTTGAATGGCTGCGGGATAATGCCCTCGATGCCGATGTGCGCGCTCTGGTGGTAAGCCTTCTGGAGGCCCAGGCCGAGCCAGAGCCTATACCTGCCTGATTAGTGTAGCAAATTACGGGGAGCGTGTCATGAAGCGGATGACTATCTTATTCGCCCTGTTTATTTTCGGCCTGCTGTATAACCGGTTGTTCAACCGCAACCGCCCGCGCCTGACGGAGCCGTATACCGCCGAGTGGGTCATCGTCGGCTGTTTGGCGACGGTGCTGGGGGCTGCATTGGGCAAACCGTTCACGCCTGCCTGGGTGCTGGCCTGCTTCGCCGCCTCGGGGCTGCCGATGGCGGTGGGGGACGCGGAGCGGTTTGCACGCAAGCTGGGCCGTCTGGCCCACTACAGAAGGGGGCGATGACCAAGCCCCAACGCTGGCCGGTGAACGCCGAGAACGCCAGAATGGAATGTGTGGCGCTGGCGTACCGCATCTTGCGGGGGCTGGCGGAGATGGATAGGCCGGAAGAGATGAGTTACGCCGAGATTGTCTTACGGGCGCGCGACGCCCAGGCCTCAGCAGGCCGGATTATCCAGATGCTGAACGGAGCACGAGATGGGCAAGCAGAAACAGAAGAAGCACCAGGGACCGCAATCCCACAACCCCGAAAAAACGGCAAGCCGCAGCCACATCATACCCGCCGTTAGCGTGGACTGGGTAGACTGCAAATCCTGCCGCGGCACAGGCACCGGACAGAACGGCGGGGTGTGCATTGACTGCCGGGGCGAGGGCGGGGCGTATGTTACTCGATGACGATGTTGAAACGGGATACACGGCTTGCTCAAAGGCCGAAGAGTTGGAACAGCTCCGCGCCCGGGCCAGGCATTACCGCGCTATTATCGCTGGCCTTTGCATGCGCTTGCGTGGCGAGCGGGCCTGGGTACGGCATTTGGAGAGAATCATCGAGCAGCAAGGGCGCATATTGGACGCTTACCACCTGCCCAGGACGGTGGACAAATGAGCGTCGCCATCTCCGCCTTGGAGTTCTCCCCTGCCGACCGGGCAAAGGTGGCCGCTATCCGACAGCGCCACAGCGGGCCAGTGTGGATTTATGCCCGCCCAGGTCGCCACCACAATGGCCGTCGGCGCTGGTATTTCCACGTGTGCCCATTTGCGGCCGGCTCAGGTGAGTCCGAACAGGCGCAGGAAATGCTGCTGGCCGCCGGCTACCGCGCGGTGGTGGGCACGGGCGAGCCGCTGGAGTGCGAATGAGCGCCGCGCCCCCTATAGTCGAGACCCGTGTGTGCCGCATGTGCGGAGACGAGAAGCCCATTCCCCACTTCCGCGCATCTATCCACCCGCCCAAATTCTACAGCAAATGCCGCGACTGCCGCACCCTGGAAAAGCCGAAGCTGCCCCGCAAGCCCCGCAACCACTCCCGTACCGGGCAGCCGCCTACCTGGAAGTGCGAAGTCGATCCGGATGGGGACTTCACCGGGCACCTGCTCAGCTTGTGCACCATTAATTTCATGGTTGCCTTCGGCAGCTTCTCTGACGGGGCGATACTGCTCGACACCACCACCGGCGAGCGGTGGAGGGTGGCCGGGAAAAGGAAAGTGAAGGTGTAATAAATTGGTCATGTTGACACAGATAGCAAGAAATGATATGATTGGGGATGAACGAATAACAATAAGTTCGGGCTTGTGGCGGGCCCAAAAATGAGCGTGCAAAACAAAAACCGTTTTTCTCCCGGTTTGTGGTTGTTTCTCTGCACGCAGGAACGCCATCGACCGCAAGCCGGAAGAAAGACGGTTTTGTTTTTATCGGAAGGACTACCATGAGCAATAAAAATAGGCTGTTTGATAGGATCGGCCAGTTCACGACGGTTCCCAACACGGTCATAAAAATGTGGAACCAAATCGGCCTGGATGCTTTCGTCCTGTTCGTGTACCTGCGCTATCGCACAGATGAGCACGACGAATGTTACCCGTCATACGACACTATCCAAAAAGATACGGGCCTAAGAAGGGCCAGGGTTTCAGCAGCAGTTGCCAGGCTGGAGGAGGCCGGCTTGCTTGAAAGACGAAAGCGATTCGGGAACAGTACCGTGTACACCCTCATCATGCCGCCCATTAGTCCACCTGTCGGACTACTGGAAGAATCACCAGTAGTCCACCTGTCGAACTACAGTAGTCCACCTGTCGAACTATCAGTAGTTCGACAGGAGTACACTAACCAGATCCAGTTAACTAGATCCAATGAACAAGATAAACCCTCCTCGCCTGACGGCGAGAAGCGGGGGAATGGTCATCACTCTTTCTGGAAGCCTGAGATCCTGGAATTGGCTAAGGCGTTCGCCTTTGCAAGGGAGTGTTCCTTGCCCACCTTATCCGGCCCGCGCGAGTACAAGCAGACCAATGTGCGCTGGGTGGCTCCGCTCAAGGAGATCCTTGCGAAGTGTGGGGGAGATGCGGCCCGCGCCTGCCGCGTGATCGAATTGTCTGTCCAGCACATGCTGAGCCAGAAGCCGCCCCTGACCTTCGACGCGCCGGACCAGGTTGTGAAGGTGGCCGGCAGCTTGCTGATCGACCTGACCAATGGCAAGCTGAACGGGGGCGGGCTGAAGCTGACCGAAGAGGAGCGGCTCTCTAGCCAACTTGCCGGCCTGGAGAACCATATCACCGAGGAGGTCATGTGACCGAAACTATCTACCCCCCCAGCTTGATTGCCCAGTTACGGGCCTTGAGTCTGCCCGTGTTCTCGATGGAGATTGCCCCACCTTCCCCCGATGACTGCGCCAATTGCGGCGGCATAGGTCACGTGTTCGTGTTCGTGGCCGAGCGCGGGCCGTTCCGCGACGTGCCCGGCGGGTTATCCAGGACCGACAGCATACTCAAGTCGGCGACCGACGAAATGTACGGGTGGGTGTGGTACGTGGGGCGGAACGTGGGCGCTGAGTGTAGTGTGTGCAAGGGGATGGGCAGCACCCCTGCCCGCCCCGCTCCCCTCCACCAGTTCAACACCGTTCAACCCGTTCACCAGTTGGCGGAGAGATTCCAGAAGTAGGAGATGGAGAAATTATGTTCGAAGAATTATTCAGTAAAAAACTTATTCATCCACGGGTGATTTGCACCGGCGGTTGTGGCCGAACCGAACCATCCCTTATGATTTTGTGGGGGGTGCGCAGAAGGGCCGCTGCCGCAAGTGCAGGCGCAAAGCCAAGGTGCTCCAGGCCAGGATCAAGAGCCGCGAGCGCACAGGCACGTTGTCCAAAAAGATGGCGAGGCTTAAGCGATGAACATCAAACGGAAGATCGCCTACAACCTACGTAATCTCGGGGACTGGCTGGAGCAGCATTGTTCTAGCCTGGCGGATTGGATTGACGAGCCACTCATCGTGATTACCCAACACGATCTGGATCTGAGTACGGAGTCCATCATGGCGAAGGTAAGGCTAAAGATAGAGCATCCTTGCCTGGATTGCCGTGGAGAGGGCGCGTTATCTACGCCAGATGGTTTAGATGTGTATACCTGCCCGGCCTGCAAGGGGCTGGGAGTTGACCTGCGTGCTGTAAAGACGTGATTAGCATCCCGCCTTCTATCCTGCTCGAAGATGTGCCGATCCAACCCCCGCTCCGCACACACCCGCCTGACCGCTGTGGGCTGGCGGATACCTTGCTGGAGTTCTGGCGCAGCACATCCGCCAGCCTGGTGCTGGTGGATGGGGCAGGCGAGGCGTATATCGTGCGGGATTGGATACTGGGCGCGCTGGAGCGGCACGTGCTGGGGTGCGGCGCATCCAGCGGGTGCGAGCGCTGCTTTGCCCGGCGTGAGTGGTACAGGGAGCAGGCAAAGCGGGCCACCCACCCGGAACTGACAGAGTGAAAGGGAAAATGGGATGAAATTCTACTATCACAATTTCATGGGGTGGTTGTTGATACGGGTTTCCAATTTGCTGCTTACGTGTCCCACTCGGTCACGCTTTGCAGGGCCGCTCTTTAAATTGGCCGGGAAGGTCAGTGTCAAAGCCGGCCGCCATGTTCTCGAGATGAGATTGGGGTGAATAAAGCGTGCGCAGCGCATGGTTCGACACCTATACGCAGTGGGGTAGGGGGGGGGGTAGAAGGAGAGCGAGATGCTTAGAAAACTGTTTGACCATCTGAAAAAGAAACCAAAGCAATCAGAGCCGGAATCACAAAGCCGACCATTTAGAACAATTGTTCATGACTGGCCTTCTATTACGGTGGACCCGAAGTGGGTCAGACAGTCAGTGGAGTTACCCATAGTGATAAATGCGTCTACTGATGCGATCGGTGGGGCATATGTACCTATCACGGGCACTCCATTTTCACAGGGTCTGTACCTGGTTTGTGAGCATTGCGGGCGAGAGACATCTAACCTGGATCGGGAAGAGTGCGAGGGCTGCGGCGCATCTATGTGGGAAGAGCGGCGTGGATGATTACCCGTCCGTCTCGGATTGGATAGTCCCGGCTATCTGTTTCGTGCTGCTGGCAAGCGTGCTCAACATCCTGCCGCTGATCGCGCCCACCACTCCGGCGTGGTCGGTGCTGAACTCTTCCGCCTACCTGTGCGTGTCTGGACTATTGGCGCTGTGCGCGTTCGTGGCCCTGGCTCGGCTCATCCGCTGGTGGGTATGGGTGCGGAACACGGAATTGCAGCGTGCGCACGAAGCGCGGGCCATCACTCCCTTGCGGCGGGCAATGGAGGCAGCCGCTCGCTTGACCGAGGAGCAGGCCGCTTTGGTCCATATCTACATGCCCCACGAGACAGGTGATTTTGTGTACCTGGAGCAGGCCGGGGATCTGGAGCTGTACTTCGAGTGGGACGGGGTAAAAGTGCCGTTCACCTTCATCGAGGAGTTTTTGATCGTAGCCGATAACGTCAAGCTGATGGCGGTTTCTTCCACCAGCGATAAGACTCCCCGCCGGGCCTACGTCCAGACCCTGACCAGCTACTGCATCCACCGCAAATGGGCCGTGCCCCACAACGGCGACATGCCGGCGATGTGGCGGGAAGGGGGCAGGGAGAAAGCGTCGTTGTTCTGGCACATCCAACTGCGCAACGGGGTTGGGTATGTGGAGCCCGAAGGAGAGTGATTGTGACATGACAAGATTTATCGTGCTTCTGCTGACCTGGTGGATGGGTCCGTTTCAACCTGTCCAATGCGATTGCTGTCTGAGCTGGTGCATGAAGGGCGAGACGATGGCGGATGTTTGCACCTGGGGCGAGGTCTGGCGGCTCTGCGCTCGGTGTAGTAATAGAGCGGAACAAGGAGAGTGAGACGTGGTGAAAACTCTGACATCGGTTTTCATTGGGTTGTCCCTGGCTATAGCGCTCCAGCAGGTACTTGAGCGAGCCGCCATCGAAGATTATTACGTGCTCAATTGTCCGGTTCTGGTGGCGCTGACGAGTATTGGAGTTGGGCTGTGGTGGAGTGGTTATAAAAGGCCGCGCCCGCTGTGCTGGTGGGAGGCTGTCGACAGGGATTTCCAGGCCTATCTTTGTAAAGGAGATGACACCCCCATTTTTCCCGATCTGATAGAACCACTCGAACAGTGGCGCGACGCATGTAAAAAACTAAGGGATGGGGTCCGAGAGTACTCGGATGGGGATACCGAAGCGCCTGCTCAATTTCCTCCCCCCCATGAGCAGTTATTGGATCAGGATTGGATAGCCGCCCTGCCTGAGTGGAGTATGACCAAGGCGATGCAAGACGACATCCACCGTTACAGGATGAATTAGAGTGCGTGTATCCAACATGATAAACCTTGACCAGCTCCACCGCATCGCCGTGACTCAGTATATGGCCGGGTCCGCGTATCGTTGGAAATCGTGCCTGGCTGCCTCGTGCATCGTGGGCCGTTATGAGCGCGGGGCAACCCTGGCCCTGGCGCAGGACCTGTGCATCTCGGTGTCGCAGGTGGAGAACCTGGCGCGGGCGGGTTGGGGCTGGCGCACGTTCCGGTCCTACTTCCCGATCGGACTTGCATCCGAAGTCCGTGGGCGGC
>Ga0209751_10004877_pt1 | contig 12753 bp, 12 predicted proteins | sample RifCSP13_1_FD_184019 | JGI IMG/M metagenome (GOLD analysis project Ga0209751, IMG submission 184019) | Soil microbial communities from Rifle, Colorado - Rifle CSP2_sed 13_1 (SPAdes) (version 2) | ecosystem: Environmental > Terrestrial > Deep subsurface > Rock core/Sediment | place: Rifle... | reverse complement strand
GGGACCGCCCTGGAGCTGCCCGGCGGGGTAGGCGACCGCGAGCACATGCTAATGGCCCTGTTCCGGTTGGCTGCCCAATACGAGCTGCTCCCCGAGTTGTTCGCCTACCTGGTCTCCCTTTGCCAGGACAGCTTGTCTGCCTATTCTGACCTGGAGCGGGCTTACCCCGCCTGGGCGGTCTACGCCCAGGCCTGGCGGAACCGACTGGAGGTCACCATCCAGTTCCTGCGCCAGCTCGACCTGCAAGCCCTGGCCTCATCTGCATAATTACCTGTGCCCCTGGACTCGCACGCTTCCATACTGATCTGGACCACCAAGCCACCAAGACACCAAGAATCCTTGACATGAACGAAGTTCATGACCTCTATATTGTTACTTGGTGTCTTCGTGTCTCCGTGGTTCGTCCCTTTGCGTGGCACGAAAACCGTACACGACTTATCTGGGGCGGAGCATAAAAAGATACGGGTGGATTGGGAACAAAAATCGGATACATTTCGTCACATATCCATCTAAGCAGCTTATCGAATGCAGCCGGTTTTCATCTCGGATCCAATGCCTGTCTCGTCAAGCTGCTTAATACTATATTTCAGGAGTGTGTAGCATGTCGTCCAAGAAATTCGCCTATATCTTTACCCTGCTCTCGATTGTTGGGCTGGTCCTCTCTGCCTGCGCCTCTCAGCCGCCAGCGGTTAATACCCCCGAAACAGAGACCGGCTCTGGTGAAAGCTCCATCATAGGTTTCGATGACCTGGTAGCTGCCCTGCAGGCTGCCGGCGCTCAGGTTGAGCCGGCTGGCGAGGTCGAGCAGGTTTTCCTCAGCGCCTCCGGTCAGATCATCAAACTGAATGGGGTTGATGTGCAGGTCTTCGAGTACGCCACTCCGGAAGCGGCTGAGGCCGAGGCTGGCACGATTTCCCCCGATGGCACCTCGACTAACACGACGATGATCACCTGGATCGATGCCCCCCATTTTTACAGGTGGGGTAAGCTGATCGTGCTCTACGTGGGCAGCGACGAAGGGGTCATCAGCCTGCTGGAAGGCGTCTTGGGCCCGCAATTTGCCGGTCAGTAGCCCAGCCCTTGCAAATCTTACTCCGGCGCATTTGGGGGGAAGCGCCGAGGCGAAACCAGGCGTTCAGCCGATACCGGGTGGCTGAACGCCTGGTTTTTACGCCGCCAGACCCTTTGTGCTATACTTTGTATATGTCGGCTGAAACGGATCGAGGTTTGCAGCCCCAGCGACTTTTTTTATTCCTGGTAGCTTACCGCTGGGCCAGCCTGCTGCTGGGCCTGTGGCCGCTGCTAGGCTCGCAGGGCTCAATCAATTTTGGGGCGCAACCGGTGTACATCCTGGGGCTGGCGGCGAGCATCACGCTGCTCATCAGCCTCTTCAACCGACCCATTAACCGCCTGCTGATCCGCTATCCTTCCCTGCTGGTTGTAGATATGCTCCTGGCTGGAGGGCTGGTAGCTGCCAGCGGCGGCACCCGCAGCCCGTATTACCTTTACGCCCTCAGCCCTCTGCTGGCGGGGGCTTTTTTCTTCCAGGTGCGCGGCGCGCTGGCCTCCGCCGGATTTTTCACCCCCGTTTATCTGACCGCCCTTCTGATAAGCCAGCGAGTTTATGAAAACCCTATCCAGGTGGATGCCTTGGTAACTGAAATGGCTGGCATTTGGTTGATCGCCATCCTGATCGGCTACCCGTCTGTGCTGCTCGAGCGCCTTCGCCAGGCTCACGCAGACCTGCAAGCGGCGCGCGACGAGCTGGCGGAACAGAACCAGGAGCTCAGCGCCACTCACCGCCAGCTCCAGATCATCCATGATCTCACCCTGGCTCTGCAGGCCGCTCCCGACGTGCAAAGCGTGCAGGAGCGCGTCCTCTCGGTGGTCACCGATGAGCTGGGTTTTTCTCGCGCCGTCATTGGTCTGGTTAACCCGATCACCGAACGGCTGGAGAACTGGCGCTCTCGCCCGGAGACGGCGTCGCTGTCCTTCCACCTGGCTAACCTGCCGCTGGATCCGCAGGCTGGTCCGATTGCCCGCGGCCTGCTCGCAGAGCCCGAGACGATCTGGCTGCCTCCTGGTCAGGCGCTGACCAGCAACCCCACCCTGAACGCCTGGCTGGGATCGGGACCCTGGCTGCTGGTCCCGCTGGCATTGCGGGAAAACCCGGTTGGCGTTCTGCTGATTGCGGTTGAAAGCGCCCAGCCAGCGGAGCAAGATGGCCGCCTGGAGATGCTCGCCCCCGTCGCCAGCCAGGCAGCCGTCGCCCTGGGGACCACCATGATGTGCATCGATCGCGCCCAGCGCCTGGCGGTGGAACGGGAGCGCAACCGCATCGCCCGCGATATCCACGATACCGTCGCCCAGTCGTTGTTTGGCATCGTTTTCAGCCTGGAGGCTTGCATTGCTATGCTGCCCTCCCAGGCTGAAAGCGTCCAGCGCGAGCTGACAGAGCTGCGCGACCTGGCCAGCGACGTCCGCCAGCAGGTGCGCCGCTCGATCTTCGACCTTTGGCCGCAAGAGCTGGTGCTCGAAAGGTTCGAAGCCGATCTCAGCCAGCATGCGGCCCAGATCTGCCGCCCAGAGCCTTTCCAGGTGAATTTCAACGTGCAGGGCGAGTTTGACGAGCTGCCCGGAGAAGTGCGCCAGGCGCTTTACCAGGTGGCCCAGGAAGCCCTTGCCAACGCCGCCAGGCACGCTGGAGTGGACTCAGCACAGGTAACTTTGTCCGTCGAGGCAGACCAGGTTTACCTCACAGTGCAGGATCAGGGCTGCGGATTTAACCCCGAGCTGGCCCTGGTCGAACGGAACGTCTCCGAACGCTTCGGCCTGCGCGGCATCCAGGAGCGGTTGCGCTCACTGGGCGGCGATCTTGATTTACGCACCGCGCCGGGCCAGGGCACCTGCCTGACCATACACCTGCCTATCAGCGGGGGGGTGGGACCTGCCTGAGGCCATTCGCATCCTGATCGTCGATGATCATGCCGTGGTGCGCAAAGGCCTGGCTATGGTGCTGCGTTTGGAGGCGGATTTCGAGGTGGTTGGCGAGGCCGGTGATGGGCAAATAGGGGTTGAGCTGGCATCCACGCTGCAGCCCGACCTGGTGCTGATTGACCTGATGATGCCCAAAATGGATGGCGCCGCCGCCACTCGGGCAATCCGCAAGATATTACCCGCCGCCCGCATCTTGATCCTGACCGGCGCCGAGCTGGACGAGCGCCTGCCCGACACGCTGGCTGCCGGCGCGGATGGCTACATCCTCAAAGATATCGAGCCCGAGGGGCTCAAGGAGGCTATACGGGCGGTCGCCCGCGGCGAGGCCTATCTGCACCCGACGGTGGCTCGTATGCTCCTGGAACGCACGGCTGGTCTGTCCAAACCGGAGCCCCGGGCGCGCCTTACCCAGCGTGAGCTGGAAATTCTGGGCTGGATGGCTACGCCGATGACCTACAATGAGATCGCCTCTCGCCTGGTGCTCAGCGAGGAGACCATCCGCAGCCACGCCAAGCACGTGCTGCGCAAGCTCGGCCAGCCCAACCGCGTCCAGGCTGTGCTGGCGGCTGTGCGCCTTGGGTATATCGAACTGCCCCTTGAAGACAATTAATAAAAGTGCACTTGTAAATCGGTTAAGTTTAGCCTGTACGGAATCTGGCTGTGCTACAACCGCGTAGCCTAGAGATGGGTTATCGGAGAAAATATACCTGAAATATAATATTAGATGTTATAATTGCGCTATTCCATTGCTCCATCTTCGCTGTAATCTAATCCGCAATAGTTAAGCTCCAAGACTATGTTGCGCTGAGCCAAGTCCAATTTAGTGAGAACTGACACCGTGTTTTCGGGGTGAGGTAGAAAACGTGTACTTTGAAGGAACGATCAACATCATCGCCCCCCGAGAAAAGGTTTGGAAGTTCTTGACTGAGATCGAAGCATGAAATTTGGCCCGGTATTGGTCACCCAGGCGGAAGGAAAGATCTTGGGGCACAATATCTCCAACCCCGAGGGAAAACGTGTGTTACCTAAGGGCAGGCAGCTCACCCTCGACGACGTGAGGCTGCTAACCAGCATCGGTCGCGAAATGGTCTATGTCGCCGAACTCGAGGCCGGAGATATCGGGGAAGACATCGCGGCAGAGAGGATTGCCCGCTCTGTCTCCGGGGAGGGCATCCAAATTACCAGGCCGAAGGTGGGGCGTGTAAACCTGCTTGCTGAAACATGGGGTGTGTTGCGAGTAGACGCTTCCCAACTGGCTCGAATTAACGCCTGTGAAGGCATTTCCCTGGCAACCCTTCCCTCCCACGCAGTCGTTCAAGCCAGGAAAATCGCAGCTACGGTAAAGGTGCTGCCTTTCGCCCTGCCAGAGATTTCCGTCATCCAGGCCGAGACGATCGCGGCTGAATGCGACCCGGTAGTCCAACTTTTTCCACTCCGCCCGCGCACGGCTGCCCTGGTGGTTTCCAGTTCCCCGTACGCAAAAACGCGGGTGCTAAGAGACTTTACACCAGCGCTTCAAGAGCGCCTCGAAAGTCTTGGATCGCGAATACACTCGGTAGACTTTGTGCCTTTGGAAAATGACGCGGACGAGATCGCACTGACAAAGACGATACAGGACCGGGTGAACGAAGGAGCGGAGATCATCATTCTGGCAGGCGAAACAGCAATTATGGATCGGTATGACATCGCCCCCCGCGCAGTAGAACGAGCGGGAGGGGAGGTGGCCTGTTACGGCGCCCCGGTTGACCCCGGTAACCTGTTGATGCTCGCTTACCTGGGGAAGGTACCCATATTGGGAGCGCCGGGTTGTGCGCGTAGCCGGAAGACCAACGTTATCGATTGGGTTCTACCCCCCTTGTTGGCGGGTGATCGCTTAACCCGGAAGGACATCCTCCAGATGGGCCATGGCGGCTTGTTGGAAGATATTCGCAAAAGACCTATGCCACGCGAGTGAGTTGACGAGAATTCACACATTAAATCTTTAAGGAGGCAGCTTTATGAATGTTCCCGTTTCAATTACCGTAAATGGGGTCCAACACAGGCGAGACGTTGAACCCCGCTTGTTACTCGTGCATTTCCTTAGAGATATGCTCGGGTTGACAGGCACCAACATCGGCTGCGATACGAGCCAGTGCGGCGCATGTACCGTGCATCTGGATGGTATGAGCGTCAAATCATGCACCGTACTGGCTGTGCAAGCCGATGGGAGCAGTGTCACGACGATCGAAGGTCTGGCCCAGAATGGGAAACTACATCCAATGCAACATGCCTTCTGGGAAAATCACGGCTTGCAATGCGGCTACTGTACGCCGGGCATGATCATGGCTGCGGTCAAGCTGGTCGAAAACAATCCGAATATTTCCGAGGAGGAGATTCGCCACGGATTGGAAGGGAATCTCTGCCGGTGCACGGGGTATGAGAACATCGTTAAATCAGTGAAAGCTGGAGCAGGAGGTTAGCCATGGGTTACGTGGGTAAAAGCGTAAAAAGAGTTGAGGACCCGCGCTTCATTCAGGGCAGGGGCAAATATGTAGCCAATTTGCAACTCCCAGGAATGGCGTACGCGGCGATCAAGCGTAGTCCCTACGCACATGCTGAGATCATCAGCATCAACACTGAAAAAGCCCAAAACCTGGAGGGTGTGGTTGCAGTATTTACGGGTCGTGATCTTATGGAGGGCACCAGGCTCTCGGGTCCATGTGGCACACTCCCTTGCGGATTCGTCCCACCCAATACCAAAGTGCCCACTCACCACCCCCTAGCCGTCGAAAAAGTGAACCACGTGGGAGATGGCGTGGCAGTGGTGGTCGCTGAGAGCGCTTATATCGCTTATGATGCGCTCGACATGATAGAAGTTGATTACAAACCCCTCCCGACTGTTGTGGATGCAAAGGCCGCCACGAAGGAGGGGGCGTCTCTCGTGTATGCTGATATACCCAACAATACCAGCTTCTTCTGGACATTAGGGGATAAAGAGGCGACGAAAAAAGCTCTTGCCGAAGCCGATCACGTTGTTGAGCTCGATTTAATCAATCAACGCCTGATCCCTAACGCAATAGAACCGCGCGCGGCCGTCGCTCAATGGGACAAGTTCACTGGGGAAATGACCCTGTGGACCACCAGTCAGAACCCGCACATCATCCGTTTATTACTGAGCGGCTTCACACTGGGCGTACCAGAGAACAAGCTGCGCGTCGTCTCTCCCGACGTAGGGGGTGGATTTGGTAGCAAGATGTTCCATTATCCAGAAGAAGTGATCGTTCCCTGGTTGGCCCGAGCTGTCGACCGCCCGGTGAAGTGGGTGGCGAGCAGGAGCGAATCTTACGTGACGGATGCTCAGGGGCGTGACCACGTCACCAATTGCAAGCTAGCCTTAAAGAGCGATGGCACCTTTACCGGCTTGTGGGTTTCTACCTGGGCAAACATGGGAGCTTATTTATCGACTTTTGCCCCGCTGATCCCCACCGCGCTATACATTACGCTCTTCTCCGGCCTGTATAAAATCCCCGCGATTTGGGGCGAGACCTGGGGGGTAATAACCAATACGGTACCTGTGGACGCCTATCGAGGCGCGGGACGTCCCGAAGCCAGTTATCAGCTCGAACGGCTGGTGGATCTGGCTGCCAGAGAACTAAATATGGACGTTGTGGAGATCCGGCGCAAAAACCTTATCCCCGAGAACGAGTTTCCCTACCAGACACCGGTGGCGATGATTTACGACAGCGGGAACTATCAAAAGCTGTTTGATAAAGTGGAGGAGCTCGCTGGCTATCAGGAAATGCGTAAAGAGCAGGCTAAAGCGCGCCAGGAAGGCCGTCTGGTGGGAATTGGGGTCAGCGGGTGTATCGAAGCCAGCGCCCCGGGGCCTTCACCTGTCGTGACCTCGCTGGGATCTGCCATTGGATTGTATGAAAGCGGTATCGTTCGCGTACACCCGACCGGCCAGGTGAGCGTCTTCACAGGCTCACACGCCCACGGTCAGGGACATGAAACCACCTTTGCCCAGGTTGTGGCCGACGAGCTGGGACTGCCGATGGAAGCCATCCAGATTGTACACGGCGATACCGACCGCATTCCGTTTGGAACGGGCACCTATGGCAGCCGAAGTGCAGCCATCGGCGCCAGCGCCTTGGTCAGGTGCGCCGAAAAGATCCGCGAGAAGGTGACCAGGATCGCTGCCCACCAACTGGAAGCGGACTTCGAAGACATGGTCTATGACAAGGACAACGGGATCATTTATGTCAAGGGGTCGCCTGATAAGTCCAAAACCTTTGCCGAGATCGCCTTTACCAGCTATTACGCAGCCAACCTACCCGCGGGAATGGAACCGGGTATGGAGGCGACAACGTATTATGACCCATCAAACTTCACTTTTCCTAACAGCGCGCACATCGTCCAGGTCGAGATCGATAAGCACACCGGCGCGGTGACGATCCAACGTTACATTGCCGTGGACGATGTCGGCAAAACCATCAATCCAATGATCGTCGATGGCCAGATCGTTGGCGGCATTGTCCAGGGAGTAGGCCAGGCTTTGTGGGAACATGGCGTTTACGACGCGAACGGCCAGTTGTTAAGCGGCTCGCTGATGAACTACGCGCTGCCGCGCGCGGATCATTTCCCGAAAATGGAAATAGGGCGAACCGAAACCCCCTCGCCGCACAACCCGCTCGGAGTAAAAGGAGCGGGGGAGATGGGGACAATCGCCGCGACCGTGACCGTAGCCAACGCCGTAATGGATGCCCTGGAACCTCTGGGTATCAGACATATCGATATGCCGCTGACCGCAGAGAAGATTTGGCAGGCTATCCAATCGAGCCAGAATGGAGGAGCTAACTGATGTATCCGCCAAAGTTCGAATACTATCGCGCAAATTCAGTTTCTGAAGCCCTTGCCCTGCTTACGCAGCACAGCGGAGCTAAGGTGCTCGCGGGGGGACACAGCCTGATCCCGGCCATGAACATTCGCCTGGCAAATCCCGGCGTTCTGATTGATATTGGCAGGATAGATGAGCTGAAAGGGATTGCCACCGCGAATGGCTCAGTGCGTATTGGATCGATAACCACACACGCCACGATTGCAGCCTCAAGCGTCGTGCCGCAGGCATTATCCGAAGCCGCGGGCATGATCGGAGACCCGCAAGTACGCAACCGGGGTACGATTGGCGGCAACATCTCACACGCCGACCCGGGCTCAGATCTGCCGACCGTGCTGACCGCCTTGAATGCTAAGATCCAGATCACAGGCGCTGCCGGGAATCGAACGTTGGCTGCCTCGGATTTTTTCATCGACCTGCTACTGACCGCGCTACAAGAAGGCGAGATCGTCACGGCGATTGAAGTGCCTGCACCCGGCGCCGGACAAGGCTCCGCTTACGCCAAGTTGGCTAACCCGGCATCACGCTATGCCATGGTTGGGGCTGCTGTCGCTGTCACCATAGTAGATGGCACGTGCACCGCTGCAGGAGTTGCAGTGGGCGGCTTAACGCCATGTGCAAAGAATGCGCCGTCGGTTGAAGCGGCTTTAATTGGAAAAGCCTTAAATGCAGACATGCTGGCCGCCGCAGCGGAGGCCGCCCAAAACGACCTAGGGGATGACTTCCTGGAGGATCTATACGCAGGCGTTGAATACCGCAAGTCTATGGCGAAGGTTTTCGTCAACCGAGCTTTGTCTGCCGCTGTGCAACGGGCCCAGCGCCATTGAGTTGTAATAGCTTGCAGGTAAGCGCAAAATGGTATATGGCTGGGGGCGTCGGCGCTCCCAGCCATAATATTGAAGAGGACTTATGAACGATCAGTTCGGGCGCAAACTGCCAAGCGGTGAGGCGCTTCGTAAGCAAATTTGGGGCGGCGGGCGGGATGCGAAAGTTTGCACCCATCGCGATCAAATCCGGGATGTCACTCCTGGCTCGAATGGCTGTGAAGAGTGTCTGGCAACCGGTGACACGTGGGTCCATCTGAGACTCTGCCTGTCGTGTGGTCATGTCGGTTGCTGTGATGACTCGAAGAACAGGCACGCCTCCAAGCATTACCAGACCACCCAGCACCCAGTGGTAAAACCCATGCAAGAGGGCGAAGATTGGCTGTGGTGCTACGCCGACCAGGTTATGCTCTCGTAAACATAGACAGATATCGTTATAATAGTTGCACCCCAGAACGACAGGTTTAATCGCTCTGGATTGATATCGGCGGTTGTATCCGGTTCCACTCTGGATGGGATGGTAGCGTTGACTTAGAAAGGGTTCAAATTGCCCATTAAATCGATTGACGATCTCGTCGACTCACTCCGAGAAAGGCTTTATATTGCTGAGCGCGGCCTGGCGACCTCCATCTACCTGGCATACAAACTTGGGCGCCCGCTTTTTCTGGAAGGCGAAGCCGGGGTGGGAAAAACAGAAGTTGCCAAGATGATGGCGGAGATCTTCGAAACAGAACTCATTCGACTGCAATGCTACGAAGGGTTGGACGTCCACCACGCAGTTTATGAGTGGAACTACACGCGCCAGATGATGAATATTCGCCTCATGGAAGCGCGCGGAGACCGAATCTCGGAGTCAGAGCTGTTCAGTCGCGAATTTTTGCTCCAGCGACCCTTATTGCAGGCGATTGAAAAATCCCACGAAAGCCAGGTCGTCTTGCTTGTCGATGAGATTGACCGCAGCGATGAAGAGTTCGAGGCCTTTCTACTGGAGATACTGTCAGATTTTCAGATCACGATCCCGGAGATCGGCACCATAAAAGCCGATCGCCCTCCTTTTGTTGTCATCACCTCGAACCGAACGCGCGAGGTCCATGATGCTCTCAAACGGCGATGCTTATACTTCTGGATAGATTACCCTTCCTTTGAAAAGGAATACGAGATTGTCCGGGCAAAGGTCCCCAACGCGCCGCCAAAATTAGCCCGCCAGATCACGGCTTTTATCCAGGAATTACGCAGTGTAGATTTGTATAAGATACCTGGTGTGGCTGAAACGCTGGACTGGACGACCGCGCTGGTTGCCTTAGATCAGAAGTGCCTCGATCCAGCCATCGTAGAAGAAACCTTGGGCGTAATCTTGAAATATCAGGACGATATCGAAAAGGTCGCGAGCGAGCAGGTAAGAGCGATTCTGACACGCGTAGAAGTACGCGAAGGAAATTAGAGGCATCAGGGGACAGGGCAAGTATGGAATCTGTCTCTTTGGATGAAAACGGATCCGGGTATTTCCTGCATAATTTAATTATATTTGGACGTGTTTTGCGCGGATTAGGATTAGATGTTAATCCAGGCCGAATGATCGATCTCGTCCAAGCGCTTGACCTGATCGATATCAATCGCAGAGAGGATTTCTACCATACCACCCGAAGCCTGCTGGTCCATAGGCTGGCCGATATTCCGCTGTTTGACCAGGCCTTTGAATTATTTTGGCGTAAGCCGGTTGAGCGCTGGGAGGCTCTCGATCTCCTCTCCCTGGTCAAGAAAAAACAGGCCGAGCCCCTGTTCATCCCGCCTCCCCTGAGACAACCAGAACCTGCTCAAGTTGAAGGCGAGCGCGATTCATCTGAACTGTCTGAGAGGACAGTCATCGAGGTTACCAAGAGCTACAGTGACAGGGAGGTATTGCGGGTAAAAGATTTTGCGGAATTAAACGCCGAAGAGATAGAGTCCGTAAGAAGGTTGATGCAGCAGCTCGCCATACGATTGGGTGTGAGGCGTACCCGCAGAGTGCGTCCAGGAAATGGGCACAGGATCGACCTGCGCCGGACGCTGCGAACAATTTATAAGCACGGAGGGGAGGTGCTCGTCTGGGCCAGGCGTGAGCCGAAATATAAGCCCCGCCCGCTGGTCATTATCGCGGATATCAGCGGCTCGATGGAGCGCTACACACGGCTATTATTGCACTTTATCTATGGGCTGGCCCACTCCCTCAACCAGCCAGTCGAGGCTTTCGTCTTCAGCACCCGCCTGACACGGATTACCAGGCAGTTGAAAAACCGGGTTATCGATCGGGCGTTGGGCGACGTCTCCCAGGTTGTCCTAGACTGGGCGGGAGGCACCCGTACCGGCGAGTCGTTGAAGGACTTTAACTTTAGCTGGGGACGCAGGGTATTAGGGCGAGGCGCGGTAGTCCTGATCATCAGCGACGGTTGGGACCGCGGGGACGTGGACCTGTTGCGACGAGAAATGGACCGCCTTCAGCGCAGTTGTTATCGCCTGATCTGGCTCAATCCACTGCTCGGTTCACCCGTCTACGAGCCTCTCACCCGCGGCATGCAAACCGCCCTTCCATTTACGGACGATTTCTTGCCTGTCCATAACCTTGCCAGCCTGGAGGATTTGGCTGGTCACCTGGCTTCGCTGAGTAGAAGAAGATGAAAGACATCCTTAACGATCTCGATCAATGGATAAAAACTGGCCAATCGATTGCGATTGCCACGGTTATCCAGACCTGGGGTTCGGCGCCGCGCATCGCGGGTTCTAAGATGGGAGTTACGGCACAGAGCGCGATCATTGGTTCAGTCAGTGGCGGCTGCGTGGAGGGCGCCGTTGTCGAAGCGAGCCTGGAAGTATTGAGGACCGGTATTCCCCAACTTTTACACTTCGGCGTTGCGGATGAGACCGCCTGGGAGGTTGGATTAGCATGCGGTGGGACAATTGATGTCTTCGTGAATCCTTTGGATATGGACTTGCACTCAGCCGTCTCCGCGGCCATTCAGCAAGAGAAACCTGTTGCCGCGCTGACGATCATTCGAGGTGAAAGGGAACAGCTCGGGCGCACGATTGTATTGGTGGAGGGTGGTTCCGTCCTGGGGACGCTCGGAGATGGCCTGGATGAGGCTGCTCTGGGAATGGGCCGAATGGCGTACGAGGCGGGAAAGCCCATGGTGAAAACGCTCCCAACTGTTCAGACGTCAGGAGAGGTCGATATTTTTGTGGACGTGATCCTGCCTTCGCCAGTCCTGGTGATCGTGGGGGGTGTGCATATCTCGATCGCGCTGGCGGATATCGCCAGGGTGATGGGGTTTCGCGCCATTGTTGTCGACCCTCGCCGGAGCTTCGGCAACCAGGCGCGCTTCCCGAATGTCGACCGCCTGATACAGGCTTGGCCTGATCAGGCTCTGTCGGATGTTGGGCTGAACCGGTCTTCCGCCGTCGCGGTGCTCACCCACGACCCCAAACTGGACGACCCGGCCTTGATGGTCGCGCTGCGCAGCCAGGCTTTTTACGTGGGCGCCCTGGGCAGCACAAAAACACACGCCCGGCGTCGCCAGCGCTTACTGGAGGCGGGGCTGACAGAATCCCAGCTCAATCGCCTGCACGCGCCGATCGGCCTCGACATTCAGGCTACGACTCCTGAAGAAATAGCGTTATCCATCATGGCTGAGATCATCGCCGCCTGGCGGGGGGCAGAGTAGATTGGCGGGCTATAGCACGGGACAATAGCCAGGATTTGCGGCGCATGGGCAAAGCCGATCACGCGCAGCATCTCATCCAGCGTGGCCTGCCCGCCAAAAAGCATGGTGCCGACCAGATAAGAGACCAGCGACCACAGAAACCAGGCTACAAAAGCCCAGACCAACGTGCTGAAAAAGCTATACAGGAAACTGCCGCCGCCGATACGGCTTGCCAGGCAGCTTCCAAATGCTGAGAGCACTGCACCCTGCCCGAATTTCCAGGTGGGCACCTGCCCCTTTGGGCGATGCGCGGCGGGCCTGCGGTTGGTAAACTATGCTTATCGTCAAGCAAGACCTGACGACATCAAGCAAGACCTGACGG